>OJKP01000150.1_pt1 | contig 56124 bp, 45 predicted proteins | sample 1596521 | NCBI WGS metagenome assembly OJKP01 (sample SAMEA4350130, study PRJEB24818) | metagenome | biome: human; feature: gut; material: faeces | place: Denmark | collected 2013-09
GACTGTTGGCGCTGATATAGCGCTAAAAATTCTTCTTTACTCATTGATCGTTTCATAACTACGTTTTTGATCGCAAAGTAATAGAAGAGTTTTTAGGTCTACAATGTGTACTTTATCGGATGCTTACGAAGTATTTTTAGGTCTACAATGTGTACTTTATCGGATGCTTACAGATAATCGCAATATGAATTATTATAAGACAAATCATCGTTCAGCAAGGTGTATTTTTTCTCCGTTCTTCCTGTCGCGACATATTTGTGCCCAATTTCATATATCTCCAGAAATCGACTGTTCAAATCTAATTTATTGATGAAATCCGGAACACACTTTTCTTTGTATCTATTCTTTTTCAGAACAGGAGGATAATGATATCGTAAGTAAAATAAGAAAAATGTACCGCATATTAAAAATATCACAGGTTGTAACGTATAACATCTTGTCCTCCTAAATGATTAGATGTAATACATATCATAAAAGAATCTTTCTCATCAATGGCAAATTTGCTTATTGGATGATCTAATTGTAATGTTTTTACGTGTTTCCCATTCCATTTAAATATAAAGACTGTTGAATTTGTGGAAAAATCATAACTGCCACTAAATAAACAATATATATATTGACTTGTTCCGTATGTATCAATAAAGTATTTTTTTGTTTTTTCTGGCTTTATACCAAGATCTTTGTGAATGTAGGGCTTTGCAATATCTTTGCCTATTTGGATAGTGGTTTTTAATTCTCCATCCAGATCATATAAAGACACAAAGTTTACATATCGATAAGCCACAACAAGTGTATTCTTGGACTCGTTGATACATAGGTTATTACTGCATACAAGAGGGTCATTACATATTTTTTTGATCTTATCTGCTGGTCTTATCCAATAAGCTCCGGAGTCTGGAGAATAGAAATAGAAAGAATATATACTCCGACTATCCTTCTGATTTCCATATATATACTTGGAAGATATATTATAATCAATAGCATGGGGTAAATCTGTATGTGTACTCATTCTATGATTTATAATTTCTTCATTTTTAATAACCATGCTGTTAAAAAAATAATTTCCATCAATGAATAATATATCATTACTTTTATTTTTTACTTCTGATGTAAATGATATATGATGGGGATTTATTGTATATTCATTGCCTGATTTTGTGAAAAATAATTGAGTTGAAAAATCATTATCTCTAAATACTCTAAATATAGTATCACTTTTAGAATCACTTATAATGCATTTTTTTTGCATTATTTTTAAATCGGAAAAATAAGAATTATTATTGTCCGTTGAAAGTAAGATGGAAGACGTTAAACATACGTGTTCTCTATTTGTTAGAGAATAATCTTTTATATAGCTTTCTTTTTTACATGAAAAAAGAAAAAGTATAATAATTATGGCTGTGAATAAATGTTTCATTCTTGTTTTGCTTTTATTAAACATAATATAGGGTTGTCATCTGACGATTTATTTTCTATGGCTTCTTTTAAAATTTTGTTTTTATTTATTTTGGTCTTTTGATCTTCATCAAATTTTATTTCACAAATAATATATTCATCTGTATTTCCTTTTGCAAATGGCAGGACTCCTAAACCAATTGATTTAAAATAATCAACTAAAGACAAGATATATCCTTTTTTCTCTTTTTTATCATAAAATCCGGTGCAAGGAGGCATATTACCTTTATGAAATGGGATCCATAAGAAATCTTTTGTCTCATATAGACCATAACTGGATATGAAATCATGCTTGTCTATTAATTTTGTATAATCTGATTTTCCTTTTGTCTCTCTTTTTAGAAAATCAATAGTTGGAAATCGATAGGAATCTAAAGACAATTGATAAGTCGGTTTAAAAGTTTTGTCCGTTATCTTATATACATAAGGTAATAAATGGTTATACATATAATAGCTATTATTTAATTTGTAGAAGTTGGAGGATGAATTTCTACTTATTATAGGTGTTGTAAATTCTGCTTTATAATATGCTTTTTTGGGGGTTAAATAAAGTATCTGTTATTAATACGAAGTTATTTTTGTTTTTACCTAAACATTCAAATCCATTTGTATGAAAAAAAGCATATTCATCTTGAGGTAGGATTATAAAGTCACAGCAACTAATATCCATGCTTTTTTCGGTAATAAGTTTATATGTATTTAAGTCATAATACATAAATTTACGTTTAAAATCATAGATTATTATGTTGTTATTAATGACATCTATATCAAATCCTGCCAGATGAGCAAATTCTCCAGGTCCCATTCCAGGAGAACCTATTCGAGTAATATACTTACCCTTTTTATCAAAGACAAAAAGAGCATTGGCCTTATAACTGTCAAATATAAAAATCCTATCTTCTGTCATTTTTATATTTGAAATTATTCCAATTAGATTATCTTTAGTCGTTTCTAATGGAACAAATTCAAAATCCAGACATTTAGATAAATCAATATATTCGTTTTTTAGTGTGATTGTTTCAAAACTTGTAGTTTCATTGTTTTTGCCACAACACACAAATATACCAAGCATTATCAACGCGTAAATATAGTTGGTTATTTTCATTTTCGTATTTTGTTTTATCGTTTTTGATCCAGTAAATACCTTATCTTTGCTCATTCTTTTGAAGTATTAAGATAATCAAATGATGTACTGAACTTGCATCATTCTGTTTTGTCCGGTTTATATTACCATCATACACCTCCTTTCTTAGGGGGGCTTGCCGTTGTTTTGTGCAAAGGTCGTTCTTTGTGTTAAGCCATGCAATTAATTTTGGAAACAATTTTGGCAACAATTGGAAACAGATGGCAACAAATTTGGTGATATTGAAAATATTCTTGATATATTTGTTATAGTACCCTCCTTTTACCATCCCTGTATTAGGTTGATTATAATAACCTGAAAAGAGGAACTGATACAAGGGAGCGAAACTACAGAAAATACAATATCCTCCCCTAATTACGCTTAAATCTGTATGTGTCTATTCCCCCAGCCAATTATCAAAATAGCTGTTTCTTAAAAAATATTACCCTATAGGGAATTTTGAAAAATAGGGGGTAGAAAATCAAAATAGATGCGGTAGAGTTTCGATTTGGACTAATGGGTATTAAGGCAAACTGTACAATAAGGGTTGAAATGGCAATAAGGGGTAGCCGAATGCTCTGTGTATGTTTTTTGTTTTTGTGAGAAACATGTCAGGAAAAGAAGACGGTTATTTTTATATCGATAAAACCGAGTTTATCTACCGTCTTGTCAAGTCTGGACGTTACTATTTCCTGAGTCGGCCGCGCCGCTTCGGGAAAAGTTTGCTCATATCTACGATTGAAGCTTATTTTCAAGGAAAGAAAGAGCTATTCGAAGGTTTGGCGATAGAGCGATTAGAGAAGGACTGGTCGCAATATCCGGTCTTGCATTTGGATTTGAATGCTCGCCAATACGACAGGGCGGAGTCTTTGTACGAAGAATTGAACAAATATCTTGAGATTTGGGAACAGACGTATGGCAGTCCGTATGGTGACCGTAAACCGGAAGAGCGTTTTTACCAAGTGATTCGCTATGCATATAAAAAGACCGGTCAGCGGGTTGTGGTCCTTGTGGACGAATATGACAAACCATTGCTTCAGGCAATCGGGTGTGCGGAATTGCAGGAGGCTTACCGTAATATTCTAAAAGCTTTCTATGGAGTTCTGAAATCAATGGATGGCTATATCCAGTTTGCGATGTTGACAGGTGTGACCAAGTTTGGAAAAATAAGCGTATTCAGCGACCTGAATAACTTGGATGACATCTCCATGCGTGAGCCCTATGTTAATCTATGTGGTGTGTCCGAGCAAGAGATACACCACAATTTGGAAGAAGAGCTTCATGAATTGGCAAAAATCCAGAACATGACATATGAGGAAACCTGCGCCAAGCTCAAGGAGTATTATGACGGTTATCATTTTGCGGAAAATACCATCGGCATATACAATCCGTTCAGTTTGCTTAATACATTTAAATATAATAAGTTCAGTAGCTATTGGTTCGAAACCGGCACGCCGTCCTATTTGGTCGAACTGCTGAAACGAAGCCATTACGACCTGGAGCGCATGGCAAACGAAGTTACCAGTTCGGATGTCTTGAACAGTATTTACGAAGACTTGAATCCTATTCCACTCATTTACCAAAGTGGCTACCTGACAATCAAGGGGTATGACGAAGAATTCGGAATTTACCGGTTAGGGTTTCCAAATCGAGAAGTAGAAGAGGGCTTAGATAGATTATTCAAGATCGGGATAAATTTCAGCAATAAGTTGCGGAATATTGAAGAATGGATTATTGAAAAATAATACAATAACCCCTTTTTGTCATTATTTCTATTTCACCAGGAATATTGTTTCATTTTAATCTGACACATTGTGCAATCGATCTGTTTTATGGTGACAGCAAGCACCATGTGTCCGGCAGTTCGTCTATGTTCCGACTCTGTTTTGTCATCCTAAACAGCAAAACAACGACAATATGAAAAGGATTAACTTTCAGAGAATCGAATATTTGCAAACGAAGTCGGTTCGCATCCCGTATATACCAAAAAGCTTTTTCCACTTTTCCCCCGTGAGGTGCGCAGAACTTTCCCGCGACGACCGTCTTCGTTGCCGTGAGTTGCCGAGATCATAGGTAGTGACGACCGTCTTCATGGCGATGAAGTCCCTTGTCATAGCGATGAAGACGGTCGTCGCGGAGGAAAAGCAGTAAATCAATGAAAAAAGCGCCGTTTTACCTATAGGAGAAGCTTCCTTGCACCTTATACACCAAAATGTAAAAAAATATTTTATTTACAATAAGGCATAGGAAATCAGATTCATTCTTCAATAATCCACTCTTCAATATTCCGTAACTTGTTGCTGAAATTTATCCCGATCTTGAATAATTTCCGTGAGTCGGCGGCAAACGGGAGTGCATACCGCTTTTCGTCAATCTGCTTCAATGCTTCCTGGGCAGTCCCTTCCAATTTGAATTCCATCACATAGATGTAGTCACTCGTTTTCAAAACCAAATCGACACGCCCGCTGCTTGTATGATATTCTACTTGCGTATAAAAGCCTGCCAATTTGAAAACGATAAAGAGTACATTCTGGTAATGCAATTCCAGTTGGCGGGCCAGTTCGTATGGGGTGTCCGCAAAGAAACTTTGCAGGCGCTGGAGGAAAGCGTCGGGTTGGCCCTTACGGATTTCACTGACGAATTTCTGTATTTCAAAGGGGGATTCTACTTTGTTTATATTTGTATAGAAAGGCATCAGGTACCGAACAAAGCCTTCTTCTACTTCGCGATTGGGAAACCCTAACCGGTAAATTCCGAATTCTTCGTCATAACTTTTAATAGTCAGGTAGCCGCTTTGATAGATTACCGGGATCGGGTTCAAGGAATCAGCATAGATACTGTTCAGCACATCCGCATTGGTTTCTTCGTTTGCCATGCGTTCCAGGTCATAATGGCTTCGTTTCAGCAGTTCGACCAAATAAGACGGCGTGCCGGTCTCGAACCAGTAGCTCCCGAATTTATTGTATTTGAACGTGTGTAGCAGGCTGAACGGATTGTATATGCCGATGGTGTTTTCAACGAAATGGTATCCGTCGTAATACTCCTTGAGCTTGGCGCAGGTTTCCTCGTATGTCATGTTCTGGAGTTTAGCCAACTCATGGAGCTCTTCTTCCAGGTTGTCGTGTATCTCTTGCTCGGACACGCCACATAGATTAACATAGGGCTCGCGCATGGAAATATCATCCAGGTTGTTCAGGTCGCTGAATACGCTGATTTTTCCGAATTTTGTCACGCCCGTCAGCATTGCGAATTTGATGTTGCCGTCCATTGTTTTCAAAACACCGTAGAAAGGTTTCAGGGTGTTGCGGAATGATTGTTGGAGTTCCTCATTGCCGATGGCCTGTAACATAGGTTTGTCGTATTCGTCCACAAGGATTACGACGCGCTGTCCGGCCTGCTTGCAGGCTCGTTCGATGACTCCTGCAAAACGGAGGGAGAAAGAACGTTCGGATGGATCGGCTCCATAAAGGCTTTCCCAACCGGCCAATGTTTTCTCAAGCATATTGTCGAGGCTTTCCTGGCAATCGTATTTCTCGATGTTCAAGTCCATGTGCAGGATCGGATGCTCGATCCAGTCTTTTTCCAACTTTTCCATGGCAAGCCCTTCGAACAACTCTTTCTTGCCTTGGAAATAGGCTTCGATCGTAGATATGAGCAAACTTTTCCCGAAGCGGCGGGGGCGGCTCAGAAAATAGTAGCTGCCGGTTTTGATGATCCGGTAAATAAGTTCGGTTTTATCGATATAGAAATAACCGCCTGTACGAAGTTTTTCAAAATTCTGTACGCCTATCGGATAAATTTTATTGTTCATAATGTTCTTTTTATCTGTTTGAACAGTGTATTCAGTCTGTAATACAACAAAGATAGTAATGTTTCTTTGCATAGTCAAGCCAATCGGACGGATATGCAACGATATGTCTGTTTTATGTATCTTTGTAACAATAATCAACTTCAACTGTTTTTAGTAAATTGAAGATTCTGGATATGAGGCTTTTTTCGAGAATACGGGAGCGTGTGGATGCTCTTCTTCATGATGAGAGTTTGAAGAAGAAGCTGTATGTTATTATATTTGAATCGGATACTCCGATGGGGAAACTGTTCGACACCTGTCTGATCGGATTTATTATCGCAAGCGTGTTGGTGGTAATATTGGAAAGTATACAGTCTTTTTCATACCATTACACGTTGGGACTACGGATATTGGAGTATGTGTTTACGGCTTTCTTCACTTTTGAATACTTGGTTCGTATCTATTGCTCGCCAAATCCTAAAAAATATGTTTTCAGCTTTTTCGGGGTTGTGGATCTGTTGTCGACATTGCCGGTCTATCTGAGTTTTTTCTTTGCCGGCACGCGCTACCTGCTTGTGATTCGTGCGTTTCGGTTGATCCGCGTTTTTCGTGTCTTTAAGCTGTTTAACTTCTTGAAAGAAGGTAATATGCTGTTGAAATCGCTTAGGATCAGTGCACCGAAGATATTCGTGTTTTTCTTTTTTGTCCTGATTTTGGTGACTTCGATCGGTACGATCATGTACATGATAGAAGGGAACCAGCCCGGTACGCAATTCGATAATATTCCGAACAGTATCTATTGGGCGATCGTGACGATGACGACCGTCGGCTATGGCGATATAACGCCGGTGACACCCGTCGGACGTTTCCTGTCGGCGATCGTGATGCTGATCGGCTATACGATTATCGCCGTCCCGACGGGGATTGTGTCGGCAACAATGGTCGGGGAACAACGCAAAAGGAATAGGTTGGAATGTCCGCATTGCCACCGGACCGGACATGAAGAGGAAGACGGATATTGTAAATATTGCGGTTCGAAATTGGACCATCCGAAAAGATGAATATTCGGAATCTGTCAAAATAATTTTGTATCTTTGCCACCATTGATATTAACAATTTAAGAAAGAAAATGGAAACAGTAGTAAGCGGCATTCGCCCAACGGGTAATTTGCATCTGGGGAATTACTTCGGAGCAGTAAAAGGATTTTTGCAAATGCAAAATGAGTATAATTGCTTTTTCTTTATTGCAGACTGGCACTCGTTGACTACACATCCTCATCCCGATAATATCCGTAACAGCGTAAAGACTATCCTGGCTGAATATCTGGCTTGCGGTATCGATCCGGAGAAAGCGACCATCTATCTTCAGAGCGATGTGCGCGAAATCCCCGAATTGTATTTATACCTGAATATGAACGCCGGAATCGGTGAGTTGATGCGTACTACTTCATTCAAGGATAAGGCACGCCAACAGTTGCACATAGACCGTGTCAACACCACGGAAGGCGATGTGGAGAGAGAAATATTCAACGAGGGGAATAAACACAGTGTCAGTGCCGGATTGTTGACCTATCCGACCTTGATGGCTGCCGATATCATTATTCATAAGGCGGTGAAAGTACCGGTAGGGAAAGACCAGGAACAAAATATGGAAATGGCGCGCCGTTTTGCCCGTCGTTTCAATGCAACTTACGGAGTCGAATGTTTCCCGGAACCCGCCTCTTTCTATTATTCCAGTAAGGCGATCAAAGTGCCGGGGCTGGACGGATCCGGAAAGATGGGCAAGAGCGAAGGAAATGCGATCTACCTGATCGATGATGAAAAGACGATCAAGAAGAAGGTGATGAAAGCAGTGACGGATGCGGGTCCGACGGAACCGAACAGCGTGAAACCCGAACCGATTGCCAACTTGTTTACAATGATGGAAATCGTATCTTCAAAAGACACGTTCGATTTCTTCAATGAAAAATATAACAATTGCGAGATCCGTTACGGAGATTTGAAAAAGCAACTGGCTGAAGATATCAATAATTTCTGTGCACCGATTCGCGAACGCATCTTGGATATTCGTTCCAACGAAGACTATTTGGTGAAAGTAGCCCGGATGGGAGCCGAGAAAGCAAGCGAGAGCGCTGCAAAGACATTGCGTGAAGTGCGCGAGATCATCGGATTCAGGGGATAAGCCTATTCGGGCCCGAAAATATAGAGGCGCGGATTACACAAAACTCACGGATTAATTAATGCCGTGCAGTCTGTGTGATCCGCGTTTTTTTATGTGTGTATGAGGATGATACTGTGCGATATAATTTATTAAAATCATAATAAAGAATCTGAAAATCGGATTATTGAATGGAAAACTGCTTTACTTTGCCATGAATAGAGACAAGCAACAAATGTATGGCAGCAATATCTGCGGGCGAATTTGAACGTATTTTTAAGGAGCTTTATAAGCCTCTGTGCCTGTTTGCACTTCGTTTTACTGAAAAAACGGAAGATGCCGAAGATGTCGTGCAGCAGGCTTTTGCCGATATTTGGGATAAAAACAGCCATAATGTGGTAATTGCCAACCTCAAATCCTATCTCTACCAGGCGGTACGGAACCGTTCCCTTACGCTAATCGCCCAATCATCCGATGTGTTACAGGCAACAGAATGCATTGCCGATATGGATGACCTGTCGGAAGAGGAACAGATATATCAGTCGGAACGGGATGCGCGTCTCTGGGCGGCTATCGACGAGCTGCCTACCGAACGGAAGAGGATATTTTTGTTATCCAAACGGGACGGATTGAAATATCAGGAGATCGCGGAGGAATTGCATATATCCGTTAAAACGGTTGAAAACCAAATAGGAAAAGCATTAAAGGCTTTGCGGGATACGGCCGTACGGATTTATTGTTTCTTTTTTTCTTGAAAGAATAGGGGTTTTTCGGATTTTTTTGTCTTAGTGATAGAAAGGTTAAAATGTTTATGTATCGCTAATTCAAAAAAGAGAAATGAAGAAATTCGTATTATTTGTGATGTTGATGATGAGTGGGCTATCGGTGAGCGCACAGCGGTGGTCGTTGATGCCGGAAGTCGGGATGACGGCTGTCAAAAGAGGTGGCCCTTCTTATATCGATGAACCGGGGTACATTTGGAATGCCGGTTGGAAAATCGGGGCTGGAGTGGAGTTTGCTGTCAAACCGGACCGTTTTTCATTGAAATCGGGATTGTATTATACTCAACGGGGGTGTTCGAGACAATCTATTTCGTTCGGAAGCATTTACCCGACAACGGACGAACAGTCAAAGTCCACTTTTAGTGAGAGCTATTATAAGGTGAGGCGTCATTTTTTGCAGGTTCCGTTGATGGCGAATTTGTCATTCCGTTTAGCGGATAATGTACGGTTGAATCTGGCTGCCGGTCCTTATATCGCTTATTCGATGGGAGATAAAAATGTAGCTGAGTATAATGAATATATGCCGGGTAATAGTGACAGCCATGAAAGTTTAGGCTATCTCTATTATAGAGGTAACGGTAGTTATTCGTATGGCGGCGGATGGGTTGGGCAAGGTTTTGGCCATGAAAGTTGGACGCACGACAATCCTTGGGACTGGGGACTTTCGTTTCAGGCAGGATTGGAAATCGGTTCCTGTGTGATGAATATCGGATATGATGCCTCTTTGGGCAAGGAATATGGATATGATTCGGTCGACTTGAAATACCATACCTTCAGTCTGTCTGTCGGATATAAATTCAAATTAGGGAAATAAACAATGGAGAGTGCAATGATAATTGTCTATTGTCAATTGAAAAGATGAACAACGAGCAAGATGATAGATTTGAAAAACGTCTTCGTTTTGTAGCCCGGTGCTACAAAGAGGGGAGCTTGGATGAGGATAAGGCTTGGGAACGGTTTGCCGCCCGGCAGGGAATCCGCCGTCCGGTCGTTTTCCGCCGTTACTGGATGGCCGCGGCAGCATCTGTTGTGCTCTTGCTTATCGGTGTCGGTACTTTTTATTTGAAAGAGCGGAATAATCCCGAATGGGTATCTGTTGTTACTGCATCGGGGCAGTTGAAAGATGTTTATCTGCCGGATAGTACGCTGGTCTCGATGGCCGGGAATTCGACACTCCGGTATGATGTGAAGAAATATGGAAAGGAAAGGCGTGTGGTGGAGATGACTGGAAAAGCTTTTTTCCAGGTGAAGAGGAACGAGGCACGCCCTTTTTCCGTTTATACAGCCATGACGGAAGTGACGGTTTTAGGAACCAGCTTCCAGATAAACGAACAACCGGGTATGACGGAAGTCGATGTCGTTACGGGAAAAGTGCGTTTTGCGGGAGGGAAAATGGCTGAGCCGGTTATCCTGACAGCAGGAATGTCGGCCTCTTATTCGAGTGAAAAAGAGGAGATAGATATTCTGAAGGAAGAGAATCCGAACAATCTTTCCTGGAAAACGAAGCAGCTGAGGTTTAATGATACGCCTTTGGAAAAGGTGATCAGGGACCTGAACGAATATTACCGGGTGGAGATCGTCAACAAGGTGGATTCGCCGGGATCCAGGCTGACCGCGACATTCAACGATCTGCCTCTTGACGAAGTCCTGATGGTCATCAATCAGACGTTGGATATCCGGCTGGTTCCACGGGAAGATAAATAAAAAAAGAAAGTATGTATCGTGTTTACCTATTTGTCATCGGGATTTGTATGTGTTGCCCGCTGATCAGAGCGAAAGAGCCTTTGCCCCTGTTGGAAGATCCGATTCCTACTGTCACGTTGGATATGAAGCGGGTTCCGTTGCAGGATATTTTGTTGGAGATCGAAAGGCAGACCGGCCTGTTTTTTTCCTATGAATCGTCGATGTTGAAAGAATTCCGCCATGTTTCGTTGTCGGCGCGTGACGAATCTCTATCCTATTGCCTGAAACGGTTGTTCGAACCTTTGCCTCTTGTCTACCGGATTACGGGACGCTATGTGATATTGAAACGGAAACCCCGGCAATATACCATCAGTGGTTTTGTGCGGGATTCCGCTTCTTATGAGAGCCTGATTGCGGCAACCGTGGTAGATCGCTCGTCCGGGAAAGGGGCTGTTTCCAATAATTATGGTTTTTACAGTATGACGCTGTCTCCGGGGAAGGTGGTGTTGTCTTCCTCTTATGTCGGCTACGAGCCTTGTTCCGTCACGTTCGAGTTGGCCTGCGACACGATGATCGATCTCTCCTTGTCGCCTGCCGGCGTGCTGGGGGAAATCGTGGTAAAAGGAATTTCACCCCGGTCGGATGTGTTGAACAGCCGGATAGGGATGTCGGATGTCCCTGCGAGCCGGGTGAAATCGTTGCCGGCCCTGTTGGGTGAAACAGATGTTGTCAAGACCTTGCAACGGCTTCCGGGTGTAGCCGGAGGGACGGAAGGCATGAGCGGGTTGTTTGTGCGGGGAGGCGATGGCGATGACAACCTGTTTTTGCTCGATGGCAATCCGGTCTATCATACGGACCATGTGTTAGGTTTCTTTTCGGCTTTCAATCCGGATGCCGTGAAGAATGCCACTTTTTATAAAGGAAGTTTTCCGGCGGAATACGGCGGGAGGCTTTCTTCCGTTATAGATGTGCGTACGAATGAGGGGAACCGGAAAGAATATCACGGGAATATCTCGGTCGGCTTGCTGGCGGCGCGTGCCAATATCGAGGGGCCGATCATCAAGGACCGCTCTTCCTTCAACGTCTCGGTAAGGCGTACCTGGATGGAACTGATTACCTGGCCGGCCATGACGGCTGTGAATAAGAAGGCCGATATCGACGTGAAAGGCGGATACCATTTCTACGATATGAATGCCAAAGTCGATTATTCGTTTACGGACCGCAGCCGTGCCTATCTGAGTTTTTACATGGGAAGCGACAGTTACCGCAACGGTGAAGACTCGAAAGACATACATGGCGAGGACCGGGACTTCCGCTGGCGTTGGGGTAACCTGATCGGGTCTGCCGGATGGAACTACCTGATCAACCGGAAACTGTTTGCCTCTTTCACCGGAGGGTATACCCGCTATCGTTCGCATATAATCCAGAAGCAGAATGCTTTTGTCTCTTCGCCGGATAAGAGCGGGCAGGTCTATTTTCAGGAAGGGCATTATCGTTCGGCTATGGAAGATGTGAGCCTGAGAGCCTCTTTCGACTATCGCCCGAATGTCGACCACCGGATCCGGATGGGAAGCGATTACCTGTTTCATCTTTTTCGTCCCGAACAGAGCAATATGAGTTCCTGGTATAAGGATTCGGTTGTTTCACAAATGAATAATACGGTCTTTTCGCATTCCCGGATTCATGGCCACGAGGTTTCCCTGTATGCCGAAGACGAAATGTCGCTGACCGACCGGCTGCGGGTGAATGCCGGGCTGCGCTTTACCCTTTTCCACGTGCAGGGAGAGACGTACCAGTCGTTCCAACCCCGTTTTTCCGCCCGCTACCTGTTAGGGCGGAACCTGTCGGCAAAAGTGTCCTATACGAAGATGAACCAATATATCCATTTATTGTCCAACAGCTATATCAGCCAGCCGACGGATATCTGGGTGCCGGTTACCGGGAATATCCGCCCGATGCATGCGCACCAGGTGACGGGTGGCCTGTTTTGGCATTATAAAGAATTGGATTTCTCGGCTGAAGGCTATTACAAACGAATGAATAATCTGGTGGAATATAAGGATAACGGTCCGGTTCTTCCCTCTTTTGCAGGTTGGGAAGACCGGGTCGGAGCGGGCAAGGGGCGTGCTTACGGCTTGGAACTGATGGTACAGAAAAAGACCGGTCGGTTTAACGGATGGATCGGCTATACGCTCTCCTGGTCGGACCGCTGGTTTCCGGACGGGGCGGTCAACAATGGACGTCGTTTCCCCTCCAAATATGACAACCGGCATAAGGTCGATATCGTCGCTTCCTACAAACTCTCTAAGAAGGTGGAGCTGACGGCAGCCTGGATGTATAAGTCCGGCAATCACCTGACGATTCAGGACGTGCAATACCGCCCGTTGCCGGAACTGACGGAACATGGCTACCGGGAAGGGCTTGAATGGGGATACGGACAGAACGCAAGTTCGCGCAATAATTACCAGCTCCCGGCTTACCACCGGCTTGATTTAGGCGTTAATATCTTCCGGCATAAAAAGAACGGGCGCATGGGGATCTGGAATCTGAGCCTTTGCAATGCTTATTTTAAGGCGAATCCTTTCTCGGTCCGGCCTGTTTATTATCAAACGGAAAGAGGCCGGGAGGTCGTGTTGGAACAGACCTTGTTGTTCCTTTTCGTCCCCTCTGCCTCTTATACATATAAATTCTGATGGCGATGAAAAAGATGCTTTTTGCCTTGTGCCTGCTTTTGTCTGCCTCCTGTACCCGCGACGTGGTGCTGGTCCTGCCGCCCGTTCCGCCACGCCTGGTGCTGAACGCTTCCGTCTCGCCGGATACGGATGTGACGGCTTTTTTGTCCAAAAGCTGGTTTGTCCTGGACACGGTCACGGACGACGGGGTGAGGAACGGCAACATACAAGTGTTTGTAAACGACCGTTCGCAAGGACGTATGCAACCCGTTCCCGATAGCCGGTTTACGGGACGCTATGTATTGCCCGGATGCCGAGTGAGGGCCGGCGATCGTTTGCGGCTGGAAGCCGAAGCGGATGGTTTCGATCCGGTAGGAGGAGAGACGGTTATCCCGGATCCGGTGGAGGTGTTGTCTGTCGATACGGTCCGTTTTACTCGCTTTGGTTATGGCGGATATGAATATCCTTCCATGCGGCTGTATGTCCGGTTTCGTGACAAGCCGGATAAACGAAATTATTATCGCTTGATAATCGAGAAACTGACGGAGTTCCAGAAAGGAGACAGTGTGATCACCTGCAGTTCGATGTACCGGTCGGAATCGGGTTGTACGGATTGGTTGAGCGTGGTGTATGAAGATCCGGTATTTCGCTCGACGGTGACGAATCCGGTTATCGAACAGTTGGACGGGACGACTTGCCGGGGCACGTTTACGGATGATATGTTCGATGGCGAAGACTATACGGTCCGCTCTTCTTTCTGGCCGGTCGAGAATTCCTTTAAGGGCGGTTCGGTGACGACAACGGTGCATTATGATGTCCGGTTGGTGGCTATTTCGGAAGAATATTACCGGTATCTGGTCGTTATCCGTAATTTCTCTATCTCGTTGGGCGATGCTTATTTGGACGGCTTGGTGGAGCCTACCGCCACTTATACGAATGTCGAAGGCGGTTTCGGGATCGTAGCCGGTTGCCAATTGGCCCATCGCCGCTTCACAATGCCTTTCGGCGATAAGGAACCCGGCTGGATTCCGTTTGCCGTCCATGATTGATTCTAAAAAAATCCGGACCGGATAGGGGTTTTTCTGTTTTTCCTGTCTTATGGATGAATAGTCAATAAAGATAGGATGGAAAAGTTAATGTTGAGAGGATGGTTTACCTGTGCACTTGTGTGTTTGAGTTGTTTTTTGATCCCGGAGAAGTTGTCGGCAGAGGTAAACGGTGGAGATGAGGTTCGAACGGTTACATTGAATATGCGGAACGTTTCTTTGAAAGAGATCCTGACAGAGATAGAGAAGCAGGCCGGAGTGACTTTTTCGTATGAATCATCTTTGTTGAAAGAGTTTCAGAAGACGAGTTTCAAAGTGGAAGATGCAGCACTGGATGATTGCCTGACACGACTTTTTGACGGCTATCCGCTCGTGTACAAGAGGACAGGAAACATTGTCGTTTTGAAACGTAAACCCAGGCAGGTCACGATCAGCGGTTTCGTGCGGGATAAAACTTCCGCGGAATCCCTGGTCGGGGCTTCTGTCTATGATGTGAACAGCTTGAGTGGTGTGGCAACTAATGCATACGGATTCTTTAGTCTTTCGTTGTCAATGCCGCCGGGTAGTAACGGCGTTCCTGTCCGCTTGCAAGTATCTTATATCGGTTATGAGAGCCGTTCGCTTACCATTTCGACCTTGCAACAAGATACGGTTTTGGCAATCGATTTACGGCCTAATGCTGCAATCGGAGAAGTACTGGTGACCGCTTCGGAAACAACCCGGCAAACGGTCCGTAATACGCAGATGGGAGCTTTGGAGATAAATCATGCTACTATCCGCGCGACGCCAACCTTGTTGGGAGAAGCCGATATTATTCGTACCTTGCAGTTGATACCCGGAGTGTCGGCCGGGACGGAAGGTATTTCGGGGTTGTATGTCAGAGGTGGCAATTCGGATGGAAATCTTTTCTTGATCGACGGTAATCCGGTCTATCAGGTGAATCACATTGGTGGCTTTTTCTCTGCGTTCAACAATGAAGCGATCAAAAGCATGAATTTCTTCAAAGCCGGTTTTCCGGCCCGTTATGGCGGGCGGCTTTCTTCAGTGGTGGATGTACATACCAAAGAGGGGAATATGAAAGAGTTTCATGGAAGTGCTTCCTTAGGGCTGGTTTCCGGTAACTTGAACTTAGAAGGGCCGATCTGGAAGGACCGCACGTCTTTTAATATTGCGCTCAGACGTACTTGGTTGGATGTGCTGACAGCCCCGACACTGGCGATTGTGAATCAGAAAAATAAAAAGAACGGGGAACGTATTAATGTCCGTTATGCTTTCCATGATTTGAATGCCCGTATCGACCATCGTTTCAGCGACCGGAGTAGGATGTATTTGAGCCTCTATAACGGGAATGATGTTTTGAAAGTAGGAAGTGAAGATTTTGCTTATTCCGAATATACAAGCGAATATCGTAATACGATCGACGCCTATATGCGTTGGGGGAATTTGGTCGCTTCTGCTGGCTGGACGTATGCGTTCAGTAGTAAGTTGTTCGGAAAATTGTCCGGTTTCTATACGCGATATCGTTCTAAAATCAGATATAAAGAGGAAGATGTTTCCGGTAAGGAAGGTGATTCCGGATATAAGTATTCTTTGGACGAGACGACCAATGTGACAGGAATCACGGATTTTGGTGTTCGTACCTCGTTTGATTATCGACCAGTGGCGGCACACCATATCCGTTTTGGCGGTGATTACCTGATTCATTATTTTCAACCGGAGTATAACCGGATGAAAGCATTGGACAATAGTCTGCCGGATTCTATGCAGGTTACTAAAACTTTTTCCGACGACAAGTTGTGGGCACATGAATTGGCTGCCTATGCTGAAGATGATTGGTCGATTTCCGATGCTTTTCGTTTAAATGTCGGACTTCGTTTCAGCCTGTTTAATATTGATAACAGGACGTATACCGGCATTGAACCGCGTGCTTCTCTGCGCTGGTTGCTTTCACCGGATGTTAGTTTGAAAGCTTCTTACTCCCGTATGAATCAGTATGTACATTTGATCAGTAACAGCTTTATGGATTTGCCGACTGATTCTTGGATGCCGGTGACTAATAAGTTGAAGCCGCTTGTCAGTGACCAGATTTCTTTGGGTGGTTATTACAATTGGAATCAGTTATTGGATTTTTCTGTTGAAGGTTATTATAAACGGATGAACAACTTGTTGGAATATAAGGATGGTTATAGTCTGATTCCTTCATCCGTTTCATGGGAAAATAAGATGGCTTCCGGTGAAGGGCGTGCTTACGGAGTGGAGTTTATGGTTCGTAAGCAAACAGGAAAAACCACCGGATGGGTCGGGTATGCGCTGGCGTGGGCGGATCGCCAGTTTGACGAAATAAATAAAGGACGGCGCTATCCTTCCCGTTACGACAATCGGCATAAATTGAATATTGTTGTCATGCATAAACTCTCCAAGAAAGTAGAGTTGTCGGCTGCCTGGACTTATTCGTCTGGTAATTATACAACATTGTCACTGGAAAATTATTATTCGAGTGACCATCTGCACCAACCGGGAGAAAGACCTTTCTGGGGGAATGGGGCTGGTGAAGATTATTATGACCAACGTAATAATTATCAACTTCCTGCCTACCATCGTTTGGATGTGGGCATTAATATATATCGTCCTAAAAAGAAGGGGCGTATGGGTATTTGGAATATTAGTATTTATAACGTGTACAGCCGGATGAATCCTATCCTGGTTTATAAAGGAGATGTCAATGAGGAGGCTGGATCAGACGATTATGGGAATCCGAATGTCACCTATCGGAATGCATTCAAGTCTATCGGTATTTTTCCGATCATACCGTCGGTTTCATATACATATAAATTTTGAAGGAGGAAAAAGATGAGATATAATATTTGTATATTGGTTTTGTTGTTGTTTGTCTTGTCCGGTTGCGAGAAAGAGATAAATTTGGAACATATGCGTCCTGAACCCAAACTGGTGTTGAATTGTCTGGCCGTACAAGGTGATACACTATCGGTAGAACTTTCCCGTACCTGGTTTTATGCGGATAATAAGGTCAAAGATATTTTTGTGTCTGGTGCGGATGTGAAACTTTATGTGAACGATGTGTTCCGGGAATCATTGTCCGAAGTGACCGTAAAGTATGAAGAGCTTGATATCGATGCTGTTCGTTACAAATCTTCATCTTATATACCTGTGGCGGGCGATCGGATACGCCTTGTGGCTTCTCGGGATGATTTTAAGGAGGTGGAGGCCGTGACGGAAGTCCCGCGCCCCTGTTCTGTCTCGGGTTTCGAACTTCAACAGGAGAGTGTAAGAGATACTACTGAATGGTTTGATGATGCATATATACATTTGGCTCAAAATAATACCGTGTGCTTCACTCTTCACGACGAACCGGGCGAAGATAATTATTATCTGATTTATTTCCGTCAGGGAAATATTTGGGGAGGAGAAAACGATACCGTTTATTCCTGGTATTCTTTTAGACCTGATTATGGTAGTGAACCGGTATTTGCTGTTCAAAATTCGGCTTTAGATCAGATTTTCGGATATGATGGTGTGGGTGGTTATAACGGACTCGCTTTTTCGGACGAGTTGTTCGACGGGAAAAGCTATCAGTTTAAGATCCCTTGGAAAATAAGTCTTAGCTATACTCAGAGTGTCGATTATACTCCCTACAAATACCGTTGTTATCTGTATTCCGTTTCTCGCTCCTATTATAACTATATGAAAACCATGAATGATTTGTATGAGAGTGGCTTTGTTGGCAATCTGGCGGAAATAGGCTTTGCCGAACCGGTCCGCATCTACTCGAATGTGGAAGGTGGAACCGGTATCTTAGGAGGTGGTTGTTTGGAGTTCAGAGAGTTTACAAGTGACTGACCTGGTCTATGCTGATCGGATAATGGTCTGAAATCCCTTGTGTTTCCTGTTCGGTATCTGTGCTTCTTTCAGCCGAAGTTCAGTTGCCGATCCGGAACGTCCCGATCTTGCCAGCCGGGTAGAACATGAACTGGCGTTCCATCTTCCCGCGGATCGGATTGTATTCGTAGTTGATCCCTACGCCGACCTTGAAGCCGCTGTCATTCACCTTGAATTCGAATGCTCCGCCTACGTTTGTATGGTTGTAGAACGGGTTCATCAGCATATGCGGGTTGTTTCTCTCGTTGTGGTCGTAAAACGTATATTGTCCCCATCCTCTCACTGTCATCCAATCGGTCACGTCATAGCCGGCCATTGCATTGAACCCGCCCATAAATTGGGGGGAAGGATTGAATGGCGTGAAATAGCGTCCGCCGAAAGCGCCTCCCGACAGTGAGAACCGGTCGTGTGTCCACAGCAGTTCCGTATTGATCCGGGTAAGGCCGCCGACACCGGGCCATGTGTATTGTTGCCCGCTTGTGATAAAGGAGACTTGTTCGCTGACGGGGACGATTGACACTTCGTGGAAATCCAATGCCATCGGCGAGACACGTCTTATCATCGGCGTGTACGGGTTGAAGAAAGGCTGATAGGCGGCCGATGAAATGATCATGTCCATCGGGCGTTCCTGTTCGTATGCGGATTGAGCCGGGAAGTTGGGGGTGAACTCGCGCAATTTGGCTTCGATCAGTTGCCTGTCCGATGGTGTGAAGCTTTTATAGGCGAACTTGGGCAGGTTCAAGTCGAAAACCGCCCGTTTGGGCACTGCCACCATTCTTCCTTCTCCGGTTCTGACCCAGGTCAGGTCGGATTGCGCTTGCAGGCATAATGCGCACAATAACAATGTGATTAAACTAATTCCCCGCTTCATACAACAACTCTTTAATTTCTGCGAAGGTAAAAATAAATTTAGATATTTGTGTATAAATAATGGAGATAGGTGCAACTATTCGGAAACCTGTTTCATCATATAATCAGAGAGTAGCAAGTATTTATGGACGAACAACTGTTAATCGACGGATGTAAGCGTGGCGAAGCATCGGCTCGTAAGGAATTATACGAGCTGTACGCACCTGCCATGATGAGTGTATGCGCCCGTTACGTCCGTGACAGGGAGACGGCCCGCGACTTGCTTCAGGATGGATTTATCAAAGTATTCACCAAAATACAGACCTATTCGGCGACAGGTCCGTTTGGCGCCTGGATACGAAGGGTTTTTGTGACGACGGCACTCGAATATCTCCGTAAATACGATGCTCTCCGGTCGAGTGCTTCGATTGATGAATATGGAGAACAGGTTGAAGATGCGGATGCTTCCGTACTGGATCGTCTGTCGGCCGACGATTTACTGGAATGCATCTCCCGGTTGCCCGATGGTTACCGGACCGTCTTCAACCTGTATGCTATCGAAGGATATACGCATAAGGAAATAGCGGCTATGCTTCATATCCAAGAGATCACTTCCCGCTCCCAGTTCGCACGGGCAAGGAAGGCATTACAGGAAATGGTTCAATCTTTAATAGCGCAGGACAATGTCAACAGAAACAGAACATAATGAGCATTTAGACCTGTTCAGCTTGAAGGTAAAGCAGAAACTGGAAGATCACCGGCTGCCCGTCGATGTGGAATGCTGGGAACAGATCGAGGCGAAAGTGGGCGGACGCCCGCGTCTTTCCGTCTGGGGATCGGTGGCTGGGCAACTCTTGCCGCTGCTGTTCTTGCCTTGTTGTTTCTGATCCGCCTGAACCCGACCGTCCCCGTTCCCACGCTTGACGCGAGATCGCAGAAGGAGGAACCGATTGCCGGAAAGACGAATCCAGAGAAAACGGATACGCAGGAACGGGTGGTTGCCTATGCCGTACAAAAGAGGGCGGTCGTTCCCATTCCTGCCGATACGGTCGCCTGGGAAGAAATGATTGGAGAAGAAGAAATCGAGCTTCCTCCAAAAGCGGAGGTTACACATCCGGCAACCCCGGTTTCTGCCGTACGGCATCTGGGACCGGAACCGGAAAGACACCGGACTCAAAAATTATTGGCAAGTGCGGATAAGCCGGAGACGAAGGGCGGCAAATGGCAGATCGGAGCCAATATGGGAACAAGTGGACATTTCTCGTTGGATATGATGCGGGTGGATGACACTTCCCAGGATGGCGTGTACGATAACCCGACAGGTCCTGACGGGCCTCTTCCTCCGGTTGAAAGGCCGGACTTGAATCCGAGTGGAGGCCCGGAGACATTCTCGCATGTGGACTGTGCGCCGCCTTTGTCGTTCGGGTTAACCGTCAGAAAGAACCTGAACGACCGTATCGGCTTGGAAAGCGGACTTGTTTATACCTATTTGTATTCGAAGATGAACGAAAGTCGGAAGGTCAGTCGCCGGGCGACATTGGGACTTCACTATTTAGGCATTCCGGTCAATCTGGTGGTGAAACTGTGGAACAGCTCGAATTGGAATGTGTATGTCTCCGGTGGGTTCATGCTGGAGAAGGGATTGCGGTCCATCTATCAGGTGGAGGCATATAACTTCGATGAGCATAAATCTGCCACATACCGCTCCGGTATAGACGGGCTGCAATGGTCGTTGAACCTGTCTGTCGGTGTCTCTTACCGTTTCTACAAGGATTGGAGCCTGTATCTGGAACCGCGCTATTCTTACTACTTCGATAACAACCAGCCGGTGAGTTATCGCACCGAGAACATGACACTGATAGGCGTCGGGGCCGGTGTGCGCTTTGAATTTTGAGGGAATACGCCTCCGTAGCCGGAAGTTTGCTTATCGTACGACAATCATCACATAATCCCGTTCATGCACCTTCGGGTTGTCCAGCAGTTCGATCAGCTTCTTTTGCTTGGGCGAGCCGGTGCGTTTCACCAGTTCGCGCATTTCGGTGACGGTGCGGAGCATGTAGAGGCAATCGTCCGTTTGTCCGTCCGGCCAGAAAGGCATCCCGTCGTCCAGGTCGTTGATAAAGCCCCGGTTATTGTCGGCCGACAACATGACCGTTCGTCCTTCTTCTTTCAGGTAGACCGCCTGATGGGTCAAGTTCGGTTTATAGTCGTATTCCCAACCAATCCAGTTTGCGATTATCCGTCCTCCTTTCTGGTAAAGGCCCATGAACAACCCTTTGGAATTCTCGTAGAAGGTTTTCAGCCACATTTTGCCATTCGGGATTTCAGCGTCCTTCATCTCTTTCAGGTTAAGCCCCTGTTTCCCGTAACGGATAGCGTAGAGCGGGGCGACTGTTTGCGGATCACGCAGTTGGTAGACGGTGTCGCAATAGGGCATCATAAAGGTCATCCGGTCCTGTCCGGTGTTCCAATAAAATGTCTGGAAAAACGGAATGTTGTCGGTCATCGTGCGCGGAGCCGACTTCCCCTCTTTCAAGCGGAACTGGCAGAGCGTATCGCCCTGAAGGTTGAATGTCGTGATCCCGTCCGGCTCTCCTGCCGCCTCGCTTTGGTTGCATAAGGTGTAGCCGGTGGAAGAGAAACCGAGTAGCTTGTCGTCGCGCCGGCCGAGCGGATATTTCTCGATGGGGCTTTCAGGGAAGAGGTAGCTTTGGATCGTCAGCATCGTGTCCAATGGTGGCAAGACGCCGATGAAGGGGATGCTGTCCGTCCCCGTCCTCCGCGTTTCCTGCGTCTTCCCGCTGAGGGCGACATACATACGGGTGGTTTTCTTATCGTAAAACAGGTTCTGCCCGTTCATCTCGTTGTTCCATTTATAGGCCAATGCCTTGAAGCCATACCGTTTGCTCGGAACGCCTTGCTTGCGGTAATAGATGCGTGGGTTGTTGAATGTGATAAAGGCATTGCTATCCGGCAACTCGATTGCCTGGGTGACGGTGAACCGTCCATCCCCGACGGTATAGTATTCGATCTCGGTAGCGATCTGGCTCAATTTCAGCGGAGCGGGATTTTCAGAGGCTTGTTCCACATCCACGATCCTAACAGGCTTGGAGCGGTCTATCCGAGCTTCCATCTGTGGGGCGGCCGGGATGTGTCGTGTCTTTTCTTCTGCCTGCTTGCATCCTGTTGCTAACAGCAAAACGGACAGGAAACTTACGGTAAAAAGGTGCTTTTCCATCTTGAATTTGTATTTGTAGCGAATGTAATGATTTATTTTTTTATTTGACAACGATCATCACATTCTGCTTCTCATCCATGCTATCTAAAAATGCTTTCAGTTCTTTTTGTTTGGGTGATCCCGTCAGCTTGATCTTTGCTTTCAATTCTTTGGCGGGGCGGATCATGTAAAGATAACCGTCCGTTTGTCCGTCCGGCCAGAAGGGAAGTCCGCCGTCCAGGTCATTTGTCAGCCCTTGGGCTTTAACGGGTAAGGCGAAAGTTTGTTTGTCGGATTTCAGATAGACGATTTGACGTTCTTCCGATGGCATATCAGGTTCACGATTGCCATCCAGCCAACCGCTCTGTGTGCTTTTACCTTCTTTGTATGTCTGGATAAAGAGAGCTTTTGCGTTTTCTTCGAGTGCGGTCATCCAGGCTTTGTTTTTCCGCTCTTTCCCTTGAATGTTTTCGATTGCGGTCAGGCGCAGCTTTCCGAAATCGGTCACGTATGCCGGATAATAGGTCTGTTCGTCCCGGATCCGGTAGATGGTATCGCAGAAAGACAGGCGGAACGTTATTTGATCGCCATGCCTGTATATCTTGTCGAAGAAGGGAGGTTGGTATAAATACTGGCCTCTCTTGGTAGTGGGGTCTATACCGGCGATGAACGTACAAATCGTGTCTCCATTCAGATGAAAGAGCGTGACGCCTTCATCCTGACCATCTTTATTTTCCTTTTGAGTCACGTATTTACCAGGTGATAAATAACGGAGGAAAAATTTTTTTGAAGGGAGGAAGTAGCGATCAGGCAGTGAATCGGGATACAGGTAGTAAACTCTTGCCAAAACGGAGTCTAATGGAGGAAGTTCCGCGATATACTCTTCTCCATAACCGGTTTCCTGGTTGATCCGTTTCAGATGAGCATACAGACGGGTCGTGACCGTATCAAAACTGATTTTAGTCCCTGGTACATTGATCCAGTTCCCGTATGTTGTTTTCAACCCTACCCGTTTCCGTTTCATCCCTTTGCGGTAGAGGTATAGCTTAGGCTGGTTCAGGGCGATGAATCCTTCGTTTGTCGCAACCACGTCCGTGATTGGGTATTTGTCGTCTCCGACCATGAAATATTCGATGGACGAAGCCACTTTGCTCAGGTTGACCGGGACGGAGTCGGCAGTCGCCCTTTCAATATCGATACGGACGGGCGTGACGGACTTGTCATAACGTGCCGTATATTTCGGCGGAAGCGGTTGGTGAGCCTCGATCTTACTGGTCGTTCCTTCCGTTTCAGACACCTTTTGTTGTTTACATCCTGTTGCCGACAGGAGTGCCGGTAACAGGATGAGAAGTAACTGTTTGTTCATGATGTCTATCGCTTTAATTGTGCGATCATGACGTAGTTGTTGTCGTTTTCGTCGATAGAGGCCTGCAGGTCAGTCAGCTTTTTACGCATTTCTGCGGTGATATCCTGGTTCTTCAATGCGTTCTCGATGTCGGTCATGAGGTTGCCCGGTTCAATGTTTCGGGTGTAATAGCCATTGAAGAATGCAGAGCTGGGATAGCCGATTTCCAGATTGCCGAAATAGTCGTTATAGAGTGTAAAGAATGAACCTTTCCCTGTCTCTTTGTCCACGATGTAATGGAAAGTTTGTCCGTTGGTCCATGATCCGGGAGAGACTTCAACCGGTGGTTCTGAAAAATTACCTACGAAATGGTGCGGGTATTCTCCGTATCCATGCCAGGGTATTTTGTCCGTATTGGCAAAATTGAGTGTAAATGTCGGGATCAAGCGGTTTTTGTCACTGGCGTATCGGTAGAGCGAATCGACACGGGTCGGCATTATGCATAAAATATTGACATCGAACACACCGGGAATATTGAACCCGGCTGTCACTTCATTGCTGAAGTCCTGGGGCGCTTCCAAATGTCCCGGTTCTATGAAATCGATTCTTTTCCCTTCCAAATCCTGTGTCCAGGCTACGGCCGGATAACCTTTGAAAGGCAGCAGGACTACCGAAACCTTGCCTCCGGAAAGATCGACATTGAATTTAGCTTTCGGACAACGCAAGCAAAGCGGGATCGGGTCCAAGACGTTTCCTTGCAAGTCGTACACCAAGAGTTGCGATGCGTTCCAGGGTAGGATATAGATACGGTTGTTCGCTTCGTCCAGTTTGGCATCATACACCATTTGATATTCGCCGGGCCCTTGTCCGATCGCACCGATGTTGGTCAGGAATTTACCTTTGCGGTCGAATAGTTTGAATGGGTTTTGCCGGCTGCCATATACCAGAATGTAATTGTCTGAAACCGTCACTCCGGTTTGCCCGACCAAGGCCTCGTCCCGGTTGTCCAGTTTTACGATTTCCATTTCTTCCGTAAAGAAGCTGAGCGGTATGCGTACGGTATCGGCCAGTAGTTTCTGGTCGCATGCCATTACTTTGTCAGTCCCTACCTGTACATATTGACCGACTATCGGGCTGTTGGCCAAAGGATCGTTTGTGTTTTCGGCCAGGTCTTTGCTCCCGGTTCCGCAGGATGTTGCTATCGTTGCAATAAGCAAACTTCCTAAAAAAGTCATTGTCTTGTTCATATACACCAGATTAATTGTTGTCTTTCAATTAAATTGTCTGATGCAAATAAAGCAATTTAGTTTATTAAAAGCAAGTTTATTACTATTTATTCGTAAATAAACGCCAGGTTCGTATTTTTTCTATGTCTTTTTGCTGTTTTGTTATAATTAATGTATCTAATATCCCAACTCGAAATCCCGGTCTACCGCCGGAACCCCTTCGCTCATCCATTGGGGCATGGGGGCGCCTTGCAGGTAGTGGCAGAAGAACTGGAACATTCGTTTCTGGAAATCGATGCGGTTTGCCAAACGCGTCGGCCAATGCGGCTCCCCGGTGTAATTGAGCAACCAGGCCGGCTTCTGCAAACGTTTGAGGGCGATAAAGTATTCGATTCCTTGGTACCAAGGCACATGTCCGTCTGCATCGTTGTGCATGATCAGAATCGGAGTAGTCACTTTGTCCATGTTGAACAGAGGAGAGTTTTCGATGTATTGCAGAGGCATTTCCCAAATATTTCCTCCGATACGGCTTTGTCCGTGTTCATATTGCATGGAACGGTTTAACCCCGATCCCCAACGGATTCCCCCGTAAGCGCTCAGCATATTGACAACCGGAGCACCCGATTCGATTGCTGCAAAGAGACGGGTACGGGTCGCTAAGTAAGCAACCTGATAACCTCCCCAGCTATGGCCTTGTGCGCCGATCGCTTTTTCGTCGACATACCCTTTCGCTATCAGGGAAGTGATTCCCGGCATTACGCAATTGTAGCAACTTTCGCCCGGATAGCCGTCTATAAAACGAACATCGGGGTTGAAGATGACAAAGCCGTGGCTCAGGTAGAACGGGTAGTCGATCGTGGAACGATGTGGACTGGGCATATGGTAGCTGTAGAGCGTATTGGCATTACGCTCGTAGAAATTGACGATTACCGGATATTTTTTGTTCGGATCGAAATCGGCCGGTTTGTAGATGACGCCCTCCAATGGCCGGCCGTCCAGAGAGAGCCAGGTGGTGAGCTCGGCTGTTCCCCAGATGATCGAATCTTGTTGACGGATACCGTCCGTCAGCCGGATGGATTTCTTGAAGCCGAGGTCGGACAACAGGATGTCCGGATATTGTTCATACGTCTCCTGCGTATAGATTACGGCATCCGCGTTTTTAGCTTTCGACAGAGCTGCCAGTTTGAAGTCGCCGGCCAGCAACGCTTTGGGGGCAGCCGGTTTGTTCAGGCGGGCGGCATAATACCCGAAACCTTTGGTGGCTTCGTTGAAGCCGTTGAGATACTGGTTTTCGCTCAGGTTATACGATCTTTTTTCCCGATCCAGTTGAATCAACGAATAGGATATCTTCTCTTTCCGGCCGTTTACGGTCAGGTTGACAGGAGAAGAGGAAGCGGTCGGGCTGAATTCCCAGATATCGTAGCGGTCCCGGATCAGGATTGTCCGGTCGTCGTCCGTCCAACCTGCGATTCCGTATGGGGAAGGGTAATCCGGGACATCGTTATCCTCGTTCCAGCCGGTGAATGTTTCCGGTGTAGTCAGGCGGAATTCTTTCCCGTCGGCCATGGAACGGGTGTACCAGGAGCTGTCTTGTTCCTGATACCAGTATGTGTATTTCCCTTTCGGGGAGAAACGCATGTAAGAAGGGCTTTTTCCCTTGATCTGCCGCCGTTCTCCGGTTTCCAGGTCAACCGTGTATATGTCATAAAAGTTTTTGGCCGTCCACATGCTTTGTGTCCCATATGGTTTGAAAGTCGAAAGAAGAGCCAGTGAAGCATTTCCTTCATCGGCGGTTTGCAGAGAGGGGAGTTCTTCGGTCGCCAGTTGGAAAAGGCGTCCGGAACCGATGTTGTAAACCGCCGTGTAAGACCGTTTCAGGTCGGCAGCCTTGTTGAAAGACTGTTGTGTGTATTGTATCTTTTCGTCCCAACTCCACACTTGTACGTCGGGCCGGTTTTCGGCCAGTATGGTCGTGTCTTTTTGACGGGGCTCCGGAGCAGTACCGAAGAACAGGCGGTTGGCATTTTCGGAAAAAAGGAGAACACCGTTTTCACTGATTATCCACGAAGTGGGGAAGGCTTTGTCTCCCCGTTCCGCGATCCGTTTGCCGGGAGCATTGTTCTCTGCCAGATACAGGCTGCTCCGGGTCGAGGCGGAATCTTTGTCTGTACAAAAAAGATAAGCGAGCTTGCTGCCCGTTTCATCGAATGCGATCTTTTTGAATACTCCTTTTCCCGCGGATATCCGGCTGTTTCCTTTCTTCGGCATATAGGTGTATAAGACCGAATCGGATACGAAATACAATACATTCCCTTTTGGGGCAAATCCGAAATCGCTTACTGCCGGAAACGAATCTTTTTGCATCCCGTCGAGCGAACGGATGTAGAGGATGGAGTCTTTTTTGCTTCCGCGCTGATAAGCCAGCCAATCGGCTGTTTCCGAAAGTTTGTATGTCTTGAGCGAGTCTACCGTTTCTTCTCCGCCTGTCAGCCGGAAGATGACAAGGTTGTTCATCGGCATTTTATCCTTGCCGGTTTTCTTTCGTTTCTCGGCTTCTACCATTTCCAAGGGAGGAACTTTTGTTACCAGCAGATATTCGGATGAAGCACTGAACTGAGCTGTCGAAGCAGGTTTGAAAGTTGCTTTCTCTTCTCCTTTGCCGTTGTATAACCGAATGGCGGCATCTCCCCGCCAGGGTTCCATTTTGCAGAAGACCCATTTGCCGTTATCGGAAATACGCTGTTCGGATATGCGTTCCCATCCAACCATTTCGTCGAATGTCATCGCTCTCTTTTCCTGGGCTTGCACACTCAAACCGGAAGCCAATAATAAAAGGCTTATGAAGTATCTGGTGTAATTCATCTGTTTGTAAGAATTGTTTTTAGTATGCAATATTACTCTTTTTTTATGAAAAGTAAAAAGTATCTTTGACGCCATTGAGGGGAATTGATAATAAAATTTGTAATGAGGGATCGGAATCTTGATATCTATAGAGGGGGAATAATGATTTATATCACTTGTGTCTGCCATTTGATGTGGTGGGAAGGTGTTAAAGTCGGCATTTTCGAAAGAGGCTGGGTTTCCGGCATCTTTTTTGCGATGGTGACAGTGTTTTATCTTGTCGGTGCATCTTATTCATTGTCGTCGAAAAAAACGTATTGGGAATATGTGAAAGGTAAGGTCAAGAGAATAGCAATTCCATACTGGAAATATACATTATGTTGTTTGCCGGTTGTTTTGTATATTTATTGGAAGCATGGATATAGGATATCTTTGGAAGATGTGGTGTCTTATGTGCTTTTCAATCCTCTTTGGAAAATCGGATATTCGACCATATATGGTTCATATCTCCTTATATACTGATTAGCCTTTGTCTTCCTTTTTGTGTCTGGTTTATTCACCGATATAAGCCGCCTTTTATTCTTTGGGGTGTTGCCCTGGTTTTATCGCAGTTGTTTAAGTCTCATTATCCGGATCTGCTTCAAACAGTGATTATTTATTGTTTTTTTACGATATGGGGCTGTATTATACAAAGAAATTAGGATGGCAAAATGTGGTTTGTGTGGCAGTCGCTATAAGCTATGTCATTTATGCTTTTGGAATTGAGAAGAGACCTTTTGATTTGCAAGCGAATAAGTTTCCGCCCAATTTGTTGTTTCTCGCTTATGGTTTGACAATCCTGGGAATAGGGGGAACTTATATGAAAAAAGGTCTTGTTTTCTTATATGATAAATTTAGGATAGTACGTTATTATATAGATATATATTCGAAAGACGGATATGAGATATATCTGGTTCATGCATATTCAACGCTGTTGTTAGGAGGATTGAAGCGAACCTTGGGGTTGGATCAAATTATAGCAGAACATCTTTTCCTGCAATTGATTTATGTTGTAGTCGGTTTCTTGTTCTTGTTGAATGTCAATATATATGTTCTGAGGTTATATAACTATGTATGGTCGTTTATTGATAGGATATTATCTCGTCTTTAAGGTCTGTCTTGTGATTCAGGCATAATTCAGGCACGGATTTCGCAGTGTAAATCCGTGCCTGAAAGATCGTAATAAAAGTCGGTTTTTATTTATCTAATTCCGTCATGAGCATTTCCTTCATCTTATCCGCTCCCATGAATCCGACTTGGAAATGGGTTGGTGTGCCGTCTTTGGCGATGATCATATAAGAAGGGACACCCTGCACGCCGAATTTGTTGCAGATATATGTCCATTGTGCATCCGTCATCCGGTAGTGTTCGCCCTTGATGTCCGGTATCATCTGTTCCCAAGTCCCTTTCGGTGAGTTTTCGCCGGCCAGGTAGAGGAAGACGATATCCTTGCCGACGAAATCGTCCTTCACCGGTTCGGACTTTTTCATGGCTGCTATGCACGGACCGCACCAAGTCGCCCAGAAGTCGACAAACACGACTTTGCCGCGGTAAGGTGTGGTGATGGCGTTGAACAGTTCCTCGGCCGGGATGTCGGCAATGTTCACGCGGTTGACGGTGTAGCCGGATTTCTTTTTGTTCTCTTCGATAAGCAGCTTGAGTTTGTTGTTCATCTGGGTGAATGCTTCCTGGATGACCGGAGAGATTTTCCCCGCCAGCGCAATCTCTTCGTCGCTTAACGGACGGAATTCTTTTATCGGTTTGGAGAGGCGTTGTGCGGCAAGGAGGTCGAAAAGAATCCCCTTGTCTGTTCCCATAATCTTAATGAGATCGGCTGTGTTGTCGTAGGTTTGTTCTCCGGTAGCATTGTTCTCTCCGGTGAAGTTCGTATATTGCAGGTTGGAGATCAGGTAAGTGAAAGAACCGTCATACAGCAGGTACGGGTCGTTGCTGACCAGTTCCGGTATAAAATCATAATATTCTATTGTCGGCTTCACTTTCTTGTCTTCGGGTATTACCGAGTCGCGTGGAATCTGATTGACAGTGCGATAAGCATACTCTGTCATCCAGCTGACACTAAGCAGTTGTTCCGCAAGGTCTTTTTTCAGGCTGTTGTGCAGGAGCGTACGGTAAGCATCGCTTAATTCCGTATGGCTGTCCAATACGGCTTTTTCCTTCCGGTAGCGATCCATCCAGTAGGCCTTGAACTGATCTGCATTCATCGTGCTGATATCGGAAAACATCTGCATATAGTCTTCCTGGGTTTTGGGAGAGACGGATACATAACGAAGGGAAGAATTGCTGGATTCGTTGTTGAGAGCAGCCAAAGCCCCGGTGAAATAATATTTCTCGCCCAATGATGGTTTGTCTTTTTGTTTTCTGGACTGTGAACGGCAAATCTCCGGCATATTGATTTCTACGAAAGTCGTTTCTCCCGGCTTCAGATATATCTGACCGCTCATAAAGTTGCTGGAAACGTTCAGGCTGGTAGGATAATACAGAGGAACTTCCAACGTGAAGTTTCCATCCGGTTGTACTGCGATGCTATATTCTTCCGTGCTCCCGTTCAGCAGGTTGAAATTCCAGGCACGTCCTTGTAGCTTCATTTCCGGTTTATAGTCGGCGATATGTCCTTTCAGCAGAGCCGTACCGTTTTTAAATTTCGGTTTTTCCAATACAGATGTTTCCGCCGGGTTCTTTTTCCCTGCCAGGGAAGAGTAGGCAGGCGAACCGTCCAGGTGGATGTTCCATATCTTGAAAGCCCCTTCTTCGTCCCCTTCGATAAAGTCAACGTTTTTCGTCTCTTTCGGCAATGGCGGGAATATCAGGCGGAAAGAGGTCTCTCCCGATTCGGGCATCCAGAACTTCTCGCTCAGTGTGATGCCGTCTCCAGCCTTGATCGGATAGGTTTTGCCATCGGCCTGTAAGGTCGTTTCCTTTACGATCTGAATCCAGTTTTTCGGGAGGAAGTAAGCATCGATATAAAAGACTGTGGCAGTGTCGCTCAGTACGATTTTATCTATTTCCAGAGTTGTCGAGCTCCAAGCATCGAAAGCCGGTTGTTCGATCACGCGTTCCTGTGCCTGCAATCCTATGCAGCAGAAGAAAAGAAGGAATAAGTAAAGTCCATGATGTTTCATATTCATTTTGAATTAGGTGATTAGAATTGGAAATATATAAGTTTATTTGATTTGGAATCAATATATATATATACGATTGTCTCGTAATTTGTAACATATCTTAATATGCAATGGCTTCTTCTTCCTTTTTTATAACATTTGAAAGGTCTGTTTTCAGGATCAACCTTGGAGATGTTTGGTATAACGTCTTTTTAAAATTCTACTACAAATTCCGCATCCTATCGCCAGAAGCAAAAAAGTAATAATTTTGACAGGGCTGGAATGTATTTCTTTTGAGTGATCCAAATAGGCTAATAAGTAGACCGGGAAAGCCATACTGAACATGAGTGCCAATATTCGCATAAACCGTGATAACAGATATAGCCGATATTCCGACCATTCTTTCATGTTTTTGCTGTCGATTTTGTGGTTGTCCGGTATAAACAATTGTTTTTGCTTATAATAATAGTTGGCTCCACCATAAACAGCGTAAGTAGATAATAGGGTCCATAGCGGGATCCCGACCATCAAATCTTCCGTATGCAAATAATCGGCTCCATACTTTAGATAAAAATAGAGGTTTAGTAAAATCCCGCTTATCAAAAACGTCGAGAATGATATTTTTATAATGACTTTATTTACCATATATTCCTCCTTTCCTTTTATAGTGCAGAGCAGACAGATGCTACGTCTGCTGTTATGGATTGAAAAAAGTGTTGTAATATACGATTTTATTTTTAAATATGCGTACGGTCGAACCCTATTATTGTTGATGTGGTCTGTTTTCTTATGCGAAGGGAAACGATCGTGATAGCGATGTGTTTTTTTTCGTATGTTTGCGGTGTTTTTTAAAATCAGATATATATGGAAACAATAAACAGTGTACCTTTATATTGGTACGTTTTCTATAAAGACCAACTTCTGTTGCAAAAGAAAACTGACGGTTATGCGATTCCTTGTACGATCGAAGCGCCTGTGACAGTCGCCCGTTCGCTTCCGGTCGAAATGCAAGACGGGACAATGGCGATGGCCGCCTTTACCGATGCGCCTTTGGTGGAGACAGACGTTTACCTGCCGATGGGACTCCGGGCCTCTTACGATCATATCGATCGCTACTTTTACGACCAGGCGGGAAAGGCATACGAGATTGTTTATTGGGATCAGCACAGCCGGTTTTGTCCTGTCTGCGGAACGCCGACGGTGTTGAAAGGGCCGATCGTGAAGAAATGTCCGGATTGCGGAAACGAGATATATCCGGCAGTATCGCCCGCCATTCTTGTCTTGATCCGGAAAGGCGAAGAAATCCTCTTGGTGCATGCACGTAACTTCCGGGGTACGTTTCATGGTCTCGTGGCCGGTTTTCTGGAAACGGGCGAGACGTTGGAGCAGTGCGTAGAGCGTGAAGTGAGGGAAGAAACCGGATTGACGATCCGTAACATCACCTACTTCGGCAATCAGCCCTGGCCTTATCCGAGCAACCTGATGATCGGTTTTATTGCCGATTATGTCAGCGGTGAAATCAAGTTGCAGGATGAGGAGTTGAGCACCGGTTCGTTCTTTTCGAAAGACAACCTGCCGGAGATACCGCACAAACTGAGCTTGGCACGAAGGATGATCGACTGGTGGTTGCAAAATTGAGAGTTAAAGAATTGGAATTAAATCATAAATCTTTATCATGAAACAAACGACTTTGTTTATCTTTTGCTTGTTGGTGATGACGTTCGGTGCGGGAAACGCTGCTTCGCAGGTGACACGTGCCGATTACGAGCGTGCCGACACGATCCTGAAATGTTCCGACCGGGTCTATTCTCCCGCTATCCGTCCCGAATGGATAGACAGTTCCCACTATTTCTGGTATAAGAACCATGAGAAGGAAGGAGATTTCTTCTATCTTGTCAATGCGGAGAGCGGAAAGAAACAGCGTGCCGCAGATAAGAAAGGGTTGGCGGCATTCTTTTCCAAAAAGCAAAAGAAACTGGCCGAGTCTTTGTTGAAGGAAGAAGAAAAGAGGCCGGATCGCTGGCGCCGACGTGGAGAAGCTCCGGCTCCTGTCGTCTCGCCCGATAAGAAATGGGAAGCGTATGTGAAAGATAACAACCTCTATATCTCTCCTGTACGGGATGAGAAAGAGAAGGATAAGCCGAAAGAAGAGATTGCCCTGACGATGGACGGCACGGCCCATCTGCGCTATGACGCTTGGTCGATCATCTGGTCGCCCGACTCCCGGAAGTTGGCAACGGTGAAGGTGCGCGACGTGCAGGAACGCCGTATTCCGCTGATCGAGTCCAGCCCGTCCGGCCAAAAGCAGCCGATCCTGCAATGGCGCGATTACGCGAAGCCGGGCGATGTGTTGCCGGTTTACCTGCCGGCGCTCTTCGACGTGGAGGCACGGAGGCAGGTGGCATTGGATGTCGCTCCTTACGAAAACCAGTTCTTTTTGAACCTGACGGGCTGGCGGGAAGACAGCCGTGCCTTTACGTTCGAGTTCAACCAGCGCGGCCATCAGCGTTATGTCATTGGCGAAGTGAGCGCGGCGGACGGTTCCATCCGTCATCTGGTGGACGAGCAGGCAAAGACTTTTATCTACTATTACAACAACTACCGGTACGACCTCGACGACGGCAAAGAACTGCTCTGGATCTCCGAGCGCGACGGATGGCGCCATCTTTATCTCATAAACGGGACAGACGGGCAGGTGGAACGGCAGGTGACAAAAGGCGAATGGGTGGTTCGCCAGGTCGATCATGTGGATGAGGCGAACCGGGTTGTCTACTTCACCGCGTCGGGTTTCAACAAGGGCGAAGATCCTTATAACCTGCATTACTGCCGGATTAACCTGGACGGGACGGGCTTTACCGACATGACGCCTGAGAACGGGAACCACCGTGTGTCCTTCTCTGCCGACCGTGCTTATTTTACCGATGTCTATTCCCGTCCCGACCTGCCGTCTGTCAGTCAGTTGAAGCGGACTTCGGATGCTTCTGTGGTTGCCGGATTGGAGAAGTGCGATGTGAGTGCGTTGCTGGCAGAAGGCTGGCTGATGCCGGAAGTGTTCTGTGCGAAAGGACGGGACGGACAGACGGATATCTGGGGGAATATCTATCGGCCGATGCATTTCGATGCTTCCAAATCCTATCCGGTCGTGGAGTTTATCTATGCCGGCCCGCATGATTCGCATGTGGATAAGGATTTCAAGCCGGCCCATCATCTGGTATCCAAACTGGTGGAACTCGGCTTCATTGTCGTTTCGATCGACGGGATGGGGACATCCAACCGTTCGAAGGCTTTCCATGATGTATGCTGGAAGAACCTGAAAGATGCCGGTTTCCCGGATCGTATCGCCTGGATGAAAGCGGCAGGCGCGAAGTACAAGTATATGGATCTGGATCGTGTCGGCATCTATGGTTGGTCGGCCGGAGGTCAGAATGCGATGGCGGCCCTGCTGTTCCATAACGATTTCTACAAGGTTGCGGTCGCCCTTTGCGGTTGTCATGACAACCGGATGGATAAAATCTGGTGGAACGAACAGTGGATGGGCTATCCGGTCGACGCCTCTTACAGTGCCTCCTCCAATGTGGATAATGCCTATCGCCTGAAAGGCAAGTTGCTGCTGATCAACGGCGAATTGGACGACAATGTCGATCCGGCTTCCACCTTGCAGGTCGTCAGCGCCTTGATGAAAGCCAACAAAAACTTCGAACAGCTTTATCTGCCGGGCAAGACCCACAGCCTCGGCGGTCCGTTCGAAATGCACAAAATGCACGATTTCTTCGTCAAAAACTTGCTGGGGCAGGAACCGCCGGAGTGGGAGTGAGGAGATGGCTGAATAATAAAAAGTCTCTGTGTCCAAGAAATTTCGAATCTTGGATATAGGGACTTTCCGGTTTAGGGCAGTAATTCTTCCAATTTGATTTGTTGGAAGACCATATCGGCTTGACTGCTTTCGTATAAAATACCGATTGTGTTTTCATCTACAGAGGTTATACAGGAATAGCCGCGTCCGTTATATTCATCCAATAAGATTTTCTTGTTTTCAGGCCAAGTCTTTCCATCGTCATAGCTAACCTTCAGTGTGATATGATTACGCTCCGAATAGGATTCCGGGTTTACGAAAAGCAGGATCGATTTATTTTGCCCGTCTTTGTGATAAGTGTGTTTGTGTATGCTACCCATACAAGTCGGTTCGATTAATGCTTTTCGTGAGGTGGGATGTTCTGTCCAAGTCTTCCCTAAGTCGGAGGTGATGCAGATACGCCGTCCGTTTTCCTCTTTGTTTCCTCGGTTACGGTTGTCACGCATATTTAGCATGATGTCTCCGTCGGATAGTTGTACGGCCATACATTCTGTTACATTTGTAAAAGCCGGATTGCTGGCGGTCCAGGTTTTACCACCGTCTTTGCTCCAAGTTATATTGGAGAATGGATGTCCGTCTTTATCTCGTCCTTGTGTCGGAAAGACGAGTGTTCCGTCTTGTAGTGTAATCCCGTGCCCCGGTGCAGGAGCATATAGCCACCATTCCTTCCGTTTGGTTTGTTCCGTTATGTTTACAGGGGTATCCCAAGTCTGGCCGTCATCGGTACTTTTAGCAATTAGAAATTGGCAGGTTTCTTTTACTCCAACCCCCGGCTGAGAACCTTTTTCACGCCATTGGTGTATCCAGCGGGTACTGTCTTTTGTCATACCAGATACCCATTTCCCTGTTTTTCCATCTAATACTCCATGCATCCAAAGACCGGCTACATAAATATCACCAGTGTTTTCATCTACCAGGATGTTGGCATCGCTGACTCCATTGTATTTTTCAGGTAATCCACCCCAATCTTTCATGTCCAGGACTACTTGCATAGGTTGCCAGGTTTGCCCTCCGTCTGTACTACGATTCAGGCAAATGTCCATATGGCCTTGTAAATCGCGTGAACTTTCGTAGCGGGCATCGTAAATCGCTAACAATGTTCCTTTTGTGGATGTTGCTAACCCAGGGATACGAGACGTATGAACGCCATCTTGCATGTGCTGGCGTACGGCTACCCCTGTACGAAGCTCAGGCGAAGCTGTTACGGGCACTTTTATCTCTCCTTCATTTGTCTCTATCTTACTACAGCCTGCTTTAAAGCGATGGCTGAGGTCTACTTTGTCTTTTAACTTAAAAGATACCCAAAGAGGAAAAGTATCCGTATCAACTGAAATATCTGTATTGAAAACAACTTTTTCAGATGTGGATACCGCATGGAGAATCGGCTTGTTGATATCGATCATTCCTTTGGAATCGGTATGATAAAGACCGACACTTTCAATATCGTCGATATCTGTTGTACCGTGAAGATCCACTTCTATTTTTTGTAATGAATAATTATCGCCAGTTTGATGTCTTACCAGTTTAATTTTGAAGACAGGGTTGGCTTCCTTCATGGAAAGAATTGGAAGTACCGGATGCTCTTCTGTCATGGATATGTGATCCGTATAGTTCGTACAGGATAATGACAGACCTGAAAGGATTGTAAATAATAATGTTCTCTTCATGGATCTTATTTATTATGAATGTTTTTATAATCTTCAATCATTTGTTGTAGCTCATTTTCAATGTAAATATATTCGCTTTTTCCGCTTAGATTTTCTTTTTCTACTTTATTACCGTTCATGTAATAAAGTTCCCGGTCTGTAATATGGTTTGTCGCATTGTCATACCACAACGTGTAACGCCAGTTTTTAGTCCGGACAGTGTATCCCATGTGTGTCTGGTTCTTATAAGAATTTATTGCTTTATAGGGTCTTGGAAATTGGCTGAAAGCACGATTCTTCCAGTTCTCTTTGTTTTCTATCAGAAAACGAAGAGATTGTCCGGATAATACATGCTCAGGCTTTAATCCGCAGAGGTCGGTCAATGTCGGATAGATGTCAATCAATTCTACAATGTCGTTTATTCGTTTCGAACGATCTTTATATTCTGGACTGTATATAAGTAGAGGAACTTTGCAATCCAATTCAAAATTTGTGGATTTTCCCCATAGATGCTGTTCTCCGAGATGGAAACCGTTGTCACCCCAAAGGATGATGATCGTATTTTTCTCCAACCCGAGTTCTTTGAGCTTGTCTAACAATTTCCCAACTTGCGAGTCGATAAAACTGACACAAGCATAATAAGCTTTACAAAGTTCTTCTTGCTTTTCTATTGAGAGGTTTCCGTGTTTGGGTATGTCGGTATATCCTCTTAGCTCTTCCCAATCGTGGAAAGAAATTGCAGGAGCATGTACAGGTTGTTTATTTTCTGCCACTTTTTGAATGAAGGATTTATTCCGGTATATATCCCAGTATTTTTTTGGCATACTAAATGGTAGGTGAGGTTTAATATATCCGACTGCCAAAAAGAAAGGTTGCTTGGATTTGGATAATTTATCCAATCTCTTTAGAGCTTCTGCGGTAACTTTACCATCTAAAAAGGAGGTATCCGGTTGATCGGCGATTTCAATAGCTGTTGCTTTACTTCCTTGTCTGTTTTGCTCTAACGTATATTCTTCCTTCTTAATAGATAAATTATATATGGGAGTTTGGCTCCAGGAAATCGTATCTTGTGTCCGGGTACTGCCATGATAGATTTTACCTATACCGATAGTTTCATATCCATTGTTTTTAAAAAGTTGTGGCAGAGTGGTAATATACGGACATTTTTCTCTGAAATGGGTGTTTAGATCGGTAACTCCGATTTCATCCGGACGCAATCCTGTCAGTAGAGAAGCCCGTGAAGGACCACTGACCGATTGCTGGCAGTATGTGTTTTCAAAGAGGAAACTTTTAGTTGCAAATGTATCAATATTGGGAGTTACGGCGTATGGATCACCGTAACATCCCAATGTCGGACGCAAGTCATCTATGGCTATGAAAAGTACGTTTTTAACATCATTTTCTGCTTGTATGTAAAAAGGTAATAATACTCCAATAGCTGCCAAAGTAGTCTTTTGTTTCATATGCCATTTCTTGATTAATCAATAATTTGTGTGCGTTTCAACCATTTTAGTATGAGATCTTTTACTTCTTGGTAATAAGAGAAATCATATCTGATACCCCATCCGTGCCCTCCGTTAGGAAACATGTGAAGTGAAGCTGGAATGTGATGCTCATTCAAAGCCATATAATATAAAATAGAGTTCATTGGAGGCATACCATTTAGCCATATCATGCCCCTCACGATCCATTGCCAATCCGGAATAACCACCTCCAGGACAGATTAGTACAGCAGGTACACTTTTATCACTTTTTGGGGGGTGGTATATATATATTTCTGCCTCATTCGCATTTTGTTTATCTGGCCAGAGTTTAGATTGTTCTACATTTTGTGCCCAGATTACTGAAGTGAAAAAAGACAGGAGGAGAAGTAGAAGGACAGATTTCATTTGTTTTGTTTTTTTAGTTGTTCGAATGGTATTATTATAAAGCCGATTTTTTCATACGGATTGTTTGTGCCATATTCATATAACAGTCCTATATTCCCGTTCCCCAGATTGGTTAGGTCTGAATAAGCACTTGGACCTGAATAAATTTGGTAGGAATAGGGCCAGGTTTTACCATTATTTTCACTCAATTTGATTGTCATTTTTTCTCTTTTGTCAGTGGAGGCAGGATTGGAGAATAAAATGTTATTGCTGATCTTCCCCCTTTTCATATAATTTAGCGTGCTCCCTTGACAAATAGGCTCGACCAGTTCAGGAAGATATGACATTTGAGAGACAGTCTCTCCACCATCTTTACTGATTGCATATGAACGGGTTTTACTTTTTTCTCGGTTGTAATTGCGCATGTTTAGCATTAAGTCTCCATTTTTTAATTCCACAACACTACTTTCATTACCTCCATGTTCGTTGACGATTCCTCCTATTTTCCAAGTTTCGCCTTTATCATCAGAATAAATCAGTTGTGAATGATAAGTCTTTGTTCCTGCTACCATATGGTTGGAGGCAACTACTAACCGTCCTTTATTCTTTTTACCTTGTAATTGGATCCCATGACAGGGGCCTGTTGCGTACCAAGTCCAATCAGGGTGTTTGACAGATGATGTGATTTCTTTTGGGGTAGACCAACTTTTTCCATCGTTATCGGAGTAAAGAACATATACTCTCCGGCTATCTTTACTTGTTTTATCGATGATTTGTTTCTCATGGTCTTCTCCTAAATTCCAACAACAGATCAGAATGATACGACCTGTTTCTTGATCTACGATAGGAGACGGATTACCGCATACGTTGTCTCCATCGTCCCATACCGTAATGGCGTGGCTCCAGGTTTTACCTCCATCTTCAGATCGTTTTACTACTAAATCTATATTACCTGTGTCTGAACAACTCTTTTTTCGTGCTTCGGCAAAGGCAAGCAGGGTTCCAGCTTTACTTTGGACGATAGCAGGAATACGGAAGCAGGCATATCCGTCCTGACCTTGTTGGTAGATGTCTGTTGTTGTATTTGTTTGTGCTTGGACTAAAATCCCCGATTGTATCAAAACGAAAAAGCATATTACTATTATATTCTTCATGATTGTTAGTTGATTTGAGATTATTAATTGAAAAATTCAGGAATGATACGACTACCTTCTTCTCTTACTTTAATAACGTATTCTTCCGGTATCGAACGATAAGGCCATCTCAAATGACTACCTATATCAGCCCATTTTCCTACTAATGCCATAAAGCGATCACAAGCATGGTTTGGAAAATGTTCCTTTACGATAAAAGGAGTTATCAGTTTATCCATAAACAGATGAATACGTTCCTCCAATTCGAGTGCCATATTCTTATTTGCTGTTATTTGTTCATACCATTTTTGGGCAGCAAAAGGATTCAGACAAGCTATATTGGAATATGCTCCATGAGCTCCGGAGAGTATGCCGCTTGCCAGATTGTGGCCTGGAATAAAAACAGACAGGCCTTGTACTTTTTCTCTTATTTGTTTATACCATTCGGGATTCCGGTTCCCGTCAAAGACTTTGACTCCGATCAAAGATGGTATATATTGTTTTAGGAACATCCAATCATGAGGAGAAAGTATTTTTTTTGCATGAGGGGGATTGTAAAGGACGATAGGAATTCCGTCTGCTTCTTCTTCCATCCTTTGCAAAAAAATGACAGCCTCTTCCATTGTGACCGGAAACCAGTCAGGTAAGATTACTTGGACTGCACCAGGTCTTAGGTACTTGACAGCTTGTAATCGATTTAGAGATATTTGTGGACTCATGTGACTGACACCGATTTGAAAGGGAATACTGGCAGCGGAGCATTTTTCTGCCAGTAATTCGCTCGTTTTTATAAACTCTTTTTCGTTTTGAGTATAAAACTCTCCAGCTGTTCCATTTGAATAGATTCCGCAGGGAGATGATGCAATTAAGATATCTATTTCATCTCCCATGCGTTTATAATCTATTTCTCCGTTTTTATTTGTCGCCAGCAAAAGGGTAGCCCAATTGCCGACAAGAGTTGTATGTGTTAACGGATGCATAAATACCAATTATTTATCATATCCAGGAGTTTGTGTGATATTCGGGTTCTTATTAATTGAAGTCTGAGCTACAGGCCACAATAATATATTTAACTCGTTTTCACGTCCAACCAGGTAAGGAGCCTTCTTGAAGACAACCCCTAAACGGATGAAATCCCACCATAATTTGCCTTCGGCAGCGAATTCTTTCATTCTTTCTGTTACAATGGCTTCATTCAAGTCATTGGCAGTCATGGAAGATGAATAGAAGTCCTTTTTACCATATGCCCGTTCAGCAATTTTGTTAAGTGAAGCAATCGCACCGGCCATATCCTTTTGGGCTAATTTGATTTCTGCATCAAACAGGATTGCATCAGCATAACGGTATACAATTATGTCTGAATCAAAGATACGTGTCCCGTTTGTCCATGTTCCGGCAAATTTGTTGATCCATTGGAATGTTGCATTTTTCGGCTCATCGAAATAAGTTTCAAAACTTACAATTGTTCTTTGATCTTCTTTATTTTCTGAGAGCAATGCTTTATAATCTTCTGTATAGAAGCACCATTGCTGATGGCTGCCTACTTTTACCGGATTTTCGATTGCTCCGACGGAAACATATTGAGAAGGAACCAGATAATCTCCAGGATATCCACCTGTGTATTCATCCTGGATGTAACTCCATGCAAATATAATTTCATTACCTAATTCATTGTAAAAAATATTGCTGAAATCTTCTTCAAGCGAGTAATTTGAGTTGTTCAACACTGCTTGGACAGCTGTGTTTGCATTGTCGAGTGCTGTCTCTCCGGCATTTCGTACTTTATACATCCATAAATAGTAGTCTGCTTTCAACATATTAATGGCTCCCGATGATGCCAAATTCCGGTCTGCTACAGATGTAGGCATCAAGGTTAAAGCATTGTTGATATCTTCACCTACTTGTTTGAATATATCTTCGGCTGGTTGACGAGTCGGAAAAAGTCCTTCTTGCTGATCCGATTCAAAACCGTCCAACAATATAGGAGCATCTCCCCAAATACGCGCAATCCAATAGTAACAAAATGCTCTTACATAATATGCGTTTGCTAAAATCTTGTTTTTAGCATCTTCGCTATTGAACGCAATATTCGGTGTGTATTTTAAAATCAAATTAGCATTGTTAATTGTCGTATATAAATCAGCCCAATTTGCATAACCATGATTAGTTGGTATCTGGTTCTGATATACTTGGTCTCGTGCTGTTTGTCCGGCTAAACCGTCAGCCCAAAGTCCGGTCCTATATTCTCCCCAGTAAATGTAACCAGTACTGAATGTCGCTCTGAATTTATTGAACATACCATACATGGCAGAAGTCGCATCTCCTTCATCTTGCCACATGGAGTTGGCTGATACTTCACTTTTTTGGATGATATTCAGATCACCATGGCATGAAGCAAATAGAGTCCCTGCCAGTAATATTGATAATATCGTTTTGATTTTCATGATATAAATGTTTTTATAACTTAAGAAACCATTTAATTAGAAAGTGACTTTTACTCCTACGGAATATTTACGAATAGGAGGATAATTGTAATAATCCTTATTATAGGTTGTAGAAGCACCCACTTCAGGAGAAACACCCTTTACTGCTGTAAAGTAATGCAGATTGTTTCCAGCTAATGTAATAGCCAAATTTTGAATACCCAGCTTTGTCAGCTTATTTGTCGGTACATTGTATTGCAGGCTTATTTCACGGATACAGAGGTAATCGCCTTTATAGTTGAACACATTCGATGTACGGCTAAAATTGGCATTTCCATCATCCGGGTCATTGGCTGTAAAACGTGCGTATTTTGTATTATCACCTGGTTGTTTCCAACATTGTTTCACTTCATCAATCAGTGTATAATTGTTTGCAAATGTATTCATGAAATAACGCATTTCTGAATTGTTGTTGATGGAGTGCCCTAAAGCCCAATCAACAAAGATATTCAAAGTGAAATTTTTATAGGTGAAATTGTTGTTCAAACCTCCGGTTGAATGTGGAACTGTATAACCAAGCAAGAATTGATCTTGACTGTCTATATAATCTTTCCCGTCTTTTGTCTGGCTGCCCTCACGGTTTTTCCATTCGTAATCTCCGATTTGTTTGCGGCCGGCGACATTTTTCCCATCGGAAGGCCGATAGCCTTTTGCAGAATTATCATACATCGCATTGTCTGCTTGTTCTTGTGTTTCGATAATATAGTCAACTACATAACCATAATAACGATACAACGGTTCCCCCTCTGCTGTTCCCCCAAAGGCTGTCCCATCTGCCAGGGTAATACCGCCTATACGGTTTTTGTCTCGTCCATTGTCAGGGAGTTTTAAAACTTTATTTTTTACATAACTCCATGTGAATTTGGAGGTCCATATAAAATCTTTTGTTTCGATGTTAGTGGAACTGATTTCGACATCGAAACCATAGAATTTTACTTTACCGATGTTGGTTTGAACATTGGCAAAACCGGAAGTGTTGGGTAGCTCTTTGCTAAATAACAGATTGTCTGTTCTTTTGTCGAAATAGTCTGCACTGATGTTTAAGCGATTGTTAAACATTGACAGGTCGAAGCCTGCATCTAACTGTGTAGAGACCTCCCATGTCAGTCCTAAATTAGGCATAGTAGACGGGACAATACCTGCTACTCCATCGTATTTGGCATTTGTTGAATATTTGCCATAAGCGTCATATAGCCCGATTGCATTGTTTCCTGTTTGTCCGTAGCTTATACGCCATTTCAAATTATCGATGGTTTTTATATTTTGCATAAAGGATTCGTCAGACATCACCCAACCCACGGAAGCACCAGGGAAAAAGCCCCATTGATTTCCAGTCGCAAAACGGGAAGACGCATCTTCTCTAAATGTGGCAGAAAATAAATATTTCTTTTGAAAATCATAGGATAATCGACCGAAATAACCAATTGTGACATCTTCGGTAAAATCGCTTTTCGCGTCTTTCTTGTTGGGACCTGCTGTTAATGTCGGGACTTTATCGGAACTGGCACCTGTAACAGTTGCTTCCATTGATTGATTTTTATCTTTCTGATAGGAATAACCGGCCATAACAGAGAATGAATGATCTTTGATTGTCTTGTTATATGTCCCGTAGGCTTCCAATTTATTTCTGTTTAATTCTCCAAATTGTGCAGTGGTAGTGCGTAAACCACTGAATTCGTTAGCTTTTTCGAAACTGTCGCTTCTCCAATGATGATTGTATGTAGACATTTGCACATCTGCTTTCAGACCATCTATAATGCGATATGTCAATCTACCAAATGCAGACATTCGTTTTTCCTCTTTGCTTTGGTCATTGTAATATTGATACCACAATGGGTTTGGAGATGTTGCATTATAACCTTTTGTGGGTGTCCCGTCTTCATTATATTTCTTTTGAGTCGGTGGGGTTGCTAAACCTCTTGATATGACATTCATCTGATTAGGGTATTCAGATGAGTTGGTTTTAGAATAGTCAAAACCCATTGCAAAAGACAATTTGCTGTTGATTTTTACATCCAAATTATTTCGCAAACTTAGACGGGAATAACCTGTAGCTAAAGCGACTCCTCCGTCATCCGTATATCCTGCGCTGGCATTGTATCTGACAGATTCACTTCCTCCATCAATACCTACATAATAGTTTTGCCATAGTGCATTTTTGTAGATTTCGTCCTGGAAGTTGTTGTCTTGGAAAATCAGCGTTTTTGTAGGATCTAATGGATCCGGCATGGATTTGTATCCGGCAGGTATGCTTTCCCCTTCTTTGAGATAGCGAGTTGAGTAGATTGAAGATTCAGTATTTCCTGAACTCGCAGAATAACCATCCATAAAATTGTAGTGAGATTTAGGGCCTAAAGCTACAGCCGGGCGAACCGTATTTATATAATCTTCGGCATTCATGAAATCATACAATGTCTCTGCTTGTTGTAGCGCCAAATTGGCTTCGAATGTTATTCGGGGAGCTTGATTGGCTGATCCTTTTTTTGTAGTGATAAGAATTACGCCATTAGAAGCTCTTGAACCATAGATGGCAGTGGATGCTGCATCTTTTAAAACTTCAATGGATTCAATGTCATTGGGATTGATTCCTGAAAATGCACGTTCGACACCATCAACCAAGATCAGAGGGTCATTACTTTTATTAATGGAAGAACCACCACGGATACGGATTGTTGCATCGGCTCCAGGGGTATTATTATTGGAATATAAGCGTGCACCTGCAATTTTCCCTTTGAGACCTTCACCGATAGTATTTACCGGAACATTTTTCAGTGCATCACCACTTACTTTTGTAATGGCAGAGGTGATTGTCCTTCTTGATTGTGTCCCATAACCGACTACAACTACTTCATCCAAGCCTATAGTGGATGCGTTAAGTGTGATATTCAGGATATTATCGTTTCCAACTTTAACCTCTTTTGTCGTGTATCCAATAAAGGAGAAAAGAAGCGTAGCTCCTCTTTGCACATTGAGGGTATATTTACCGTCAATATCGGTAATGGTACCTGTTGTTGTTCCCTTGACTGAAACAGAAACACCTGGCATAGTTAGTCCATCGTTGTCTATAACAACACCCGAAATATTCATTTCTTGAGCAGAAATTGAAATAAAGGGAAATAATAAGAGGACTAACAGTAAACATAAATGATTTAATTTATTCATCTTTGTACTGGTTTTAAAATAGTGCTATTTTAAGATTGGCACGAGGGAATAGGTACCGGTCAAAGTTTTTATTCCCCGTGTCTTTTTTATTTGGATAAGAAACCGATTTTTATCAAATCGTTTTTCAGCATATCATATTCTTCCTTGCTTACAGCAGGAATGGGCAGTCTGCATGGACCACATTCTATTCCGATCAAATTCATAATTGCTTTACCTCCTCGTACACCTCCTCCGTATTTAATGATTATTTTTACTATTTCTATTGATTTCATCTGTAATTCTCTTGCTTGTTGGAAATCCCCTTTTTCCACTGCTTTCAAAATGCCATGGTAAACTTCGGGAAGATAGTTGTAGGTACTTCCAACACCGGCTACTGCTCCGAAAGCTAATCCTGCGATTAGAATTTCATCATACCCATGAAGTACTTCAAATTCACCGTTATTTAATGCTAAGCATTCACCCATTTCCATGAGGTTATTGTGTGTGAATTTTGTTCCCACTAAATTGGGCATTACTTTTTTACCCTCTGTCAGGAAGGTCGCAACAGGCAAAAATACACCAGTCATGGATGGCATATTGTAATAATAGAATGGCAGTTCTTTTGCGCTATTGGCAACCGGGGTGAAAAAGTCAATCAAATCTTTGACAGTCCCTGGTTTGAAGAAACAAGGTGCCATGGCGGCAATGGCATCGGCTCCTGTTTCTGCTGCATGACGTGCTAATTCTACTGCTTCTACTTGTGAATTACTGCCAACATGAGCTATTACTTTAAACCGGCCATTTGACGATTTGACCCATTGTTCCAGGATACTTTTACGCTCGTTAGTCGTTAAGGATAAAGACTCTCCTGTCGTGCCACATACGAATACTCCTGTCATACCAGATTTAGCCATCAGATCTGCATACTTGTCGATTACGGAAAGATTAATCTTTCCTTGGGCATCCATAGGAGTGAAAGATGCCGCAATCAACCCTTTTAAACGTTGATAGTTTTTCATGTTTTTACTTTTTAGAGAATATTTTGTATATTGTTAAATGATCTATGTCTTTGGAGTTTCCGGGAATAATCCAACTTGCTACATATCCAATAATGAAGCATGAGACAAATCCGGTAGTTGTATATAGTAAAAGATGTACGGATTGCTGCTGGATGACAATTAGTTGTATGAATATACTGCCGATAATGCCACACAATGCTCCTGGCGCATTGGCTTTTCGTGTGGTCATTCCTAAGAGGAAGAGCCCACCAAGACTTCCTAAAATGATGCCTAAAATTTTGTTGAATTCATCCCATAATGATTTTATTTCCCAAGTCGCCATCATATAAGCAAAAGCTATTCCTGCTATTCCTAAGAAAAGGGTTGCTATTTTTGCTGTGTGCAAGTTTTCTTTTGCTCCTTTTTTTACAATTTTGCTATGAATGTCGACTACATAAGCAGTGGCAGCCGAATTCATACTGCTACTGAGGGTGGACATGGCAGCCGCGAATATTCCTGAAATTAAAAGTCCCGTGACTCCTTGGGGTAGTTGGGAATAGATGTACCAAGGAAGAATAGCGTCTCCGTCTGTGATTGTCAAACTTAAATTTGTCGGATTATGTTTGTAGTAAACATACAATACTGTGCCTACGAAAAAGAAAAGAAGTGTTGCTGGAATGGTTAGGAGTGCATTGGTCAGTACACTTTTTTGTGCTTGTTTTTCTGTTTCGGTAGTCATGTAGCGTTGTACCATTGTCTGGTCTGTACCATAGGTCGTTAAATTGGTAAAGAAAGTCGCAATCAATACAGTCCATAATGTTGATTGCTTTAAGTCGAAGTTTAAACTACCCAAATCGAATTTATTGTCAACCGCAGCTTCTCGGATAATACCAGAGAAGCCGTCCGGTATATAGCATGCGGCCATGATAACAACCAAAATGGCACCACCTAATAAAATAACGACTTGTAAGGCATCTGTCCACACTACGGCTTCAATGCCTCCCATCATGGTATAGATAAGACTTAATATTCCCATCAACCCTATACAAAGAAATATATCGAAGCCTGTAACAACATTTAAGGCTATAGCTGGTAAGAATAAGACAATTCCCATACGCCCAACTTGGAATAGGATAAAGGCTGCACTGCAAAGTACACGAATCAAGGAACTGAACCGTTGTTCTAAATATTCGTACGCTGTTGTGACATTCAATTTGCGATAGAATGGTATAAACAAATATAATATGAGTGGAACAACCATTAAGATGCCTGCGTTTACCAGCATGTAACTCCAATCGGAAGAATAAGCTTTGGCAGGAATGGACATGAACGTGATGGCACTCAGGCTCGTTCCGAAAATACTTAATCCGACAGCCCACCAAGGAAGCCGTCCACCTCCTTTGAAATAGTCGTCTGTATTTTTTTGCTTTTTCGAAAAGTAATAGCCGATCCAGGCAAGAGATGCAAAATATAAGATGATGACAATTGTATTAACTGGACCCAGTTTTTTTTCGAATGGGATGATTTCCCCTTTCAAGATATGAGGTGTACGAATACCTGGCTTGACTTCTCCGCTCCCGATATAAAAGGTATAGCCTTTTTGGGCAATATTGGTTGTAACGGAGATAGGGTAAGGAACAACTTCTTTCTTTATCAAACTTTGGGTGATAGTATGGTAAAGACGAATTGTATTGTCAAAACCGGGATGATCATCGGAACCTGGAATTAATTGTGGTACGCCACCTAAAAATAGAATATGGTTTGCACCACAAGGTAATGCATTACCGGCCATGACAGGAAAACTTTGTTTCAGTTTTTTCCATGAATTTAAACGTGGGTTGAAGACGTAACCATCTGTAAGTACATTTATGTATTCGTCAGCTTTATAGTTTCGCCCACTAAAAAGATAAAAGCATTTATCAAAACCATCGCTTTGGGTTGTGCTCACTGCATAACCTCGTGGCTCTCCTGGCCATGATGGTAATTCTTTCCAACCTTTATTACGGTTGTTGAGATCCAGGACAAAAAAATGGTTGGTGGCTTCGGGCTTTTCTATGCTTTGTTGACCTCCGGCTACATATATTTTATCTCCGAGCAAGGATGCGGTTGCATTTGCTAAAGGTACGGGCAAGGCCGGCCAGTCTGTATCCACTTTTATTTGTCCGTCAATTAGCTGAATTTGAAAAACATCATTATAACATTGGATGGAATCGCAACCTCCAATGCATAATATTCCAGTAGGCAATTCTATGGAATTGCCGTATGCCAAAGCTTTTGGCATACCTTGGGGAAATACTAACCATTGAGAGTTTGGCTGGGTTGTGTTTATACAATATATGGTATTCCAATAAACCTTATTCCCTCCATTCCAGGGTGTGGTATTCGGAAAGTTTGCGCCTCCCGCAATAATTAGGTTGTCACCTATAAAACCCGAAAAAGCTCCCGCAACTCCGATATTAGGCCTGCCGTCTGAATCTGGTAAAATCAGAGAATTATCCCATTCGATTTTTTCCAGTCCAGGGGTAGCAGAAGGAATATTCCCCTTTAATGATGTGGCTTGAAATAAAATCAATAAACAAGCCAGAAAAATTATTCTAATTTTGATTGTATTAGACATATTGTTAACAAGTTATTTGTTTATTTTCTGCTGTTCAAAAATCTTTTGTATACTTCAAAATGTTGTTCTATGGCTCTACGATATCCGAACTCATCTTTGTTTTTGAGAAAACTAAGAAGATCTGCATGGGTAACTATCTGCCCTTGCTCTTTCATTTCAATATTGATAGGTTCTAATAAATCCTTGAATTTGTTTTTAACAAAAATCATTACGGGGTGAATGATGTCTTGGAATTCAGAAATAGTTTTGTTCCCTGTAATTTCATATAGTTTAGCGTGGAATGTAAACTCGCTGACTGGGGCATATTCATTGTTCTCAAAGACAATTCCCATTTTTACAATTTCTTCCAGTTCTGAAATGTCTTCTGGGGTTATGTTTCTGAAAATATCGCTACATATTCCTATTTCCAAAGCAATTCTGAATCCTAAAATATCGAAAAGAGCTTCTTCTCCTAAAATACGCGGATCGACAACTCGTTTCATTCCTCCAAGAATCGTCGGTTCTGTTAAGATCATGCCTCGACGCGTACGCGTTTCTATCATTCCCATCATCTTTAATCGGCTTAATGCTTCTCGAAGGACACTGCGGGCTACACCTAATGCGGCAGCTAATTCCAATTCATTCGGAATAGAATCCCCTGTGCGTATGTCTTTCTCTTTTAAATAATTGAGAAGCCTGTCCTCTACCTGGTCTACAAGGGTGATCGTCTGACTATGTACTTTTAACGTATCCATTGCAATAATATTAGATGACAATTATGATTAATCTTATTTGTCTGACAAATAAATATGGAAAATATGTCATATGCAATAATTGGGTTTGTTTTTTTGTATAAATTAACTATTGTACTGTTTTATCCAGTCAGATTTGTTTGCAAACCCTGAAATATCCACCATCTCTCTGAATAGTCTTCGCTACTGCATGTCATCCCTTGATTATTCGCGTCTTCCTCATATAGTTTCTTGAGGAATAGGCTCATTTGGCAATTTGGTTATATGGCTGTTTTTTTTACACATATTTTTTTGCCAATAAAGAAAAAATATTTTTCTTTGCACGCGAAAAAAACAACAGCAAGGGTATTATACATAAAATGTATTGGTTAAGTATCGCTGCGATACTTGCATTTTATAGCATTATAAAATGCAAGTGTTTAGATGTGAAATACTATGTGTGCAGATGCACATTCTTCGTTTTTCGAAGGTCGCCTTATTTTAGGGTGATAGGCCTTTATTTTTTGTTATTACCGTTTTTTACAGCCGTTTCCGCACAAGAAAAAGATTGTTCCTCTTTTTACATGGGAGTAAGGTCGAATATGCTTTATGATGCGCTGTTGGTTCCCAATATCGGCGTTGAGCTTTATTGGAAACAGAACTGGTCGGTGGCTTGTAATTGGATGTATGCGTGGTGGAAGAATGACCATCGTCATCATTACTGGCGTGTTTATGGAGGTGATCTGGAGGTCCGTTATTGGTTGAATAAGGCCGCAGAAAAACCACAGAAAGGACATCATATAGGGTTGTATGGGCAGATGTTAACCTATGATTTCGAGTTGGGCGGTGAGGGTATTTTGGCTGACAAGTGGACTTACGGTTGTGGAGTTTCTTACGGGTATTCGCTTCCTGTGGCACGGCGTTTGAATATTGATTTTACGGCGGGTGTAGGCTACTTGCATGGTCTGTATAAAAAGTATTTGCCTGTTGACAACCATTATGTATGGCAGAGCACACACAAAAGAAGCTGTGTCTTCCCGACAAAAGTGGAAATTTCTTTGGTCTGGTTGATCGGAAACGAAAATCCTACCCGGAAGAGAGGAGGTCGGCGATGAAACGGATTTGGTTTGGGGTTGTTTTCCTGTTTTTATTGATGGGGTTGATGGCTTGCGAACATAAGGAGTTGTGTTACGGCCATCCGCATTTTGCCACGGTACGGGTTGTGTTCGATTGGACTAAAATCTCCAATCACGACAAGCCGGAAGGCATGAGGGTTGTATTTTATCCGGTAGACGATGAAAGCAACACGTGGATATTCGATTTCCCTGAAGGAAAGGATGGGAAAATAGAAATTCCGGAGAATGATTACCGGGTGATTTGCTTTAATTACGATACCGACGGAATGGTTTGGATGGAGAGCGGCAGTTATACTCTCTTTACGGCCGATACGCGCGACACGAATTCGCCCGACGGCAAACAGATGGCTGTCACTCCCCCCTGGCTGTGTGGCGATCATATAGATGAGATCAGCCTCATAGACATTCCGGAAGGGACTGAAAGGGTGGTGCGGCTCGTTCCCGTAAATATGGTGTGCCACTACACCTATGAGGTGAACGGTATTCGAGGATTGGAAAGGCTGGTGGATTTGCGGGCTGCTCTTTCTGGCATGTCCGGTTCGCTTAACATGGCTGCCGACTGTTTGCCAGCCGATCTTTCAGAGAGTCTGTTCTTTGGGGGAATGGTTTCGCAGAATCAGATTGTAGGCGGATTCTATACGTTCGGATATTCTGCCCTTGACGGACAGCCGAATGTTTTCCGGCTGTATCTCAAGAACCGCTCCGGCAGCATGTCCGTATTGGAGCAGGACGTAAGCGACCAAGTACATGATGTTCCGGTTGTGGGACATGTCGGTGATGTGCATATAGTGTTGAATTTTGGTTATGAAATACCATCCGAACCCGGAAGTGACGGTGCCGGGTTTGACGTAGATGTTGATGATTGGGAGGATATAAATGTGGATATAATTTTATAAGTGATATAGTTTTATAAGTATAAATGTGTTATGAACAAAAAACATGCAATATTTGCGGCTGCCTTTGGGGTGTTATTGGCTGGATGCTCCGATGTTGAGGTTGCAAATGTAGAAACTTCTTCACAGAATGTGATCGGTTTTAATGTGATTGGGAGTACCGCGGAGACAAAGGCTACTCCTATAAATTCCTCTAATTTGAAGAGTGAGGACTTCAGCGTTTTCTGTTATACTGAGGATGGTGATCCTTTTATGGGTACTCTTGATAAGAACTTTAATCATAATGGCGTGAGGATAAAGTGGAATACAACCCTAGAAAAATGGTATTATTCTGATATAAGAGATCTTCACTATTGGCCTGTGGATGTGTTGAATTTCTACGCAATATATCCGGGAACGACAATTGGAAAAACGGATGAACATTATGAATGGGAGTTTAATGCTGATTTTCAGGGTGTTCACTACAGGTGCCTGGATGAATTTAATACCGACTTGCCGAATGATGAACAGTTGAAGCATAAGAACCACGATGTGATGTATGGCATAGCCAGAGAGCAGGTGTATAGTACGAATAACGGAGTGGTGCAGTTCCATTTCAAGCATATACTTTCGCAAATCGTTTTCAAGGCGAAAAAGAATTTGGAATCTTTGACGGTAACCATAAAAGATATCAAACTGCACAACATCAAGCAAGGTGGAACTTTCTCCTATCCTGAAGTCCAATATACAACGGCTGAGACGGAGACGAGTAGAGATCGCTGGTCGAATGTGGATAAATCCGATACATATTCCCCTTCTATCATAAGAGATGGAGTTATAAGTGTCGGGACTGACGATACGGATATTACTGTTAGTGGAAATTCTCCCTCGCTTGTCATACCGCAGACCGTGACAGCATGGACTGTTTCGAGTGAAAACAAGAAAACCATAGAAGAGGCTGATGCAGCCGGAGAGAGCTACTTGGAGGTTACATGTGTGCTCCAACAGAACGGACAGAATTTAACAACGGTGAATGCTGACGGCTACGCAACAATCTATGTACCGTTCAGTGCAGACTGGATGCCGGGTAAACGTTATGTCTACACGTTGATATTTGGAGGCGGTTATGATGCCGACGGAAATGCTATTCTTGATCCGATCACTTTTGATGCAGAGGTGGAAAAATGGGATGATGAAATTCATGACATCAATTATTAAACGACTGAAACAATTAGATTTATTAATTATATTATTATTGATTTTTTTTGATTATGGAAAAGAAAAATGTAATGTTTTTGGCAATCTTTGGAGCATTACTGGTTGGTTGTTCTGAGGAGGAGATTGCAAATGTGGAAACTTCTTCGCAGAATGCGATTAGTTTTAATGTTGTGAGTAATGCGGCAGAGACAAAGGCAACTCCTATTACGTCTTCTAATCTGACAACTACAGATTTTGATGTGTTTGCTTATACGGCGGATGGCACTGCTTTTATGGGGAAGACAGATGTGGATTTTGCTCATGACGGAGTGAAAATCGTGTATAAAGATGGTAAGTGGAATTATGATGATCTGAGTGAACTTCGTTATTGGCCTACTGATGCTTTGGATTTTTATGCGGTCAGTCCGGCAACCCTTATGGATGCTGGAATGCATTATATGTGGAATTTTAATCATGACAAGCAAATGATATATTATTCATGTATGGATGAGTATGGAGATGGAAAAGATAAGCATGCTGATCATGATGTTATGTATGGCATAGCCCAGAATCAGACGAAGGATACGAATAAAGGAACAGTAAAATTTACATTCAAGCATATCCTTTCGCAAGTAGTTTTCAAGGCAAAAACGGAACTTTCCACAATGAATGTTGTCATAAAAGGCATAGAGATTTATAATGCCAAGATGAGTGGAACATTTACTCTACCAAGTGATGCTGGAACAGCTCCTACTGCAGCCAATTGGGAGCTACCTGCTGCTCTGGGTGTTTATAGTCCTACCGTAATAAAAGATGCCGCAATCGAAGTGAAGAGTAATACAGAAGCAACGGATATTTCCAGTAAAACTCCTATATTTGTGATTCCACAGACATTGACAGCATGGGATGTTAAAGGAAAGACGAAAACTAAAGCAGAAGCTGATGCTGCCACGCCAATACAGTCTTATCTTGAAATCTCTTGCAAAATCCAGCAGTCAGGAGTTTATCTGTGTGGCTCAGAAAGTACTTGGCAAACAATCTATGTTCCATTCGAAGCTTCATGGGAACCAGGCAAGCGTTATGTCTACACGATGATTTTCGGTGGTGGTTATGATGCAAATGGAAATGAAATTCTGAAACCGATCGAATTTGATGCTGAAGCAGAAGACTGGGTTGATGCAGAAAGTAATGTTACGTTTTAATAACATATGTAATTTCAATTGAATCGTAATCCATAAAAAAGGGTTGTATCGAAACTCTCCTGTTCTCGCGTCAAGCACGGGGACAAGGGATTTCGATACAACCCTCTTTTTTTGTTGAGTTTATTTGTGTGTCGTCTTATTTTAATGACAACGAGTCCTTGCGTAACAAAAGCGTATCCTGTCCGGCTATTTCCGGATGATCGGTTGCGAACTTCTTCTTTTTCTTGATGATGTCGGGAGTCGGCAGGTTGTTATAATTCTTCCTTGTCCCGTCTCTTTTGGCATTACGTTTGTGTATATAGCTCTTCCTGCTGGTCATTTCTGCGAAGTCGAAAGTGACGAAACCGCTGTTATGAGAACGATTCATCGGGTCGCTCTTCCAGGCTTTAAGCATATTTTTGTAGACCGGCAACATCTTTCCGGGAGGCGGAGAGTATAACCAGAAAACACCGGGAGGCAGGTCCTTGGGTGCTTTTTTGCGATTGGTTGAATCCGTTTGTATGTATTCGGTAAAATCCTTGAGGATGGGCAACGGGGTTACCGGCGCCATCTTCATCTCGGAGGCCGGTTCATCCAAGTTTATAAGAGAACCTGATTGAATCGCTTTCATCGTCTCAGGATTCAGTTCCAGCTTTTCTTTGCCGGACAGGACATTCTGGAGCCAGACCGAATCCTTTTTTGTCCACTGTTGTGCAGACATATAGTCGGCACCTCTCAGACAAATCAACATCACTATAAATAATTGTTTGCGCATGTCCTATTTATTGCATCACTTCTTTTACTTTTGCTTTTAACCCTTCACCTCTCAAGTCGCGAGCAACAATTGTTCCGTCAGGACCAAAGAGGATGATATGAGGTATTCCATTGAAGCCGTACAGCTCGGAAGGAATATTTTGGGCGTTTAATATCTGAGGCCAGGTGATTTTCAACTCTTCGATAGCTTTTCGGGTGTCTTCCGGCTTGTCCCATGTCGCGACGCCGACAACTTCAAATCCTTTGTCTTTATACCGGTTGTACACTTCCGCCAGTACCGGAGTCTCTGCCCGGCACGGTCCGCACCAACTTGCCCAGAAGTCGACCAGCGTGTATTTCCCTTTCCCGACATAATCGGAAAGAGAGACCTTCTCGCCATTTTCCGTTTCGACGGTAAAGTCGGTGAAAGGTTGTCCTTCGGCTGTCTTTTTCAGACGTTCGAGTCGCTGTATGAGCTTTTGTATGATGTTTCTGCTTTGTATGAACGCGCTCGACTTTGCAATTACCGGCTCCAGTTCTTCCGGCTCCATAAAGTTTGCCAGCGATTGGAGAGCAAAAGCACCCATGTAATTGTCCTGGTTCTTGTTGACAAAGTCGGTCAACATGGCTATATAGGCCGGTTTCCATTCGGAAATGTAATAGTTTTTGAACAGTTCCCGTGCTTCCGCCTGGTCGGTCGTTTGTTTTTTTATCTCTTCGGATTTTGACTGATATATCTTGTCGAGGCTGTCTCCGGCCTGTATGTAACTTGTGAATACCTCATTCAGCGGTGTGCCGGACGGAGTGTTCGGCTTTTCCATGTCCAGTTTGATTGTGCCGTTCTCAAGCATAAAATTCGTATAATACCCTTTCCCGATTTGCGTAAAGCATAAAACGGCTGTATCAATTTTGCCGATGAAGGAGAAGGAACCGTTCTCGATGGTCGTACTGTCTATTACCCGGTTATTGTCGCGGTTGTGGATATAGATTGTTGTGCCATTGAAAGTCGTATCGGGTATGCTACCGGTTACGGTATAGGAAGGCGTCGGATTCGTACAGGATGAAACCACTCCCAATGTGATTAACAAAGCTAATAGAATATTTGTTTTCATAAGAAGAATATTATTAATGTAAATGATTCATAGAGCGAATATAAAACAACTTATGCCACAATATGATATAATTAGTGTAATTTCTCTTATCAATTTAAAATGTTAATTGTTTTTGGGAAGTGTTGACTTCCGAGATAATAAAAGAATAAGATTTTAAGATTATCAAAATGTCACTACTACCC
>OJKP01000153.1_pt1 | contig 55699 bp, 38 predicted proteins | sample 1596521 | NCBI WGS metagenome assembly OJKP01 (sample SAMEA4350130, study PRJEB24818) | metagenome | biome: human; feature: gut; material: faeces | place: Denmark | collected 2013-09
ACAATATGCTTGTAAGTGTCGATCCTGAAATCGGATCCGAACGTGCTTCCAGCTTCCCGTTGACACAGACACATGCTTTTGGTGTGAATATAACTTTCTGATAGTTTAAAATAGAGATAAAAAACGATTGATATAAATATGAAACGATTATTAGTATATATGTTGTCAGGAATGGCGCTGTTCGGGACTTCTTGTTCGGACTTCTTGGATACGGCTCCATTGGATGCTTTGTCTCCGGCTACAACTTGGAAAACAGAAGGAGATGCCGAAAAATTCTTGATCGGATGTTATGACGGATGGGCAGACGAAACCGGTATCTTGTATTGGGATTGTGCATCCGACTTCGGATTTAACTTCCATGCTCATGAAGGATGGAGAGAGATCGGAGCAGGTACGATGAGTTCGACGGGTAATGTCGCCAACTATTATTCATTCGGAATGATCCGCCGTTGCAATGACTTCCTGAAAAATATCGAAGGTGTGGAATTCTCTGACGCTGCCAAGAAAAATGATTTGATAGGACAGGTGAAGACTATTCGTGCTTACCAGTATTTCTTGATGAACTGGTTGTATGGCGGTGTTGCTATCATTGATTCATACGAAACGGCCGATGAAGCAAAAGTGCCGCGTAACACGGTTGAAGAGGTGAAGAAGTTTATCTATGATGAACTGGACGAAGCTGTCCCGATGTTGAACGATGCACCGAAAGCCAGTGGTTATATTGCAAAGGGTACGGCGTTAGCATTGAAAATGCGTGCTTCTCTGTTCTATGCAGATTATCAATTGGTAAAAGACGCTGCTAAGGCTATCATGGACCTGGGACAGTATGAGCTGGATCCGAGTTTCGAAAATCTTTTTATGGTAGCCGGACAAAACTCGAAAGAAATCATCGCGGCTGTTCAGCATGATGAAAACTTGTATTCGAACTGGATGATCGCTACAATGTATAACAATGGCGATGGCGGTTGGTCTTCTATGGTTCCGACACAGAATCTGATCGATACTTATGAAATGAGCAATGGTTTGACAAAAGAAGAAGCCGGTAGTGGTTATGATGCTACTCATCCGTTTGCAAACCGCGACCCGCGTATGGCTATGACGGTTCTTTATCCGGGTATGGATTGGAACGGTGAGGTGCTGAACACATTGGATAAGGAAATCAATGGAAAATCAAATCCCAATAACAATGGAGCGAACAACTGTTCCAAAACTCGTTTGACTTGGGCGAAATATCTGGCTCCGATGTCTCAGTACAATGATGTTTGGTCTACCAATTGCCAACCGATCATTTTCCGTTATGCAGAAGTTTTGTTAAGCTATGCAGAAGCTGAAAATGAATTGAACGGACCGTCTGCCGAGGTTTATGGCATGTTGAATCAGATCCGTAACCGCGTCGGAATGCCGGATGTAGATCAAAATAAATACGGTTCGAAAGAAACACTGCGTGAATTGATTCGCCGTGAACGTTCGGTAGAATTGGCCGGTGAAGGTCTTCGCCGTCAGGATATCATCCGTTGGACGGATGCCAGCGGCAAGATGGTGGCTGAGACAGTTTTGAACGGTCCTTTGAAAGCTATCACGGGTACGATCGATCCTAACGAAACTGATCCTACAAAACGTGCCGTTGTTACGGGTAGTGAATTGGTGGAAGAACGCGTGTTCAAACCGTATCACCGCTATTTGCCGATACCGCAGAGTGCGATTGATAAAAACAAAGAGCAACTTAAACAGAATGAAGGTTATTAATAGGTACTGATATATTTTTATCATGTTTTAAGAGGGGTATATTGGAGTATTTCCAATATATCCCTTTCCTTTGTATTGAAAAACACTGAAATAGCATGAAGTATTATCGAATATTTTCTTTTATCTTGTTGTCCGTTTGTGTCGTATTGGGATATAGCTGTAATACTGCTGCATCTTCCGGACGGGAAATCCTGGATATGAATACCGACTGGGCTTTCTATCGAGGAGAAGTGGAAGAGGGGAGCCGGACGGAGTTGGATGATTCCGGATGGATGCCTGTTACCCTGCCTCATATCATGCAATTGGAAACGAAGCATTGCGGCGGAAACTCCATTTATGACGGTATCGGTTGGTATCGCCGTTATTTCAAACTGCCTGCAAAATATAAGGATAAACGGATCGTCGTCTCTTTTGAAGGAGTGATGACGAATTGCGATGTTTATCTGAACGGTCAAAAACTGACGGAGCATCATGGCGGTTATATGGGATTTGTCGCAGACCTTACGGACCGTATCGATTGGAACGGCAATAATGTGCTGGCTGTCCGGGTTTCTGCCGAACCGGACCCGCTGACACCTCCGGGAAAGCCGCAAGACAAGATGGACTTCTATTATTATAGTGGGATTTACCGGGATGTTCGGATGGTGGTTACGGATAAAGTATATATCACCGACCCGTTGCAGGAAGATATTGTTGCCGGTGGAGGTCAGTTTGTGACGTTTCCCGAAGTAACGAAAGACAAGGCGAGGACACATCTTGCGACTCATGTCCGGAATTTGACGGATAAAGATCAAGCACTGTCTGTTTTCTCGCAACTGGTCGATTCGGCAGGCCATGTCATTACAGAGGTTGAAACATCGGTCACCTTGCACAAGCAATCGGACAGAACGGTGGAGCAGGACCTCATTGTCGACCAACCTGCTTTATGGCATCCTTATACGCCTAATCTCTACACCTTGCGTACGCAATTATTATCGAAAGATAAAGTTCTCGACGAAACCACCCGGAAAATCGGTATTCGTACGATCCGGTACACGGCCGAGGAAGGATTCTTTATCAACGGGGAAAAACTGTATATGCGCGGAGCCAACCGTCACCAGGCTTTTGCCAATGTCGGAGATGCGGCTTCTAACTCGATGCAGGTACGGGATGTGATCGACCTGAAACGCGGTGGTTATAATGCGGTTCGTGCCGCCCATTATCCGAATGACCCGGCTTTCCTGGAGGCGTGTGACCGGTATGGACTGTTAGTGGTGGAGTGTATTCCCGGATGGCAGTTCTATAATCCGGATTCCACCTTTATTAAACGTTTGTATGAGATCGGGCGCCAGATGATCCGTCGTGACCGGAACCATCCATCTGTCGTTCTTTGGGAAACGGCTTTGAACGAATCCCGTTATCCGGTCTCTTTGGCTAAAGAGATTTTCGAACTGTCTCATGCCGAGTATCCGGGTGACCAGATGTACACGGCGGGCGATTATTTCGGACATGCGGAGATGGAGCCTTATTATGATGTCTTTTATAAACAGGTTTCCAAATTCCCGAAAGACGGGGATGTGATGAGTAATTATCCGGAAGATTTTATAGTAGTCAAGCCGTTGTTTACCCGCGAATGGGGAGATGGCGTAGGCGAAAAGCCGCGTGTCAGCTTGAAAGAAAGCGAGGAAGAACAGATGCGCCAGTGTCGTAGCCGTATCGAGCAGTTGAATGGTAAAGGCTATTTTGACTGGTGCATGCTGGATGCCAATCCACATATGGGTGGACATTTCGTTTGGAGCTACAATGACTATGCACGGGGCAGCCAGGATGAAACGATGTATAGCGGTGTGGTGGATATCAACAGGTATCCGAAATTTAGCTACTTCATGTTGCAGAGTATGAGGGACAAAGCTGTTTCACAACCCGGATTGTATGAAGGGCCGATGGTCTTTATCGCTTCTTATAATGCTTCGGGAGATTTCGCCTCGTCTACAACAGATATAACGGTTTTTTCCAATTGCGACGAAGTCCGTCTTTATCGTAATGAGAAGTTGATCGGAACTCAGACACGGGAAGAACGGACACCGTTGTATCGTTCGGTTGTCGAGAAAGGCGGCAGCCCGGTGTTCGTCTTTAATGCTGGGAGATATGAAGCCGGAACATTAAAGGCGGAAGCGCTGGTTGACGGAAAGGTGGTGGCGACCCACAGTGTGAGCACTCCGGGAAAAGCCGATCGTCTGATTGTGGATATCAAGACGGATGGCCTTGTCCCTGTTGCCGACGGCTCGGATATGATCCCTGTCTATTTTAAGGTTTGTGACAAGAATGGTTCTTTGGTTTGTAACTCCGGACAGGAAATCCGGATTCAGGTGTCTGGTGAAGGAGTGCTGGTCGGAGATACGATCAGCCGTATCGGAATCAATCCTCAGAAGGTGGAAGGAGGCGTTGGTTTCGCATTTGTCCGCACGACGAAGAAAGCCGGTAAGATTACGGTGAAGGCAACAGCTGAAGGTTTGTCATCCGGTGAAGCGGAAATCAGCACGAAACCGTTTGAAGGAATCTATCTGCCCGATGGGAAACATGCCCAGTTTACCGGGAAAGAGGAAGACAATGTCGTGGTAAAACCTTCTTCCTGGCAAAAGCGCATCTTAGAAAGACCTCGTTTGAAAATTGCGTCGGTCCGGGTTGGAAGCAGCCAGGACGGATATCCGGCTTCCAATATAATCGACAATGATGATCATACTTGGTGGATTGCCGGAGAAGACCGGTTGCCGCAGGTGGTCACTCTGGTACTGGACCGTCCGGCATACGTGGCTGCCAGCCGCATTCTTTTCCAGAAAGACAGTTCTTCCTATAAGCATAAGGTGGAGACTTCTGAGGATGGCGAACGATGGGAACTCCTGTATGAACGCGAATGTACGGGGTGGGAATTCAAACCGATGACGGTTGACCGAGAAGTGAAATATATCCGCCTGACAATCGAGGATGTTTCCGAAGGACGTGCCGGCCTGGGGGAATTTTCTCTGTATTAATATATAATGTATAACACGTCTAATCTGTCGAGGCAAACGTACAAGATGGACGGTATCGAAGTGGAAGAGAGCACTTGGAGCCGTCCAATAAAAATTTTGTATACCTTTGCAGCCATAAAAAGAGAAAAAATATGATTTCTGTTGAAGGACTTACAGTTGAGTTTGGCGGGTTTACGCTTTTTGATGATGTTTCGTTTGTGGTAAATAAGAAGGATCGTATCACACTGGTGGGAAAGAACGGTGCAGGAAAATCGACGATGCTGAAAATATTTGCCGGATTGCAGTCTCCTACCTCCGGGACGGTCAGCGTACCGAAGGAGACGACGATCGGTTATCTTCCCCAGCAGATGAAGCTGGCGGATACACAGACGGTGCGCGAAGAGGCGGAGCAGGCCTTCGAACATATCCATGAGATGGAAAAGGAGATAGAACGGCTGAACCAACAACTGGCCGAACGGACCGATTATGAAACGGAATCGTATCAGAATCTCATAGACCGTGTCACGCATTTGACGGAACATTTCCAGATGATGGGTGGAAACAACTACCATGCCGAGTTGGAACGGACATTGATCGGCTTGGGATTTAGCCGTGAAGATTTCGACCGGTCGACCTCCGAGTTCAGTGGGGGATGGCGCATGCGTATCGAGCTTGCCAAGCTCCTGCTCCGCAAACCGGATGTCCTGTTGCTGGACGAGCCGACCAACCATTTGGATATAGAGTCTATCCAATGGCTTGAAAACTTCATCGCGACACGTGCCAATGCGGTGATCCTGGTTTCGCATGACCGGGCGTTTATCGATAACACGACTTTCCGGACGATAGAGATAGAACTTGGGAAGATTTATGATTATAAGGTAAAATATTCCGAATATGTGGAATTGCGCAAAGAGCGTCGCGAACAACAACTTCGTGCCTTTGAAAACCAACAGAAGAAATTGGCCGATACGGAAGCTTTCATCGAGCGTTTCCGCTATAAAGCGACCAAATCTGTGCAGGTGCAATCCCGTATCAAACAGTTGGAAAAGGTCGAACGCATCGAGGTAGACGAAGTGGATACGGCTATGTTGAGCCTGAAATTTCCTCCGGCTCCCCGTTCCGGTTCTTATCCGGTGATTGCGGAAGATGTCGCCAAGCGCTATGGCGACCATCTGATATTCGAACATGCCACTTTCACGATTAACCGTGGAGACAAAGTCGCTTTTGTCGGCAAGAACGGTGAAGGTAAGTCTACGTTGGTTAAATGCATAATGGGAGAGATTACCGATTTTACAGGAAAGCTTCAGTTGGGGCATAATGTGAAGATCGGCTATTTTGCACAGAACCAGGCACAGTTGCTGGATGAGAATATGACAGTTTTCGATACGGTAGATTATGTGGCGCAGGGGGATATCCGCCTGAAGATACGGGATATACTGGGAGCTTTCATGTTCGGCGGAGAAGCATCGGACAAGAAAGTGAAAGTGTTGTCAGGTGGAGAAAAGACCCGTCTGGCCATGATCCGGTTGTTGTTGGAACCCGTGAACCTGCTGATCCTCGACGAACCGACCAACCATTTGGACATGCGTTCGAAAGATGTGCTGAAAGATGCTTTGAAAGAGTTCGACGGCACGGTTATCGTCGTTTCGCACGACCGTGAATTTCTGGATGGGTTGGTAGACAAAGTGTATGAATTTGGAAATAAACGGGTGGTCGAGCATTTAGGAGGCATTTATGATTTTTTGGAACATAAAAAGATGGATAACTTGCGCGAATTGGAACGTTCCGCCCAGGCTACAACCGCCTCTACGGAAGGAACCGCTTCGGAACCGACTCGAAACAAGCTCTCTTATGAAGCTCGCAAGGAACAAAGCAAGGCAATCAAGAAAATAGAAAAAGCGATAGCCGAATCCGAAAAGAAAATAACGGAACTTGAAAACTCCATTGCCGCTATCGAGGCCAAACTGGCTACTCCCGAAGGGGCGGCGGATGTTTCCCTATACACCGAATATTCCGAATTGAAGAAGAACCTTTCCGATACGATGGATCTTTGGGCGGAACAGACGATGGAACTGGAAGAATTGAATGCTGCCAATCGTTAGCATTCAATTCTTTTCTCTACAGATTACTGGTTCAACATCTGGTATAACTTATCCAGTTTCGGAGCCATGATGATTTCCGTGCGGCGGTTTTTTGCACGGCCGTCAGCAGTCTCATTGTCGGCAACCGGCATAAATTCTCCACGGCCACAAGGCTGTATTTGCAGCGGATTGACATTGTAGTCTTTTGTCAGGATGCGGACAACCGAGGTGGCGCGGATAACACTGAGATCCCAATTGTCTTTGAATTGGGCTGTGTTGATAGGTTTGCTGTCGGTATGTCCTTCGATATAAACATCGATGTCGGATTGCTTGTTGAGGACCTCGGCGAGCTTGGCCAAAGCCTCCTTTCCTCGTTTGTCGACACGGGCGCTTCCCGATTCGAAAAGAAGTTTGTCCGACATGGCGACGTAGACTTTCCCATCTTTCTCACGGACGGTCAGTTCGTCACTACTGAACCCCAAAAGGGCATCCTTCACGCTGTTAAGCAGATTCTGTACCCGTTCGGTCTGGGCATTTATCATATCCTGCAGTTCGTTGATCGTACGTTCGCGTTCATCCAGTTCGCTCATTTTCTGGCTCAGGAGTGAATTCAGCTTTTCCTGTTCCGTCATGTTGGCACTGAGCATGCTTTGATAATTGCGAATGTTTTTACCCATGCGGGCGGTGTCTCGTTCAAGTACGGCAAGACGTGAGGTGAGGCCGTCGTTGTTGTCACGGCAGTTCACAAGTTGGTTCTGCAGGTCGTCTCCCCGGGCAATAGCTTCCAGGCGTCCGTTTTCGGCCAGCAGATACTTTTTCTTCGTTACACAAGAAGTGCAGGCAAGCAGTGCGGAGACTGCAACTAATAGAACTTTTTTCATTTTGTGGATAATTTCAACGAATGTAATATTTATTGTACATTACTTGTATCGGGTTTAGGATATTTGCAAATAATTAAACTATAATTAAGGTCTCACGGCAACATGATCCGCGTTAACAACAACCCCAACGCAACTGACACTCCTGTGGCAACCAATCCCGGCATCATAAACGAATGGTTGAGGAGATATTTGCCTATGTGCGTCGTTCCGGTACGGTCGAAATTGATGGCGGCAACGATGGTCGGATAGTTCGGGATAAAGAAATATCCGTTTACGGCGGGGAACAGCGCTATCAGCATATAGGGAGAGATGCCGAGGGCGATTCCTAACGGCAACATTGCGCGGATGGTCGCCGCCTGGCTGAATAAAAGAATGGACATCACGAATAAGGCCAGGCCGAAAAGCCACGGCATTTCCGTTACGATGTGTTCGATCGAGCCTTTCAGTTCCGTCATGTTCCCGCCGATAAAGGTGTCACCCATCCAAGCGATACCGAAGATCGCGACGACGGCTTGCATGCCGGCGGAGAAAACGGAACCTTGTACGGCCTTTATTCCATCCGTCCGGGTGACGAGCAGGATAAGGGCGGCGGCTGAAAGCATCAATATCTCGATGATATGCGCCATCTGCATTTGTCGGGTTGCCCCGTTTGCCAGGCTGAATGCCGGTCGCAGTGTATCCATAGAGCCAAACAGGACGATACCGATTGTCGCTGCTACGAATATGATCACTGACAGGAGGGCGGCACGATGGTTTTCGACTCCTTTGGCTACATATTTATTGTCGCTGAACTCCTTGTTTGCCACACGGCGCAGGTATTCAGGATCTTCCATCAACTCTTTTCCGACATGCAGCGAGCAGAACGCTCCCGCCAGAACACCTGCCAATGTGCAAGGGACGGAGATCATCAGGATGTTCATCAACGATATGTCATGTCCCGACAGCATGCTGAGCAACGCTACGGTCGCCGCAGAGATCGGACTGGCCGTAATGGCTTGCTGGGACGCGATCACCGCAATTCCCAATGGTCGTTCGGGACGTATCTTTGTTTCCGTTGCCACTTCCGCTATCACGGGAAGGACTGAATAGGCTACATGTCCCGTTCCGGCAATGAATGTGAATATGTAAGTTACCAACGGGCTGAGGATCGTGATCTTGGAAGGATTCTTGCGCAGTAGTTTTTCCGCCCATTTCACCATCAGGTCCAGTCCGCCGGCTGCCTGCATGCAACTGGCGGCAGCGATGACAGCAACGATCATCAGCATTACGTCGATAGGAGGGGAAGTCGGTTCCAGGCCGAAGGCGAAAGTGAGGATGCCTAATCCCAGGCCACCCAATACTCCTAAACCGATACCGCCGAGGCGGGCTCCGATAATAATTGCAACTAAAACGAATAATAATTGTAACAGCATGTCTTGTTAAATGTAGATTTAGTTTGTAAAGGTCACAAATTTAATTATTTTTGTTGCGCTAAGTACTACAAAAACAATTAATACGAATGAAAAGAATCTATTTCGCAGCTTTGGTAGGCTTGTTTGGGTGCGTGTCGGCATTGTCGGCACAAGGACGGAGTGAGTTTCTGTTGGAGAAAAACTGGAAATTCACCCGCGAAGACAACAATGAGTTTATAAAACCTGCTTTTGACGACAGCAAGTGGCAGTCTGTGACTGTCCCGCACGATTGGGCGATCTACGGCCCTTTCAGTTCCCAGAACGATAAACAGGAGGTCGCCATCTCGCAGGATGGCCAAAAAGAGGCGATGGAGCATGCCGGACGTACCGGCGGACTGCCGTTTGTCGGTGTGGGATGGTATCGTACCGAGTTCGATGTCCCTCAGTTCCAGGCTGGCAAGCGGGCAACGATCCTGTTCGACGGAGCGATGAGCCATGCCAATGTCTATATCAACGGGCAGAAGGTCGGCTATTGGCCGTATGGCTACAACTCTTTCCACTTCGATATCACGAAATATCTGAAGCCCGGACAGAAGAACACATTGGCTGTACGTTTGGAAAACCAGCCGGAGTCTTCCCGTTGGTATCCCGGAGCCGGTCTTTACCGGAATGTTCATCTGATTGTTACCGAAGATGCCTATATTCCGGTTTGGGGAACATATATCACGACTCCTTCGGTAAACGAAAAGTTTGCGAAAGTGAACGTACGCGCCAAGGTGGTCCTGCCCGAAGGCGCTGATCCAGCCCGATATAGTGTCGAGACCAGCCTATGGAATCCGGACAAGCAGAAGTTGACGGCTGTCCGTACTTCTCTTGCGCAAATGAAATATGACAACGACCAGGTGGAACAGGATTTTATTATCCAGGACCCATCCTTATGGTCTCCGGAAATGCCTGCTTTGTATTCCGCAGAAACCCGCCTGTACGAAGGTGACAAGCTGAAGGATATCTACACGACTCCTTTCGGCATCCGCTCGATCGAGATCATACCGGACAAAGGTTTCTTCCTGAATGGCAAGCAGACTGTCTTTAAGGGGGTCTGTAACCATCATGATCTCGGTCCGTTGGGGGTTGCCGTCAACGATGCAGCCATCCGTCGCCAGATACGTATTCTGAAAGACATGGGGTGCAACGCGATCCGAACTTCCCACAATATGCCTGCTCCTGAGTTGATAAGGGCTTGTGATGAAATGGGTATGATGATCATGGCGGAGAGCTTTGACGAATGGAACGTGGCTAAATGCCGGAACGGTTACAATCTGCTTTTCGACGAATGGGCGGAAAAAGACCTCATGAATCTGCTTCATAACTTCCGCAACAATCCGAGTGTTGTCATGTGGTGTGTCGGCAATGAAGTGCCCAACCAGTGGAATGAAGGAGATTGTAAAATTGCCAAATGGTTGCAGGATATCTGCCATCGTGAAGATCCGACACGTCCGGTAACCCAGGGAATGGATGCTCCGGATGCGGTGGTCAATAACAACTTTGCAGCCGTGATGGATGTGGCCGGTTTTAACTATCGTCCTTTCAAATACAAAATTAACTACAAAAAGTTGCCGCAGCGGATCATTTTAGGTAGCGAAACCGCTTCGACGGTTAGTTCTCGTGGCGTTTATAAATTTCCGGTCGAACGTAAGGCGATGGCTAAATATGACGACCATCAGAGCTCCAGTTACGATGTGGAGCATTGCGGTTGGTCTAATCTGCCGGAAGACGACTTTATCCAGCATGAAGATTTGCCGTATTGCATCGGTGAGTTCGTGTGGACAGGATTCGATTATTTGGGTGAACCGACTCCCTACTATACGGATTGGCCAAGCCATAGCTCTCTGTTCGGCATCATCGACCTTGCAGGTATTCCAAAGGATCGTTTCTACTTGTACCGCAGCCATTGGAACAAGGCTGAACGTACGTTGCATATCCTGCCTCACTGGACCTGGCCGGGACGTGAAGGTGAAGTAACACCTGTCTTTGTATACACGAATTATCCTTCAGCCGAACTGTTCATCAACGGCAAGAGCCAAGGCAAACGCACGAAAGACTTGAGCGTCGGATTGGACAGCAGCTATACGGAAGCCGCTCAGAAAAGTTTCGAACGGCAGAAGCGCTACCGCCTGATGTGGATGGATACGAAATATGAGCCGGGTACGTTGAAAGTGATTGCGTATGACAAGGATGGCAACGCCGTTGCGGAAGAGGAAGTACATACGGCAGGCAAGCCTCACCATATCGAACTGACCGCAGACCGCGATCGCCTGAAAGCTGATGGCAAGGATCTCTCTTTTATCAATGTCCGTGTTGTCGACAAGAACGGCAACCTTTGTCCGGATGCAACCCATAAGGTGAAGTTCAATGTCCGCGGCTTGGGCTCTTACCGTGCGGCCGCCAACGGTGACCCTTCATCTCTCGAATCTTTCCAGGCTCCGCAGATGTCTCTTTTCAAAGGCCAACTGACAGCAATCGTACAGACGGAAGAAACACCGGGCGTCATTGTCTTCGAAGCTTCTGCTCCGGGTGTGGAAAGTTCAAAAATTGAATTGATCAGCGAATAGGTGGATTTTTCCGCCCATCCCGATAAAACGGACAGGCTTCGGATTCAGAACGGACAGGCATTCGTTCGGAATCCGAGGCCTGTCCGTTTTTATTTGTTGGTGACGATATTTCCAAACACATCGAACTCGACCGTTACGGCCTGCCCGTCATGTATGACATTGAATTTGTGGAACGCACCGTTGGCATCGATAAACATGTAAATAGATTCCACTTGGTCATTTCCGTATTCGGAGGCTCTGAACGCATCCATGATGACTGTCGGTACTTCCTGTTCCGAGACTTTCCAGGTCGTACTTTTCCATGTATATATCTGGGTCAGTTCGACAATCTTTAAAGTCTTCCCGTCGAGGATTGCCAATTGTACGCCAAAGGTTGTGTTTTCTATATACAGCAATTCTGCTCCCTGGAAGGTCAGTCCCATCAGGTCGGCCACTTTTTCAGGGATGATGATCGGTTGGTCGATATCATCTTTAGCATTATCGGATGTTTTGATCAGGTCGCCGTATAAAGTATAATACAGGTCGGTTTCCTGTTTCGCTTTTTCAACTTCCACCTTATATACGGTTCCCATTCCGGCTCTGCCGATGGTATCGGCTTCCTCTATCTTCCATCCGGCATATTTCCCTTGTTTGATATCGGCCGAGATAGCCGCAGGCAACAGGTTTAGCGGTAAATCCGTCTTAATCATGGCCCATACTCCGAGATGGTCGAACCAGGCAGTGTTATCGAGAGAGTTATTCTCAAAGTCTATTATATAATAATCGTCATTGACAGTCCATTCTGTGTCATGTGCATCCGGATATTTGGCCTTGAAAGCGTCCAGGATTGTTTTAGGAGGTTCGATGCCGCCCGGTATGTTTTCGTCGTCTTTGCTACAGTTGGCAAAGAGCAGGGCAAAACTTGCGAAGATTGTAAAGATTGAAATTTTAGTCTTCATGATTTATCGTTTTAATTTGTTACGAATAAACAACAGGTGAGGTCGAAAAGTTCTCTCAAAACCGAACACTCTGTCCGATTTTGAACACCTGTTCCGATTCATATCTTCACGTAATCAATGATTTATGTTTTTGGCACGGAGTTTGCCCTGTAAAAGCCGTCAAGGCGGAATGCCGGAAAAAGAAGAATAAAAACAATGCTAAATATGGACAGAGAGATTTCAAAAGAAGTTCAGAGAAAGGAACAACGCAAACAGTTTATCAAGATAGGAGCAATCGCCGGTGTCCTTATCGTCCTGACCGTAATGGTGTTTTCCATACTTCAGACCAGCCTGAAACGGAAAGATCTCAATATTTCGACGGTCGACAAGGGAGTGATCGAAGTTTCGGTCAGCGCGTCCGGTAAAGTGATTCCGGCATTTGAGGAGATCATCAATTCACCGATCAACTCCCGTATCGTAGAAGTGTATAAGCGGGGCGGGGATTCGGTCGATGTCGGCACGCCTATCCTGAAACTGGATTTACAGAGTGCCGAGACGGAATATAACAAGCAGTTGGACGAAGAGCAGATGAAGAGCCTGCAACTGGAACAACAACGCGTGACGAACCACAACAAACTTTCAGAAATGGAAATGAACTTGAAAGTCTCCCGCATGGAACTAGATCGCAAAGCTGTCGAACTCCGAAACGAACGCTATTTGGACAGTCTGGGAGCCGGTACGACCGACAAAGTCCGCCAAGTGGAACTCGATTATAATGTGAGTGTTCTCAAGTTGAAGGAAGACGAACAAAAATATAAGAATGAACAGGCCCTTGCCGAAGCGGAGTTGAAAGTAAAAGAATTGGACTTGAACATCTTCCGCAAGAGCCTTGCCGAAACCCGACGTACGTTGGAGGATGCCCAGATCCGTTCGCCTCGTAAAGCGATCCTGACCTATGTGAACAACGAGATTGGTTCGCAGATAGGCCAGGGGGCAAAGGTGGCAATCGTTTCCGACTTATCCCATTTCAAGATAGAAGGCGAGATTGCCGATACCTATGGTGACCGTATTGCCGCAGGCAGCAAGGCGGTTATCAAGATCGGCAGTGAAAAGCTGAACGGGACGGTCAGTGATGTTACTCCCTTGTCGAAGAACGGTGTAATTTCCTTTACCGTCCAATTGGAAGAAGATAATCATAGGCGTCTTCGTTCCGGTTTGAAGACCGATGTCTATGTGATGAATGCCGTGAAGGATGATGTGCTCCGCATTGCCAACTCCTCTTATTATGTCGGAAAAGGCGAATACGAACTTTTTGTCGTAAACGGCGACCAGTTGTTGAAACGTAAAGTGCAGCTGGGAGACAGCAATTTCGAATATGTCGAAGTGATCAGTGGTTTGCAGGAAGGTGATGAGGTCGTCGTTTCAGACATGAATGCTTATAAGGATAAGAATAAACTGAAAATAGAAGATTAACAAATAAAAGTAAACTTTATGTTCAAACAGTATTTCAAACAAGCTCTCCAGATGTTGAAGGAGAATCGCCTTACCAGTGTGATTTCAATTCTTGGAACGGCACTTTCAATATCGATGATACTGGTCGTGGTTCTCCAGTTTCAGATCAACTTGGTCGGTTTCCGTCCGGAGTCGAACCGGGACAGGATGCTTTATATCTTGGGGATACGGGCGGATTCACGGGATGACAAAAACCGGAATTCGACCAACATGTCCGATGGTGTAGTGAAAGAATGCCTTTATCCGCTTCAAACACCCGAGGCTGTGACGGCGATAGCGAGAAATAATGCGATTGTCTCTCTGCCGGACCGGCAGTTGTTCAGGGAATATGTAATAAAGTACACCGATCCCGGTTTCTGGAAAGTCTTTGATTTCCGTTTTGTTTCCGGCAAACCGTTTACGGATGCTGATTTCAGTTCCGGTCTGCCTCGTGTAGTCATTGCGAATACATTGGCCCGCGAGCTTTTCGGATCGGAGGACCCGATTGGAAAAGATGTGCTGATAGGATATGTTCCGCATACGGTTACGGGAGTGGTGGAAGATCCGACGCGGGCCGCTTACAGTGCCTACGCAGATGTCTGGGCTCCTTATACCAGCAATGCGAATTATGTGAACGGTATGTCGTGTGGTGGTGTCTGCGGTAGTTTCCAGGGAATTATCCTGGCCCGTTCAACAAGCGATTTCGAGTCGATCCGTACGGAAATCAAGCAGGCTGTCAGTCGTTATAATGCTGCAGGCCGGGAGTTCGTTTTGGGAATGAACTTTGTCTTCTCTCGTTTGGATCTGGCTTTGGGATCGAACGATATGAATGGTGGCATCCGGAAGGGATGGAAAGAATATCTGACGAAAACGGCTCCTTTGCTGTTGTTTCTGTTGTTGGTGCCGACGCTGAATCTGACAGGTGTTGTGCAGTCGTCTGTCCAGAAACGTCGTTCGGAGATGGGGCTTCGTAAAGCGTTTGGGGCAACGAAAGGACGCCTGCTCGTACAGGTCTTATGCGAGAATCTGATTATCACTCTGATCGGAGGTTTGATCGGGATTGTCCTGTCCGTTGTCATGCTCCAACTCGGCAAGTCGTTTCTCTTGACAAAAGAGACGGCGGTTACTTTCGAGATGCTTTTCAAACCCGTCCTGTTTGCTGCCGCCCTCTTCTTTACCCTGCTGCTGAACCTGCTGAGCGCCGGTCTTCCGGCAATCCGTATTGCCCGTGAACAGATTGTGGATGCGTTAAACAATAAATAAACTTGAATACAATGATCAAACATATACTGAAGATAATGTGGAACCAGCGTCGTAGCAACGGCTGGATATTTGCAGAGTTGTTAGTGGTGGCAGCGGTGCTCTGGATGATGATAGATGCATTTTGGGTGGATTATCGCACATATCATGCCCCACTTGGTTTTGATATCGAGAACGTATGGCGTTTTAAGTTGAGCAATCTGGATGTGAAGGCACCGGGCTACGTCCCCGATTCTCTCTACCATTCGTCCGATCCGGAAGACCTGACACAATTGATGACTCAGATCCGCCAGAATCCGGAGGTGGATGATGTTTGTGTCACGTACTATTCCTGTCCCTATTCGAATGGCAATTCCTGGCGGGAAGTCAAACCTGTGGACGGTGATACAATTTATGCGGCCCATATGGAGGCATTCCAGATGCGCAATGTCACACCGGAATATTTCCGCCTCTTTCGTATCCGGACGATCGACGGAGAATCGGTGTACGACAAAGTTGCAGGGCGACACAATGTGATCGTGGTCACGCCGGAGATGGCGGAAGGATTCTATCATGGCACTTCGAATGTAGTCGGCCGCCGCGTGTATCATAGCAATAATGAGTTGTCGTCCGAGATCGCAGCGGTTTCCACTTCCATCCGCACGAGTGAATATGATCGGCCGGAAGCCTCCTATTTCCAATGTATGGAAGGTGAAACTTACAATTCGACCGTCAGTGATTTTGGAGCCAGTAACGCCGAGTTCTGTGTCAGGATGAAACGTCCTTACACGCAGAACGAGATGAACCTGTTTCTGGACGGAATGGGGGAGAGGCTGAAGGTCAACAACCTCTATGTCTATGGCGTAACCCCGATCTCCTCATTCCGCGAACAACAATTGGGCTGGAAGGCGCGGATGGCAAAAAACAGGATATCCCTGATGAGTTTTATGCTGATAAATGTCTTTTTCGGTATCATCGGCACTTTCTGGCTTCGCATGCAAAACCGTAAAGGAGAGATCGGCCTTCGGATGGCTTTGGGGGCCCACCGTATCACGTTGGAGCGCTATATGTATGCCGAAGGGCTTTGTTTGCTTGCCTTGACATTGCCTTGGCTGTTCTTCTTCGCCTTTAATATGGTTTATATGGACCAACTCGATTCCTACCGTCAACCCCTCACATTTGTACGTTTCCTTGCGACCTTCGGCTTCACCTATCTTCTGATGGGCGTCATGATCTGCATCGGGGTCTGGTTCCCGGTGCGCAAGGCGGTTCGGTTGGCTCCGGCGGAGGCGTTGCATTATGAGTGATGCACAAAAGCGTACTGATTACCAATAGGAATGTATATATTAAAGAATATAATAACAACGGGTAGCCTCGATCCTACCCACAACAAACGATAATGATTATGATTACACTTACAAATCTTGAAAAGATCTACCGGACGAAAGAAATCGAAACGGTCGCCTTGGAAAACGTGAACCTGACAGTCGATAAGGGAGAATTCCTGAGTATCATGGGCCCTTCCGGTTGCGGCAAATCTACATTGCTAAATATCATTGGGCTTTTGGATGCCCCGACATCCGGTACGGTCGAAATTGCCGGAACCTACACTGCCAATATGAACGACAAGCAACTGGCGATGTTTCGTAATCAAAAGTTGGGTTTCGTCTTCCAGTCTTTTCATTTGATTAATTCACTGAATGTACTCGATAATGTTGAACTACCTCTTCTCTACCGCAAGGTCAGTGCCAAAGAACGTCGTGTTGCTGCCGAAGCCGTACTCGAAAAGGTCGGTCTTTCGCATCGTATGCGCCACTTCCCGACACAGCTTTCAGGCGGTCAGTGCCAGCGTGTCGCCATTGCCCGTGCCATTGTCGGCAACCCCGACATCATCCTTGCCGATGAGCCGACCGGTAACCTGGATTCCAAGATGGGAGCCGAAGTCATGGATTTGCTCCACAAACTGAACAAGGAAGACGGTCGCACCATTGTCATGGTAACCCACAACGAGGAACAGGCAAAACAGACAAGCCGTACGGTACGTTTCTTCGACGGGCGGCAGGTAATGTAATAAATCATAACAGAATAGACATGTTAAAAGTTTATTTCAAACAGGCCTGGAACCTGATCCGGCAAGAACGCCTCTTCAGCTTGATTTATATTGTCGGTACGGGATTGTCCGTGTCGATGGTGATGGTTTTGTCGATCGTCTTCTATATGAAGGTCGCAAACATCTACCCGGAAACGAACCGTGACAGAATCCTGGTGGCCAAAAGCGGAATGGTAAGCTTCGAAAACGGCAGGAATTCCAGCAGTTCCCTTTCCGAGGGAATGATCAATACCTGTTTTGCTTCTTTAGACGGAGTAGAGGCTATTGCCTTGATAAGTAGAAAGGATGGAGAGTTTCTGTTGCAACCGGAAGGAGATCCGGTTCAGTTGCCGGTGACAGTCAAGTATGTAAATACGGATTTTTGGAAAGTGTTCCCATTTCGTTTCATAGACGGAAAACCTTTTACGGATGCCGACCAACAGTCGGCCATCCGGACGGCAGTGATTGCCGAAAGCCTCTCGCGTCGCCTGTTCGGCAAAGATGAAGCTGTTGGTAAGTATATATCCCTGAATTTTCGGAGTTACCGGGTATGCGGCATCGTGAAAGACGCCTCGTTGGTGACTCGTGAAACCTATTCCTTGATTTGGCTTCCCTATACGCTCGCCGATGGTTATCAACCGAACAGTAGTTTTTACAATACTGAAGCCTTGGGCGAGTTCAGTGCCTATATCCTCGCATCGAAGGATAAGAACTTGGCTGATTTGAAGAAAGAGGCGGAAGCGGCCGTAGAACGTTATGGAAAAACGTTGCACGACAAGACTTTTACGGCTCTAGGGCAACCGGATTATTACTGGCAGTCTATTTTTCGTTTTTGGAGTAATAGCAGGCCCGAATATGGAAAGTTGGTTTTACAATACGGATTGGTCTTGTTGATACTCTTGTTGGTCCCTGCCGTCAGTCTGTCCGGCATGACCGATTCCCGTATGGAACGGCGGTTGGCTGAGATGGGAGTGAGGCGTGCTTTCGGTGCGCCGGTCACGACATTGATGGTGCAGATCATTTCGGAGAATTTCCTGTTTACGGTATTAGGTGGTGTATTCGGGTTATTGTTGTCCTATCTGCTGCTCTATCTCTCCCGTAGCTGGATTATGCAGTTGGATGCAATCTTTGTCGATGTGTTGCCGGAAGGAGCGGACGTTGTTTTCAGCCCTTCCATGCTGGTGAACTATCAGGTGTTCGGCATAACATTGTTTGTCTGCTTCCTGCTGAACCTGCTGTCAGCCTTGATTCCGGCTTGGAGAGCCTCGCATCGTCAGATTATCTATTCGTTGAACGCTAAATAGAAGCCTTATGTTGAAACATATATTTAAGCAGTTATGGAACCGCAAGCGGGCAAATATCTGGATCGGCGTGGAATTGTTGCTGGTCTTTTGTTTGCTTTGGTACATTGTGGATTATTTCTTTGTTTTGGAGTACAATAAGAGTTTGCACTCTTGCCGCGATATGGATCATACTTGGCAGGTCGAAGTGGCCTTGTTTCCGCCGGAGCATTCGGAATACCAGCCGGGCGAGAGCGATTCGACAGCATTGGAAGACAACTGCTACCGTTTGTTGGACCGCATCCGCGGCTATAAGGGAGTGGAGGCGCTGGCCGTATTGAGTAATTGGAGCACCCCGGGTGGCGGCGGCTACTATGGCGATTGGTTTCGCAGTCGGAAAGATACGACACGCAGTGGGCACGGCCAGGCCATCCTGTTTGATCCGCGTACCGATTTCTTCAAAGTCTTCCGTTATACGACAAAAGAAGGCAAACCTGTCTCGGTGGATGATTTCGACTGGGCTGATCCGAAGTCCGTCATCATCGGCAATATGGCTAAAGAGACTTTCTTTCCGGACGGCGATGCAATCGGACAGATTCTGGAGAGTCCGGAGAAGCCGGACGAATGGAATTTCGTTGTGAAAGGTGTGGTCGGTGATATCAAACGTTTCGATTATGAACGTCCCCAGCTTACATTCTACAGAGCATGGCGTGCGACGGCCGATAATATAACGGAAGAAATGGAGATAGCTGTCCGCAGCCGTGAATCCATACCGGACAAGCAATTTTTGCAGGATTTCAAGCAGACCATGAGCCGTGAGTTGCGCGTCGGGAATTTTTATCTGAAAGGAGTCAAATCGTATAACCAGATCAATAAAGATACGGATTTCGAATTCGGACAGACGAACAACGTACGGATCCGTACCGCATTTCTGTTATTCTTCTTAATCAATATCATGCTTTGCGTGATGGGTACTTTCTGGTATCGTATCCGGATGAGGCGTGACGAGATCGGTTTGCGTATGGCAATGGGATCGACGCGTACCGGCATACGGAAGTTGCTGATTTTGGAAGGGCTTTGCTTACTGGCGATCGCCTCTTTGCCGGGTATGCTGATTGAAATACAACTCATATACGCAGGATTGATAGAAACAATAGGAAAGCAGAATAACCAGCTTGTCACTTATCTGCCCGACCATGTGGTTCTGCGTTTTATCCTGACCAATTGTTTAACCTGGGTATTGCTGGCGATTGCGATTGTGGCGGCTATCTGGCTTCCGGCCGATAAAGCAGCCAAGATGGAGCCGGCAGATGCTTTGCATTATGAATAGAGATCGATAATAGCACTATTTGTTTTTTATTGAAAGCCCGGCTTTGCAGGGATTGCGAAGCTGGGCTTAATTTGTCTAAAATGTCATGGAAGCATATATGCCGAAATGTTTATCGCTTGCAACGGGACAGATAGACAAATTCTGCTTCGCGGCAAACGGACGGGTAAAAATGTAAGCGCTTCCGGCTCCGAGAGCAGCTCCCGCCGCTACGTCCCACCAGTCGTGTCTCTTGGCGTATGTCCGGCTCCATCCTACATAGGAGGCAATCGCATAGGCCGGAATTCCCCATTTCCAGCCATAGCGGCGTTGGATAAACGCTGCTCCTGTAAACGATACCGAGGTATGCATGGATGGAAACGAATGTTTGTCGCTACCGTCCGGACGCTCTTTCTTGATCAGATATTTCAGAGCGTATGTCATACCTATAGTAGAAACGCCTGCTAAAGCGCCCTGCTTCAGTCCTTGCCAGTCTTGCAACACCAACACGGTGGTCAGGCTCGCTACAGGTGTTATGAGTGCCAAAACATCTCCTGATGTACGGACAGCCTTGCGGCTTCCGCTAATCTCAACTTCCTGTGTTTTTCCTGATAAACAAATGAAAAACATGAAAATCAGGGTGAGAATTCGTTTCATTTATAGATATGCCCTGTTTTTACGTTATTTGCTTTTTTCGAGAATAAGGCGGCTGATGCGTGCTTGCACCTGCATTAGGGTTACAACGTCAACATTATCAAAGTCAATATCGATGAGTCTAAGTTTGTTTTTCTGAGCGGGAATACGTGGTGAATAGCCCATTTCTTTTACTAAATCATCGATCATTTCTTTGATTTTCTCTGCTCTTTTTGGATAATTTACTGTGCGTGCCATAATCTTCTGTTTTAATGTTTAATTAATGATGGCACAAATATAAACAAAGAGAATTTGAAAACAATGAAATAATAGATTATTCTTTTAAATAGTCGTTCAAAATCCCAGTTTAGGAAGAAAAATAATCAATCCTACTATGGCTGCTGCTATCGCCATAATTAAAACAGAACCGGCCGCAAGGTCTTTCGTCTTTTTTATCGCTTCGTTGTATTCGGGTGAGACCAAATCAGCCAATGATTCAATAGAAGAATTGACAGCTTCGGCCGATAATACGGCTCCTATTACGATTGTGATTGCGATCCATTCTGTCTTGGATAAACCGAAAAAAGAACCGGCTATAATCACGCAAATAGCCGTAAAACAATGTATCCACGCATTATGCTCATTTTGTATCAATAAACGGATACCATTAAAAGCATACCGGAAACTTGCCAGTCGTTTACGAAAAGTGAAACCGCTGTTTTTCATCTTGTTTATTGTTTTTGAGAGAATGGGACAAAGATACGGATAATACTTCAAAAACGGACACACTGTTCATTTTCGGACACTATGGTTTGAGGCATGTTGCAGAGAATCAGTTGTATATCTTTTTGGCATGGCTTTTGCCAACAGAAGGGCAAAACATTTATTACGATGAAAAAGATATATATAGCCATCATTTCTCTTCTGCTGTCAGAGGCCGGATTGCTGGCGCAGGAACAAGATACCGTCAGGCTGACCCTCAAGGAAGCGATCAACCTGGCACAAATGCAATCGGTGGATGCAGCGGTGGCCTTGAATGAACTGAAGACTGCTTACTGGGAATACCGTACGCACATCGCCGACCAGTTACCGGAGATCAATTTCAAGGGGACGCTCCCCTCTTACAGCAAGCAGTATACCAAATACCAGCAGTCCGACGGCTCGTATACCTTTGTCAGGAATAACTCGCTCGGTCTGAACGGAGAGATTTCGATTGACCAGAACATCGCCTTGACCGGTGGTAAGATATCGTTGAATTCATCCCTCGATTTCAACCGGCAGTTGGGGCAGGGCGCGTTCAACGAATATATGAGCGTGCCTATCGGGTTGACGCTTACGCAGCCGATTTTCGGAGTGAACGACCTGAAATGGAAAAGACGTATCGAGCCTGTCCGCTACCAGGAAGCGAAAGCTGCTTATATCGAGAGTGTAGAAAATGTGACGATCAACACGATCGGCTATTTCTTCAACCTCCTGTTGGCGAATGAGAATTTGGTGATCGCCAGGCAGAATCTCGAAAATGCCGATAAACTGTATGAGATAGCTGTTGCCAAGCGCAAGATCGGCCATATCTCCGAAAGTGAACTGATGCAGTTGAAACTGTCTGCCTTACAAATGAAAGGGAAACTGACCGAGGCGCAGTCCGGCCTCAATGCCAACATGTTCCGGCTCCGTGCTTTTTTGGGGTTGAGCGAACAGGAGGTGATCGAACCGGTCCTGCCGGAATCCGTACCCTCCTTGCGGATGATCTATGAGGTTGTCTTGCAGAAAGCACAGGAAAACAATTCGTTTGCCAAGAACATTCGTCGCCGCCAGTTGGAAGCCGACTATGAGGTGGCGACAGCCAAAGGAAACCGTCGCAGTATCAACCTTTTCGCTACGATCGGTTATACAGGAAAGGATCATACGTTCGATGCCGCCTATAACCGGCTGAAGGGGAACCAGGTGGTTGAAGTCGGTATGACGATCCCGATTCTCGACTGGGGCAAGCGGCGGGGAAAAGTGAAAGTTGCCGAATCCAACCGCGATGTGACTTTATCCAAGATCCGTCAGGAGGAGATCAGTTTTAATCAAGATATTTTCTTGTTGGTAGAAAACTTCAACAATCAGGCCGCCCAATTGGAGATCGCACAAGAAGCCGATGTGATTGCCGAGAAACGTTACAAGACTTCGATCGAGACATTCATGATCGGCAAGATCAATATCCTGGACCTGAACGACGCGCAACAATCGAAGGATGAAGCCAAACAGAAACATATCCAGGAGCTGTACGACTATTGGAATTATTATTACAATATACGCAGTGTCACTCTTTATGATTTCATCAGCGGCCAGACTCTCGATGCGGAATTTGAGAAGATCGTAAGGCAATGATTGATTTAATTCCATAAATTTGCAAATCATAAATCATAAATCTGAAATCATAAATCAATGATCCTGATAATAGACGATGATGCAGCCGTCCGCTCTTCGCTGACCTTCCTGTTGAAACGGGCCGGGTTCGAACCGGAAGCAGTTCCGGGACCGGAAGAAGCGTTGGCTGTCGTACGCCGGATGGCACCGCAACTTATCCTGATGGATATGAACTTTACGCTGACTACCATCGGTGAAGAAGGCATACAACTGTTGAAGCAGGTGAAGATATTCCAACCCGATGTCCCGGTTATACTGATGACGGCATGGGGATCCATTTCGCTTGCCGTGCAAGGAATGCAGGCAGGTGCTTTCGATTTTGTGACCAAACCTTGGAACAATCTCGTACTGCTGAAATCCATCCGCACGGCAATTGAGTTGAACGAGCAGAAAAAAGAACAGGAAAGGCCTTTGAACCGATTGGAGGCCGACAATAAATTTCATTTTGACAAGATCATAGGCCAAAGCGCCCCGCTGATGGATGTGTTGGGAACAGTTTCCCGGATCGCTCCGACCAATGCCTCCGTCCTGATAACCGGTGAGAGCGGAACAGGGAAAGAGCTGATTGCCGAAGCTATCCATACGAACAGCCCGCGTGCGAAGGAACCGTTTGTGAAAGTCAACCTCGGCGGGCTTTCACAAAGCCTTTTCGAGAGCGAGATGTTCGGACATAAGAAAGGTGCGTTTACCGATGCTTACATCGACCGTACCGGACGTTTCGAGATGGCGAACAAAGGAACTATCTTCCTCGACGAGATCGGCGATCTGGAACTGTCCTGCCAGGTGAAGTTGTTACGTGTTCTGCAAGACCAGACCTTCGAAGTGCTGGGCGACAGCCGTCCTCGCAAGGTCGATGTCCGTGTGGTCAGCGCGACAAATTGCAATTTGCGCGAGATGGTGGCCGGGCGCACGTTTCGGGAAGATTTGTTTTATCGCATCAACTTGATAACCGTCCACCTACCTGCGCTTCGTGAGCGTAAAGACGATATTCCTCTGTTGGTACGCTATTTTGCCGACAAACAGTCGGAAATGAATGGCTTGCCTGCTGTCCGCTTTTCGTCTGAAGCTTTGGCTTTCCTGCAAAAGCTGCCTTATCCGGGTAATATCCGTGAATTGAAGAATTTGGTGGAACGGACGATGCTGGTGTCGGGCAAGGCCGTCTTGGATGCTTCCGACTTCGAGGCCCAGTGCCTCCATACGACATTGTTGGCAAAGGCTGAAGCAGCTCCTTCGCTTGAAGGGCTGACATTGGACGAACTGGAAAGGCAAACGATTCTTCAAGCGTTGAAGACGCATGCCGGTAATCTTTCGCACGTCGCCACGGCACTCGGCATCAGCCGGGCTGCCTTGTACCGTCGTCTTGAGAAGTATGATATCCCTGTAGACAAATAAATTGTTGGACAGATGAGAATAAGAGGATTGTTTTGGATATTGACTTTCTTGTTGCTGTCCGTATTGGTGATCATTACTTATCATGCTTTTTATACGGAATCGTCTTTCATGTTCTTTTTCGTGGAAGGAATCGTGATCTTGACGATTATCTATTTGTTTGTGTTCTATAACCGTATCATCAAGCCTCTTAATATCATAGGGAATGGTATGGAACTGTTGAAGGAGCAGGATTTCAGTTCCCGTCTGAGCCGTGTGGGGCAGAAGGAGGCGGACCGTATTGTCGATATTTTCAACAAGATGATGGAGCAGTTGAAGAACGAACGGCTGCATCTGCGGGAACAGAACCATTTCCTGGATTTGCTGATCAACGCTTCGCCGATGGGAGTGATTATATTGAGCCTCGACAGGGAAATTCTTTCCGTCAACCCGGCGGCTCATAGGATGCTGGGAATTCATTCTCCGGCGGATATCGTGGGTAAGCGCCTGGCGGAACTGGATTTGCCTTTGGCGACGGAGTTGGAATCGATTCCTTTATACGATTCGCAGACAGTCCGCCTGAACGATGCCAATATATATAAATGTACGCACTCGTCGTTTGTGGATCGTGGTTTTCATCATTCGTTCTATTTGGTGGAGATGTTGACGCAGGAAGTCTTTAAGGCCGAAAAGAAAGCGTATGAGAAGGTGATCCGTATGATCGCCCATGAGGTGAACAACACGACTGCCGGCATTACTTCCACCTTGGACACGCTTGAAGCGACTTTCAGCGAGATGCAGGACATGGAAGATATTTGTGAGGTCTTGCGCGTTTCGATAGAGCGTTGCTACAGTATGAGCCATTTTATTACGAATTTTGCAGATGTGGTTCGCATACCGGAGCCGCAAACTAAGAGACAGCCGCTGAATGCGGTCGTCTTTTCATGCAAGCGTTTTATGGAGACGGTCTGCCTGGACCGGAATATCCGGATCGTGATGGAACTGGATCCTGTTTCACCGGTTGTCAATTTGGATAATTCGCTCTTCGAACAGGTTTTGGTCAACATCATCAAGAATGCATCCGAATCGATCGGTCACGATGGCGTGATCTACATCCGTACCTCCCGTAATCCGGCCTGCCTGGAAATCGCCGATACCGGCAAAGGTATTGACAAGGAGACGGAGGCCAAGCTGTTCAGTCCTTTCTTTTCCACCAAACGCGGCGGTCAGGGCATTGGCTTGATATTTATCCGCGAAGTGCTCCAAAAACACAACTGTTCCTTCTCGCTCAGGACGTATGCGGACGGGCTGACACGGTTCAGGATCCTGTTCGAATAGGTATCGGAAGGAGAATATTGGTTTGACCGAATGGAATGAAAATGAGTAACTGTAATTATATATATAAACCGAATATTTATGACTGAAAATGTGATTACCGAACTGACTATGCTCGGAACAGGTAATGCAACCGTTACGAGATGCTATAATACCTGTTTTACCATCAAGACCGGAAAAAACATCCTATTGGTGATGCCGGAGGTGGCAACGGCATATTGGGACAGTTGGAGAAAGCTGGAATTGCTATAAGCGAGATACACGACATGTTTGTGACGCATGCTCATACCGACCATATATTGGGGGCTGTCTGGATTGTCCGTATCGTTATGCAGAAAATGTTGTCCGGACGATATACGGGTACTTTCCGAGTGTATGGGCATGACAAAGTGTTAGAAGTGTTGGATTGGATCTGTCGGAAATTGTTGCCCGCAAAGATCGTTGCATTGATCGGAAACACGGTCGAGTTTTGCGAGGTGAAGGATGGAGAAACTTTTGAAGCCGGAGGTTTATGCCTGCAATGCTTCGATATCGCATCCACCAAGGAAAAACAGTTCGGATTTCGTACGCAACTCCCCGACGGACAGTCTCTTGTATGCCTCGGAGATGAGCCTTATAACGCGATAAACCGCTCTTATGTGGAAGGTGCGGATTGGCTTTTATGTGAGGCCTTTTGCCTGTATGAGGATCGGGAGGTTTTCCAGCCCTATAAGAAGCACCACAGTACGGCATTGGACGCCGGAAGATTGGCTGCGGAATTGGGAGTGAAGAATCTGGTTTTATACCACACCGAAGACCGGAACTTGGACACTCGCAAGCAATCTTATATGCGCGAAGCTGCACAGGCATTCTCCGGAACCGTTTATGTACCGGACGATTTGGAAAAGATTAGCATTTGAATGGTTTAGACATAATTCAGGCACGGATTACACATCGTGAGATCCGTGCCTGAAAAATTTTGGGCTGAATGGGGTTCCATACATTCAAACCTCTTTTACCAAGTTATATCGCTTGCTTATTTCGTTGCGTTGACAGCATCCAGAATTTTTTTCGCATTGGCATTTGTTGCATCCAGAGCGAGAGCTTGTTCCAGGTAACCCTTCGCTTTTGCCATCTGGGCATCTGCTTTTTTCTTTTCTGCAGCGTATTTGTCAGGATCGGATGTCGCAATCGGGTTGGCATCAGCCAGGATTTTTGCGCCGGCATTGTAGAACATGACGCCGAGGCTGTACAGAGCGTTACCTTTATATTGGGCGTTGCTTACGACTAAAACGTCTTTAAACAGCTCTTCCGCTTCTTCTGTCTTGCCTGCTTTCTGGGCAGCCTGTCCTTTCTTCATGCAATAAGCATACAAAAGTTTTTCAAGGTTTGCGTTCTGAGCATTTGCTTTCAGACCAGCTTCAACTGTAGCTGTAAAATCGGCTGCTTTGTCCTGGCTGCGCAAAGACATCGCTTTCCCTACATAAGCATCGTCCGCTTTATAGCCTTTTTGAATAGCCATGTCGTAGAACTTGATAGCATCGTCATACTTTTTAGCATTGTAAGCTGCAAATGCACAGTTAAAGATACGGCTTTCATCTTCATAGTTCGTAAGTTTCAGGTATTCGCTGTACTTTGCTACAACTTCGGGATAGTTTTTTGCAGTCATGGCTGCGTCTCCTTCTTCACGCAGTTTGTCTGCATTCGCATCTTGTGCGAATAAATTGCCTACACTCAGGCAAAAAGCCAGTAATAAGATAATTTTTTTCATGGTGATTAAATGTAATATTTAAATTAGTTCCACTAAGGTAGTAAGTGTAATGTAATAGACAAAAGAATTTTATATTTTTTTGGATTTATAAATAAAACAAAGGCGACCTTTTTAGGGCCGCCTTCGCTTTATTGTTACAGGGCAGGATTATAAACCTTGTCCGTGGCAGTTCTTGTATTTCTTACCGCTTCCGCAAGGGCAGGGATCGTTGCGGCCTACGCGTTTTTCGGCGCGAACCGGTTCCTGGCGTTGCTGTTCGCGTGTGTCGATCGCATTATTGCCGGAGGGATCCGTTTTCTGTGTCTGATAACGGCTCATGTCCTGGCGGCGTTCGGCTTCTGCTCTCTGGATAGCGATACGCTGGCGGGCAGCCTCTTCCATAGCAGCCTGACGAGCAGCCATAGCCTGTTTTTCTTCTTCGGTCGGCTCTTCACGAACCGGGATCTGGCCGCGCATCAGGACGGCTGCTGTCTTACGGTTCATCATATCTACCATGTTCTTGAACAGGTTATAAGATTCCAGCTTATAGATCAACAAAGGATCTTTGTTTTCGTAGCTGGCGTTCTGTACCGAGTGGCGCAGTTCGTCCATTTCACGCAAATGTTCTTTCCAGGCTTCGTCGATAGTGTGCAAGACGATCGATTTCTGGAAAGCTTTCGTGATGGCTTTGCTTTCCGTTTCGTAGGCTTCTTTCAGGTTACAGGAGACGTTATACATGCGTTTGCCGTCTGTAATAGGGATCATGATGTTTTCATACATCGCACCCTGATGTTCGTAAACCTGTTTGATAACCGGATTGGCAACCTGAGTCATACGTTCCATACGGCGTTTGAACAGTTGCAGCGCTTCTTCGAACAACTTATCGGCCAACTTGTCGGCTTTGCTGTTTTTGAATTCTTCTTCCGTGAACGGACATTCCATTGCGAAAGTCTTGAACAGTTCGAGCTTGAAACCTTCGTAGTCGCCATCGGCATGTTGGTCGACAATTGCAACGGAAGTGTCATAGATCGTATTCAGTACGTCCAGGCCGATACGTTCTCCCATCAGGGCGTGGCGACGGCGGGTATAGATTACGTTACGTTGTGAGTTCATCACATCGTCGTATTCCAACAGACGCTTACGAATACCGAAGTTGTTTTCTTCCACCTTTTTCTGGGCGCGTTCAACGGATTTGCTAAGCATGCTGTGTTCCAGAACTTCGCCTTCCTTGAATCCTAATTTATCCATCAGTCCGGCGATCTTCTCGGATGCGAACAGACGCATCAAATCGTCTTCCAAAGAGACGAAGAATACGGAAGAACCCGGGTCGCCCTGACGTCCGGCACGACCACGCAACTGGCGGTCTACACGGCGGCTTTCGTGACGTTCCGTACCGATGATGGCCAAACCGCCGGCTGCTTTCACTTCCTGCGACAGCTTGATGTCGGTACCACGACCGGCCATGTTGGTGGCGATCGTCACCGTACTGCTTTGACCGGCAGTCGCCACGATTTCGGCTTCCTTCTGGTGCAACTTCGCGTTCAAGACATTATGTTTGATCTTACGCATGGTAAGCATACGACTCAACAATTCGGAGATTTCGACGGATGTCGTACCGACCAGTACCGGGCGTCCGGCTTCGGTCAATCGGACGATCTCTTCGATTACGGCGTTATATTTTTCGCGCTTTGTCTTGTAGATACGGTCGTTCATATCGTTACGTGCGATCGGGCGGTTTGTCGGGATTACGACAACATCCAGTTTGTAGATATCCCAGAATTCGCCGGCTTCCGTTTCAGCCGTACCGGTCATACCGGCCAGCTTGTGATACATACGGAAGTAGTTCTGCAGGGTAATTGTCGCGAATGTCTGTGTGGCGGCTTCCACTTTCACACGTTCTTTGGCTTCGATGGCCTGGTGCAGACCGTCGGAATAGCGGCGTCCGTCCATGATACGGCCCGTCTGTTCGTCGACGATCATGACCTTGTTGTCCATCACAACATATTCGTCGTCTTTCTCAAACAAGGTGTAAGCCTTCAGCAACTGGTTGATTGTATGTACGCGTTCGCTCTTGACGGAATAGTTGGCCAGCAATTCGTCTTTCTTGGCCTGCTTTTCTTCTTCGTTCTGGATATGTTCCAGTTCGGAAAGCTGGGAGGTGATATCCGGCAATACGAAGAATGTCGGGTCGTCGGTCTTGCCGGTCAGCAGGTCGATACCTTTATCTGTCAATTCGATACTGTTATTCTTTTCGTCGATCACGAAGTACAGCTCATCTGTAGCCTCGTGCATGTGGCGCATGTTTTCGGACATGAAGTATTCTTCCGTCTTCAACATCTGGGCTTTTACACCTTGTTCACTCAGGAATTTGATCAACGCCTTGTTGCGCGGATATCCCTTGAAAGAACGGTACAACTGGATAGAACCTTCTTCCACTTCTTTAGGATCGCTGCTTGCCATTTTTTTCTTGGCTTCGATCAGCAATTTGGAGCAAAGGTCTTTCTGTGCGTTAACGACGACTTCTACATTCGGACGGAATTGTTCGAACAGTTGTTCTTCACCGCGGGGGATCGGGCCGGAAATGATCAACGGTGTACGGGCATCGTCGATCAATACGGAGTCGACCTCATCGACAATGGCATAGTTGTGTTTGCGCTGTACCAAGTCGTTCGGGCTGATCGCCATGTTGTCGCGCAGGTAGTCGAAACCGAATTCGTTGTTCGTACCGAATGTGATGTCGGCATTGTAGGCTGCACGGCGGGCATCGGAGTTTGGCTGGTGCTTGTCGATACAGTCTACTGACAATCCGTGGAACATATACAACGGCCCCATCCATTCCGAGTCACGTTTTGACAGGTAGTCGTTCACGGTTACCACATGCACGCCGTTACGTGTCAACGCGTTCAGGAATACCGGCAGGGTCGCTACCAATGTTTTACCTTCACCGGTTGCCATTTCGGCAATCTTGCCTTTGTGCAGTACGACACCACCGAACAACTGTACGTCGTAGTGGACCATATCCCACGTGATTTCGTTACCGCCTGCAATCCAATGGTTGTGGTAGAGAGCTTTGTCGCCGTCGATTTCCACAAAGTCGTATTTGGTAGCCAGGTTACGGTCAAAGTCGTTTGCCGTTACAACGATCGTTTCGTTTTCAGAAAAACGGCGGGCCGTATCTTTCATGATGGCAAATGCTTCGGGGAGGGATTCTTCCAGCACCACTTCCATCTTGTCCGTAATATTCTTTTCGATCTTGTCTACTTCGGCCCAGATAGCTTCGCGTTCTTCCAGTTCCTTGTTGTCGATGCCTTTACGCAGTTCTTCCACTTTGGCACGTTCATCGGCTACATAATCCTGGATACGCTGTTTGATTTCATCGGTTTTTGCACGAAGCTCGTCGTTCGAGAGCTTTTGGATTGACGGATATACGGCCTTGATCTTATCCACATACGGGGTGATTTCTTTCAGGTCACGCTGCGACTTATTGCCGAACAGCTTCGTCATAAATTCATTAAATCCCATAACTTATTAAATTGACAATTGACAATAGACAATTGACGATGCAATTGACTCTATCAACTGGATGGTTACTAATTTTATTTTGTTTTAATTATATATCAATGGAAGTCTATTTAGATGGAATTGCCAATCGTCCATTGTCAATTGTCAATTCCCTCAACGGCAGGCTGATGGAGGCATTAGGTGGTCTGATCCTCAACACATGGGTTACCGTAGGGGCTACCTCTGTGGCTTTTACTTCGCGGTAGATATGTTCCGGCTTGATACCGTTGCCCATAAACACCAGCGGGGTTATAACTGCATTATTTCGTATTACTTTTACTTTCGCTTTCGGATCGTCGTTGTTGATGGTCCATCCGGGCTGCAACTCGATGATCAGGTCGCCACGGCTCGAAAGATGCGTGCCGTGCAAGTATTTGGATGTTTTTTCGTTCCAGTTGCCCGTACGCAGGACGTTCTCGGTCGCAACGAACTGTACGCCGCTGAATTCGCGCAGAAATTCGGCAGCCTTTTCCTGTATGGCAGTCAAGTCCAGCTTTGCGTCTTCTATCGCTTTGCGGTTCAGATAGATCTGGTTGTTATAGAATCCTTTTACCCAATTTGTGTGCTGGCCGTAGATAGCCATCAGATACATATTGAGCAGGGCGACACAGCGTTTCGGGTGGAATTCGCCATTCGTCAACTGCATGCCGTCTGGATATTCTTCTTCGCTCTTGTAATATCCCGAACCGGTAAATACGATCAACGTGTTGTTCAGCCCGACTTTCTTGTCTATCTTGTCCAACAACTGTTCCAGGTCCTTATCCAGCTGATAATAGGTGTCTTGTATCTCGCGGGTATATTCCTTATGCATGTTGCCGCGATAATTGCCTGCATAATAAGTAATGGCAAGCATATCCGGGCAAGAACGCGTACCGAAAGCCCCATATTCGAGGAACTGAAGCGCCAGACGGTTGATTTCCTTATTGATGAAAGGCGAGGTTTTCAGATTGAAGAAACACTCGTTCGTATTTTCCTTGAATGTGTATTTGAATGGGATTTCATCCAAAATGTACGGGAATGCGTTGAACTTGTCCGGTGACAGGGACGGCGTCCAAGCCATCTGCTCCAAACGTGCCGACAAGGATTCCGGGCCGTTGTTGTAGCGGTCCACATACCAGGGAAGCCCTTTGTAGAAAGTCGTTGTCGCCCATTTGCCGTTGTAATCGTCCATCCAGAAAGCGCCGTTTGCCGCATGTCCGGCAGAAAGGATCGCACTTTCGGGGTTGGGGGCTATGGCATATACATCGCTTCTGCCTTTGGAAGCGATTTTCAGTTCGTCTCCGATCGTGGAGCTGATCAGTTTCCGAGGAGAATAATGCTCTTTCGTATAGTTTCCGAGATAGTCCGGGTCATATAAGACCGAAACTTCCTTTTCCTTGTCAAAATCGTAGATATTCTTTCCTGATATCCCGCTGAAATTCGGGTTGCTTCCGGTGAACAGGGTGGCAAAGGCACTGGCTTCGTCGATGTCTGAGAATTCGAACCGGATGTTGTTATACACCAATCCTTCATTCATCAACCGCTTGAAACCGCGCTCGCCGAATGTGTTGTAAAAATATTCTATATAATCGCCCCGCAACTGGTCGACAGTGATACATACGACCAATTTGGGCGTGCTTTGTTGAGCCTCCAGATTGGTTGCTGCCAGAATAGCGATGAGCGATGTTAGTATTTTCCGTACCCGATGTTCCATATTTTTCTGTAAACGCCATATCCCGAACGTAGCCAAAGGCTCATTACCAACGGGATAAATGCTGTGTTTAAATGCTGCGGAATGAAATGCCAACCAGCCAACATCAGCATAAGCGCCGCAAAGTTAATAAAATGATAATAATATGCGGCCTTTCTTAACTTTTTTACTGTAAACAAAATAACAGCTACCAAGTCAAAAGGTTGCAACCAAATGATATTCCAGTTCGGGCAAACGCATGGATGTGTCGAAACGAAGCTCAGGAAAAACAGTACGACTCCTGCTATTCCTGCTGTGAAAAACAAGATGCAATCAACAATCCTGAAATAGGATTTGCGTCGCCATTCAACGAATGTGACAGCCAGTATGATGAGGAAAAAGCTCCAGCAGCAAACAAGCGGCGTAAAGAAACCCGTGTCCGGTTTTACTTCATCGGTGAGCCCGTTTATCAATGTTTGGGTTGAACTTACCAATTCCTTTCGGGAACCGTCTGCACCGGTAATGGTTGCCGTACCGAACGCTTCTTTCAGGTAGGGCGGTAGGAACATCATTTCATGGGAAGTCGCGATCCGGTCGGTCGGGCTGCCCAGTGCCAGGTCGCATCCGAACGTAAGCCAAGGTTTGTTGCGCGTACAATAATTGATAAGATCGCGGAACGTCTGCTGCTTGAATGGTGCGTTATAATCTATTTCCCCTCCTGCCAGCTTTTCGATAATGGCAGCGGGACGTGTCGCACAATTGTCGAAAAAGAAATTATAGCGGTATACGCGGTTTTCCGGTAGGTTATTGATCATCAAGGCTTCCCATATCCGTGCTTTTCCTGCGGAATCGATATCCAGGATTTGTTCGGTGACTTCGCTTCCCCGCATCTCATATTCGATCAGAAAGTCGCGTGTATATTGCGCTGCGAGCCTGTAATCGGTTTCTCCTTTTGCAAACCGGTAGATGAAGTTCGGTTTCGAGAAGTCGAATATCCCGTAATTAAATACGGTATCGAGTTTTTTCGACGCATCTCTTACCCGCAAAGCTGTATGTCCGTAGACCGTGTACACTTCGTCTTCCGATGGCGAAACAGTCAATAGACTGATCTCGGCATCTTTGCTGAGCTGCGGGAATTGCGCCTGAAGCGAGGCCGCTGTGAAGAGTAGAAAGAGCAGGAATATATTTTTTTTCATAAAACCGAAAGTTGTTATTAGCCAGTCGACAATTGTCGGCAAACGGCTCGTTGAGCTACAAATATACGACAGATCGGAGGAAAATGTACAGGAATGGGCAAATAATATTTCTTCTTGATTCACGTTCTTTATAAAAAAGAAGAGAGGAATATGAATATGAACAATCTGTTTTTGAAGGGAACAAAGTTTGCCATTTTTAGTGTATGTGTAGTGATGATGGCGTTAGGAAAGGAGGTACAGGCCCAATCGCCCGTTTCTTTCCAAGCAAAAGCAGGAGTTGGAATCGCCAGTTTCTGGGGAAAGAATACGGAAGGAAAGGCCAAATTTGCCTATAAAGCCGGAGCTGGAATGGATTATGCTTTTAATAAGGTTTGGTCTTTGCAGCCTTCTTTGAATTTTGTTTCGAAGGGTTATAAGGAAGAGGAGGCTGGTATTGGCAAAGCATCAATGAATGAACTTTATCTGGAACTTCCGATTATGGTTGCGGCTTGTTTGAATTTTACGAAAAACTCAGGATTGCTTCTCTCGGCAGGGCCTTATGTGGCTTATGGCATAGGCGGAAAAACCTCTGTTGTCGTTGAAAAAAAGATACCGACGATAGTCGGTTTCGAGACAGTGGAGGATGAGTATAAGTTGGGTACATTTGGCCATATAGACGATGGAAAAATGGGGAATAAGCGTTTTGATGCAGGGGTAGGTTTGAGTATAACTTATGAGAATCGGAATATCATTTTAGGTTTGGAAAGCCAGTTGGGTTTGATCAATGTAAATGACAAACTCAAAGAAGTTGCGGAATTTACGGGTCTGGACGACTTTGCTGCAAAAAACATATCAGCTTTTGTTACGATCGGATATAAATTTTAGGGCTGCTGTCAAATGTCATTTTATCATCATTATGAGGGTAAAACGCAACACTTTGTAGTGTTAAAAAATATTACCCTTGCTACTAATTCCCAAAATATGCCCTACTAATCCGATTTTGCCGGGGTAGTGGTGACATTTTGATTAATCATACCGGATGTTCGGTTTCTCAAACAAGCGGTTTTTAATATGAAATTAATATCGTTTTCTTTTTCTCGTTTGATAAATAGGGTTAATTTTGCAGCACAGAAAAAATCTTACAATTATCCGCTATGCATGAGATATCAGAAGAAAATCTATGGCTGTTATGTTTGAAAGGAGACAGGCAAGCATTTAAAGAAATGTATTGTCGTTTTTATTCCTTGCTTTATCATTATGGTCTGAAATTGGTATCTGATGAAGAACTGGTAAAAGATTGCATACAGGATATATTCATAAAGATCATCCAGAATCATTCGACCCTTTCTCCGACGCTGAATCTCAAAGGATATTTGATAAAGACGTTGCGAAACAAAATATTCGATACGCTCGAGAAGGAAAGAGATTCGGATGTCCTTGACGACTATGCGGACAAGTTTGTCGCCGATGATGTCTTTGCAGACGGGGATGAATCGGATTTTCACGCTAAACTTCTCAAGCATGCTTTTTCCGAATTATCTCCTCATCAACAAGAAATCATCTACCTTTATTATGTGAACGAGCTGAAGCACGAAGATATAGCCGAGATATTAGAAATAAATTATCAGTCCAGTAAGAATTTGTTATTCAGAAGTTTGTCAAAACTGAAGAAAGTTTATCTTGAGAAGAAAGGATTTTTTTCAAAATAGTGCTGAAAAAGTGAGTACCGGAATCTTTTTTACCCGTAATAAGAATAAAAACGTGAATCGTGAATAGAGAACAAGACATAAAAGACAAAGAGTCGTTTTTCCGGGCAGGGCAGAAATTGCTGGAAAAAGTGCATGAGGCGGAATCAACCGACCGTGCCGAAGTTCTTTTGTCTTGGGAGGAAGTAGAGAAAAAGCTGGCAAGCAAACCTTCGCATAAATTGCGGATCCGATACGTGCTTTCGGCTGTCGCTGCTTCTGCAGCGATTCTGTTGGCTATCGGAATGAGCCTGTGGAAAACCGCAGAGGAGCCGGCTGTATCCGTAAGTATGTTAGAACAGGAAATTCCGGTGTTGCCGGACGATGAAGTAGTCCTGTTTGCCCGCAACGACCGGATGCAATTGAAAGACGAGTCTTCCGTAAGATACGGTGAGGATGGCAAGCCGGAGGTGGAAGGCCAGGTTGTGAAAACAATTTCCGGACAAGAAAAAGAGAAAAACGAAGAGGTTGTCAACCAGATTGTTGTCCCTAAAGGACGGAAAGTTGATATCACTTTCTCCGACGGGACGAAAATGTATGTCAATTCCGGTTCGCGGGTGATCTATCCGGCTCTGTTCGGGAAAGACCGGCGTGAGATAATAGTGGAAGGGGAAGTCTATCTGGATGTTAAAAAAGACCCCTCACGTCCTTTTATCGTCAAAACGAAAGGATTCGAAGTGAAAGTGCTGGGAACCCAGTTCAATATATGCGCTTATAAAGAAGATGCAGCAGCCTCGGTTGTATTGGTGGAAGGCAAAGTGGAGGTAGAGACGACCGATAGAGAAAAAACGGTCTTGAAACCTAATCAATTGGTTTCCATACAAGAAAAAGGCTTGGATATAAAGGAGGTGGATGTTTTCGGATATATCTGTTGGAAAGACAATATGATGTTGTTGAACAACAGGATAGCAGGAGAGGTGTTCGACCGGTTGTCCCGGCATTACGGATGTCGCATTCTGTATGACGATAATATCAAGGATATTCCGATCTCAGGAAAATTGGATCTAAGGGAAAAACCGGAAGACGTGGTCAATATTTTGTGCCAGTCTTTATATCTTGTTTATAAAGTAGACGAAAACAAAAACATAATCATTTCGAAAAAATAAAGCTTATGTGAACTCTTTTTTAATTAAAAAAGAGTCGAACGATGGTCAGATCGTTCGACTCTAAATCATGTTTAATCTAGAATTTTGTGTATCAAAGAAAAAACGTTACAAATGTATGAAAAAAAATGAAGAATTCGAGCGGAAGTCGCCTCATTTTCTCAAAAGTGCATGTTTAGCCTTATGTTTGGTCGGTTATGGAGGATCTGTCGCGTATGCTGAGTCCTCTTATGCAAACTCGACTTTGCTGACGGTCCAGATGAGTGGGCGTAGTATCAAAGATGTATTTTCTTACATCGAGAAAAACAGTGAATTTATTTTTGTTTATCATGGTTCGAACATTGATGTGAACCGGAAGGTAAATGTTGATGTGACGGATCGGAGTGTCGAAAATATCTTGCATCAGATGTTCGACGGAACGGATATTGAATATCTTGTCAATGATCGACAAATCATCGTGCGCAGAAAACAAGCAGTTGAAAAATCGATTCCTGTTCCTGGCGTGCAGCAAGAGAAGAAGATCATTGTCACGGGAAATGTGAAAGATGCGAACGGTGAACCCTTGATCGGGGTGAATGTGATCATTAAAGGAACAACGAAAGGCACTGTGACAGATGTCAACGGAAATTTTTCCTTGTCAGATGTCTCTCCGAAAGCCGTAATCTCGGTTTCTTATATCGGTTACCAAACCTTGGATATACCGGCGAAAGAGGAGATCAAAATTGTCTTGAAGGAAGATAGCGAAGCATTGGACGAAGTTGTCGTGATCGGTTATGGTGTGCAGAAAAAAGCCGATTTGTCTGGCGCAATTGCGACTGTGCCGACCAAAGTATTGGAAAATCGTCCGGTGTTGAATGTTGGTCAAGCTTTGCAGGGGTCGGTTGCCAACATGAATGTGACGATCGGTAGTGGTCAGGCTACAGATTCACCTTCTTTTAATATACGTGGCACAACTTCATTGAATGGTGGTGATCCGTTGATCGTTATCGATGGCGTTGTCTCTTCGGCAGGAGAGTTGAACCGTATGACACCAACCGATATTGGAAGTATATCTGTGTTGAAAGATGCAGCATCTGCCGCTATTTATGGATCAAGAGCAGCATTTGGTGTTATTCTGGTCACGACAAAAACAGCCGGACAGGAAAACTCACGATTAATTATAATAATAATTTTGCGTTGCGTAAATTAACCAGTATGGCGGATGTGATTACGGATCCTTATATGGTTGCATCGACACGCAATACAATGTCTTATCCGTGGTATAATTTGTATAATGCAGATCAGTTGGCTTATGCGAAAAAAGTGTCGGAAGATCCGAGCGTGTCTCCTTATTATTTAAATCCGGATGGTACTTATTCTTATTTTGGAAGTACGGATTGGTTTGATGAAGCCTATAAAGACTTGTCTTTTTCGACGAATCATACGGTTGATATTTCCGGTAAAACGGATAAGCTGAATTACTATTTTTCAGCCAATTACAACTTTCAGGATGGTATGGTCAAGTATGGAACGGATAAGTTCAACCGGTATAATTTGCGATCTAAGTTAGATTTTAAATTGACTGATTGGTGGACGATCGGTAATAATACGAGTTTTGTAACATCTGATTATAATTCTCCTAATTATTTGGGTGATTCATATTATTGGGAAGTGAATCGTTTAAATCCATTGGATGTTATCTCTAATCCGGATGGAACTTGGGCGAAAGCGGGAAGTAGTGTGTTTGGGCGTATGATAGACAGTGGTCGTTGGAATCAGCAAAAAAATACTTTTACAACACAGTTTACGACTAAAATAGATATTATAAAGAATATCCTTTTTTTGAATGGTTCTTTTAATTATACAGCTCAAAAGAATGCTGAAAAAGGTTATTCTTTACCTGTTGAGTATTATGATGGTCCGGATAGATCCCCATTGTATCAGGATGAAATCAGCCAGGCATATTTGAATCATACGGATGCTCGTACATTGACATTTGATGCTTATGTGACATTTCATAAGTTGTTTAATGATAAACATGATTTTACGGCAATGATTGGTTATAATCAGGAAAATTGGCGTGAAGATTATTCTTCGTCCAGCCGTAAGGAATTAATGACATCTTCATTGCCCTCTTTGGATTTGGCGACAGGAGATATGAATGTTTCACATAATGTCTATACGATTGCTTTAAGGAGCGGATTTGGACGTCTGAATTATATATATGATAATAAATACATCGTATCGTTTAATGGGCGTTATGATGGGACTTCTCGTTTTCCGCATGATTCTCGTTATGTGTTCAACCCATCAGGTTCTGTTGCTTGGGTTCTTTCTCAAGAAAATTTCTTTGAACCATTGAGAGATGTAGTAGACTTTTTGAAATTTCGTTTTTCTTATGGTAGCTTAGGAAATCAGGATTTGAAGAATAATTATTATGCTTATCTTGCGACAATGGGATCAGGAAAAATTTCACAGATTTTAAATGGAAAACAACCTGTCTATGTCAGTGCTCCTGGACTCGTTTCGGCGGATTTGACTTGGGAAAATGTTACAACAGCAGATTGGGGAATGGATATTAATTTCTTTAACAATCGATTGACTGCAACGGTTGATGGTTATATTCGCAGGACGAAAGATATGTTGACAGCAGGGGCAAGTTTGCCGAACGTATTGGGTACAAGTGTTCCATTGGCGAATGCAGCTGATTTGAAAACGACAGGTTGGGATTTAACTATTAACTGGCGTGATAGATTTAAAATGGCCGGTAAGGATTTTAATTATGGCCTGAGTTTTAATATAGGAGATAGCCGTTCGTGGATTACTAAGTTTTCGAATGAGACAGGAACTTTGAATGATTATTATGTCGGTTGGGAGATCGGTGATATTTGGGGATTAGAGACAGAAGGATTTTTTATTTCTCAAGCCGATATTGACAACCATGCTGATCAAAGTGAAGTTACTTCTTACCCGGGAACAAGGCCGATTGAACCGGGAGATTTGAAGTTCAAAGATCAAAATGGAGATAAAAAAATCAATAAAGGTGCTTGGACGATCGATGATCATGGAGACTATAAGATCATAGGTAATAGTCGTGCTCGTTATGCATTTGGTTTTAATCTAAATGGCGACTGGAATGGCATTGATTTCAGTTTGTTTATACAAGGAGTACTGAAAAAAAATTATAATCCAAGCGGAGACTTGTATTTTTGGGGAATTTATGCTCAACCTTGGACGAACATTACCGAGGGAAACTATTATGATCGTTGGACAGAAGAAAATCAGAATGGATATTTTCCTCGTTTTAAATCATATGTGGCAGAGCAGGGTTCGTATGAAGCAGGTATAGCCCAGACACGTTATTTACAGAATGCGACTTATGCACGTTTGAAAAACCTTTCTGTCGGTTATACTTTACCGCAAAAATGGACGGACAAGGTGAATATTGATCGGTTGAGAATATTCTTTTCAGGTGATAACTTATGTGAAATTACGGGCTTGTATAAGCATTATAAGATTGATCCAGAGTGTTTGGGAGGACAAATGTATCCATTACAACGTTCTTATTCATTTGGTTTAAATGTCACATTCTAAATTATTAATACCGAATATTATGAAAATTGATAAAAATATAGCGAAATTTCTCGTATTAGGTTCTGTCGCTTTTACAATTTTGACTGGTTGTAATGATTCATTCATGGACAAATATCCTGAAACATCAATTTCCGAAGAGATGTTTTTCAAAACCCCGAAAGATCTGGAACTTTATACGAACGGGTTGTATGGAATAATAGGTTCCTCCTATTGGGATTTGGGTACGGATAATCTGATTTATTTGGATAATGTGGATATTTACACTGTGATGCGTGGAGAACGTACTCCTGATAATGTCGGAGAGTGGAGTTGGAGCAATATCCGGAAAGTCAATTTCATGTTGGCAAGAGTAAACCAAGCGGAAGGTGATCAAATAGAAATTAATCATTATGTAGGTCTGGCACGTATGTTTAGGGCGAAACTCTATTATGACAAGGTCCTTTCTTATTCCGATGTTCCTTGGTATAGTCGAGATTTACAGACGACAGATACAGAATTATTGTACAAAACGCAAGATTCTCGTTCATTAGTGGTCGATTCTATCATGGCAGATTTGGATTTTGCCGCGAACAACATGAAAGAAGATATGGGTAGCCGTACGATTTGGTCTCGTTATGGGGCTTTGGCCATGCAAGCTCGTATAGCATTGTCCGAGGGATCTTGGCGCAGATATCACCCGGAGTTGGAATTGAATGATGCAGATCGCTTTTTCCGTGTTGCGATAGATGCTTGTAAAAAGATAATGGATTCAGGAGAATATAGTTTATCTACAACTCCTTCTGGTGAGATTCCTGCTTATGAAGCGATGTTTTGCAACGAGGATCTTTCAACGAATAATGAAATGATTTTTTATGAAGATTATGATAAAGCCTTGGGGCGTATGCATAATGCTCAGGCGGCTTTGGACTGGCAGTCGAGTTTGTCACGCGATCTGATGGAAGATTATCTTGTTCTCGAAGATGGTGAAACAAAAACATTTCAGGAGGTCCCGCAACATGAAACGATGACGTTATTGGAGGTCTTTAAAAATAGAGATCCACGTATGTCTCAGACATTCATGGCTCCAGGATTTACAAGATCAAAAAATACGGAGCCTCATCGGCAGAAAATTTCAAATGGAGGATATCCACAGGTGAAATTTGAACCGAGGACTTATGATCAGTTGGAATGGGGAAAATCATATACGGATTTGCCTGTGATTCGTTATGCAGAAGTACTGTTGATGTATGCAGAAGCTAAGGCTGAATTGGGTGAACTGACACAGGAAGATATTGATCTTACGATTAATCTGATCAGGAGACGTGCCGGTGTTCCGAATGCTACATTGAGTAGTTGGTTAAGTAAGATTGATCCGGTTCAGGCTAATCGTTATCCTAATGTAACATCTTCTCAGAAAGGTGCTATTTTGGAAATCCGAAGAGAAAGACGTATCGAACTTGCCTGTGAGGGATTCCGCTACAAGGACTTGATGCGATGGAAATGCGGTAAACTGTTGGAAAAAGCACCTGAGGGAATGTATATAGACAAGTTAGGCTATATAGATGTGACAGGTGATGGTCAACCTGATTATGCTTTGGTAAAAACACAAGCAGATGCAGATGCGATCCCGGAAGAAGATAAACTCAAATATAAATTGACAGTAGAAATATTGGATGGTAATACATATGAATTGACTGAAGGTGATAAAGGTTATGTGCGGTTGATTTCTCAGGTAGGTAAATGGACTTTTGTTGAACCTAAATATTATTATAGCCCGATGGCGACAGGTGATATTATATTGAACCCGAATTTAGTTCAGAATAAGTATTGGCAAAAATAAAGTATGGCGGATGATGTAAACCGTATCATAAAAAAAGTCAGAGTTATTCTCTGACTTTTTTTGCGGTAGTTATGTTTTGTTACGAACATTAATAATTTCAGAGGAAAAGTATATCTTTGTTTAGATAAAGGATTAGATAATGGAAACAAGGAGGAATTTTATTAAAAAGATATCGGTCGGCTTGTGTGGCTTGGCTTTGAATATTTCTTGTAAGAGACAATCTGACGGTCGGAAGGTTTGTTTCGGTGTAATAACGGATGTCCATCAGGATTTGCAGCGAGATGCCGTGCAGCGGTTACAGCGTTTTTTGGATGCGGCGGAAAAGCGACAGCTTGATTTTATAATACAATTGGGCGATTTGTCTCATGGAAAAGATTTGAAAACTATAAAGTCTGTTTGGGAACGATATGCAGGAAAGAAATATAGCGTGTTGGGGAATCATGATATGGATCATTCCACCAAAGCTGTCGTGACGAAAGAATTGGATATGCCGGGATGTTATTATTCGTATGATATACAAGGCGTGCATTTCGTCGTTTTAGATTCGAGCTATATGCGGGAAGACGATAAGTTTTTGGATTTTGATCATGGTAACTACTTTCGGGCAACGGCAGAAAATCGGGATTGGGTTGCTCCGGTAGAATTGGAATGGTTAAAATCGGATTTGAAGAGAACAGAAAAGCCAACAGTTATTTTTTCTCACCAAGGATTTGATGAACTGTGGGGAATAGGAGGTGGATGTCCGAATAGAAAAGAAGTACGTGCGATTATTGATGAGGCGAACAGAGATAAACAAAAGGTGATTGCTTGTTTCTGCGGACATAACCATGTCGATGCATACGAGGAAATAAACGGAGTGCATTATTTTGAGATCAACAGTGCTTCTTATTTCTGGACAGATGCATCGGATATGTATTCGAATGGACATATGATTGAATATAAGGATTCCCTGTATGCATTTGTTTCTTTGGATTTCGATTCGAAAGAAATAGTAATTGAAGGATGTGAGAGTGAATTTTTGCCGCCAGCTCCCCAAATAGGAGATTTTCCCAATTCAGAGAAAGTTTATCCTTATATAAAAAACAGACAAATAGGAATTTAATTTTATAAATCCGGACGAAAACATGAAAACACGAACAAATATTTATGCAACATTCCTCCTGTTGGGGTGTGTGGCTTTTTCTGCCGAGGCTTCTTATACAGGGCATGTATTTATTGATAAAAACAAGAACGGAATTTTCGATAAGGGAGAGAAACCGTTATCCGGCGTGATGGTTTCGGACGGATTGCATGTCGTCAGGACAGCACGCGACGGGTCGTTCGATTTGCCCGGCCATGAGAAAGAACGGTTTATTTTTATTACGACTCCTTCCGGTTTCAAGACTGATAATGCTTATTATCGCCGGATCGGCGAGGAAGGACAAACGTATGATTTCGGGGTTGTACCTTATGAAGCTCATATCCGAAAAGACGGAAGCCATCGGTTCGTACATATCTCGGACACCGAAATACACGGTTCCGTATCGAATGACGAACATTCCGACTGGGTGCAGAACCTTCGTGATTATGCCGCCAATGAAAAAGTAGCGTTCATCATGCACGGAGGGGATATCTGCTACGAGAACGGGTTGAAAAACCATATCCGTTTGATGAATACGGCCAATATGAATGTCCCGGTCTTTTATTCGATCGGGAACCATGATCTGGTAAAAGGAAAATATGGAGAAGAGCTGTTCGAACAGCTTTACGGACCGGTCTATTATTCGTTCGATGCCGGGAACGTCCATTATGTCGTGACTCCGATGATGGGAGGCGACTATCCGCCTTCTTATCGCCCGGCTGATGTTTACGAATGGCTGGAAAACGACCTTGCACAAATACCGGCAGGAAAACCAATAATCGTATTCGGGCACGACTTGCCTGTGACCGGCGACTCTTTCGTCTTCGACATGGGTGAAGGCAGACGGCTCGATCTGGATAAACATAATCTGAAAGCTTGGTTATACGGGCATTGGCATATCAGCCATGTACATAAACATAAGCATGCTTACAGCATCGGTTCTTTAACGCCTATCCGAGGAGGAATCGATCATTCGCCGGCTTCTTTCCGTATGATGGAGGTAAATGCACATGGCGATTTTTCGTCCGAATTGCGTTATCCCTATATCGACAAATCATTGCAGATCGCATCTATTGATAATTTGGAAGCACCCTGCACGCCATCGGGAAATGTACAGTTGGCTGTCAATGCCTATTCGACCGTGTCACCGGTAAAAAAAGTTACGTATGAATATCGGGTGGAAGGTAAGAATATCCTGACGGGAAAAATGTTGCAGCAACAGACCGACTTTGCTTGGTTTGCCGAAATTCCCATGACTCCCGATCGGATCGGCCGGGTTATGACTGTCCGGGTTATGGCGGAGTTCGGCAACGGAGAGATCGCCTGTGCAGAACGTTCGTTCACATACCGCCCGTCCTCTTCTCCTCTTCGTTTGCAGCAGGACTGGACGAACTTATTGGGTAATTCCCGGCATTCCGGAATATGCGAAAACGTTTGTCCGGATTCGTTACGTCCGGTATGGATACGGAATGTAGGGTCTAATATTTATATGTCTTCTCCGATCGTTTATAAAGAAAACGTCTATGTGGCTTCTGTCGACGAGAACGGGAAAGGACAGGCTTCGGTGACTTGCATGGATGCTTCCACGGGCGAGGTCCGTTGGAAATATGCCGTACGCAATTCGATCAAGAATACGATTGTCGCTTCCGATGGATTGATTGTAGCACAAGATGTTGATGGAAATTGTTATGCGCTGGATGCAGTGTCCGGAAAGTTGGTTTGGGAAAAGAAATTAGCGATAGAAAAAGTACTGCCTTCTTTGATCGAAGGGTTGGTAGTCGAAAAAGGTATCGTCTATGCCGGTTCGGGAAAAGGACTTTGTGCGATCGATGTGAAAAGCGGAAATGAAATTTGGCAGAATAAGGACTGGAATCAAAACCAAGGATCGACCGCAACCATGTCTTTGGATAACGGAGTCCTGATCAGCAGCTCACATTGGGGAGCATTATACGGCAATGATGCAGCAACCGGTAAGAAGTTATGGAGCATGGAGAAAAACGGGATTCGGCATCGTTCCTCTTCGGCAGTCATGCAAGGAAATGTCTTTTATCTTGCATCGGACGAATCGTTGTTCCTGATGGAAACGAAAACCGGGCGGATATTGATGCAAAAGAAATTACCTTTCAGCGTGAATGTTGCCTCTTCTCCGCTCGTAACAGATAAGGAACTCATATTCGGGACGGCCTCGGAAGGTATTGTCGCCCTGGATCGGGAGACTTGGACGGAGAAATGGCGGTATCGTACAGGTGAGTCGATGATCTATACGGCTCCTTATTTCCGTAATCCGTCCGCAACGGTCGAGGCGAGTCCCGTACTGGTTGGAAACATGGTGATTGCCGGAGGAGCAGATGGCGTACTTTATGGTCTGGATAAAGAAAGCGGGGCGCTCTTATGGCGCCATAGAATGGGTGCTCCTGTTTTGGCATCCGTGGCTGTGTCCGGCAATAGGTTGTTTGCAGTCGACTATGGAGGCTCTGTTTATGCGTTTGATTTGAAGGGAAAATGAGTTCTGTAGCCAATTGTTGGAATAAATAAATTCCTTGTTAGGCAGATACGCACCGCAAATGAAGATTTTGTGGCATATAAAAATGATGTCCTGTAGGGGCGGGGTTCTACTCCGCCCAATGTAATCAACCTTTCCTATATAGAATTTCAAGGGGCAGAGCAGAGCCCAGTCCCTACAAAAGTGTATTCTTCTTGCTCAGATGTTTATTCTCTTTCATATTCTGTGTTAATTGCCTATATTTGTAGATATTTTGGTATGTCTGAAAAATGTGAATATACAAATAGAATCTATTATTCCTAAAATGAACATCATGAAAAAAATCTCATTAGCCTTAGCGCTCTGCTGTGCTTCTTTCTGTAGCATGGCTGATCAATTGCCGCTTGGGGGATTTAGTTACGGACCGGCAGAAGCGCCGACCGGTAAAGAGTGGGAATCTCCTGAGAATCTGGCTCTGAACAAAGAACAACCGCATGCTTATATTTTCCCTTTCCAGGATGTGGAAAGTGCTCGTAAGGTATTGCCGGAAAACAGTAAATTTTGGCAGTCCTTGAATGGAGACTGGAAGTTCAATTGGGCGCCTGATCCCGATTCACGGCCGAAAGACTTCTATAAGACGGAGTTCGATGTATCCGGCTGGGACAATATCCCGGTTCCTTCCAGTTGGAATATCTACGGAGTCCAGAAAGACGGTAGCCAGAAATATGGAGTTCCGATCTATGTGAACCAGCCGGTAATCTTCCAGCATAAGGTGGCGGTCGACGATTGGCGCGGAGGCGTGATGCGCACTCCGCCGGCAAACTGGACGACCTACAAGTATCGGAATGAAGTCGGTTCTTTCCGTCGTGACTTCGAAATACCCCAGGATTGGGACGGACGCGAAGTTTTTATCAGTTTCGATGGAGTCGACTCTTTCTTCTATCTGTGGGTTAACGGCCGTTATGTGGGTTTCTCCAAGAATTCACGCAATACGGCTAATTTCAATATCACTCCTTATCTCCGTAAGGGAACGAATGTGGTAGCCGCCGAAGTGTATCGCAGTTCCGACGGTTCTTTCCTGGAAGCACAGGATATGTTCCGCCTGCCGGGAATCTTCCGGACGGTCGCTCTCTATTCGGCTCCTAAAGTACACGTTCGCGACCTGGTTGTGACTCCTGATCTGGATGCGGTATATACGGATGGCTCACTGGCGATCTCGGCCGATGTGCGGAACCTGGATAAGAAAGCGGCTAAAGGGTATAAGTTGGAATATACGCTGTATGCCAACAAGTTGTATTCGGATGAGAACACGAAAGTTGATAATGTGGCAACTTCGGCAACGGTAGATGTCGTAAACCCAGGCCAGACGCAAACGTCGCAGGCTTTATTAAATGTAAAGGCTCCGAACAAATGGTCGGCAGAGTTCCCGTATTGCTATACGTTGGTGGCGGAGTTGAAAAATGCCAAAGGCAAAACGGTGGAAACAGTTTCGACTGTAGTCGGTTTCCGTAAAGTGGAAATCAAAGATACACCGGCAGAAGAAGATGAATTCGGGTTGGCCGGACGTTACTATTATATAAATGGTAAGACTGTCAAGTTGAAAGGTGTCAACCGCCATGAGTCGAATCCGGCAGTCGGGCATGCCATCACGCGCGATATGATGGAAAAAGAGGTGATGCTGATGAAGCGTGCCAATATCAACCATGTGCGTAATTCGCATTATCCGGATGATCCTTACTGGTATTTCTTATGCAATAAATATGGCCTTTACCTGGAAGACGAAGCCAATATCGAGTCGCATGAATATTATTACGGCGCTGCATCCCTTTCGCATCCGGCGGAATGGAAAAAGGCGCATGTCGCACGTGTGATGGAAATGGTTCATGCCAATATCAACAATCCGTCTATCGTGATCTGGTCGTTGGGCAATGAGGCGGGGCCGGGTGAAAACTTCGTGGCTGCTTATGACGCGTTGAAACAGGTGGATAAATCCCGCCCTGTTCAATATGAACGTAATAATGATATCGTGGATATGGGTTCTAACCAGTACCCCTCGATCGGTTGGACGCGTGGTGCGGTGAAAGGCGATTATGATATCAAATATCCGTTCCATATTTCCGAATATGCTCATTCGATGGGGAACGCCTGTGGTAATCTGGTGGATTACTGGGAGGCGATGGAATCGACAAACTTCTTCTGCGGCGGTGCTATCTGGGATTGGGTGGACCAGTCGATGTATAACTATGATAAAAAGACCGGTAAACGATATTTGGCATACGGCGGGGATTTCGGTGATACTCCGAATGACGGTCAGTTCGTGATGAATGGCATAGTGTTCGGTGATCTGGAACCGAAACCACAGTATTATGAAGTGAAGAAGGTCTATCAGCATATTGGCGTGAAAGCGGTTGATGTCCGTAAGGGGCTCTTTGAGATATTCAATAAATACTATTTTAAGGATCTTTCGGATTATGATATAAGATGGTCGCTTTATGAAAACGGAAAAGAACTACAATCGGGTTTGGTTAATTCCGGGACGGTTCCTGCCCGTACCAAAGTACAAGTGTCGATACCTGTGCCTTTTGGCAAGCTGAAGAATGATTCCGAATATTTTGTAAAGATGCAGTTCCTTTTGAAGGACAATATGCCGTGGGCTGAAAAAGGATTTGTGATGGCGGAGGAACAAATTTTGTTGCAGGAAGCTACGGAACGTCCTTCCATCAGTGCCGTGACGGCTTCTGCCGGAAAAGCGGAGTTGGATAAATCGGATACTTCGATTAGGACGGTGAGCGGTGACAATTTTGTAGCCAAGTTTGATATGGAGACGGGTACGATCTACAGCCTGGCCTACGGAGGCAAGACGGTTATAACCGAAGGAAACGGCCCGAAGCTCGATGCCTTGCGTGCTTTTACCAATAACGACAACTGGTTCTATTCGCAGTGGTTTGAACACGGTTTGCATAACCTGCAACATCGGGCAACGAACAGCACGGTACAGGAAAGAAACGATGGCACGGTTGTCCTGGCCTTTACTGTCGAGTCGCAAGCACCGAACGGAGCTAAGATCAAAGGCGGGACCAGTACGGGGAAGAACAGCATAGAGGAATTGACGGATAAGAGTTTCGGGGAAAATGATTTCAAGTTTACGACAAATCAAATCTGGACCGTTTATCCTGACGGCTCTGTCGAATTGCAGTCGAGCATCACCTCCAATCATCCGAGCTTGGTATTGCCGCGCTTGGGATATGTGATGAAAATCCCGCAGCAATATGCCGGCTTCACTTATTACGGACGTGGCCCGATCGACAACTATGCCGACCGCAAGAGCGGACAGTTTATCGAGCAACATAAGAATACGGTGGCCGGTGAGTTTGTTAATTTCCCGAAACCGCAAGATATGGGCAACCACGAGGATGTACGTTGGTGTGCCCTGACCGATTCGGACGGCGAGGGGGCTGTGTTTGTGGCTACCGGTCGTTTGTCAGCATCGGCTCTTCAATACTCAGCGCTGGATTTGATTTTGGCTTCCCATCCCTATCAGTTGCCGGCTGCTGGAGATACTTATCTGCACTTGGATGCGGCAGTGACCGGGTTGGGTGGAAACAGTTGCGGGCAAGGCGGACCGCTGGAACAGGATCGTGTTTTTGCCGGACATCATGACATGGGCTTTATAATCCGTCCCGCCGGAGAAGATTTAACGGTTACTGCAAATGTCGCACCCGCCGGAGAAGTGCCGTTGACAATCATGCGTAATCGTGCCGGAGCTGTTGAGCTTTCATCGGCCCGTAAAGACGCTGTGATTTGCTATACGATCGACGGAAAAGGAAAAGCAAAGGAATATACGGAGGCTATCCCGTTCCGTAATGGCGGTGTCGTAAAAGCCTGGTTTAAAGATAATCCGAAAATCAATGCGACGGCTTCATTCAGCAAGATAGAGAGCATACAGACGGAAGTGATTTATACAAGCAGCGAAGAGTCCGGTTACGGAGATGCCAAGAACCTGACGGATGGTGATCCGAATACGATCTGGCATACGATGTTTTCTGTGACCGTTGCCAAATATCCGCATTGGGTGGATCTGGATGCCGGTGAAGTAAAACAGATCAAAGGTTTTTCATTCCTTCCCCGGCAGGACGGATCGAATGGTAACGTCAAGGATTATTCGATCAGTGTCAGCCAGGATGGTAAAAACTGGGGCGAACCGATCCTGAAAGGCACTTTTGAAAATAACCTGAAGGAAAAGAAAGTGTTGTTCGATCAGCCGGTCGAAGCCCGCTATATCCGCTTTACCGCATTGAGCGAGCAACGCGGACAGGATTTTGCATCGGGGGCCGAATTGGTGATTTTGGCTGATTAATTGAACAAGATATTAGATGATGAAACAGGAGAGGAAGTCATTCCTTTCCTGTTTTTTGTACTTTGTGCCTTCGATATGTCTGTTATCTCATCATTTTTGTTTTTCTTTGCGGAAAAAATCAGACACGTGAATCTCATTATAGAACAAGGAAACACATCAACGAAGGTGGCTGTATACAACAAGAAGCATATGGAGGCTTCTTTTGTGTTTAAGGATTTCGGCGTGGAAGTTATCCCTTCTATCTTTAAGGAATATCCGTTGACAAAAGGAATATATTCGACAGTGATAGATAAAGATGACGAATTGGTTGCATATTTGGAAAGCAATCTTCGGGATTTTGTGTTTTTCGATGAAAAGGTGTCTCTTCCGGTTAAGGTGCAATATAAAACACCTGAGACGTTGGGCAGAGACCGGTTGGCGGCCGTTGTCGGGGCTAATTACCTGCAACCCGGAAAGGATTTGCTGGTGATCGACGCAGGAACAGCTATTACATATGAACTGATCGATGCTTCCGGTTCTTATTTAGGGGGGAATATCTCACCCGGAATGACAACCCGGTTCAGGGCATTGAACCAGTTTACGAGGAAATTGCCTTTGGTGGTCGAACAGGAGGATGTCCCTCTGGTCGGAACGGATACGGAAACAGCCATTTTGGCTGGAGTAGTAAATGGTATAGTGTGCGAGATGGATGGGTATATTGATTTGCTTCGGCTAAAATATCCTAACCTTTTAGTTTTTTTAACAGGCGGTCATTCGTTTTATTTTGAAAGACGGCTAAAAAACTCCATCTTTGCAGACATTAATTTAGTGTTGACAGGATTAAACAGAATCTTAGAGTATAATGTTGAAGATTAATAAAGTACTAATAACAAGCGTTCTTATATTCATACTGTTGCCTTTGATGGCGCAAAACAATACTAATTCGCCCTACACCCGTTTCGGGTATGGTGATTTGGGAGAACGTTCGTTCGGCGCAGGTCGAGCCATGGGCGGTATAGGTTACGGATTACGTTCGCCAAAACAAATAAATCCGATGAACCCGGCGTCATACAGCAGCATGGACTCCTTGACTTTTCTCTTTGATTTTGGAGTGGGCGGTCAGTTGTCGTGGTTCGATGACGGGAATGCCCGTCAGAACGATATCAACGGGAATGTGGAATATATAGCAATGCAGTTCCCCATTCATCGTCGCATAGCCTTGAGCATCGGTTTGTTGCCATATTCTTATGTCGGTTATAAATTTGGCGCTTTACGTAACGATCAGGGAGTGACGTTTACGGAAACTTATAACGGTTCGGGTGGCCTGAGTGATTTGTATGGCGGTATTTCTGTGGATATCTGGAAAAAACGTTTGGCTGTAGGAGTCAATTTCGGATTCTTGTTTGGGAATATCAAGCATTCGCAATTGATCAATATGTCCGCGGAAGGTACAGGCGCTTATAACACCTCCCGTAGCCAGGAGTTGCGGGTTAGAGATCTGATAATGGATTTCGGGCTACAATACACTCATCCGTTTAGTAAAACGGAAAGTGTTACATTGGGATTGGTTTTTTCTCCAAAAAGGACCTTGAATGCCGATTCTTATAATTATACGGAAACATTGACATCTAGCGGATATACAGACGAAATCATTTCTTCCGACACAATATCCAATAAAGAATTCGGGCTTCCGAATAAGTATGGAGTGGGTCTTTCTTATGTAAAACAAAATAAATTAACGTTAGCAGCAGATTTTTCCTATGAAGATTGGGGAAAAATGCTTTACTTTGGAGAGAAAGGTAATTTCAAGAATCGTTACCGGATAGCAGTTGGTGGCGAATATATACCGGATTATATGCGTAAATCATATTTCAGCCGGATTCGTTATCGTGCAGGTGTTCATTACGGCAATTCATATTTGCGTATGAACCGGACAGAAGCCAATCCTTCCGGAGACGGTTATAACGAGATCGGAGCAAGCCTCGGTCTGGGGTTGCCTTTGATTGATAACCGTTCATTGATTAACATATCGTTTGAATATGTGAAAAAGAAACCGGAAGTGAAGATGAATATGATTGATGAACAGTATTTCCGTTTTACAGTGAATTATACGTTCAATGAAGCATGGTTTATGAAGTTTAAGGTCGATTAACAAAATAGTTAACTTTAATAGAAATAAATATGAAGATCAAAGTATTATTGTTGGCTCTTGGATGCTCAATGGTGTCGTTCGGAGCTTATGCACAAAAAGGTGTGGATACTGGTACTCCGTTCGGTTCTGGTGAAGATAGCGTACGTTGTATTACCAATATCAGCTTGTTTGTTCCTTACGCCAAAGCAGGGAATTTCAAGGATGCTTATGAATTCTGGCATCAGGCTTATACCGAATGTCCGGGAGCTCATAAGGATATCTACTTGTATGGCGTGAGAATCATGGACTGGAAAATCAATACCGAAAAAGATCCGGCAACGAAAGCGGCTCTTATCGATGATTTGATGAAAGTTTATGATACGCGTGTGAAATATTTCGGTAATGACCGGAAGTATGGCAAGGATTGGATTGTTGCCCGTAAGGCCGCTGATTATATCCGTCTTAAAGGAGATAATGCAGATCCGAAAGTGTATTATGCTTGGTTGAGCGATGTGATCAATGAATTTGGGGAAAATACCGAAGCAATGGGGGTATCCTTGTATATGATGGGATCTCACCGTCAACTGTTGGCCGATCCTAATTTCAAAGAAACTTATTTGGAGGACTATTTGAAATGTTCCAAGATTATCGCAACGCAGTTGGCTGCAGCTCAAGCAGCAAATAATGAGAAAGAAGTAAAGAACCTGACCACCTACAAGTCTGCTATTGATGGCGGTTTTGCAGGAAGTGGTGCTGCAGACTGCGAAACATTGCAGGGAATGTATGCTCCTAAGGTTGAGGCTGCAAAAGGAAATCTGGATGCATTGAAGGAAATCGTTTCTATGTTGAGACGTGTTCGTTGCCAGGAAATCGATGCTTTCTATACGGCAGCTGCTTATGCTTATGAACTCGAACCGAGTGCGGATGCCGCTTTGGGTATCGCAAAACAGGCTGTAAAAGCGAAGGATTACGACAAGGCTATCAAGTATTTCGAAGAAGCTGCCAACATGGAAACCGATGCTGTTTCAAAAGCTGAAGACTATTATTTGATCGGTGTGCTGTTGTTCGAACAAAATAACCTGTCGAAAGCAAGACAATATTGCCAGAAAGCAATCGAAACCAATCCTGATTACGGTGCACCGTACATCTTGATCGGTAACATGTATGCTAAATCAGCGAAATCTATTTATCCGAATGATCCCGTTTTGGCAAAAGCTGTTTACTATGCAGCTATCGATAAGTTTGAAAAAGCAAGACAGGTGGATCAGAATGTAGCAGAGGATGCCGGTAAATTGGCTAATACTTATCGTGCTCACCTTCCTTCTACGGAAGAAGTTTTCATGCACCCGGAACTGGAAAAAGGAAAAACTTTTAGAATCGGGGGCTGGATTGTTGAGACTGTCACAATCAGATAATTATGATTAAGAACCGTTTTCTTTGTAAAACGAATGAACAAGGCATAACAACTACCTTAGTGGTGGTTGTTATGCTTCTTTTATTTACAGCCTCTTGTAATGGCGATAAAAAAGAGGTGGTCGTGGTTGCTTTCGATCCGGAAACAACTTACACGTTGAGAACGACTGATTATACCACTCAGTTCTCCGATTCGGGAATTACGCGCTATCGTGCTACGGCTAAGGAATTCCTGAAATTCGATAAAGCAAAAGAGCCGTTTTCGTATTTCCCTGAAGGCCTTTATGTGGAAAAATTCGACACGTTGTTTCGTACCGAAGCAAGTCTCAAGGCTGACACTGCCTATAACTATGAGAAACAAGGCTTATGGAAATGGGTCGGGAATGTAAAGGTGGAAAGCCTGGAAGGAAAAACATTTGAAACGTCTCTTCTTTTCTTTAATCAGAAAGAAGGGAAAATTTATACGGATAAATACATCCGTATACAAGAAGAAGATAAGATTATAACAGGTATCGGATTCGAATCGAATCAAGATATGACTCAATATAAAATATTTAATTCTCAGGGGGTATTCCCTGTCAGTGAATCGGCCACGGCCGTTTCGACCAAAAATACAGTTCCGGCAGATTCCGTACCCGTAGCTGTCAATCCAGCTACGGCAACTGTTCCGCAGAAGGAACCGGCACAAATGGAAAAGCCGGATCCGCAAGAATTGATGCCGGTCGAGATGGATAAAAAGAAGTAATGGGTGCACTTACATACATATTAATATCATTGGCATTCTCTGCATTTTTCTCAGGAATGGAGATTGCTTTTATTTCCTCCAATAAGTTACGTTTTGAACTTGATAAAAAGGAAAAGAGCCTGACGAGTAAGATTCTGGATATATTTTACCGGAACCCACATCAGTTTATTTCAACAATGTTGGTCGGAAACAATATAGCACTGGTAGTCTACGGCTTGCAGATGGCGATTATACTGGAGCCGTTCATTGCACGTGTGATAAACAATGAAGCGTTGATTGTCTTGATTCAGTCTGTTATCTCGACTATCCTGATCTTGTTTACCGGGGAGTTTATTCCGAAAACGATTTTTAAGCTGAATCCAAACTTTTCGTTGACGATATTTTCGGTTCCTTTATTAATCATTTATATAGTGTTGTATCCGATTTCTAAATTTTCGTCTTTGCTCTCTTTCTTGATTTTGAAAATTGTAGGAGTAAAGAATGTGACCGAATCGACGCAGCAGGCACTGGGGAAAGTCGACCTTGACTATTTTATCCAGCAGAGTATTGAAGATGCACCTCAAAATTCGGATATGGATACGGAAGTTAAGATTTTTCAGAATGCACTTGATTTCTCGAATGTACGTTTGCGTGATTGTATTGTACCCCGTACGGAAATAGTGGCATGCGATAAGACGGCTACCCTTGAGGAATTGCGTTCTCGTTTTATAGAGACCGGACTTTCCAAGATACTTGTTTATAATGAAAATATAGATGATATTGTCGGATATATCCATTCTTCGGAATTATTTAAAAATCCGGAAGACTGGACACAGAGTATCCGGAGCGTCTCAATCGTCCCCGAAACGATGGCGGCCAATAAACTGATGAAAGTTCTGATGCAGGACAAAAAAAGTATGGCTGTCGTGGTGGATGAGTTCGGGGGGACTTCTGGAATCGTAACACTGGAAGACCTGGTGGAAGAAATATTCGGCGAAATAGAAGACGAACACGATATAAAGTCGTATGTCGCCAAAAAAGTGGGAGATGACGAATATCTGCTTTCCGGTCGTATGGAAATCGATGCGCTGAACGAAAAATTCGACTTGGAATTGCCGGAGTCAGACGATTATGTGACGATTGCCGGTTTTATATTGCACTTCTATCAGAAATTCCCGAAGTTGAATGAAACGGTTGTAATCGATAAATATTCTTTTAAAATCATAAAAGTAACGGCGACGAAAATCGAGTTGGTTCGTATGAAAGTAGTGGGTTGATTAAAAAAAGAGCGTAAAAAAGATGTGGCAATCTCTTTTTTTCGTATCTTCGTGCGCTTAAAATGTAGAAT
>OJKP01000154.1_pt1 | contig 55156 bp, 47 predicted proteins | sample 1596521 | NCBI WGS metagenome assembly OJKP01 (sample SAMEA4350130, study PRJEB24818) | metagenome | biome: human; feature: gut; material: faeces | place: Denmark | collected 2013-09
AACAGAATATTATCAACTTTTAAAAAGAAAAGAAAAATGAGAAAGAAAATTGTAGCAGGTAACTGGAAAATGAACATGAACCTGCAGGACGGTGTTGCTCTCGCTAAGGAGATCAACGAGGCATTGGTAGCAGACAAACCAAACTGCGACGTAGTAATCTGTACTCCATTCATCCACTTGGCTTCTGTAGCTCAGGTTTTGGATTCAGAGATTGTAGGTCTCGGTGCAGAGAACTGCGCAGACAAGGCTAAGGGTGCTTTCACAGGTGAGGTTTCAGCTGAGATGGTAAAGAGCACAGGTGCTCAGTACGTTATCCTCGGCCACTCAGAGCGTCGTCAGTACTATGGCGAGACAGCAGAGATCTTGAAGGAGAAGGTAGAGTTGGCTTTGGCTAACGGTTTGAAGGTCATCTTCTGCTGCGGTGAGACTCTCGAGGAGCGTGAGGCTGAGAAGCAGAACGAGGTTGTTAAGGCTGAGTTGGAGGGTTCAGTATTCCACTTGAGCGCTGAGGCTTGGAAGAACATCATCCTTGCTTACGAGCCAATCTGGGCTATCGGTACAGGTAAGACTGCTACTTCTGACCAGGCTGAGGAGATGTTGGCATACATCCGCTCTATCGTAGCTGAGAAGTATGGCAACGAGGCTGCTGAGGAGACATCAATCCTCTACGGTGGTAGCTGCAAGGCTAGCAACGCACCTGAGCTCTTCGCTAAGCCAAACATCGACGGTGGCTTGATTGGTGGTGCTTCTTTGAAGGCTGCTGATTTCAAGGGTATCATCGACGCTTGGAAGAAGTAATTAATAAGTCTACAGACTTAATAAAAAATTGAAGGGATGTTTTCTAAGTGAAGAAGCATCCCTTCTTCATCAAAACTACGATATTAATAATAAAAGGAATAGTCATGAAACAATTCGTCACATTATTGATTATCATCCTCAGTACAAGCATGACCGCTCATGCTCAAACTTACCTGGATCATCTGAAAGAGAAGAATCAGGGACAGGGTGTTGTGACCGTTCACCAAAGCAAGGCAATAGATGAATTGGTTAACGGAAAGAAGATTACGCCCCAAGACGACAAGACCAAGACTACACCACAACCACAAAAGAACGGAACAGATACTCAGCAGAAGGGAGTAACTCCTACTACTCAGCACAAACAGGGTCCAGACTCATTAAAGAAGACTGAACCTCAGCGCCATGAGACAGCCAAAGAAGGTGTCCATACAAGTAACGCGCAAAAATCAGAAACCCCAAAAGACGAAACAGACAACACTGTTGTAGACATGCGCAAGAAAGTGATGCGCAAGAGCTATAAGGTTACAGGATATAGAGTACAGGTTTATGCCGGAGGCAATTCACGCAACGACCGTCTGAAAGCAGAACAGACTGGCAATACACTCAAGATGAAATTCCCGGAGCAGCCAGTATATGTTCATTTCTACTCACCAAGATGGATTTGCCGCATGGGCAACTTCCGCAACCTTAACGATGCCCGGAAGGTATTGATTAAGGTAAAAGCACTTGGATACAAGCAAGCCTGCCTCGTAAAGGGACAGATTACAGTGCAGTATTAAAAAGTGAAGAGTGAAGAATGAAGAATTCAACAGCTTTACTAATCATAAAGTTCAATGTTCAAAGCTCAAAGTTCAAAGTAAATAAGATATGAATCCAGAAACAGAATTTCGCGAGGGATTAGACGAACTCGCAGGACACTATAAAGAAGTATTGAAACTCTTGGGTGAAGATCCTGAGCGTGAAGGTCTTGCGAAAACTCCCATGCGTGTGGCTAAGGCTATGCAGATATTGACCCGCGGCTACACCCAGGATGCTCATAAGGTATTGACAGATGCCTTGTTTGATGAAAAGTACAACCAGATGGTAATTGTAAAGGACATCGACTTCTTCTCGATGTGCGAGCACCACATCTTGCCTTTCTACGGAAAGGTTCATGTAGCCTATATCCCAAACGGAAAGATTACCGGTCTCAGCAAGATAGCACGTGTGGTAGATATCTACAGCCATCGTCTGCAGGTGCAGGAACGCCTTACACAACAGATTAAGGACTGCATCCAAGAGACATTGAATCCTCAGGGAGTGATGGTGGTCATTGAAGCCAAGCACATGTGCATGCAGATGAGAGGTGTAGAGAAGCAGAATTCCATTACAACAACAAGTGATTATAGTGGCGTATTCAATTCCCTGAATACCCGCCAGGAGTTCATGAGCCTGTTGAGAGGAGAAACAAAGAGAATCTAATTATTATAATGATTAGTTATTAGTGATTATTGATTGGCATGAGAGTCCATAAGTAATCACTAATCGCTACTAAATAATCAATAAACACAATGTTAAGGTTTATATCCTGGAATGTAAATGGCCTTCGCGCTTGCGTTGGCAAGGACTTCGAGAACCAGTTTAAGACGCTCGATGCAGATTTTTTCTGCCTGCAGGAAACAAAAATGCAGGAAGGACAGCTCGATCTGACCTTTGAAGGCTACGAGAGTTATTGGAACTATGCAGAAAAGAAAGGATACTCAGGTACGGCCATCTATACCAAGCACAAGCCTTTGAACGTAAACTACGGTATGGGTGTGGAAGAACACGACCACGAAGGCCGCATCATCACTCTGGAATATGAGCAGTTCTATCTCGTTACATGCTATACCCCAAACTCTCAGACAGAATTAAAGCGTCTGGATTATCGAATGACTTGGGAAGACGATTTCCGCAAGTTCCTGAAGGCTCTTGACGCCAAGAAGCCTGTTGTAATCTGTGGTGACCTGAATGTAGCTCACGAAGAAATCGATATCAAGAATCCGAAGACCAACCGTCGCAATGCAGGTTTCACCGACGAGGAACGAGAAAAGATGACCATCCTCCTCAACGACGGCTTTACCGATAGTTTCCGTTATCTTCATCCAGAAGAAGTAACCTATTCGTGGTGGTCTTACCGCTTCAAGGCCCGTGAGAAGAACGCAGGTTGGCGTATCGACTACTTTCTGGTATCCGACAGCATCAAAGACAGGATAACAGAAGCCAGGATTCATACAGAAATCATGGGCAGCGACCACTGTCCTGTAGAAGTTGATTTAGACATCTAATCAGATATCCCTAGACAGACAAAAGATTCAGATATCAAATACAAAGGCAAAAGAAGGGCTGGCGAGATTTCGCCAGCCCTTTTCAGTTACGCATATATCAGAAAAAAGATGGGGATGTACCTTCCTCACGGAAGCCATCCCCATATTGGTCATATCAACATAAAATTTTAATTTATATAAGAGAGATTTTCTTTAATTCCAATGAAGAAACCTTTTCCAAGGTTTTAAATCTTACATGAGCTGCTGGATTTCAGAGAGATTTCTCTTCTCTGTAGTACCATCCTTGTAAGTTACCATGAAGTAATCGTGAACAGACTTACCATTCTTGAACTGAACGACAGCCGCACCGCCTTCACGGAGCTGGAGAGTGAAGTAACCCTCACGCTTGCCATTGACATACTTGCCATGCCACTTCTCCTTACCATTCTTATAGTAGGTAGTAACCTCACCATTGAAGATAGTATTGCGATCGTTACCGAGGTCTACAAAGCTGTAGCCACCCTCAGCACGGAGATTACCATTCATATAGAAGTCTTGGAACACATCCTTCTTATTGACGCCTGTGCCAGTAGTCATCAGCAGTCTGTAATAACTAGCCTGCTCTGCACTTGCTACGTTACTCATATTTTCGGCATAGAAAATAGTGTCAGCTACTACTGTTGCATTCTCTACGTGCTTACGACCGAAAGCTGCTACAGTCATCAAAGCCATCAATGAGAATAATATAACTCGTTTCATATTCTTAATTTTTTAGATTGAATTTGTTGTTGTTTATTTCTTTTTTCTGGTGCAAAGATACAATGAATTTCTCAATGTTGTATATTCTCTTAACGCAATTTTATTTTATTTTTTACCCCAGTTTTACTTTTTCCGTGAAAACGTACACAGAATTACAATTTGTTATTTTTGCACCTTCAATTACGCACTTTGAAAGTAGTTACAAGAAATAATACCCTATTTTACCCATCATCTCTTTACATATTGTAAACTCATTTATCATTTCATATCGTATAAAAGAAACTTTTTTTTCATCAGAAACATAAACTTTTTCGCCCGTTTGCTAGCTTATGTTCATTTTATTTTGTACTTTTGCAGAAAATATATCATAAATTATATCATATAATAAGGTACACGCATGAAACATTTTGCAATTTTCATCATCATATTGGCCACACTTGGGCTTTGGTCTTGCAAAGACTCAGAGGGAACCATCGGAGATTCACCCATCACTGCCAACGGACAGGATAGGGATAGTGACATCATTACGGGAGATGACTACATCTACCATCTCCCCGTCATATTCCATGTTTTCTACAAAGACAGCAAAAACCCGAAACAGTATATATCCAATGCCCGACTCAAGGAGCTGCTAGACAATGTCAACGAGCTATATCAAGGCAATGTATATAATATCAGTCTCGACACCATCGAGAGTGAGAACCTCCATATACAGTTCGAACTTGCCGAATACGACCTCAATGGAAAGAAACTGAAGACGCCAGGCGTAGAATACATCAAGATAGCAGAAGACTCCCTAGACTGTGAAGAGTTCATGCGCAGCAAGTCGAACGCCAAATACTCCTGGAACCAAAACGACTACATCAATGTGATGGTCTATACCTTCAAGAATACCGATGCAACGTCGACAACTCTTGGCATCAGCAATGTACCCTACAAGGTAGCCGGTTATCCTGATCTGGAAGGCTTGACCAACGGCAAGAATTATCCGCTCAGCAAGCCAAGCAGTTTCCCATACTGCGTATCCCTCAATGCCATCTATGTGGATAAGAAATACGAGGGTACCCGATATACGACCGACAAGAAGCAGAAGAATTATCAGTATAATACAGCAGATCCGAATGCCACGCTGGCCCACGAACTGGGGCATTATCTGGGACTTTTCCACACATTCTCCGAAAAGCCAGACAAGAAAGACAAATCAGAGCCGGCTGATGACGATGATGATTCAGACTATTGCCAAGATACACCTAGCTACAACAGAATAGCGTATAACAAATGGCTCGTCAGCTACATGGCAGAAGCCAAAAAGATCAAGCCAGATACGACATTCACGGTGAAACAACTTGCCAAACGCTCCAACAATCAGGGAAAAGAATGGCAGGCAGACAATCTGATGGATTACAGCATCTGCTACAGCATGCGGTTCACTCCAGATCAAGCCTATCGAATAAGACAGGTATTGTACTATTCGCCGCTCATTCCGGGTCCGAAGAAGGCAAGAACCACCACAAGAGCATGGAATGAGATGCCAGAAGAAGAATTCGACCTTCCGAATGTCTTGACCAAAGGAAGAACCATCAGGCTGAAAGACATTCAGACCCGCACCTTCCATGGCAAATAAACAGATTCAATATCATCAAACAGCAGAATATAGAATATGAAATATACAATCAAGGCTCCAAGCCAACTCAACGCAAGCATCAACTTGCCTGCATCCAAAAGTATCAGCAACAGAGCGCTCGTCATCAGTGCGATGGCAGGAAGCAACATCCAGCCCGACAACCTGAGCGACTGTGATGATACAGAGGTGATTATTGCAGCCCTCAAGGATATGCCAAAGGTCATCAACATCAAAGCTGCAGGTACTGCCATGCGATTCATGACTGCTTACCTGGCTTCTACAGAAGGTGAACACACCATCACGGGTACCGAGCGCATGCAGAACCGCCCAATAGGCATTCTGGTAGATGCCCTTCGCTATCTGGGCGCAGACATCACCTATGAAAAGAAGGAAGGCTATCCCCCACTCCATATCAAGGGCAAGCCGCTGGAAGGAGGCCATCTGGAAATTGTGGGCAACATCAGTTCACAATACATCTCAGCTCTCCTCATGATTGGTCCTATCCTCAAGAACGGATTGGAACTGAAACTGACAGGCGAAATTGCATCCCGACCATACATCGACCTGACGCTCTGGACGATGAGGGAATATGGCGCTGAAGCAGAATGGACTGATATGGATACCATCACCGTCAAACCGCAGACATATAAAAGCACTCCTTATCAGATAGAAAACGACTGGAGCGCCTCTTCTTACTGGTATGAGATGATGGCCCTCAACAGCAATTCCAATTCCCTCATCAAGCTCGAAGGTCTGATGGACAGCTCCAAGCAGGGCGATTCGGTTGTGAAATACATCTTCAGTCTGCTGGGTGTAAAGAGCGAATTCGAAAGTCGCGATACCCTGAGCACTGTTACCTTGAAGGCGAATCGCTGCCTGTTGCCGAAATTCGAATATGATTTCACGGGCTCACCAGATTTGGCTCAGACCATCGTCGTAGCCTGCTGCGCCCTTGGTGTCAAGTTCAAGTTTACCGGCCTTGCCAGCTTGAAGATCAAGGAGACCGACCGTATCGAAGCATTGAAGACGGAACTGAAGAAGGTGGGTTATGTGATTCGCGATGAGAATGACAATACGCTCATCTGGGATGGTGAAACCTGCGAGCCTACGTTCGCTCCTATCGACACCTACGAAGACCATCGCATGGCAATGGCTTTCGCTCCTCTCGCCTTCAAGTTTCCACAGATAGAAATCAACAACCCGGAAGTTGTGAGCAAGTCTTACCCACAATACTGGGAAGACCTCAAGAAAGTAGGGTTTGAAATAAGTGAAGAGTGAAGAATGAAGAGTGAAGAATTCAACAGCCTTTGCTAATCATAAAGTTCAAAGCTCAAAGTTCAAAGTTCAAAGTAAATAGTAAATAGTAAATGCTATATTTAGTTTTAGCCTTGGTGGTATTAGGCCTGATAAGCGCCCTGTTCGGTATTTTCTCTCATCGCAAGGGAGAGGACGAGGAACCTTTGCAGGAAGGAGTATCGTGCAACACCTGCAATGGGGAAAACTCTAAATGCGAACAGGACTGCATGATGGAAGCAGCCATCAAGGAAATAGAATATTACGATGACGAAGACCTCGACCGGTTTGCTGGTCGCGAAGCCGATTCCTATACCGACGAAGAGGTGGAGGAATTCTCAGAGGTGCTCTATACGATGCAACCAGAAGAAGTAGCCGGCTGGAACAGAAGCCTCATCCTTCGGGGCATCAACCTTCCTAACCAGCTGAAAGATGAAGTCATCAACTTTTTAAGCTAGAATTTTACAGTTCAAACTTAAAAATTCAGCAGCTTCGCTAATTATAAAGTTCAAAGCTCAAAGTTCAAAGTAATGGATATACTGCAGTATACATTTTTCCAGAATGCGCTCATAGGAGCTTTCCTAGCCAGCATCCTATGCGGATTCATCGGAACCTATATAGTTACCCGCCGACTGGTTTTCATCAGCGGCGGCATCACCCATGCCTCTTTCGGTGGCATCGGAATCGGTGTATATGCGGGGCTCAACCCCATTTTCTCAGCCATGGCTTTTGCCATACTGAGTGCTTTTGGCGTACAATGGATTTCCAGGAAGAAAGACGTGCGCAAAGACTCTGCCATCGCCATGTTCTGGACATTGGGAATGAGCGTGGGCATCATCTGCTGTTTCCTTACACCCGGATTCATGCCCGATCTTCCCTCCTTCCTCTTTGGCAGCATCCTTGCCATCGATAGTGCTGACTTGTGGCTGCTGGGCGGTCTCACCCTCATCGTTGCGCTGCTCTTCACATTCCTGCTGCGCCCCATTCAGAACATTGCTTTCGACAGCACGTTTGCCAGGTCGCAGCACCTGCCCGTCACAGCCATAGAATATTTGATGATGACGCTCATCGCCATGACCATTGTAGCCACACTGAAGATGGTGGGCATCGTACTCGCCATCAGCCTGCTTACCATTCCGCAGATGACCGCCAATCTCTTTACCAACAATTACAGGAACATGATTGCCGTCAGCATCCTGCTGGGATGGATAGACTGCCTGGTGGGATTATATGCCAGCTATCTGCTCAACGTGCCTTCAGGCGCCACCATCATATTCGTCAGCATCATCCTCTTTGCCCTCGCCAAGGGATATAAGATGCTCCGGCATTCATAAAGATATTATAATAAGGTGAAACAACAGAATACTTTTCATTACGCCCTAGGCTTTGTCTTCCTGACGATAGCCCTGATTCTTACCGGATGCTCTACGCAGAAGAATACAGCGCAGAGCAGATGGTGGCACGCCTTTAATGCAAAGTACAACACCTATTATAATGGTACACTCGCCTATATCGATGGTTCGCTGGAGAAAGAGACGGGAAACAAGGACAACTATACCGAGCAGATTCCGCTCTATACCGTGAGCAACAAGAACAGCCGGGAAATCGGCAAGGCCAACTTCGACCGCGCCATCGAGAAATGCGAGAAGGCCATCCATCAGCACAGCATCAAGCGAAGACCGGAATGGACCAAAAACCGCCGCAAGACAGCCAAAGACATCGAATGGCTGAGTCGCAGGGAATACAACCCGTTCCTCTGGAAGGCATGGATGCTGATGGGCCGTTCGCAGTTCCATCAGGGAGATTTCGAGTCGGCAGCCGCCACCTTTTCCTATATGAGTCGCCTCTACGCCACCCAGCCCGCCATCTACGGCAAAGCCCGGGCCTGGCTCGCCAAATGCTATATCGAGCAAAACTGGAATTACGATGCCGAAGACGTGATTCGCAACATGCTTCGCGATTCCATCCACTGGCGTGCCCAGAAAGAATGGGATTATACCTTTGCCGATTACTATATCCACACCGGCAATGCCGAGCAGGCCATTCCTTACCTCAGGAAAGTAATCAGCCACGAGATGCGCCGCAAGCAGAAAGCACGCGAATGGTATCTGATGGGACAGCTTCAGGCATCCATCGGCAACAAGAAAGAAGCCTATAAAGCCTTCAGGCACGTGATTCGCCAGAATCCACCTTACGAACTCGCCTTCAACGCCCGCATTGCCATGACCGAAGTGATGGCGAAAGACAATGCCGGCAAGATGATCAGCAGGCTGAAACGAATGGCTGCCTCCGACAACAACAAAGAATATCAGGACCAGATATACTATGCCATCGGCAATATACACCTCAGCAGGAAAGATACCCTGCAAGCCATAACGGCATACGAGAAAGGCAATCAGAAATCTACCCGCAACGGCATAGAAAAAGGTGTCTTGCTGCTGCATCTGGGCGATTTGTACTGGATCAAGGAGAAATTCTCCGATGCACGCAGATGCTACGGAGAAGCCATCGGACTGCTGGATAAGGACAGAAAGGACTACCAGCAACTCGCCAACCGATCCAAGGTGCTCGATGAACTGGTGCCCTATACCGATGCCGTGCAGTTGCAAGACTCATTGCAGCAACTTGCCAGGATGAGCGAGAAAGAACGCAATGCTGCCATCGACAGGGTTATTGACGCCCTGAAAAAGAAGGAAAAGGAAGAAAGAAACAGAAAGGCGGAGGAAGAAGCGGAATCAACCCTACGGCAGGACGGCGGCAACTTTGCCAACAATAACAACTTCGCCTCCAGCAACAGCCCGCAGAAAAACAATGAGAATAGCGCAAACACCCCTGCCAACGGGCAGTGGTATTTCTACTCTCCGCTGACCGTAAGCCAGGGAAAGGCGCAATTCCAGAAACTCTGGGGCAAGCGAGATAACGTGGACAACTGGCAGCGCATCAACAAGACCGTTGTTGCCAACGCTGCCGGAGCTGAAGAGATGACAGATGAACAGAGAGACTCGCTGGCACAGGCTGCCGAACAGGAAGAATTACTCAAGCAGACTTCAGACAGTGCCGTCAACGATCCGCACAGACGCGAGTATTACCTGGCACAGATTCCGTTCACCCCAGAACAATTGGCTGAGAGCAACAAGCTGCTGGAAGACGGTCTGTATCATGCCGGAGTCATCTTCAAGGACAAGCTCGACAACCTGCCACTGAGCCGGAAATCCCTGCTGAGACTGGTCAACAACCATCCAGACTATGCACATCTGGATGACGCCTACTACCATCTGTATCTGCTCTATTCCAGAGAACGGAAACCGGAGATGGCACAGACCTATCTGCAGAAACTGAAGGCAGAATACCCGGAAAGCCAGTGGACTACCCTCCTTTCCGACCCATACTATGCAGAGAATGCCAAGCGGGGGGTGCAGATAGAAGATTCTCTCTATACGCTCACCTATCAGGCTTTCAGGGACGGGGAATATGACAAGGTGGAAAGGAACGCTCAGATATCCCGGAACCGCTTCCCTGATGGGGCAAACCGTGATAAATTCCTCTTCATCGGCGGCCTCAGCAAGCTGAACGACGGCGATATCAAGAGTTGCCTGGCAGACCTCAAGGAAGTGGTCAGCAAGTATCCCGACAGCCGTCTGAGCGAGATGGCAGGTATGATCATCAACGGCGTGGATGCCGGCAGACGACTCTATGGGGGCAAATTCGACCTCGACGACGTATGGACCCGCAGAAGCATAGAGCTCAACGACCGGGATTCCACCAGGCAGAAGGGATATAGCCCGGAACGCAATGCCAGCTTCGTGTTCCTCCTTGCCTACGATCCGGACAAGACCAACGAGAACCAGCTGCTCTTCGAGATGGCGAAGTACAACTTTACCTCCTACATGGCACGCTATTTCGATATCAATATCGAGGACTTGGAGGGACTGCATCGCATGCAGATTAGCGGTTTCAACAGTTATGACGAAGCCCGCCAGTACGCCAACGCCGTATACCAGCAGCCCGCCATCAAGCGTCTGCTGGGCAATGTACGTGCCTACGTCATCAGCGAGCCGAACCTGAAGCTCCTGGGTACCAGCCATACCTACGAGGAGTATGAGAAGTTCTACAGCAAGCATTTCGCCCCTCTCCCTGTCAGCAAGCTTCCATTGCTTCTCGAGCCTGCCGAAACAGCTCCAGCAGCAGAAGAAGAAGAGCCTTCGACAGAAGAGGCTACTTCTGAAGAATCGTCCAAAGCGGAACAATCACAAGAAGATAACACGCTGACAGTTCCAATAACCCCACAGGACGAACCGCTAAGTGGCGGAGAACTCGAAGTAGAAGGCAAGAAAGAAGAGATTCCGGAAAAGAAAGACGACGGAATCCTCGTGATTCCAAACCAGAAGGAAAAGAAAGATGACGGAATCCTCGTGATTCCAAACCAGAAGGAAAAGAAAGACGACGGAACCCTCGTGATTCCAAACCAGAAGAAAGAGAAGAAGGAAGAAGATACCGGCATCTATTTTGATGACAGCAACTCTTCAGAAAGCATCGAACTGGAAGATGAATATTTCGAACTGGAAGGGTTCTAAAGAATTGCCCATAGCGCCTGATGCATAACCAATGCACAGCGCTATGGGCAAGTTTCGTTTACAGTGAACAGAAGAATGTCACCAGGAACGGTACGGAGAAATCCACACAGAAACCATGGAAGATGGAAACGATGATGAAGCTCTCGCCCGAACTGCGGGTGATGATGGGCAACGTGGTATCCATCGTGGTGGCGCCACCTACGCTGATAGGTGCCAGTTTGCCGAAATACCTAGCCAGCAACGGAGCACACAGCAGGGTGAGAATCTCGCGGCAGATGTTGGCAAGAAGGGCGATGGTACCCAGTTCTGCACCACGATACTGGGTGATGAAGATACTCGACAGCGAATAGTATCCGAAGCCCGAACCGATGGCAAGACAGTCGCTGAGCTGGCGATGCCCCAATACCAGGGAGGCAGCAGCACATCCGGCAAGAGTTCCCAGAATGGTCATCACCGGCAGTATCATCAGCCGGGGGTTCACCTTTCTGAAACTCTTCAATATAGAGGTATCGCAACCGATGCTGATACCCACGCAGAACATCAGGCAGCAGAGCGCATAATAGCTCACGTCGCTCGCCGGGAAGCTGGACGGAATCACATCACACAAGCCCACGATGATGCCCAGCACGAAGAAACCCACGATAATCAGACTACCTTTCATTTCCCAGCCTCCTTTCTGCAGACGTATCTCCACAATGCCCAGGCAAAGATTGCACTACCCAGACTTCCGGCTATCGTCAGCACGATGGCCTCAAGACCCAGAGTCTGCAGACCATTGACGATATGCGGGTTAGCCCCCACCTCGATACCGAGCAGGAACAGCAGCACCCATATCAGCGCCGTGATACCCCGGCCAATAAAACTCATTTTCCTGTTGCGAAGCAGATATCCCGTACCTATTCCGCACAACATAATCATTACAATCTTGAGCATTGTTTTCTTCTTTCTTCGTTTATTTTTCGTTTATTCATTACTAAATAATAATAACGGATTCCCGGTCTTTATATTATATCCTAACCCAAGAATACAACACTTTCAGCCCTATTAACATACTTTAATAGCAAGAATCGTTCTCCATTCAAGAATTCTTTGTACTTTAGCACCTTAAAAAAAAAGATACATTAATGAGCAACGGATTATTACTTTGGGTAGACGACGAGATAGAGCTTCTCAAAGCCCATATCATCTTTCTGGAAAAGAAAGGATACGAGGTGGTGACGGTGAGCAACGGGGCCGATGCCATAGACCAATGCAGGCAGCAGACCTTCGACCTCATCCTCCTCGACGAGATGATGCCGGGACTGAGCGGACTGGAGACCTTGCAGCATATCAAGGACATCCAGCCAGCCACACCCGTTGTGATGTGTACAAAAAGTGAAGAAGAAAACATCATGGACCAGGCTATCGGCTCCAAGATAGCCGACTATCTCATCAAGCCCGTAAACCCGAACCAGATTCTCCTGTCGCTCAAGAAGAATATACACCGCAAGGACATCGTGACGGAGGTAACGCAGAGCGGATACCAGCAGGACTACCAGCAGATAGCCATGCAGATGATGGACTGCCGCAACTTTCAGGACTGGATGGAAGTATACCGCCGGCTGGTGAAATGGGAGCTGGAACTGAGCGATACCGACAGTTCGATGACCGAGATGCTCTCCATGCAGAAGGAGGAGGCGAACATCGGCTTTGCCAAATACATCGCCAGGAACTATATGGACTGGGTAGACCCGAAGAATCTGGGCAAGGTGGTGGAAGGCAGACCCGTGATGAGTCCGGACATCTTCAAGACCAAGCTCTTCCCGATGCTCGACAAGGACGAAAAGGTGTTCCTCATCGTGATAGACAACTTCCGCTACGACCAGTGGAAGATGCTGGCGAAAGACATCGGCGACATGTACGACATCGAGGAAGACATGTATATGAGCATCCTGCCCACAGCCACCCAGTATGCCCGGAATGCCATATTCAGCGGACTGATGCCCAACAAGATAGCCGAAATGTTTCCGGAACTGTGGGTGGACGAAGACGAAGAGGAAGGCAAGAACCTCAACGAGAAGCCGCTCATCCAGACGCAGCTGGACAGATATCGCAAGCACTACAGCTTCAGCTATCACAAGGTGAACGATTCGGCTGGAGCCGACAAGTTCCTTGAGCATTACAATGAATGCAAGGGCAACGACCTGAATGTGCTCGTCATCAACTTCATCGACATGCTCTCGCATGCACGAACCGAATCCAAGATGGTAAGGGAGCTGGCGAATACGGAATCTGCCTACCGCAGCATCACCCGGAGCTGGCTGCGCCACTCGGTACTGGCAGAGCTGTTCAAGCGGCTTGCCCAGAGCGATTTCAAGGTAATCATCACCACCGACCATGGCAGTATCCGCGCATCGAAGCCCATCAAGATTGTAGGCGACCGCAATACGAACACCAACCTGCGCTACAAGCTGGGCAAGAACCTGGCGTATAATGCCAAGGAAGTATTCACCATCAAGGAGCCCCACAAGGCACAGCTGCCTGCTCCTAATCTGAGCACTGCGTATGTCTTCGCCTACGGTGATGCCTTCTTCGCCTATCCGAACAACTATAATTATTATGTGTCTTACTACAAGGACACCTTCCAGCATGGTGGCATCTCGATGGAGGAAATGCTCATTCCGCTCATCACGCTGACACCGAGAAAGAGATAAGCAAAGACTCCAGCAGCCTTAGCTAATCATAAAGTTCAATGTTCAAAATTCAAAGTTCAAAGTAAATATATGAAGATTAAGATTGATTCATTAGACAACATCCATGTAGCTGCCAGGGAATTTCTGGATAACATGGGCGACGGCAAGGTCTTTGCCTTCTATGGCAAGATGGGTGCCGGAAAAACAACATTTGTCAAAGCTATCTGCGAAGAGTTGGGAGTAGAGGATGTCATCACCTCTCCTACCTTTGCCATCGTCAACGAATATACCGCTGGTAATGGCGACCCTGTCTATCACTTCGATTTCTATCGCATCAAGAAGCTGGAAGAGGTATACGATATGGGCTATGAGGACTATTTCTACAGCGGAAACCTCTGCTTCCTGGAGTGGCCGGAGCTGATAGAAGACCTCCTGCCAGAAGACTGCACCAAGGTGACTATCACCGCCGAGGAGGATGGCAGCAGAAGCGTAGAATGGTAAGAAAAATACGTCCCGACGCAGACTTTACTACGTCCCGACGCAGTTCTCAGTACGTCCCGACGTAGCACAGTCTGCGTCGGGACGTATTTTCATACCCCTCGTGATGCAGTTGCCCACCCTTCGCCGTGCAGCTACAGCCCCCTCTTAACGCTACCCAGCGGGCATGCAAAAAGTGACAAAGTCACTCGTCACTCGTCACTTTTTGTTTTCTGCACATTGTACACCCCTTATTATTATATATCCTTATTATTATGGAGGTATTATGATAAATACAATATGTATATTATAAATATATATGATGAATAATATTTATATTTATTATATATATTATTATTATCTATTTATCATAATCCCTCAATAATACACCTATTATTAATAATAAGGTCCTTAGGAAACAAAAGATGCAACATGCACTAAAAATGAAAAGTGACGAGTGACGAGTGACTTTGTCACCTTCTGCCCACAAAAAAACATCTGACCAGAGACGGAAAATCTCCAGCCAGATGCTTTTAACCATTTCGCTTTCAGGATTTTACAAGAGAGCCTGGAACTTCTCTGTCAGGGTTGCCTTTGATGCAGCACCAACGAACTTGTCTACCAGCTGACCACCCTTGAAGAAGAGGATAGTAGGGATGTTGCGAACACCAAACTCCATAGCGATGTCGTCATTCTCCTCTACATCACACTTACCTACAACGATTTTACCATCAAACTCCTCAGCCAATTCTGACACGATAGGAGCAATCTGACGGCAAGGACCACACCATGTAGCCCACAAATCTACTACCAATGGCAACTCGCCATTCTTGTAACTCTCGAAGTTCTCTGTTGTAATTGTTACTTCCATTTTCTTTACTTTTTATTTTATTTATGATTAATATTATCTGAGTATATTCACTAGTTAATCTGATAAGACATCTTCGGGTTGTCGTTCACGAACTGAATCAGTTCCCGGCTCACTCCTATCGCCCTGTCCTGTGCACGCATCGTAAAGTTGGTGTTGGTCTCAGAGTCATGAATCTGTATGAAGAGCTGCGCATGGCCCTCATCGTTCTCAACCAGCGTCTTGAGGTCGTTCACCAGCGTATCATCAACGATAGAGCTGTCGATGGAAATCGTAAACTTCTCCAATCTGTTCTCCTTCACGGTCTGCAGATATTCCACCGTACTGATCTTGAAGTCGAGATAGTTGCTGTTGCCATAGCGGGCTACGCACTTTGCCGTAACAAAGATGGTACTTCCCTCCACCATGACGCCTCGCCAGGTGCCCCAGTCCTCACCGAAGAGTGCCAGTTCGCCCGACCCCTCAAAGTCTTCGAGGGTAACGAATCCACAAGGCTTTCCGGTCTTGGTAAACTTGGATTTCACCTCGGTGATGATGCCGCCGAAGACGATGTCTTCCTTCTTGGCAAGCGCAACCTTGTCGCCCAGCTCCGCACAATGGGTATTGCAGAGGTTGTTGAGGATAATCTCATAATCATCCAGCGGATGAGCCGAGAGATAAATGCCCACCAGCTCGCGCTCCCTGTTCAGTCGCTCGATGGTGCTCCAGCCTTCCACCTCAGGAATAGGCGGAGTGGCTATCTCTACTGCTTCGGTTCCTCCGAAGAGCGATGTAGCCGCCTCCTGCTGCTCGCGCTGATAGAGCTGGCCATAGCGCACCAAGGTATCGAGGAAGGTCTCGCCCTTGCTGTTCTTGCCGAAGAACTGCTCACGGCGGATGCCGAAGCTGTCGAAACCGCCACTCAGCGCCAGGGTTTCGAAAGCCTTGCGGTTAACGCAGGAGAAGTCTACACGTTCTGCAAAATCGAAGATGGTCTTATAGGGACCGTTTTTCTCCCTTTCTGCCACGATGGCATCGGCAGCCGGAGCTCCCATACCCTTGATAGCAGAAAGACCGAATCGGATTTCGCCATGTTCGTTCACACCGAAGGCACGGTAACTTTCGTTCACGTCAGGTCCCAGCGTTTTGATATCCATCGACTGGCACTCCTCCATCAGCTTGGTGATTTCGGTAATCTGGGCAAAGCGGCGGGTCATCAGCGCTGCCATGTATTCGGCTGGATAGTGAGCCTTGAGATAAGCCGTCTGATAGGCTACCCACGAATAGCAGGTGGCATGCGACTTGTTGAAGGCGTAGGAAGCAAACTTCTCCCAGTCGCCCCATATCTTCTCCAACACCTTCGGATCGTGTCCGTTCTCCTGTCCCTGCTTGATGAATTTAGGCTTCATTGCATCTACGATTGCCTTCTTCTTCTTACCCATCGCCTTACGGAGGGCATCAGACTCACCTCGGGTGAAGCTGGCAAGCTGACGGGAAAGGAGCATCACCTGCTCCTGATAGACCGTGATGCCGTAGGTATCCTTCAGGTACTTCTCCATGCACGGGATATCGTAGGTAATCGCCTGCTTACCGTTCTTGCGGGCGATGAAGTCAGGGATATAGTCCATAGGACCCGGACGGTAGAGGGCATTCATGGCGATGAGGTCCTCAAACACCGTAGGCTTCAGCTCGCGGAGATACTTCTGCATGCCAGGCGACTCAAACTGGAAGGTTCCGATGGTCTGTCCGCGCTGGTAGAGCTGATAGGTCAGCTCATCATCGATAGGGATGTTATCGAGGTCTACCACGTCGCCCGTGGTCTGCTTGATGACCTTGCATGCCTCCTTCATCTCGGAGAGGGTCTTCAAGCCCAGGAAGTCCATCTTGATGAGTCCGGTGGTCTCGATGACGTGACCGTCGTATTGGGTTACTGCCGTCTTCAGTCCCGGAAAATCAGGGTCATCGGCAGTAGATACAGGCACCCAGTTGCTGATAGGGTCTCGGCAGATGATGAATCCGCAGGCATGGATACCCGTGCCACGGATGGTGCCCTCCAGCATCTTGGCATATTTGATGGTATTGCTCTCGCGGGGATCGGTGGAGTATTCTGCCTCTCTCAGCTCCGGCGTATACTTGATGGCATTGGGAAGATTCATCTTCGCGCCGTCAGGCAGTCGGTCGGGAATCGCCTTGCAGAGCGCATTCGCCTTGTCGAGCGGCAGCTTCTCTACTCGGGCCACGTCCTTGATGGAGTTCTTCGTTGCCATCGAACCGTATGTAATAATGTGGGCACAGTTCTCATGACCGTACTTATCCATTACCCAGCGCAAGACCTTGCCTCGTCCATCATCATCAAAGTCGGTATCGATATCAGGCAGGTTGACACGGTCAGGGTTCAGGAAACGCTCAAACAGGAGGTCGTACTTCAAAGGGTCAATCTTGGTAATGCCCAGGCAATAGGCCACCACAGAACCAGCCGCAGAACCACGGCCTGGACCCACCATTACGCCCAGCTCCTCGCGAGCCGCCCTGATGAAGTCGCTCACGATAAGGAAGTAGCCAGGGAAACCCATGGTCTTCATCACGTGGAGCTCGAAGTTCACATGCTCGTCCACGTTCGCCGGCAGCGGATCTCCATAGAGCTTCCTGGCTCCCTCGTAAGCAAGATGGCGCAGATACTCGGCCTCAAACTTGATGCGGTATATCTTGTCGTAGCCGCCCAGACGGTCAATCACCTTCTGTCCTTCCTCCGGCGGCAGCTGATTCTCGCCGTTCTCATCGCTGGTGAATTCCTTGTAGAGGTCTTCCTCTGATACCTTCTGGCGCAGTTGCTCCTCGGTACCGAAACTCTCCGGAATGGGGAAGAAAGGCATGATTGGTCCGTGGTCAATGCTATAGATTTCCACCTTGTCAAGCACCTCCAGCGTGTTAGACAGTGCCTCGGGAATATCCGAGAAGACATCATTCATCTCCTGACGGGTCTTGAACCACTCCTGCTTGGAATATCGCATACGGTTAGGATCGTCCAGGTCCTTGCCGGTAGCTATACAGAGCAGGTGGTCGTGGGCCTCAGCCGTCTCCTTGTCCTCGAAGTGGCAGTCGTTGGTGCATACGAGCTTGATGCCGTATTCCCTAGCCATCTCTATGAGCACCTTGTTGGCCTTCTGCTGCAGCTGGAAAGCCTCGCGGTTGGCCAGGAAAGGAAGCGGTTCCTTCACCTCATGGCGCTGAAGCTCCAGATAGTAGTCGTCGCCAAAGAGATTATGATACCACTCGCAAGCCTCGCGGGCTCCCTCGATGTCGCCATGCAATATCTTAGACGGAACCTCACCGGCAATACATGCCGAACAGACTATCAGATCCTCGTGGTATTTCTCCAGGTCGGCACGGTCGGTTCGCGGACGCATATAGTATCCATCCACCCAGGCATTACTGACCAGCTGGATGAGGTTCTTGTATCCATTATAGTTTTTGGCAAGCACGATGAGGTGGTAACCACTCATATCGCCCTTGTCCTTCTCACGGTCTTCCTTTCTTCGGCGGGCCACGTACATCTCACAGCCAATGATAGGCTTGAAGGGCTCCAGTCCCTCTTTCTTGCGATCCTTGTTCACCTTGGCGCAATAATCCGTGAGTTCCTTAATACCGAACATCACACCATGGTCGGTAACAGCCATACCCTTCATGCCGTCCTTGATGGCCTTGTCAACGAGATGCGGAATCTTAGACTGACCGTCGAGGATGGAATACTGGGTATGCACATGTAAATGAACAAAATCTTCCATTATACGTTCTAAATTTCAAAATTTGAGTCCAAAGTTACGGCTAAAAGTTGATATTCCAAAAGAAAAAAGAGAAAAAATTGAAAAACATAAAAGAAACGCCCAAAAAATTTGCTAAAACGACAAAAATACAGTACCTTTGCACCAATAAAAACTTAATCCTACCTTATGGGACAAAAAATAAAGAAACTGAAAAAGATAAGACTGCATCGCGAAGGCACCGATCAGCTGGTGGGCGGAGCGATAGCGTTAGTAGCCATTGCGGCGATATTATGGGGAGCTTTTGACACCAAAATTCCATTCTGGATTTTCCTGGTTGTCTTCGGTGTGGTTTACTGCATCGTGCTCAATTTCTATCGCTGCCCTATCCGCTACCTGAACGTAGAGGATACTGAGAAGCTCGTCGTAGCTCCTGCCGATGGCAAGATTGTGGTAATAGAAGAAGTAGATAATGCGCCATATTTTAATGACAAGCGATTGATGATTTCCATCTTCATGAGCCTTTGGAACGTACATGCCAACTGGTTCCCGGTAGACGGAAAGGTGAAATTCGTAAAGCATGTGGATGGCAACTACCACAAGGCTTGGCTGCCTAAGGCAAGCGAGGAAAACGAGCATGCAGACGTCATGATCACTACCCCTGAAGGCGTAGATGTATTGTGTCGTCAGATTGCCGGTGCCGTAGCGCGCCGTATCGTAACTTATGCAAAGGAAGGCGAAGAGTGCTATATCGACGAGCACCTTGGCTTTATCAAACTAGGTTCACGTGTGGATGTTTACCTGCCTCTCGGAACAGAAGTATGTGTGAAGATGGGACAGTCTACCACGGGTGACCAAACCATCATTGCAAAATTGAAATAAAAAATGAGCATGAAGAAACATATCCCTAACACGATAACATGCTGCAACCTGATATCAGGCTGCATTGCTACATCGTTTGCCTTCGGTGGAAATCCAGAGATGGCTTTGTTGTGGATAATCATTGGAGCCACCTTCGACTTCTTCGACGGTATGAGCGCACGCCTGCTGCACGTTTCATCACCTATCGGCAAGGAGCTGGATTCGCTGGCTGACGACGTAACCTTCGGCGTGGCGCCTGCCACCATCGTATTCTCTCATCTCCAGGTGATGGAATACCCAGAGTTTCTGGAGCCGATGCGCCCATGGCTGCCTTATGCAGCCTTCATCATCGCAGCCTTCTCGGCATTGCGACTGGCAAAGTTCAATCTTGATGAGCGCCAGACCACCTCTTTCATCGGGGTTCCTACTCCAGCCAACGCCCTGTTCTGGGGGTCGCTGGTAGTATTCAATCCTGCCTGGCTTACAAACCTGAGCTGGTCAGTATATCTGGTCCTGGCTCTCATCCTCATCACCAGCTACCTGCTGGTATGCGAGATGCCATTGTTTGCCCTGAAGTTCAAGCAGTGGTCGTTCAAGGGCAATGAGGTGAAATATGGTTTCGCAGGCTTTGCCGTGGCAATTCTTGCCCTCTCGGTAGCAGACGAGGGCGCAAGAGGATTCCTGCAGGGCTGGTGGATCATCATCCTGATGTATGTTCTCCTCTCTGCCATCCTATTCATGAGAAAGAAATAAAGGATTTAATCAGATAAAACAAAAGGCTTACTCCCCAGACAGGGAAGTAAGCCTTTTATCGTTTGCCGGGACTGGCAGATTAATTGTGCACAAGCGTACCAATCTCCTCACCGTCCATCACCTTCTTCAAGTTACCTACAACATCCATATTGAATACGTAGATAGGAAGGTTGTTCTCCTTACACATGGTAGTAGCTGTCAGGTCCATAACCTTCAAGCCCTTTGTATAAATCTCATCGTATGTAATGTCGCTGAACTTGGTTGCGGTAGGATCCTTCTCCGGATCAGCAGTGTAGATACCGTCCACACGGGTACCCTTCAACATGACATCAGCCTCAATCTCGATACCACGGAGAGAAGAGCCGGTATCAGTAGTGAAGTAAGGACTGCCTGTACCGGCAGAGAAGATGCAGATATAGCCATCCTCCATTGCCTCGATAGCCTTCCACTTGGTATAGAACTCACCGATTGGTTCCATGCGGATGGCTGTGAGCACCTTGTTCTTGACGCCCAAAGCTCCGAGCGCACTACTCAAAGCAAGAGAATTGATAACTGTAGCACACATGCCCATCTGGTCGCCCTTCACACGGTCGAATCCCTTCTGGCTGCCACTCAATCCACGGAAGATATTGCCACCGCCGATAACGATGCCAATCTGCACACCCATCTCGTGAACTTCCTTGATCTGCTTAGCATAATCACTCAAGCGCTCAGGGTCGATACCGAAGCTCTGCTTGCCCATCAGGCTCTCACCGCTCAACTTCAAAAGAATTCTTTTAAACTTTGCCATAAATATTTTGTTAAATGTTTATTGTTTAATGTTTACTTCAGGGATTAAGTATTTATCAGGAACTTGATTTCGCCGAATGCATACGAACGGATCACTCCCTTCTTGTCGTGAAGGATAAGATGACCATCGTCCTCAACCTCAACGAAGGCTCCCTCGAACTTGCCATCCTTGTCCTCATACCAATGATAGCCCTTGCGACGGTAGAGCGAAAGATGGTAGATGCCCGACACATCCATATAGTCGGCACGGCGCAGGAGTTCGTAGTATCTGCAGAAAGCCTCAATCACCTTCTGCAGCACCTCTTCCCTATCCACCTCATGCCCCAGGATCTGAGCCAGAGATACAGGGTTAGGCGCGTCGCTCCTGAACTCCATCTGATTGATATTGATGCCGATGCCGAAGATGCAGCGCTTGATGCCCCTGGAATCGATAGACGTTTCTATCAGCGTACCACTGATTTTCCTGTCGTTCCAATACACATCGTTAGGCCACTTCAGCGTAAACCCGTCAGCATAGGAATCCAGGGCATCCTTGATGGCAAGGGCTCCCACCTCGGAAAGCAGAAACTGCTGACGAACCGGCACCCACACAGGGCAAGCCAACATACTGAACAGGAGGTTCTTGCCCTCCTCGCTCTCCCAGGTATGCGTGCCCTGTCCCCTGCCGGCTGTCTGGAAATCAGCCACGGCAATGGTGAGTGCAGTCTCATCGTATGAACTTAATTCCTTCAGGAAGCGATTGGTAGAATCCACTTCCTTCAATCTTATTATCTTCTTTTCCATTTTTTCTTTTTCCTAATATAGATAATGTACAGACCGTACTTATATACATAGGTACACCCCTCATGACATGATTACAGTATCAGCATCGGATTGAAGGCATCCTTGAGATGTTCAAGGCACTTCACCTGATGGCCTACACCTACCACAGAGATGATATCGAAGCGCAGTTCCTTATCCACCTGATGCTCCTTGACATAAGCATTGGCAGCTATCGCCAGATTGCGCATCTTTCTGCCATCAACGGCTTCCTCCGGCCGCTGGTAATCATCACAGGAACGGGTCTTCACCTCTACCACCACCAAGGTCTTTCCATCTGGCGAAAGAGCCAGGATATCCAGGTCTCTCTTGCCTATCTTCCAGTCCCGGTCGATGATAACATAGCCTTCGCCTTCAAGGTAAAGAGCCGCCTCGTCTTCTCCCCATGCACCTAATTCATTATGCTCTGCCATAGTCTATTTCCTTTATTTTGCATCAAAAGATACTTTTACCTTGCAAAAATAATAAAAATAGTTCACACTTCAAACTTTTTTATGTAATTTTGCACTAAAAACAATGGAAGATATCAAGAAAAAAGACGAAGCCTACATGCGCCGTGCCCTGATAGAGGCACAAGCGGCATTTGATGAAGACGAAATACCGGTGGGCGCCATCATCGTATGCAAGGACCGGATTATATCCCGTGCCCACAATCTTACCGAGATGCTGACCGATGTCACAGCCCATGCCGAAATGCAGGCCATCACATCGGGCGCCAACATGCTGGGCGGGAAATATCTGAAGGACTGCACGCTCTATGTCACCGTAGAACCTTGCGTCATGTGCGCCGGAGCATTGGGATGGGCACAGATAAGCCGGGTAGTATACGGAGCAGGAGATGAGAAGAGGGGGTATACAAAATATGCGCCCGATGCACTGCATCCTAAGACTACAGTTACATCGGGCGTACTGGAAGATGAGTGCCGGGCACTCATGCAGGAATTCTTCGCCAGAAAGAGATAGGAATCTTTTTCTCTATCTCTTCCCGGCTTATCACTTGATTGTAAAATCCGGATGATAATTCAATCTCCGGATGATTACCTTATTTCTACTGATTACTTAACCAAAACAACCAGGTACTTGCTGGTGCTCCAGAAGAGCTGTGAGTTGGTGATGCGGAGAGTATACTGCTTGTTGGCATCACGAACCAGAGAATAGCTGCTTGATGGGTGGGTAGTAAGCAACTTAGCTGACTTAGAGTACAACTTAATCTCTGAGAGGTTGCGGATATCCACCTTGGTGAAGTAATTCTTGTTGAAGTTGCCAGTCATGACCTTACCGTCCTGAATGATACTCTGCTCCTTCAGCTCCTTCTTGGTACCGAATACATACCATGCGGTATGGATCTGCTTATCCTGAGCATTGATAGTCTCAGTCTTCTGATTGCTCTCAGCAGTAAGACGGTTGGTCTTGGTATTGAGGTTATTTACTGTCTCATCGAGTGCAGCAATATGAATATCCTTCTTGTCAAGTTCCTCACGCAGAGTCTGGAGCTGTGCATCCTTCTCCTCCAACTGCTTTTGCAAGCCCTCGATGGTCTTCTGCAGCTGAGCACCCTTCAAGGTACCGTTGGCAAGCTGCTTCTGGAGCTTGGCAATGAGTTCACGGTTCTGCTTCATACGGTCAGCAATGAACTGGATGTCTTCCTTGAGCTTCTGCTTCTTGTTGACACCCTCGCCATCCTTAGCAAGACTAACGCGATGCTCAGCCTCACTAATCTGCTGGAAACCTTCCTCGATTTCGTTCAAGGTACCCATCAAATCGTTAATTTCACTGTCTTTCTGTGCAATAATGCCATTAAGAGAATCTGCCTGAGCAGTGTTTTGAGCAGCAGAATCATTCTTGCCGTTGTTACAACCAGTCAAACAAAATGCTGCTACGCATGCTACTAAAAAAAGCTTTTTCATAATCTGTCTCCTTAATATGATTTAATAATTCGTATTTATACTACATGAAAGAATGCGTGTATACGCCTTCCATACATAGTAATTACGCTGTCGCTTCATTATTATTACGTGATAAACCCGTATTTATTATATTTAAACACGAATTTATTTACTGATTCATGTTTTTTCTACGTTCTTCACGCTTTTTTTCCTTCAATTCCTCTTTTAATTGTTTAGGATCCTTACCAGCAAGCACGATGACGAACTCACCTCTAGGCTCCACCTCCTCGAAATGGGCGATGACCTCAGCGAGGGTTCCTCTTACGCTCTCCTCGTGTATCTTGGAGATTTCCCGACAACAACTCACCTGCCTGTCTTCACCGAAATTCTCGGCAAACTGCTGCAAGGTTTTCACCACACGATAAGGCGACTCATAGAATATCATGGTCCGCACTTCGTCCTTGAGAGATTCCAGATAGGTTTGTCTGCCCTTTTTCTGAGGAATGAAACCCTCGAAGCAGAATCTATCACAAGGCAATCCCGACGACACGATGGCTGGAATGCAAGCCGTAGGTCCCGGAAGGGTCTGAACGGTGATGCCCGCCTTTGCCGCCTCGCGAGCCAGATAGAAACCCGGATCGCTGATGCCTGGTGTTCCTGCATCACTGATAAGAGCGATGGTCTCACCAGCCTTCAACCGCTCAACGATGGAAGCCGAAGTGCCATGCTCATTAAACTTGTGATGCGCAACTAATCGATTTCGAATATCGAAATGCTTCAGCAGGACACTCGATGTCCGAGTGTCCTCAGCGAGTACCAAATCAGCTTCTTTCAAGACTCTGATGGCTCGCATTGTCATGTCCTCCATGTTACCAACAGGAGTAGGTACGATATACAATATGCCCATACAGGGTACAAATGTAGTTAATTAATCTTTCTAAGCAAAAAAAAATGCGTTTTCTTTGCATTTTTTAAAACCTTATTAGTAATTTTGTCCCCGAAATGACAGAAAATCTAATTGGGGAGGCACATCGCCCCGGAAGAATTGAAGTGGTGTGCGGATCAATGTTCTCTGGAAAAACAGAGGAATTGATTCGAAGAATGAAGCGTGCGAAGTTCGCCAAGCAGAAGGTAGAAATCTTCAAACCTGCGCTTGACACTCGTTACTCCGAGGAAGACGTAGTGAGCCATGATCTGAACTCTATCCGATCTACTCCTATCGAGTCCTCTGGATCTATACTCCTTTTGGCCTCTGATATCGACGTGGTCGGTATTGATGAAGCCCAGTTCCTAGACAATGGCCTGGTAGATGTATGCAACCAGCTTGCCAACCGTGGCGTCCGTGTGATCGTTGCCGGTCTCGACATGGACTTCAAGGGCGTTCCCTTCGGACCAATCCCTGCCCTCTGCGCCATTGCAGACGAAGTGACCAAGGTTCATGCCATCTGCGTGAAATGCGGAGCCCTGGCTTACGTGAGCCATCGACTGGTGCATAACGAAAAGCGGGTGCTTTTGGGTGAAAAGGATGAATACGAGCCGCTCTGCCGCGACTGCTATCAGAAAGCCCTCCACAAGGAGGAGTGAAGAGTGAAGAGTGAAGAATTCAATAGCCTTTGCTAATCATAAAGTTCAAAGCTTAAAGTTCAAAGCTCAAAGCTCAAAGTTCAAAGTTCAAAGTTCAAAGTAATATGCCTAAGGAGATTACATTCGATAAGTTTATACGATGGGCAGGCGTTACGCTCATCGTCTTTGCGGTGTTATATATCACCAATTACTTGAGCGAGGTACTTTTACCATTCGTCATAGCATGGTTTTTTGCCTACCTGCTCTATCCGGTCGTGAAGTTTATCGAGAACAAACTCCACATCAAGGTTCGTGCCCTGTCCATCATACTGGCAATGGGAGCTGCCATCGCAGTCATCGGTGGCGTACTGTGGCTCATCATTCCACCGATGATCGACCAGTTTGACAAACTAGGGGAAGTCTTGACCCGCTGGCTGCACCAAACCACCCACACCAACAACCTGACGGCGATGATCAAGGAGTGGCTGCAGGAAAATCAGGCACAGATAGAACATTTTCTGAAAAGCAAGGACTTCAGCGATGCCCTCAAGACAACGATGCCCAAGCTGTTCTCCGTTGTAGGACAAACGGCAAACATCATCATCAGCATCGTGGCATCCATGATTACCTTATTATATATGTTCTTTATCCTGCTCGACTATGAGACATTAACCGCCAACTGGGTTCGCATCTTCCCTAAGAAGAACCGCCCTTTCTGGCAAGAGCTGATGAAAGATGTAGAACGAGAGCTCAACAACTACATCCGCGGCCAGGGAATGGTGGCCCTCTGCATGGGTATCATGTTCTGTATTGGCTTTACCATCATCGGCTTCCCGATGGCTATCGGTCTGGGCATTCTGATAGGTATCATGGACCTGGTACCTTACCTTCATACCTTCGCCCTCATCCCTACCGCCTTCCTTGCCATGCTCAAGGCGGCAGATACCGGTCAGAACTTCTGGATGGTCTTCGGACTTGCCTTCCTGGTATTCTGCGTGGTTCAGGTGATTACGGATATGGTGGTTACACCAAAGATTATGGGCAAGGCGATGGGTTTGAACCCAGCCATCCTGCTGCTGAGTCTCTCCATCTGGGGTGCCCTGCTGGGCTTCATCGGTCTGATTATCGCCCTGCCTCTCACCACCCTGCTCATAGCTTATTGGCAGCGGTATGTGACGAGAGAAAAGCCGCAATACAAAACTCCAGGCACTCCGCCTGATGAGATTCAGCAAAATGCGGAAGAGATAGCTCATTCCCTCAAAATGAGTGGAAAAATGGCAGAAAAAGCTATCCCAGAGAGAGAAAATGAAGAAAAACAGCAAAAAAACGACTAAATATTTGGTTATTTGAAAAATATGTCGTACCTTTGCACTCGCTTTTGAAACCAAAGGTTGGAGATTGACTCGCTAGCTCAGCTGGTAGAGCACAACACTTTTAATGTTGGGGTCATGGGTTCGAGCCCCATGCGAGTCACAGATCTCTGAAAAAGGACTTTCCATTATGGCAAGTCCTTTTTTCGTATACATTTAACTGAGACGCCCAGACAAAGCTGGAATATCCTGCAAGACAACCATTGCACATCAGAAGGAATAAAAAGAATAAAAAACAGAGCCTTTTAATAGTTCTTAACAAAAACAGATGCAAGATTCATGTAAAATCTCGTTTTATTATACGGAAATACTGATAATAAACAATATTATAGCAAAATAAATTAGAAAACAAAATGAAGAAATTTACATTACTCACTGTTTTGGCAGCTTTCGTTGCTGCATTCTCTTTCACTTCCTGTAACACTGATGGCGACAGCTACACACCATTGACTCTCGAACAGCAGAAGTCTTTTCAGACAGCAATGGCTGTAGGTTCATACAACAACATGATGCTTCTCTTTGAGAAGAAGAATGAAGCCAATGTAAACAAGCAGATTGACTCTGTTGCAGTATCTTGCAGAGTAAGCATGTACGGTGACAGTACAATCACTATGACCAACTTCCCTATCGCTCAGCTCGCAGAGCACATCTCTAACAAAAATCTGGCTGAAGCTCTCGCAAAGGAAGCGCCAAGAACCATTACATGCAAGTATCAGGTTGCACCAAACAGTACATCAGCTATGGCTTACTTCCTGGCATGTCCTAGCGTAATCGAGCTGAACCTGACTTACGGTACGGACAACAAGAGCCACAAGGTACAGTTTGCCTTTGCGCCTAACCAGATGTATTATGGCTACTGCACACTGAACGAGCCAAGACAGTTAGGATTCCAGTTCTATCTTGCCCAGCTTTGGGTTGACGGAGCACAGACATCTTATCTCAAGAACTCTGTATCCGGCTACAGCTCTGTAAGTTTCGCTTGCCGCAATGCATTCAAGAAATAAAAATAAGATTAGAAACAAGAATCAAAAGTAAAAAAGAATATAGTTAATACTCTCTTATAAAACAACTTACAAATATATGTTCTGAAATCACTCAGTATGAAAACTAAATAAAAGGCGCGACAGTCGGGATTGACTATCGCGCCTACTTTTTTATCAATATTCCACTATCAATTAATCTTTCTTCCAAAGCTTGGTCATATCCTCCAAAGTCTTACCCTTTGTCTCAGGAACCAACTTCCATACAAAGACAGCAGCAAGGATACAGATAACGCCATACAAACCGTATGTGAACCAATAACCCATGCTATTGGCAAGTGGTACAAACGATGTAGAAACAATCCAGTTGAAAATCCACTGGAAAGCTACAGCGATAGCTACAGCAGCACCACGGATGGTATTAGGGAACACCTCGGCAATAAGTACCCAGCAGATAGGCCCCCAAGAGAACATAAACGATGCAGAATAAACCATGATGGAAACCATGCAGAAAAGCTGCATATTAGGATTTCCAAAGGTTATTGCCACACCAATAGCACCCAAAGCCATACCCAGAGAGCCCGCAATGAGCAAAGGCTTGCGACCCAGCTTCTCTACAGTAAAGATAGCAACACAAGTGAAACTGAGGTTCACAATACCATTGAATACGGTAAGCACCATAGGATTGTCAAATCCCATTGCCTCATAAATACGTGGTGCATAGTAAAGCACCGCATTGATACCTACAGCCTGCTGGAATACAGAGAGCATCACACCTACGAAAATACAGAGAAAACCGTAAGTCATCAGCTTTTCTGTCTTCTCGGTTACCGTATTCTTGATTTCATCCAGAATCTTCTTTGCCTCTGCAGCACCATTAATACGGGCAAGAATACGCTCTGCCTTCGCATCCTGACCTACCATAGCAAGATAACGTGGAGTCTCAGGAACAAAGCAGATAAGCAAGGCGAACAAACCTGCAGGAATCATCTCTGAACCAAACATGTATCTCCAACCAGTCTCGATAGCCCAAGCAGCTTCACCACCATTGAGAATCTCATTCATACCATTACCCACACTCTGAATAGCAGGAGCTATATGGTCGCCAAGGATAAAGAAGTTGACGAAATAAACCACCAGCTGACCAAAGATGATGGCAAACTGGTTCCAGCTAACCAACATACCACGGATATTACTTGGGGCAATCTCACCAATATACATAGGACAAACAGCAGAAGCCAAGCCTACACCAATACCACCAATCACACGATAAAGATTGAAGACGATAAGCAAGGTTAGATTTGGTTCTCCCTTTGGCAAGACTAAACTTTCAGGACACATAGACCCCCATGCAGAGATGAAGAACATCACACCCGCAAAGATCAGCGAGCGTTTACGTCCCCAGCTAGAAGCAAGCACTCCGGAAAGTGCCGAACCTATGATACAGCCAATCAAAGCACTGGAACTGGTAAATCCATGCCAGAAATCTGTATATACGAAATCACTTGCACCCATGAAGAATGCCTGTAAGCCCTTTTCGGCACCTGATATCACTGCGGTATCGTAACCGAAAAGCAAGCCGCCTAATACTGCGACCATTACAATTGAGATAAGATAGGCTTTAGAGCCCGTTTGTTTTTGTTCCATTATTTTTTAGGTTTGAATCTGTTTTGTTTTTGTAGTTCAGCGAAAATATTCTATATATTAACGCCTCTTCTCTTAAAATATTACGTATAAAGTGCACTTTTCCCCTATTTTTTTTGTAAATTTGCAACCAAATTATAATTTCAACAGAGATTACGTCATATGAATATAGCAGATTTTCTACAAAATGAGGGCAATAAGCGAGGCTTTTCTTTCGAAGTTCTGCCTCCACTCAAGGGTAACGGAACAGCAGCCCTGTTCCGCACCATCGACAGCTTGAAGGATTATGCCCCTAGGTTTATCAACATTACGACACATCACAGCGAATACGTTTACAAGGAATTGGAAAACGGTTTGTTGTCGCGCCAGCGTGTACGCCGACGTCCGGGTACCGTTGCCATTGCAGCTGCCATCCAGAACAAGTACGATATTCCTGTCATTCCGCACGTCATCTGCAGTGGCGTCAGCAAGGAAGACATTGAGTACGAGCTGCTCGATCTCCAGTTTCTGGGCATCAGCAATATCCTGGTACTTCGCGGTGATAAGGCTAAGGATGATAGAGTATTCACCCCAACCCAGAATGGTCATGCGAATGCAACCGACCTCTTGAAGCAGGTGAACCAATTCAACGAAGGTTTCTTCTGCGACGGTACTCCTATCAAGCATCCTGGTGAGAAATTCTGCTGCGGCGTAGCTTGCTATCCGGAGAAGCACGAAGAAGCTCCTAATCTGGAAATGGATATGCAGCACTTGCTGGAGAAGCAGAAGTTGGGCGCAGCATACGCTGTAACCCAGCTTTTCTACGACAACCAGAAATTCTATGACTTTGTAGACAAGGCTCGGAAGATAGGTATCACCATTCCTATCATCCCTGCCCTGAAGCCATTTGCCAAGCTGAGCCAGCTCACCGTGGTACCAAAGACCTTCCATTGCGACATTCCTGAGGATTTGGCGCAGGAGGTATTAAAGTGCAAGACGGATGAAGACGCCAAAGCTCTCGGCATCGAATGGACAACCGCCCAGGTGAAAGACCTGTTCGAGCACGGCTACAACAATATACATTTCTTCACCGTTTCGGCTGTGGAAAGCGTAAAGCAGATTGCCAAAACTCTGTTTTAGGGTAGAGGATCCTGCTACAGGAAGGTAAAGGTTAGGTGCCTGGAGCAAAAACTTCAGGCTACTAATCATAAAGTTCAATGTTCAAAGTTCAAAGTAAAAAGAGTTCAATGTTAAAGAAGGATGTGATAGGTCAGCAAGAAGTATGGAACCGTCTGATGGAGATGGTTCAGGAGAACCGCATCCCCCATGCTTTGATGTTTTGCGGACCGGAAGGTTGCGGTAAACTGGCGATGGCACTGGCTTTCGCCAGCTATCTGCTTGGAGATTCTCCGATGCTCAACAAATGGGAACATCCCGACCTTCACTTCACCTACCCAACCATCAAGACGTCCGATATGGGCAGCGACCATACTCCGGTTAGCGATGATTTCATCAAGGAATGGCGCGAGATGCTGCTCAAGGATGGACCATACGTGCTGATTGGTGAATGGATGCAGAAGATGGGCAAAAGCGATGCCGACTTAAACAAGCAAGCCATCATCACCGCCGAAGAAAGTGATGCTCTTGCCAAGAAACTCATCATGATGTCGAGCCAGGGCGGTTACAAGATCAGCCTGATATGGCTGCCGGAAAGAATGAACCAGCAGAGTGCCAACAAGATATTGAAACTCCTGGAAGAACCACCTCGCCAAACCCTCTTCCTGCTCGTTAGCGAACAGCCGGAGCTCCTACTGGAAACTATCAGAAGCCGTACACAGCGCATCGATTTCAAGAAGATAGCTACAGAAGACATCGAGCAGGCATTGATAGAACGCAGGGCTTTGGAACCCGACATGGCACACCGGATAGCCCGCATCGCCAACGGCAACTGGAATGCAGCACTGGAAGAACTCAATGCCGGCAATGAGAAAAGACAGCATCTCGACATGTTTATCATGCTGATGCGACTCGCCTACATGAGAAATATTCACGACCTGAAGAAATGGAGCGAAGTGGTTTCCACCTTCGGAAGAGAGAAGCAGAAGAGAATGCTCGATTACTTCATGCACATGCTCAGGGAAAGCTTCATGTACAACTTCCGACAGCCGGAACTGAACTACATGACGCAGGAAGAGGAAAACTTCGCCAAGAACTTCGCCCGCTTCATCAACGAGGCGAACATCATCGACATCTCCAACCTCTTCGAGGAGAGCAAACGGTTCATCGGACAGAATGCCAATCCTAAGATTGTATTCTTCGACCTGGCACTCAAGATTATCGTACTGCTCATCAGGAAGTGAGGAATGAATCAAGAAGAGCGGAAAAATGAAGAAAAACAAAGGGCGTAAGCCTATCAGTATACATTAATAATATTATAAAATAGATTTTATCGTGGATTACAAGAATATGAAATTCAGATTGTGGAACGGCTGCGACCGAGGACTCTGCTGCAAGGCGGTGGGACGACAGGACAGACAGCTGAACACATACGACTGGCTCGCAGACGTGCCAGGTAACGCCGAGAGCACCGACCTCGTAGAAGTGCAATTCAAGAATACCCGAAAGGGATATTACCATAATGTGAATAACCTCGATCTCAAAAAGGGCGACATAGTGGCTGTGGAAGCCAACCCTGGTCACGACATCGGTGTGGTTACACTCACCGGTAGACTCGTGAAACTGCAGCTGAAGAAGGCAAATCTCAAGTCGCAGGATGACATCAAGCGCATCTATCGCATTGCCAAGCAGGTAGACCTCGACAAATGCAAGGAAGCAAAGAGCCGCGAGCATGCTACCATGATTCAGAGCAGACAGATTGCCCTGGACCTGGGATTGAAGATGAAAATCGGAGACGTAGAGTATCAGGGTGATGGCAACAAGGCTATTTTCTACTATATCGCCGATGAGCGAGTAGACTTCCGTCAGCTCATCAAGGTGCTTGCTGATACCTTCCACGTGCGCATCGAGATGAAGCAGATTGGTGCCCGTCAGGAAGCAGGCCGCATCGGTGGTACCGGTCCTTGTGGTCGCGAACTCTGCTGCGCTACATGGATGAAGAATTTTGTGAGCGTCAGCACCAATGCCGCACGCTATCAGGACATCTCGCTCAACCCTCAGAAGTTGGCAGGTATGTGTGCCAAGCTGAAATGTTGTCTCAACTATGAGGTAGACAACTATGTAGAAGCAAGTCGCAAGATGCCTCCAAAGGATGCTGTTCTGCAAACTGCCGATGGCGAATTCCATCAGTTCAAGGTAGATATTCTGGCTGGTCTCATCACCTATTCTTCTGATAAGAATCTGGCTTCAAACCTCGAAACCATTACAGCAGCACGTGCCAAGGAAATCATAGAGATGAACCGGAAAGGCGAAAAGCCTCTCAGCCTGTTGGAGAACGGAAAGATCAAGGAATCTTCCAAGCCTATCGATTTGCTCAACGAATCAGACTTGAGCCGCTTCGACAAGTCTAAGAAAAAGAAAAAGAAAAATAACAAGAATCGTAACCGCCAGGACGCAGACAATAAGGCAAACAAGCAGCAGAGCGAGAACCGACAGCAGCAGAACGGCCAGCAGCAGAACAGCCAGCAGGGCGAGAAACAGCAGCAGGGCGAGAACCGACAGCAGCAGAACGGTCAGCAGGGCGAGAAACAGCAGCAAGGCGAGAACCGTCAGGGCAACCGTCATCAGAACGGCAACAACAATCGCCGCCGCGACAATCGCAATCGTCAGCCACGCCAGCAGCATGGCGGTGATAAAAAGCCAGAAGATAAGAAATGAAACGACTGATATATTTGATATTGGTAATGGTAGCAACCATGTCGCTCCCTTCCTGCAAGCATTCTACCGTATTCGACAGTTATGCGCATACCCCGATTGCAGGATGGGAGAAGAACGACACGCTCTCGTTCGAGATTCCACCTCTTCTGGAAGGCGGCTATTACAACGAGAGCCTGGGGCTCCGCATCACGGGTAATTATCCTTTCATGGGACTTACCCTCATCGTGGAGCAGAACATCTACCACAACAACAAGCATGTGCGCAGCGCATGCAAGACAGACACCGTAAACTGTCAGCTGATAGACAAGAACGGTGTGAGCAAAGGGCAAGGCATCAGCTACTATCAGTACAACTTCCCTATCAACGTCTACAGGTTGAATCAGGGAGACTCTATCCATATCACTGTGCGTCATGACATGAAGCGCGAGATTCTGCCTGGCGTAAGCGATATCGGAGTGAAGATAACAAAAAATGACCAATGAGGATTTCCCATTGGTCATTTTTCTTTTATCCCAGTTTCTTAGCAGAATTCTAGCTCTTTACCAGATTCTAGCTTCTTACCAGATTTCTACCTGCATCTATTCTCAGGAAGATGAAGAGCAGAATGGTAAAGCCCCAAAGCGAACTACCACCATAACTGAAGAACGGCAGCGGAATACCGATTACAGGCGTCAGTCCCAGCACCATTCCTACATTAATAAACAGGTGGAACAGGAAAACACTCAACACGCAATAGCCGTATATTCGTCCGAACTTGAACGGTTGTCGCTCTGCCAGGTGTATCAGTCTCAATATCAACGCCAGGAAGAGCAGCAGAACACCTGCCGAACCCAGGAATCCTTCCTCCTCTCCTACCGTACAGAAGATGAAGTCAGTATCCTGCTCTGGCACGAACTTGAGCTTAGTCTGGGTTCCATTCAGGAATCCCTTACCCTGCAAACCTCCCGAACCGATGGCAATCTCGCTCTGATGAACATTATATCCGGCACCCGCCAAGTCTTCATCCAGACCCAGAAGCACGTTGATACGAACTCGCTGGTGAGGTTCCATCACATTATTCAGTACGTAGTCGGCACTATAGAAGAAGGCGATAGAACCGAGAGAGAATAACGAGATGAGGAAATAGTTTCTGAATCTCGTTCTCAAACCATGGTAAACCAGGAATCCTATCATCAGCGCACATAGCAGGAGCTGTATCCACACGATATCGAACGGAATAACATAGGTGGAGAAAAGGGCAAATATCAGCGTAATACCCAGGGAATAGCCCAGGATGATAAGCGCATGTTTCTTATTGCCCGTATACGAATAGACCATACCCGAAGTAAAAATCTGTACCAGCAAAAGCACCACAAACTTGCCCACCGAAGTATAGGTATCCCACATCATCACGTTCTCATACTTCACTCCCAACACGAAATAAGCCACCATCGAAACTCCCGTAAAGAGCACGGCACCCGGCATTCCTTCGCGATAGAGCATCAGGAAGAAGGCTGAATAAACCAGCGCCGAACCCGTTTCACGCTGTCCCACGATACATACCATAGGAAGCATGATGATGCCTACTGCCGCCATGAAATGCTTCATGTTGTGGATATTGAATCCATAGCTCGACATGAATTTCGCTACAGCCAAAGCCGTGGCAAACTTACCGAACTCGGCAGGTTGCAGTCGGAGCGGTCCCAGGACGAGCCACGAATGCGAACCCTTGATGCTATGCGGATTGAATATCGTAGCAAAAAGCAGCAATATCAGTACCGCATAGATCACATACGAGAATGTATCGTAAAACCGGTCATCGAGCAAAAGAAGAACCAAACCCAATGCTATCGATGTTCCAATCCATACAATCTGCATACCCGAACGAGCACCTAAGCTGAAGATTTCATTGTCACCGTATGTGTAACTGGCACCACAGACACTGATCCAGCCAAAAGCCAGAAGTGCCAGATAGATGCCTATCGTCCACCAGTCGAGCGAACGCAGCACACTAGGTTGTTTATTATCGCTCATAATAATATAATTTATACATTATTAATTATACATTATCAATTGTTCCCTTATCTACTGCTAGAACCGTATGCAATTCTGCGTGCCTGCATCTGGGCAGCCTGACTTTCAGAAGCAGGCGACAGTTTACCCTTCAGATATTGCTCCATCATCAAGCCTCCGATAGGCACACCATAGTCGGCACCCCATCCACCATTTTCTACGTATACCGCAATGGCAATCTTCGGGTTGTTCATTGGTGCAAAACCCATGAAAACAGAGTGGTCATGACCACGGTTCTGGGCAGTACCCGTCTTGCCGCAAGGCTCGAAATCGTAACGGGAAAGCATCTTACAGGTTCCCTTCAAGGCAGAACTTCTCATACCGGCAATTACATAGTTGTAAGCTCTGCGCGAAGCCTTGGTTACGTGCCTACGGGTGTAGAGCGTATCGAGCGGTTCACCCTTTACCTTGCGCACCACATGAGGCACATAGTAATAACCTCGGTTGGCAATAGTAGCACCCAGGTTGGCTATCTGCAACGGTGTCAGGTTCACCTCACCCTGTCCGATAGAGATACTGATGATGGTAAGTCCGTTCCATGATCCCTTGTAAGCCTTGTCATAGAACTGTGCATTCGGGATCAGTCCTCGCTTCTCACCCGGCAAGTCAATACCCAGCTTATAGCCGAATCCCATACTCACCATATAGTCTTTCCAGGTTGTCATGGCGTTCTGAACAGAACCATACTTGCTCTTCTTACCTATCATGTAGTAAAGTCCCCAACAGAAGTAACCGTTGCAGGAAGTACTGATGGCATCCACCAGCGCAATAGGCGATGGGTGACCGTGACATCCTACGTGCAATCCTCTGTAGGAGAATCCGTGATTACATGGGAAGGCTGTACCTGGAGTGATGATACCTTCGGTCAGGAAAGTCAACGCCTGCGTGGTCTTGAAGGTAGAACCCGGAGGATACTGTCCCATGATACTACGGTTCAGGAGCGGTTTCCAAGGATTCTTGGAGAGCCACTTATGCATCTTTCCTCTGTTCTTACCCACCAGCTTACGAGGGTCGTAGGTTGGTGAAGAAACCATCGCCAGGACTTCACCGGTACGAGGGTCGATTGCCACGATACTTCCAATCTTGCCCTGCAGCAACCGTTCCCCGAGTGCCTGCAGATTGATGTCGATACCCAGGGTAAGGTCTTTACCTGCAATTGGTCTCTGGTCAAGTTTACCATTCTGATAACTGCCCTGTATTCGTCCATGGGCATCTCGAAGCATAATCTTCACGCCCTTCTGGCCTCTGAGCTGCTTTTCATAATGTTTCTCCAGTCCCAGCTTTCCGATATAGTCACCAGGCTGATAGTAATCGTCCTCCTCAATATCGCTTTCCGAGACCTCTCCCACATCACCCAGCACATGGGCTGCGTAAGGATAGGTATATTCTCTCACGCTTCGTTTCTGAACATAGAAGCCAGGGAAACGGAACATCTTTTCCTGGAACACCGAGAAATCCTTGTCAGACAGCTGGCTCATAAAGAGCTGCTGCGTATATCTGGAATAACCCGGATTCTTGGAACGGTCCTTGATGGTTTCCATACGCTTGTCAAACTGTTCCCTTGTAATTCCCAAGGAATTGCAGAAGTCCAAGGTATCGAGTCTTCCTTCCTGCTCTTTCATCACAACCATGATGTCATAGGAAGGCTGGTTATATACCATCAGCTTGCCGTTACGGTCGTAGATGGCTCCACGGGAAGGGAACTCAATCTGCTTCAGGAAAGCATTACTATCGGCATTCTTCTTATAGTCGTCGCTCATAATCTGAAGCGTAAACAGACGAATGGAGTAAATGACCACAATAGCTATGGCCACTCCCCCAATAACAAATCTACGCTTTTCAAGATTGTAATCTATCATACACCTTATTTAATATATTATTTTCTGAAGCCCTCGATGGCCATGACCATCACCATAGTGATGACCGTACTGCCAACAATACACATGAGCCACTGCATCCAATTGAAGAAATTGAATGTTTCGAGTGTAAAAAACAAGAGATTATAAACGAGTACTATAATTAATACATACAGGAAATACGAACCCATACCGATGGTTCGCACCGACGGCTCCAGGTCGTCGGCACTATCACGAGGCACGAAGAGTTCGAAAAGATACGGTTGCAGCAGGCCTACCAGAGTCATGGAAGCAGCTGCAACACCAGGGGTATTGGCGAACACGTCAATACAAAGTCCCATCATGAAGCACCAGAGCAGCACCGCCCAGCGAGGGTGGTTTCTGCGGAAATGGAGCACCATGATGATATACAGCAAGGGGGTAGCGCAGTTGAAAAGGTGAATGTGATTAAACACCAATCCCTGCACCAGCACCAGCACCACGAAGATGCCGAGTCGTTTCATTAAATCTATACTCATTGCCAATATATCTCCTCTAAATTCTGAGTTTTTCTCCTCTTACTATATTTTATATTAATTATTATCTCCAGTACTACCATCTGGCTTGATGCTATCCTGGGCAGCACGCAGAATCTCCAATCGCTCCTTCATGGCAGCATCGTCGATGACGCAGACATCACGAAGACGGGCGAAATCGGTAGAGAGTCGCAACTGTACACGATAACTGAGTCCGTCGGCAGAATTGAAAACGTGCAGAATCTTGCCCACTCTTATGCCAGGAGGGAACACAGCCGAATATCCGCTGGTCACCACATAGTCGCCCAATTTAAAGTGCGCATGTCTAGGCACATCTTCCAGATAAGCCAACTCAGAAGAGCCGCCCTTCCATCTCAGATATCCGAAATATCCTCTGCCCTGGATGGTACAACTGATATTCGATTTTACATTGAGCACAGGAATCACGATGCTGTAATGCTCAGCCACGATATAAACGATGCCCACGACACCGGTTCCGCTGACCACACCCATATCCTTATGAATGCCCTCAGCACGTCCCTTGTCGATGGTCATGAGATTGCCTGGCTTATCGATACTGTTGTCCACCACCTTGGCTGGTATCAATCTATAGCTCTTCAGCATGGCAAACTGGTCACGTTTCAGGAAACTGCTGTCTTTGGTCAGGCTGACCAGACTGTCGGAAAGCTGCTTCACCTGATGTTCCAGATACACATTTCGCTGCGTCAGTTCCTGGTTCACCTTGGTAAGCGAGAAGAAAGTCTCCACGTTCGAATTCCATTCGTAGAGCTTGCCCGTTACGACGTTGGCTGTAGAAAACCATGCGCTACCCTGATAGCTGTTATACTGAAACAAGAGCACCATGCTCACCACCTCAAGAATCAGGAAGAGAAACCAATGGTTGTATTTCTGGAAAAACTCTAAAAGGTTGTGCATATACTACTTATATATGATTAAAATTCCGCAAATGGGCACTATAGAATTAATGTCCAAATGCGGAACTTACCTTATTTTATTCTTATTATCTCATCAAGAATGAGAAGCGATCCACATTCTTCAATGCAATGCCTGCTCCCTTAGCCACACTGTGCAAAGGATCCTCGGCAATATGGAATGGAATGTTGATCTTGTCCTGGAGTCGCTTGTCGAGACCGCGGAGCAAAGCGCCACCACCAGAGAGCCAGATACCGTTCTTCACGATATCAGCATAAAGCTCAGGAGGTGTGTTCTCCAATGCTGAGAGCACAGCGTTCTCTATCTTTGCCACTGTCTTATCCAGACAATGTGCGATTTCCTGATAGCATACAGGTACCTCCATAGGGAGAGCGGTGATGCGGTTTGGACCGTGAACGATGAAGTCCTCTGGAGCCTCATCACCCAGGTCGGTCAATGCAGAACCTACATGAATCTTGATACGCTCAGCCATACGCTCAGAAACCTTCACGTTGTGCTGACGGCTCATATACTCCTGGATGTCTGCAGTAAGATCATCACCTGCAGTACGGATAGAGTTGTTGGATACGATACCACCCAAAGAGATTACTGCAATCTCGGTGCTACCACCACCTATGTCAACTATCATATTACCCTCTGGTGCCTCTACATCGATACCGATACCGATAGCAGCAGCCATAGGCTCAAAAATCAAATAAACATCACGACCGTCGGCATGCTCAGCAGAGTCGCGCACGGCACGAAGCTCCACCTCGGTAGAACCAGAAGGTACACCGATAACCATACGGAGAGAAGGTGAGAACAGACGGCTTCCTGTGTGAACCATCTTGATGAGTCCACGCATCATCTGCTCGCAGGCAGTAAAGTCGGCGATAACGCCATCTCGCAAAGGACGGATGGTACGGATGTTGTCATGAGTCTTCTCGTACATCATCTTAGCCTTCTCGCCCACAGCAATCATCTTGTCTGTTCTGCGGTCGAGGGCTACAACAGAAGGTTCGTCCACTACAATCTTATCATCACTGATAATGATGGTATTGGCAGTACCCAAGTCCATTGCGATTTCCTGAATAAATGAAAAAAATCCCATTTGTTGTAATGTAATACTAAAAATATTCTAAGCTTAAAATTTCATCGTATATAAAGACACATCCGAGAAGCCTCCGAAAGCATTTTTCAGAGACACCTCGGATTCAGCCTTGTCTCTACATGAGAGAGATTACTTGGCAAACCAAGCGTGAATAGCAGTATCGTAGTGAGAGCTTACACCGAATGCGCGCTCAGCAAACATCTTACGATCCTCAATGTCAGTCTCAGCACCCTTCTTCTTCAAGATATCGAGAAGCACGCTGTACTCTGCCTTGCTAGGTACGATGACTACATCCTTGAAGTTCTTTGCACCGGCACGGATCAGAGAGATTCCGCCGATATCAATCTTCTCGATGATGTCTGCATCGCTGGCACCGCTAGCTACAGTCTGCTCGAATGGATACAAGTCAACAATCACGAGGTCAATAGAAGGGATTTCATACTCCTTCATCTGCTCCTGATCGCCCTCGTTGTCACGACGAGCCAAGATACCTCCGAATATTTTTGGGTGAAGAGTCTTCACACGACCACCAAGGATAGATGGATATGTGGTAACGTCCTCTACTTTCTGACATTCATAACCAAGAGATTCAATAAATTTCTGGGTACCACCAGTACTCAAGAACTTAACACCCTCTTCATTCAGCTTAGCGAGCAACTCGTCTAAGCCATCCTTGTGGAAGACAGACACCAAAGCTGTCTTAATTTTCTTTGTTTCAGCCATTAACTATTTATCTATTTTGAATTAGACTTCAATCTATTTTTTAAATCGCTGCAAAGTTACAAAAAACATTTGAAATACGCAAATATTTAAGAGCTATTATCACATTATTTAAAGCTATTATTTAATAATTTGCGGTAAATCAAGAAATGGCTCAGACATTTTGACAGAGAAACCGAGAAAAAAGAGACAAGTTTCTGGAAAAATCAGACAAAACGTCAGGAAAGCACAGAAAAAGTCCAACAGGGCACACTATTCGCTTCCTGGGTTTGCGATACTGAAAGCCGGACGGGGCTGAGGTTTCAGAAGCTGAAAGTCCAAAAGACCGAAGCTTTCCCGAAGCAGAAAACCCACAAAGGCTGAAGCATCCATAACATAAGTAGAAAATAACAATTATTAGAAAGGAGATTAAGATATGACATTCGACAAATTTACAATCAAGGCGCAGGAAGCGGTGCAGACCGCTGTGAACATAGCGCAGAGAAATGGTCAGCAGACCATCGAACCGGTGCATCTTCTCAGTGGTATCATCGAGAAAGCACCTGATGTAACCAACTACATCTTCCAGAAGCTGGGCATGAACGGCAACCAGATTGCCATGCTCCTTCAGCAGGAGATGCAGCACTTGCCTCGTGTGCAGGGTGCCGGTCAGCCATACCTCTCGGGCGATACCAACCAGATATTGATCAACGCCGAGGACATCGCCAAGAAGATGGGAGATGAATTCGTAAGCGTGGAGCCTATCCTCCTCGCTATCCTCAAAGGCAACTCTACCGCTGCCCGAATCCTCAAGGATGCGGGTGCCAACGAGAAGGACCTTACCGCGGCCATCCAGGCTTTGCGACAGGGTCAGAACGTGAAGAGCCAGAGTGCCGATGAGAACTATCAGAGTCTTGAAAAGTACGCCAAGAACCTCGTTGAACAGGCTCGCAGCGGCAAACTCGACCCGGTTATCGGACGTGATGAAGAGATTAGACGTGTGCTTCAGATACTCTCTCGCCGTACCAAGAACAACCCTATCCTCATCGGTGAACCTGGTACAGGTAAAACCGCTATCGTAGAGGGACTTGCAGAGCGTATCGTCCGTGGCGATGTTCCTGAGAACCTGAAGAACAAGCAGCTCTATTCGCTCGATATGGGTGCACTGGTTGCCGGTGCCAAATACAAGGGTGAGTTCGAGGAACGTCTGAAGAGCGTCATCAAGGAGGTAACCAATGCCAACGGTCAGATTATCCTCTTCATCGATGAGATTCATACCCTGGTAGGTGCTGGCGGTGGCGAAGGTGCCATGGATGCAGCCAACATCCTGAAGCCAGCCTTGGCTCGTGGCGAATTGAGAGCCATCGGTGCCACAACCCTCAACGAGTATCAGAAGTACTTCGAGAAGGATAAGGCTCTGGAACGCCGATTCCAGACCGTGATGGTCAACGAGCCTGACGAGGTAGATGCCATCAGCATTCTTCGTGGTATCAAGGAGCGTTATGAGAACCATCACAAGGTACGTATCCAGGATGACGCCTGTATCGCAGCAGTCAAATTATCAGAGAGATATATTTCTGATAGATTCCTCCCGGATAAGGCCATCGACCTGATGGATGAAGCTGCCGCCAAGCTCCGTATGGAGCGTGATTCCGTACCAGAGGAATTGGACGAAATCACCCGCCACTTGAAGCAGTTGGAGATTGAACGTGAGGCCATTAAGCGTGAGAACGACCAGCCAAAGATTCAGCAGCTCGACAAGGAGATTGCTGAGTTGAAGGATAAGGAGCATGACTTCCGTGCAAAGTGGGAAGGCGAGAAGGCTCTTGTCAATAAAATTCAGCAAGATAAGCAGGAGATGGAGAACCTCAAGTTTGAGGCTGAGCGCATGGAGCGTGAAGGAAACTACGAACGTGTTGCAGAGATTCGCTACTCCAAGCTGGTAGCTCTCGAAGACGATATCAAGAAGATTCAGGAGCAGCTGAAGAGCACACAGGGCGGTGAAGCCATGATCCGCGAAGAGGTGACTGCCGATGATATTGCTGAGGTAGTGAGCCGCTGGACCGGAATACCAGTAAGCCGTATGATGCAGAGTGAGCGCGAGAAACTGCTCCATCTGGAGGAGGAGCTCCACAAGAGAGTCATCGGCCAGGACGAGGCTATCACAGCAGTAAGCGATGCCGTTCGCCGCAGCCGTGCCGGTTTGCAGGACCCTAAGCGTCCTATCGCCAGCTTCATCTTCCTCGGCACCACCGGTGTAGGTAAGACCGAGCTTGCCAAGGCGCTTGCAGAATATCTCTTCAACGATGAGTCGATGATGACCCGAATAGATATGAGTGAGTATCAGGAAAAGTTCAGCGTCACCCGTCTTATCGGAGCGCCTCCGGGGTATGTAGGATACGATGAAGGTGGTCAGTTGACCGAGGCTGTTCGCCGCAAGCCATACAGCGTGGTTCTCTTTGATGAGATAGAGAAGGCTCACCCAGATGTCTTCAACACCCTGCTTCAGGTATTGGACGATGGCCGATTGACCGACAACAAGGGTCGTGTGGTAAACTTCAAGAACACCATCATCATCATGACTTCCAACGCAAGCCGTGAGATGTTGCGAAAGACCTTCCGTCCGGAGTTCCTGAACCGTATCGACGACATCATCACCTTCCAGCCATTGACCAAGGATCAGATTGCCAAGGTTGTGGAGTTGCAGATGAACAGAGTCAAGAAGATGTTGGAGCCTCAGGGCTTCGATCTCCGCTGGACTCCAGCTGCCATCGGTTATCTTGCCGAGGTAGGTTACGATCCAGAGTTTGGTGCCCGCCCGGTAAAGCGTGCCATCCAGGATTACGTCTTGAACGATTTGAGCAAGAAGATTCTTTCAGAGGAAGTAAGTCGTGAGAAGCCAATCACCATCGATTACGTCAAGGATCACGGTTTGGTTTTCAAGAATGACTAAAGTTTCCCTCCGGAAGTCTCAAGAGAACCATAAGATTCAATAGGTTCTATAATATATACACAAGAAAGGTTCCTTCAAGGAGTAACATCCTTCGAAGGAACCTTTTTTTATGACGGTATAGTTGCCCGCCTGTGCTGCGAGAGCACCGAGCAAATAAATACCAGCAATACCATTTTTTTGCTTCATCTTGTCTGTATTTATAGATTTAATAATTCTGTCAGTTGTCGGAAATACACCCAAGAAAAGCGAATCAGCTTCAGTTTTCTTCCTCAGATGCAAACCATTTGGTTGCAAAGATAAGCAAGAAAACCAAAAGCCCCGACATCACGTCGAGGCTTTTGAAGTTTTTGAATGTTTCAGCAGTTTGTGTTTTTTATGTAGTTATGATTTATATCTTTGAAAATCAGTTTTTCTTTCTGGGTGCAAAAGTAATAATAAAATTGATGCAAATCAAAAAAAAGACTGTTTTTTATGCAAAAAAGAACGTAAACGTTTGCAAGTTTTGCTCTACCGACAAGGGACCATTAGCAATAAAAAATCAAAAAACATTCGGTTTTATTTTGTATTGTCTGCATTTTACAGTATCTTTGCACCTAATTATATATATAATAGACACGTATACGTAAATGAAAGAATTTGTAATATCAGAAGTCAAGGCGGAAACCGCTGTGCTCGTGGGTCTGATTACCAAGACACAGGACGAAGCCAAGACAAAAGAATATCTCGACGAGTTGGAATTCCTTGCCGATACGGCTGGCGCGGTCACCGTGAGGCGATTCACGCAGAAGGTGGTTTCGCCTAACCAGACTACCTATGTGGGCAAGGGTAAGCTCGAGGAAATCAAGCAATATATCAAGGAAGAAGAGGAGGAAGACAGAGAAATCGGTATGGTTATCTTTGATGATGAACTCTCGGCAAAGCAGATCAGAAACATCGAGCAGGAACTGCAGGTGAAGATTCTGGACCGTACTTCGCTCATCCTCGACATCTTTGCCATGCGTGCGCAGACGGCTGCTGCCAAGACCCAGGTAGAGCTGGCACAGTATCGCTACATGCTGCCCCGTCTGCAAAGACTCTGGACTCACCTGGAACGCCAGGGGGGTGGTTCCGGCTCAGGTGGCGGAAAGGGTTCCGTAGGATTGCGTGGACCGGGTGAAACCCAGCTCGAAATGGACCGCCGTATCATCCTGAGCAGAATGAGCCTGCTCAAGGAGCGACTGGCTGAAATCGACAAGCAGAAGAACACCCAGCGCAAGAACCGCGGCAGAATGATCCGTGTGGCCCTCGTAGGCTATACCAACGTGGGCAAGAGTACCATCATGAACCTGCTCTCCAAGAGCGAGGTGTTTGCCGAGAACAAGCTCTTTGCTACCCTCGATACCACCGTGAGAAAGGTGGTGGTAGACAACCTGCCGTTCCTCCTCGCTGATACCGTAGGATTCATCCGCAAGCTGCCTACCGACCTGGTAGACTCCTTCAAGAGTACGCTCGACGAGACCCGCGAAGCCGACCTGCTGCTCCATGTAGTAGACATCTCCCACCCTGACTTTGAAGAGCAGATCCAGGTGGTAGAGAACACGCTGAAGGAACTGGACTGTGCCGACAAGCCATCGATGATTGTCTTCAACAAGATAGACAACTATTCCTGGATTGAGAAGGAGGAAGACGACCTCACCCCTATGGAGAAGGAAAACATTCCGCTGGAAGACCTCAAGAAGACCTGGATGGCAAAGCTCAACGATGACTGCCTGTTCATCTCGGCAAAGAACAAGGAGAACATCGACGAGTTCCGTGAGGTGTTGTACAAGAAAGTAAGAGAGCTCCACGTACAGAAGTATCCATACAACGACTTCCTGTACCAGGATTATGAATAAACTATAAAAACGTATCAACAATATGAATGACTACAGACCCCTAACCTCCGAGGAAATCGAGGTGCTCAGGAGCAACGACTGTTGGGCTGAAGACTGGACATCCATCAATGTCTCAGAAGATTTCAAACCGAACTTCATGCACCGCGTGATGCTCTATGGCGAAGTGAACATCGGCGCCTTCAACAAGAATGTGGAGGTGAGCCAAGGCTTCGTAAAGCACTCTGGCATCAACAATGCCACCCTGCGCAATGTAACCATAGGTGACGACTGCCTCATCGAGAACGTAGGTAATTTCATCAACAACTACAACATCGGGGATGATTGCTACATCTCGAACATCTCGACCATGGAAACCACCGAGGGAGCAACCTACGGTGAGGGCAACCTGGTGAGCGTGCTCAACGAGGTGGGAGAAGGAAACGTCATTCTCTTCAGCGATCTGAACAGTCAGCTTGCCGCCTTCATGGTGAAGCATTTCTCCGACAAGGAACTGAAGGAGAAGATCAGACAGCTCATCAAGACCGACATCGACAACAAGATGCCGGAACGCGGACAGATTGGCAACAACGTAAAGATTGTAAACACCAAGGAGATTACCAACTGTGTCATCAACGATCTCTGCGAGGTGAACGGAGCTTCCCGGCTCAGCGACTGCACCCTGCTGGGTTCGGTTCACGGCAACGTATATATCGGCACGGGAGTCATCATCGAGAACTCCATCATCGCCGAGGGTTCCAGCGTCATCAACAGCGTGAAGATACAGGACTGCTTCGTGGGCGAAGCCTGCCAGCTGAGCAACGGTTTCACAGCCTCAGCCTCCGTATTCTTCGCCAACAGCTATATGAGCAACGGTGAGGCGTGCGCCGCCTTCTGTGGTCCATTCACTGCATCGCATCACAAGAGCAGCCTGCTTATCGGCGGAATGTTCTCGTTCTACAATGCCGGTTCGGCAACCAACTTCTCCAACCATGCCTACAAGATGGGCCCTATGCACTGGGGCATCCTGGAGCGCGGTTCGAAGACAGCCAGCGGTGCCTATCTGCTGATGCCAGCCACCCTGGGTTCGTTCTCGGTATGCTTCGGCAAGCTGATGCACCACCCCAACACCCGCAACCTGCCGTTCGCCTATCTCATTGCCGATGGCGACAAGATGTTCCTCATTCCGGGCAGAAACATCACCACCGTGGGCTTGTACCGCGACATCAAGAAATGGCCTAAGCGCGACCTCCGTGCACCGGAAAACCGCAAGAGCATCGTTAACTTCGACTGGCTCTCTCCGTTCTCCGTAGGCGAAATTCTGAAGGGCAAGAAGATATTGGAGAACCTGCGCGAGGTGACGGGCGACAACGTTTCGCAGTACCTCTACCACGAATACATCATCCCGGCTACATCGCTCCACAAGGGCATCAAATACTACGATATCGCCCTGCGCATCTACATGGGTGCCGTGCTGAAGCGAGTTTTGAAGCGCGACCCTTCCATCACCCCTCCTGCCACGGAGATAGGAACCAGCGACTGGGATGACCTCTCCGGACTCCTCCTGCCGGTTAGCGAGGAAGAGCGCATCATCTCCGACCTGAAGGATGGAACCATCGAAACCATCCAGGAGCTCATCAGCCGCTTCGAGGAGATTGATGCTAACTATCGCGAATATCAGTGGGCATGGACCTACAAGATGATCTGCGACTACTACCACATCTCCGAGATTACCCTGGAGGATGCCAACCGCATCCACGAGGACTATATCAAGGCACGCCGCTCATGGATAGCGGAAATCAAGAAGGATGCCGAAAAAGAGTATGCCATGGGCGATGTGGAGGAAGAAGTTTACAGAAACTTCGTCAATAGTCTGGACCAGGAAGTGGAATACGAGAATTAATTCATAATGAAGAATTAACAATTTATAATTAACAATTTATAATTAAGAAATGAAGATTAAGCATGTTTTGCTGGCAGCTGTCCTGATGGGCAGCCTCAGCGCCACAGCTAAGGATTATCATTACACCACCATCCCCGGTGATGCGATGAAGACACGCATCTATACCCTCGACAACGGTCTGACGGTGTACATGTCAGTCAACAAGGAAAAGCCTCGTCTGCAGGCTAATATCGCCGTCAAGACAGGTTCCAGAAACGACCCTGCCGAGACAACCGGTCTTGCCCACTATCTGGAGCACCTGATGTTTAAGGGAACCCAGAAGTTCGGCACCACCGACCACGCCAAGGAGAAGCCTTATCTCGACGAAATCACTCGCCGATATGAGAGCTACCGCAAGCTGACCGACCCTGCGCAGCGCAAGCAGGCTTACCACGAAATCGATTCGGTTTCGCAGCTGGCTGCCAAATACAACATCCCGAACGAGTACGACAAGCTGATGGCGAGCATCGGAAGCCAGGGCACCAACGCCTATACTTCCAACGACGTGACCTGCTATGTGGAGAACATCCCGAACAACGAGATTGAGAACTGGGCAAAGGTACAGAGCGACCGATTCCAAAACATGGTGATCCGCGGTTTCCATACCGAGCTGGAGGCTGTATACGAGGAGAAGAACATCTCTATGGCTAGCGACAACGACAAGGAGTTTGCTGCCCTCTGGAAGCTTCTCACCCCTAGCCATCCTTACGGTACCCAGACCACCATCGGTGAGCAGGAACATCTCAAGAACCCTAGCATCATCAACATCCAAAACTACTTCCACCGCTACTATGTACCTAACAATGTGGCTATCTGTCTGGCAGGTGATTTCGACCCAGACCAGACCATTGCCATCATCGACAAGTACTTCGGTTCATGGAAGAAGAGCGACAACCTCACCCGTCCTGAGTTCAGCCTGCAGCCGGATATTACTGCCGTCAAGGATACTGCCGTAGTGGGCAAGGAAGCTGAAAACGTGATGCTCGCCTGGAAATTCAAGGGTGCCAACGACAAGGAGAGCGATATCCTCGATGTCATCGAGGACATGCTTTCCAACGGTAAGGCTGGACTGATGGAGGTTGACCTGGAGCAGCAGATGAAGCTGGCTTCTGCCGGAGCCTTCGTCTACGGCCTGCACGACTATTCTGCCTTCATCCTTGCCGGTAATCCTAACAAGGGTCAGAAGCTGGAAGAGGTACGCAGCCTCATGCTCCAGGAGATGGCGAAGCTGCGCCGTGGAGAGTTCGACAACGACCTTCTGCCTTCGGTCATCGCCAACAAGAAGCTGAACTTCTACAGAGGTCTCGACAGCAACGACAACCGTGCCAGCATCATGGCAGACGCCTTCATCAACGACGAGAAATGGGAAGACGTAGCCGGCAAGCTGGAGCGTCAGAGCAAGCTGACCAAGCAGGACATCGTGGATTTCGCCAACAAATACCTGCGCGATGACAACTTCATCTGCGTCTACAAGCAAATGGGCGAGGATACTACCCTGAAGAAGATTGAGAAGCCTGCCATCACTCCTATTCCGGCAAACCGCGAATATGAGAGTACTTTCGTCAAGGAAATCAAGAACGCCCAGGTGCCTGAAATCCAGCCTGTATTCCTCGATTTCAAGAAGGACCTTACCGTAGGCCAGACCAGCAGGAAGCTGCCTCTCGTATACAAGCAGAACACCCAGGACGACCTCTTCAACCTCGTATTCCGCTACGAGTTCGGCGATGAGGATGATATCCGCTACAGCTATGCAGCCCAGTATCTCGACTATATCGGAACCGACAAGAAGAGCGTTTCTGCCATCAAGCAGGCTTTCTACAAGCTGGCTTGCAACTTCAGCATCGCCCAGAGTTCCAAGACTCTGCAGATCAGCCTCAACGGTCTGAACGAGAACCTTCCTGCAGCTCTCCGGCTGACGGAGGAAATCCTGCACCATGCCAAGGCAGACAAGACCTCATGGAACCAGTTCATCGACCTCATCGAGAAGCAACAGCAGGATGCCAAGACCAACCAGATGTCAAACTTCAGCTATCTCTGGGACTACAGCACCTACGGTGCCTATAACCCAACCCGCAACGCCATCAAGACCGCTGACCTGCGCAAGATGGATCCTCAGGAGCTCGTCAATCTTCTGGGTGGACTGAACAACATCGAGCATACCGTGGCTTACTACGGTCCTTACAGCGAGAAGCAGCTCAACGCCCTGCTCGCCAAGGAGCACAAGACAGCCAAGAAGCTTGTAGCTATTCCTGAGGGCAAGGAGTACAAGATGGAAGAAATCAAGCAGAACGAGATTTATATCGCTCCTTACGATGCCAAGAACATCTATCTGCGTTCTTACCAGAACACCGGAAAGAAGAGCGATGTGAAGGACGGTGCCCTGATTTCTCTCTTCAATGAGTATTATGGTGGCGGCATGAATACCATCGTCTTCCAGGAGCTTCGTGAGACCCGCGGTCTGGCTTACAATGCCGGTGCAGCCTACTACACTCCAGTTCGCAAGGACGAGAAGGATTACTTCATGCGTCACATCATCACCCAGAATGACAAGATGATGGACTGCATCCACGTCTTCGATGAGATTACCGACAATCTCCCACAGAACGAGGCTTCCTTCAATCTTGCCAAGCAGAACCTGATGAAGTCTATCCAGAGCCGTCGCGTTACCAAGGCTGGCGTCATCAACGCATACTTCAATGCCAAGCTGATGGGCATCGACTATGATGTAACCAAGCTCTATTACGAGCAGCTCCCTTCACTCACCCTGCAGGACATCACGAACTTCGAGAAGCAGAATATCGTAGGCAAGCCATACCGCATGGTGATTCTCGGTGATGAGAAGAATCTCGATATGAAGAGCCTGGAGAAGATTGCGCCAATCAAGCGTCTCTCTCAAGAGGAAATCTTCGGCTATTAAATAGGAAAAAGAATATATTGAATATTTCAACAGTTTAAAATAACAAAAAAACATTATGGCAAAAACTCCAGATTTTAAGTATGCTCCAATGTTCCAGATTGGAGAGGACAAGACAGAGTATCGCCTTATCTCTAAGGAAGGCGTAAGCACAGCAGAGTTCGAGGGTAAGACTATCCTCAAGGTTTCCAAGGAAGCTCTTACTTTGCTGGCACAGCAGGGTTTCCACGACGTAGAGTTCATGCTCCGTCGTGAGCACAACCTCCAGGTGGCTAAGATCCTCAGCGACCCAGAGGCTTCAGAGAACGACAAGTACGTAGCACTCCAGTTCCTCCGCAATGCAGAGACTGCCGTTAAGGGCATTCTCCCATTCTGCCAGGATACAGGTACTGCTATCATCCACGGTGAGAAGGGTCAGCGCGTATGGACCGACTTCGAGGACGAAGAGGCACTGAGCCTGGGTGTTTACAACACCTACACACAGGACAACCTCCGCTATTCTCAGAACGCTCCTCTCAATATGTATGATGAGGTGAACACCCGTTGCAACCTGCCTGCTCAGATCGATATCGAGGCTACAGAGGGCGACGAGTACCGCTTCGTAATGGTTGCCAAGGGTGGTGGCTCTGCCAACAAGACCTACTTCTACCCTATGACCAAGGCTACTATCCAGAATGAGGGCACACTCCTCCCATTCCTCGTAGAGAAGATGAAGAGCCTGGGTACAGCTGCATGTCCTCCTTACCACATCGCCTTCGTTATCGGTGGTACTTCTGCCGAGAAGAACCTCCTTACCGTGAAGTTGGCTTCTATCAAGTACTACGATGAGTTGCCTACAACAGGTGATGAGACTGGTCGTGCTTTCCGTGACATCGACTTGGAGAACAAGCTCCTCGAAGAGGCTCACAAGATTGGTCTGGGTGCACAGTTCGGCGGTAAGTATCTCGCTCACGATATCCGCGTCATCCGTTTGCCTCGCCATGGTGCAAGCTGCCCTATCGGTATGGGTGTAAGCTGCTCTGCCGACCGTAACATCAAGGCTAAGATCAACAAGGACGGTATCTGGTTGGAGAAGATGGACGAGAACCCAACAGAGCTGATTCCTGAGGAGCTCCGCAACCCAGGTGAGGGTACCAAGGGTATCGAGATCGACCTCGACAAGGGTATCGACGCAGTTCGTGCTGAGTTGAGCAAGTATCCAGTAAGCACCCGTGTCAACCTGAAGGGTACCATCATCGTGGCTCGTGACATCGCTCACGCTAAGCTCAAGGCTCGCTTGGATGCTGGTGAGGAGATGCCAGAGTACTTCAAGAACCACCCTATCCTCTATGCAGGACCAGCCAAGACTCCAGAGGGTTATCCATGTGGATCTATGGGACCTACCACAGCCAACCGTATGGACCCATACGTAGATGAGTTCCAGGATCACGGCGCTAGCTTGGTAATGATTGCCAAGGGTAACCGTGGCGATGTTGTTACAGAGGCCTGCAAGAAGCATGGTGGTTTCTACCTCGGTACTATCGGTGGTGTAGCCGCCGTTCTCTCTAAGAGTTCTATCAAGAGCATCGAGTGCGTAGAGTACCCTGAGCTCGGTATGGAGGCTATCTGGAAGATTACCGTAGAGGACTTCCCTGCATTCATCCTCGTAGATGACAAGGGCAACGACTTCTTCAAGCAGTTGAAGCCTTGGACTCCTTGCAAGGAATGCCAGAAGTAATGATACAGACATCATAATATAAAAAAAGCTCAGGGCCATCTGCCTTGAGCTTTTTTCTTTATCTGTATTTCTTTTAAAGATCCTTTTACCTTTTTACTTTTTTACCTTTAAATTATATTTCACTGATAAACTGCTTATAGATATTATAGTAGATTTCTACCCATCCATCTTCTATCAGATTACTCAGCTCATCAGCCACATCAGGATGAGCATCGATGAAAGCCACGAGATCCGGATTATATCTCGTACCAGCCTCAGCCCGGAACTCCTTCATCACGGTATCAAAGTTTTTATCGCCCTTGTAGTTTCTGCCGATACGCTCAGTAGCAGCCTGCAGGCAGTCGCTCAATGTCACTATATCAATCATCAGGCGAACAGGCGACTGGGTGTTATCAAAAGATGCAGGATAACCACCCTTTCCGTTATACCATTTATGATGACCGAGCGTAGTATCATGAAACTTCTCCAGTTCGGGCGACAACTCCAGGAACTTCAGTCCCAACTCCGGATGCAGGGTGATGATCTTGCGTTCATCTGCCGTAAGCGGACGATAGTCATTATTCACCACAGAGATGATGGAGTTCTTACCTATATCATGATACAGGGCAGCACCATGGATATAGTCCATGAATTTCTTCTTATGGCGCTTCACATCAGATTCACTTTTGCATCCCAGCAGCCCCTTCAGCATTGCCGGCTGATAATGCAGGATTCCCCTCATCAATGTCTCTGCAATCTTCGCCACATGGGCAGAGTGGGCATAGGTGGTGACCTGCGTAGCCACACAGAGCGAATTCAGGAAATGAACCCGCTCCTTCGGTTTGAGATACTTGGTGATGCGGTCGTAGAGCACCAGGGCATTCATATTGCTGATATATGAATTATCATTCTGCTTGTCTTTTCTATACTGGAATACATGCTCTATATCCCGGCACATCTTCAGGACATTCCGTCGGCGTCGGGCGTAGGATATATCAGCCAGATCATTAAAGTAAAAGAGGGTAAAGAAAGGCTGCAGGAAAGCCCTGAACTCGAGAACCTCTAACCTCTTGTTCCTGACTCTTTCAAAAGAAGCACGATACCTCTTCAGTCCGAGTTCCAAAGCCTCACGGGCTGTGAGCTGGTGCAGACGCATCTGCATCACCAGGGTACGGGCGTAGGAGATATCACTGAGCTTGGGATTCTTCAGATTCCTGTCTATGATTCTTCTCATCATGGAATCTGCCACCTTTTTATCCAGAACGGTAGAATCTGAGAGATAAACATTGCGAAGCAAATTTTCATCTGCAGTCAGTAGTCTGTTCTTACATAATTGAACAGTTCTAGGATGAGCTCTCTCAAGAATGGGAGGATAATTCAATATCGCTCTCAATGTATCCAGCGCATTGCGATATTCCTGCAGGGATTGAAGCCCGGTTCTGAGAAAGATGGTATTACTGAGATCTACATACGCACCCAGCAGGGAATTGATGTCGAGAGGTTTATCCTTCAAACTATCGGAAGTAAGCAGCAGGTTAGAACGATATGCGTTCCTGAGATACGTGGTATCCTTCACCATATCCCAGACAGACCTATTAGCCCATGACTTTAACCGGTTGATGAAAAAGAAGCGTCTTCTTTCGGCAGGCAGTACCTTATCATATTCTTCTAGAATACTATATACTATCTTGGCAACAAAAGGATCGGCAGCAGATTGGGCCAAATAGTTTCTTCCAAAAGCATGATACAGTTCGGAGCATGCCGCAGTATCCTTCCTCTCAGGATCCTTATCGAAGTAATCGATGATGGCATTGATTATTTCCCGGTTAGCCAGGAAAATCTGATGGTTCTTCAGCGCACGATGGCGGAAGTAATTCACCCACTTATCATGTTCCTTGATTCGGAAGATGCTGTCGTTATACTGATTATAAATCTCTCTGTTCTTGCGCAGGATATCAAAGCATTTATCAAAATCGGGCTTTTCGCCAAGTGCCACACGCTGTTGAGCGTAACCCGAAAGAGTCATACCGATTAGCAGCAAGCATAGCATCAAAAATCTTCTTATTATCATCAAATACTTTATCATCATTTTCTACTTGTTATCACCATTTTCTACTTCAGTAAAGTTCATGAAGCTAAAATTTGAGTGCAAATATACGACTATTTTTTCATAATCCCATGTTTTTCCTAAAAAAAATAGAGCTGCCATCTACTCTTCACAAGCAGATAGCAGCTAATCAATCAACATTAAACCTATATATCAACTATTCACTAAAAACCAACAATTCAAAACTAATACTTACTGACCAAATGGGGAGCCTTACAATGTATATTCCTCAGGAATCTGAGGCATTGCACCATTCTGGGTACAAACGTATGCACTTACCTTAACGGCAAGCTCGTGTGCCTCCTGGATGCTCTTACCCTTCAGAATGCTGGCACAGAAAGTACCGGTGAAGCTATCGCCTGCACCTACGGTATCAGCCACCTCAACCTTTGGAGTCTCCTGGAATGACTTCACACCTGGAGCGAAGACATAGCTGCCGTTCACACCGCAAGTCAATACGAGCATATCGAGATTGTACTTGCCGAGAATCAACCAGCACTTGTTCTCGATATCCAAACCAGGATAACCGAAGAGGCGGCCGATGGTAATCAACTCCTCATCGTTGATCTTCAAAACATTGCAGCGCTTCAAGCTCTCGGTAATCACCTCAGTAGTATAGAAGTTCTGACGAAGATTGATGTCGAAAATCTTCAGACAATCCTCTGGAGTATGATCAAGGAACGTATAGATGGTCTTGCGGCTGACCTCACTGCGCTGAGCCAGAGAGCCCCAGCAAACAGCACCGGCATTGGCAGCAATCTCCTTGATATCATCGGTGAATGGGATATTGTCCCAAGCCACATTCTGCTTGATATCGTATGTAGGAACACCCTCCTTGTCGAGCTGCACCTGAACGGTACCTGTAGGGAATTCTACCTCAGGCATCACATACTTGAGCTTCTTCTCATCGAGCAGGCGGAGAGCTGTATCGCCCAGAACATCCTTGCCCACAGCACTGAC
>OJKP01000156.1_pt1 | contig 55125 bp, 49 predicted proteins | sample 1596521 | NCBI WGS metagenome assembly OJKP01 (sample SAMEA4350130, study PRJEB24818) | metagenome | biome: human; feature: gut; material: faeces | place: Denmark | collected 2013-09
AAGCGGTAAGGAGGCAGGAAATGAATCTTGCGCTTCTTAGACATGGCATCATTGCAGATAGTCTTCAGAGATTTCATAGGTGCAGAGTTGTGGACACCAACCTGTTCTGCCAAGTCGTGTACGCTTTTCACGCTGCCATACCATACGATATCTTCAATATCTATATCGTCACCGATCAATGTCTCGATGTCGTTGTCAATGTCGATTACACCTACCAGACCATCGCGCTGCTGTCCGAAATAATAGAGGAAAGTAGAGTCTTGACGGAATGGATAGTATCCATTGTTAGGGAAATTACAAGGTGAATTGTTATTTCCGAAAATCAAAATTACGCCTTCACCTACAAGCTTCTTAAGCTCTTGGCGGCGCTGAATGTAAGTGTCCTTACTAAACATATTTTTAGTTTTTTGTTATATTTTGGTGCAAAGTTAGTGATTATTTCCCAAAAAATGCTTATCTTTGCAAGCAAAATCGTATAAAAAGTGAGAATTTATAAATAATTAATAATAAAAGCCCGCTTTTTGTGCAAAAATGAATAAAAAACAGGTAAATGGTATGAAAATGGAAAGAAAAACGGGACTGGTCTTGGAAGGAGGCGGAATGAGAGGTGTGTTTACAAGCGGGGTACTGGATGCCTTCATGAAACACGATTTGTATTTCCCATATACGGTGGCTGTTTCTGCAGGTGCTTGCAATGGTATGTCGTATATCAGTCGCCAACCTCGTCGTGCCCGTATTTCCAATATCGACTACTTGGCTCGGTATGAATATATCGGTCTTCGGCATCTGGTTACTCAAGGTTGCATCTTCGACCGCCGGTTGCTTTATGATAAATTTCCCAACCAGTTGTTGCCTTTCGATTTTGATACTTATTTCCAGCATGCGGAAGGTTTTGAGATGGTAACGACCAATTGTCTGACGGGGCATGCCATGTATCTTTCTGAAACTCATGATAAGCAGCGTGCTCTGGATATCGTCAGAGCTTCAAGCAGTTTGCCTTATGTCAGCAAGATTGTGAATGTGGATGGTATCCCGATGCTGGATGGTGGTATTGCCGACAGTATTCCTGTTCAGCATGCCATCGATATGGGGTATGAGCATAATGTGGTGATACTGACCCGCAACAAGGGGTGGCGTAATCATGGGAAGGATCGAAAGATACCTTATTTATATAAGAACTATCCTCGCCTTCGTGTTGCTCTGAGTCATCGTCATAAGGTATATAATGAACAAATCCAACTTGTAGATGACCTGGAGGCTGCGGGTAAGATCACATGTATTCGCCCGCTTCGTCCGCTTGAGGTGGGACGTATTGAGAAGGATACTGTCAAATTGGAACGGTTATACGAAGAAGGCTTCACTTTGGGTGAAGCCTTCTGTAAGGAGTTTATTTGATTTAAATGTAAATTCCCAATATTTTTTGGAGGTTTTTCTCTCTTGTTGCTCCCATGATGAGGAACAAGTCTATCAGCCACCAGATTCCACATCCTCCACAGGTTATGAGTTTAAGTATTCCGATAACCACATCACCGATGTAGATACGATCGATTCCTAAAGAACCTACGAGAACAGAGAGAATGATAGCTATGGTTGGATCTTTGGATTGAGCCAGATAGATACTGGCAGTGTTGTAATCCATTCCTAACAGTTTTTCTCTGAGGGTACCCAGAGCTTCGTATGGCAATTTGCTGCCATATATAGCAATCAGTTGATCAACTTGTTGATAGTTCATAAGCTTGACATTAAATGTTGAGAATATTTCTTAGTACAAACCAGATGCAAAAAGAATAGACGTATATCCATATAGCAATTTTACCTTCAAAAATACTTGTCATTTTCTCTTTTAATTTCCCATTCGGTAAATAATATGTTGCTATGATGATAAGCGTATAGGGGAGGGCGTATATTAAATAATAGTTATAGTGACAGGCTTTTAGTACATCTCCATTAGTGAGGGCATGTAAGAAACGTTGTATTCCACATGCTGGACAACTAAGTGTGGTTATCAGCTTAAAAGGGCATTTAGGCCAAAACCAATAGTTGCTTGGATTGAAGCTGTACAGTAAACTGAGTGCTACTATAACTATTAATAAATATGTGTACTTGTTTTTTGCAATTTGCTTGAAACGCTTACATACCAAGCATAGCAAAGATGGTTGCACCATAGACTAACCAGTAGATTATGTTGATAACCAAACCGACACCTATACCGATAAGACTCCATTTCTTTGCCTCTTGTGCTGCTAAATTGGCAGCTTCATATTGTTTTGCATAGTAAAGACCATTTACCTTACTTGCCTTAACGATACCTACAATACCAAGTGGCAAGCAACAGCAGATTGTGCAGATGATTGCAAGTACAAGATTGTTGTCTGGCTTTGGAGGCATAGGTGTGCTGACCTGCTGCTCAAAATCGTTTTGTTCCATAATTGTGTACGAGTTAGACCATTTTGTTTTTAGTTACTAGAATGTAGTCTGGTCTTTTCGCTACATTTTAGTTTTTATTTACTTTTTCGATTTTTGCTCTAATTTTGAAAATTGAGCTACTCTGTTTTAGATTGTTCTTTTTTATTGAAAGATTTGCTCCGAAATATCTTTATTCTTCCAATAAATCAGGACGCAGGCGTCTGGTTCTTTCCATGGCCTGATCGAATTCCCATTGGCGAATCTTTGCCTCATTTCCGCTCAGTAGTATCTCTGGAACTTTCCAACCCTTATAGTCTGCTGGTCGGGTATAGATAGGGGCAGCAAGAATGTCGTCCTGGAAACAGTCGGAGAGAGCGCTTTGCTCATCGCTGATGACTCCTGGAACCAAACGGATTACTGCATCAGAGATAATGGCTGCAGCAAGTTCGCCACCTGTCAATACGTAGTCGCCTACAGAAATCTCACGGGTGATGAGATGGTCTCTCACTCTTTGGTCAATTCCCTTGTAGTGACCGCAGAGGATGATGAGGTTGCCTTGCATAGACATCTCATTGGCAATCTTCTGGTTGAAAGTCTCTCCGTCTGGAGAAACATAGATGACGTCATCATATTCGCGTTCAGCCTTGAGGGCAGTAATGCAGCGGTCGATAGGTTCGCATTGCATCACCATGCCGGCACTTCCTCCGTATGGATAGTCATCTACTCGTTTCCATTTATCTAATGTATAATCACGCAAGTTATGGAGATGAATCTCTGCGAGACCCTTCTTCTGTGCACGTGCCAGGATAGACTCATTGAAGAATCCCTCCAGCATTTCCGGTAATACAGTGATAATATCTATTCTCATATTGAATGCAAAGATAATATAATTTGAACAAGTAGCCAAATGATTCTGCTATTATTTTCATTTGGAATGTATTGCAAAGAATTATATACGTCTTACTTGATGATAACCTTCTTCTTTCCGATGATGTAAACTCCCTTGGTAAGCTGGCTTGCATCTGTGCCCAAGTAGCGACCGTCGAGGGTGAAGATACGTGTATCCTTTTCCTGATTCTGCTGGATGACAGGGCTATCGATGCCTGTAGCAAAGTCCTTGAGATAATCGAAGGTAATGACGCCGTCGGCCTCCTTGATGTTGTAGAAAGGCTTTTCCAATGTGCTCTTGTTGAGTACGACACTCAAAAGTTCGGTCTTATTTGTAGTACCTGGGAATGGATCGCCTTGGAGACTTGCCTTGTATTGATCGTCTGTCCATTGTTTGCCATCACCATGGTTGTAGTCTGAAATTACATCACCATCTGCAGGAACAATCATGACATTTGGTTTGCCAATCTCGTTGTTGAGTCTGTTGTCAAGGCTGACGACATCGTAAGGGTAGTCAATACGCCAAACTAACATGCCAGTAGTTTTGAAGGCTTTGGTTATTCCCCTCCACCAACCATCTGTCTGGATATTTTGGATAAGAAGGTATTCGTTTTTTTCTCCATTGATCTTGTAAGCAGTTCTGCTTGTGGCATAGGAATTTAAGCTTACTTGTTTTGCTTCATCTCCTAATTCAATAGGATCAGTCCAGCCCATTACATCCATTTCCCATGGGGAATATGGAGTAGGAAAATAGCCATTGTATGTATATTCTCCTCCATCCATCAAATCCCAGTATTCTGGGTTTTGGTTATCTACTCTTGATGCTTCAACTGTAGGATAAAGGTCTGGAAGTCCCATTGTATGGCTGAATTCATGACAGAAAAGGCCGATACCATTGAGCAATGGCTTGCCTTCAATCCAGTTTTTTGGTGTTCCATTCAACTCGTTGTTGATGCCATATCTGCTAATCATCTTACCTTTCAACTTGAGTGAGATATTAGTTCCCGGCTCGTTGAAAGTAGCAGAGCCTGATTTAGGCCATAGACAATCAGCACTATTACCTCCGAAACTCTCGCTATATCCTGCATATATGATATAGACCAAGTCGATATAACCATCATTATCTTGATCGTAATCAGCAAAGTTGACATTAGTCGATACGTTCTTGCAAGCTTCTGCTATCATTTCTTTGAAGTTGGCATCAGTTCCTCCTGTATTGCTGCCATAATAGGCAGAATTCTTTTTTACGGTAACGGGACCTACGATGTCAAACTGAGGAGTGAACTTTCCCTGACTCATATCATTGAAGTACTGGGATACACTGCCGTGGTTTACCATTCCTTTTGTAACATTTGTAACATAAGCATTATTGGCTTCAGGCGCATCTTCTCCGGCTCCTTTGAGATAATGGGTAAATGTGGCAACTGGATCTGATGTCTTGAATTTGACATCCTGAAATTCTACCAGGATGACCAAAGCCTTCGGTGAACCAGTATGAGGGAAATATGCAGGAGTTACTGTGCCGATAGGTTTGGCAAGTGCCTGAGGCTCTGCATTGAGCAAGTTGAGGAACTTCTCCTTGTCTTGGTTATTAATGACCTGTTCTTCCACAGTTCCACGTTCACCGGCATTATGAGCCAATTGTGGGGTAGCTTTCAGCGTTCCGTCTTCCTCCACCTGTGCAACATAATAGTTGCTGCCCACCTGTACGAGAAGTACATCGTCTGCGGTACTGTACCAGCTGAAGTGTTCATCACCATGAAGGCGAATGGTCAGTTGGCTGCCATCACTCTGAGTAATGGTAGTGAGTGCAGTATGCGCTTTTGCTGCAAAGCCGCTTGCGATGCCCATCAGAGCAAATGCAATGCTAAGTAAAATCTTCTTCATATAATGATTTTTAATTATTAATGCTAATTTCGTTTGATTGATGCTTTATTTGAATGCTAAATGATAATTTTATTTGTTTGATAGAATTCTTTATTTGAAATAATATTGTCCCTTCTTCTGGGTCTGGTGACCAAACTCGATGGCATGGTGCGGACAATGGTGGTAACAATTGAAACATGTGAGGCAGTCGTCATGATGCAGCCATACAGGCATTTTCCCTTTACCGCCATCAATATCTCCAACGGGACAGACATGGGCGCAGATGCCACATTTCACACATTTGTCTGCTGTGACGTGAAAACGCTTGTCTGTAATGAGAACTTTTTCAAAGAAACCACCCACAACCTTGGTGAAAAACCATGGAATAGGACCTTTTACCAATCTGCAGATACCTTCCTTACGATTGAAAATCTCCTCGCTGATTTCTTCCAGTTCCAAAGCAGACTTCTCCTTTTTCCGAATCTCCTTTTCCTTCGGATCGACATCCATGAAAGGTAATCCTACGTATGACTCGGGCATGATGAGAGAGAAGGAAGAGGCTACCTCATGCACTCCGATATTCGATAAGGAAGAATTGGAGGCAATCGTTTCGTTGAGATTCTCTATGGCCAGTCCGATACTGTCACCAGCCGTACAGACTGCATAGGCGTAAACGGGGCTTAGAACTGGCGATTCATGGTTGGGGTGCACTTCTTCAGTTGGTAGATTGACCTGAAGTTTAGCTATAAATTCCCTGACAAGTCTTGGAACCCTCCAACCATGAACGGGGAAAACGAAACCAAGCCGTTCACCTTTTTCCAAGATGAACGGCTCAGTATATTGGACGCCTGATTTTTTGATGAGCCTCATTTCTTCGGCAATATCAATCAGTCGCTCATGTGTAGCTGTTGCCAATTTGATGGCAGCCCAGCGGGTATTTCCTGTACCAGAAAAATAAAATATCATTTTTTAGTTTCAGTGCAATCAGATTTATTTCTGTTCTTCCACCATGACACCCTCGATGTAAAGACGTGTCATCTCAACGTTGCCATTGCTACGAACGGTGATAGACTTCTTGAAATGACCAGGGAACATACCCTTGCCATTGTATGTTACAGTAATCTGACCTTTCTGGCCTGGTGCGATAGGCTGCTTGGTATAGGCTGGAATAGTGCAGCCGCAACTGGCGATGGCCTGATTGATAATCAATGGCTTATTGCCTACGTTTGTGAAAGTGAAAGTAGTCTTCTGTACAGGAGACTTCTCACTGAAGTTGCCAAAGTTGTGTACCACTCTGTCAAACTTGATTTCTGCCTGTGCGCTTGCTGTTGCTACCATGGCAACAAGCATTGTCAGCGCTAAGATAAATCTTTTCATATCTTTGATTTTATTTATATTCAACTTTTTATTTGCATATTTGGATGCAAAGTTACGCATAAAGTTTAGTATTCTGCTACTTTTTTACAATATTTTATACTTAATCATGCGATATTCTATTTTTTATCAAGCAATTGAGCCAGAAATTGTCCTGTAAGACTCTTCTTGCATTGCATCACTTCCTCTGGCGTACCGGCAACAACCAGGTTGCCACCCTTGTCACCTCCTTCAGGACCGAGGTCGATGATATAGTCGGCGCATTTGATGACATCAAGATTATGCTCGATGACAACCAGTGAGTGCCCTCTCTCAATGAGTGCATTGAAAGCATGAAGCAGTCGCTTGATATCATGGAAGTGCAGACCGGTGGTAGGCTCGTCGAAGATGAAGAGGGTAGGTTCCTGATCTTCCTTACCGATGAAGAAGGCAAGTTTGACACGCTGGTTTTCTCCACCAGAAAGCGTACTTGAATTCTGTCCGAGTTTGATATAGCCTAATCCTACTTCCTGCAAAGGGCGTAAACGGCTGACGATGACGCGGCAGGAATCGAAGTCACCATTGTTGTGCTGGTTCTTCTCATCTGCAAAGAATTCGATAGCCTCGTTCACGGTCATGTTGAGCACATCATTAATATTCTTACCTCCGAATTGTACCTCAAGGATATCGTGCTTGAATCGTTTACCTTTGCATGCCTCGCATTGCAAAACCAGGTCTGCCATGAATTGCATCTCGATAGTTACATAACCTGCTCCCTTGCACTCTTCACATCTTCCTCCCTCAGCATTGAAGGAGAAATAGGCAGGAGTGAATCCCATCTGTTTTGCCAATGGTTGATTGGCAAAGAGCGAACGGATGGCATCGTATGCCTTCAGATAGGTGGCAGGGTTGCTGCGGGAACTTTTACCGATAGGGTTCTGGTCCACAAACTCCACATGCTTGATGGCATTGATGTCGCCTTCTAAGCCTAAGTGCTCACCTGGTGCATCTGCCACCAAGTCTAAATGGCGGCGCATGGCAGGGAAGAGGATTCCCTTGATGAGTGAACTCTTGCCGGAACCAGAAACACCAGTCACTACCGTAAAAACATTGAGCGGCAACTTGACGTCGATGCCTCTGAGGTTATTCATTCTGGCACCCTTGATTTCGATGAAACGGTTCCACGCACGATGGCTTGTTGGTGTTTCTATCTTTTCATGATGGGTGAGATACTTGATGGTGTAACTATTAGGGTATTTCTCCAAGAGTTTCTGCTGGGCTTCCTTGTCGGTAGTAGAATACTCAGAAGCAGGACCGGCATAAACCAGTTGACCGCCCAGACGACCAGCATCCGGACCGATATCTATCAGGTAGTCGGCAGCTCGCATGATTTCCTCGTCATGCTCTACGACGACTACCGTATTTCCTAATTGCTGCAATTCTCTCAGCACCTTGATGAGTCGTGCTGTATCTCTGCTGTGAAGACCGATGCTTGGCTCGTCGAGAATATAGACACTTCCTACAAGTGAAGAACCTAAGTTGGTGGTCAGGTTGATGCGCTGGCTTTCACCTCCAGAAAGGGAGTTGGAAAGACGATTGAGCGTGAGATAACCGAGTCCCACATCCAGCAGAAACTGCAGGCGGTTTGTAATCTCTGCCAAGAGTCTTTTGCTCACGCATTTCTCGTGTTCGGTCAGTTCCAGTTTGGTAAACCAGATCTTGAGATTGGTGATAGACATCTCCACGAGTTCAGTAATACTTTTGCCGCCAATCTTCACGTAGTTGGCTTCTTTCTTTAAGCGAGTGCCGTGGCAATCTGGACAAATCGTCTTGCCGCGGAATCTGCTGAGCATCACGCGGTACTGTATCTTATATTGGTTTTCCTTCACCATTCTGAAGAATTCGTCAATGCTCACCCTGTCGTGTGGCTCACGATTCTTCTCAGAAGGAAGACCATGCCAAAGCCAATCTTTCTCCTTTTGAGAGAGTTCGAAGTATGGTTTGAAAATAGGGAAATTATAGGGCTCTGCTCTGCGGATAAATTCCTTGAGCCACATACCCATCTTTTCTCCTCGCCAGCAAACCACACAACCGTCATAAACACTCAGGGAAGTATTTGGGATGACGAGCTTTTCGTCGATGCCGATTACGCTTCCGTAACCCTCGCAGGTAGGACAGGCACCTAAAGGAGAATTGAAGGCAAACATATTGTCTGACGGTTCCTCGAAGGTCATTCCATCTGCTTCAAAACGGGTCGAAAAATCATAGGCAATCTTACTTGGCAAGAACAGGAGGCGGCAGGCGCCATCTCCTTCGTAAAAAGCTGTTTCGGCTGAGTCCATGAGACGGCTGGTATCATCTTTTTCTTCACTTACGGAAGAACGGTCTATCACGAGAAAGATTTCCATGCCTGTTTCAGTCATCAGCTTTTTGAGCTTTTCGTCAGAGGCTTCAAGAAGATCCCTCATGCTTACTTCTGGCGAAAGCATCTCGCCGCTATTGGCTTTATCCAGGAAGTCTTCGATGCGTTCAAACTCATTTTTCACCAAAATACGTGCATATCCTTCCTGAATATACATCTCCAGTTGCTTGCTGAGGCTTCGTCCCTCAACGATGTGAAGAGGGGAAAGGATGACAAACTTGGTGCCCTTGGAATATTGGCGGGTACAAGCTAAGATGTCTTCTGTAGTATGGCGCTTCACCTCCTGTCCGCTGATAGGAGAAATAGTTTTTCCTATGCGAGCATAGAGTAATCTGAGATATTCGTAAATTTCAGTACTGGTACCCACGGTGGAACGTGGGTTACGGGAAATAACTTTCTGTTCGATGGCGATGGCAGGTGGCAATCCCTTGATGAAGTCACATTCTGGTTTGCTCATTCGACCCAAAAACTGTCGGGCGTATGAAGATAAGGATTCCACATAACGGCGCTGACCTTCGGCATAGAGTGTGTCGAAAGCCAACGATGACTTACCGGAGCCAGAGACACCCGTGATGGCAACAAATTTGCCCTGAGGTATCTTGACATTGATGTTTTTGAGATTGTTAGCCCTGGCTCCTTTGATCTCAATATATTTATCTTTTGCCATTTTTTACTTTTTTACCTTTTTACTTTTTTACCTTTTTACTTTTTTACCCTTTTACCTTTACTCATGATGATAAGGTTCCCCTTTTATAATGGTACACGCGCGATAGAGGGCTTCCGTGAAGATGAGGCGCACCATCTGATGCGAGAAAGTCATCTTGGAGAGGGAAATCTTCTCGTTGGCACGCTCATAGACTGCCTGCGAGAAGCCATAGGGACCACCAATGATGAAGACAAGTCTTCTGGCAGTAGCCTGCTTACGTTCTATCCACTTGGCAAATTCGATGCTGCGGAATTCCTGACCATGTTCGTCCATCAATACAACGGTATCTGAAGGTTGCAGGAGTTTCAATATCATTTCCCCTTCTTTTTCCTTCTGCTGCTGTTCGCTGAGGCTCTTCGTATTCTTGAGCTCAGGAATAGTCGTAATATTGAAAGGCATGTAGTGGGTGATGCGCTCAGCATAGTCCTTGATGCCTGCAATAAAATGCTTGTTTACGGTCTTTCCGACCAATATCAGTTCAGTCTTCATTATTGTTCTTTATTCTTCACTCTTCGTTCTTCACTTTCTCCTCGTCCCTGTAATATCCCTTTCCGATTCGTTTTGGATTCTTCGGGAACCAGCCTTTCTCGCATCGCTCTCTCTGTTCAAAGAGTTCACCGATGCTCCACAGGCTTGAGGCACCTACCACACCTAAAATGGCAGAGAAGAGCACATTAGCAATCAGGAAGGCTGCACCGATGCAGACAATGCCTGCAACGAGAAATACCCACCAAAACCTGGTGCCCGTATAATATTCCGTCTTCATCACGATAGGATGAAAGATACCTATTATTAAAAAGGTAGAAATGGCGATGATAACGCCCGTATAATAAATTTCCATATCTTTAAATTCTTAAATTCTTTATCCAATTATTACTATATAAAACAGATACAATATTGCTAAATATCAGCCTTATTCTATTTTCATTTCCGTTTCAAAGTGCAAAAATACAAAAAAAACTCCAAACTTGTTGGGTTTATGAAATAATTTATATATCTTTGTACTCAAATTATTAATAACATATATATAATCAGACTATGGCTAATAACGCAGAATTAATCAAGCAGTGTGAAGAAAGAGCACAGCAGTGGCTCACTCCCGCTTTTGACGAAGAAACACGTAATGAAGTAAAGGCAATGCTCGAGGCTGAAGATAAATCAGCTCTCGTTGATGCTTTCTATCAGAACTTGGAGTTCGGTACTGGTGGCTTGCGCGGTATCATGGGTGCAGGAACCAACCGTATGAACAAGTATATTGTAGGTATGGCTACTCAAGGCTTTGCCAACTACATCCTCAAGGCTTTCCCAGGTGAAAAGAACCTCTCTGTAGTGGTTGGTCATGACTGCCGTAACAACTCTCGTCTCTTTGCAGAGACAGTAGCAGCTATCTTCTCTGCCAACGGTATCAAGGCTTATCTCTTTGAGAGCCTCCGCCCAACACCAGAGATTTCTTTCGCTATCCGTGAACTCGGTGCTAAGGCTGGTGTGAACGTAACTGCTTCTCACAACCCTAAGGAGTACAATGGCTACAAGGCTTACTGGAGTGATGGTGCTCAGGTTTTGGCTCCACATGATACGGGTATCATTGAGGAGGTGAACAAGGTTACTATCAATCAGGTGAAGTTTGAGGCTAACTGGGATTTGATCAAGATTATCGGTGGTGAGATGGATTATGACTATATGACTGCTGTTCATTCTGCCATGATCGACCAGGATGTCATCAACCGTCAGAAGGATCTCAATATCGTTTACTCAGCTATGCATGGTACAGGTCGCGTCATCGTTCCTCTCTGCTTGCGTTCATGGGGCTTCCAGAATATCAATGTAGTTCCTGAGCAGATGGTTGTAGATGGCAACTTCCCAACCGTTGTTTCTCCTAACCCAGAGAATGCTGAGGCTATGACTCTTGGTATGAAGCTCGGTACTAAGTTGAATGCTGACCTCGTAGTAGCTACCGACCCAGATGCAGACCGTCTTGCTATCGTTTGCCGCGATGACAAGGGTGAGTGGATGATCATCAATGGTAACCAGACTGCCATGATGTTCTGCTACTATATCATTGAGAACAAGAAGAAGTTGGGCAAGTTGAAGCCAACAGACTTCCTTGTAAAGACCATTGTAACTACAGAGGTAATTGCTGAGATTGCAAAGAAGAACAACGTAGAGTTGCGCGACTGCTACACTGGTTTCAAGTGGATTGCACGCGAGATTGCTATCTCTGAGGGCAAGCAGCAGTACATCGGTGGTGGTGAGGAGAGTTTCGGTTTCTTGCCATACGATAAGGTACGTGATAAGGATGCTCCTGCATCTATCTGCTTGATTTGTGAGATTGCTGCCTGGGCTAAGGATCAGGGCAAGACTCTCTACGATCTCTTGATGCAAATCTATGCAGAGTATGGCTTCAGCAAGGAGTTCACTGTAAATGTAGTTCGCCCAGGTAAAACTGGTGCTGATGAGATCAAGCAGATGATGACAGACTTCCGTGCTAACCCTCCAAAGGAGTTGGGTGGCAGCAAGATTGTAACTTGGAAGGACTACCAGAGCTTGGAGGCTAAGCATGTTGATGGTAGCGTAGAGAAGCTCAATATGCCTACAACAAGCAATGTGCTCCAGTGGTTCTGTGATGATAACACTAAGGTAAGTGTTCGCCCTTCAGGTACAGAGCCTAAGATTAAGTTCTATATCGAGGTAAAGGATCCTTCATTCAAGTGCGCTGGTTGCTACAACCGTTGTACAGCAGCTGCTATGGAGAAGATTGAGGCTATCAAGAAGAGCTTGAACTTAGATTAATTCGTAGATTTTTATATTTCCGGCGAGAGGTCATCCTGACTTCTCGCCTTTTTGTATTTTATGCATGATGATTCGGCAAAATAGGCTACAAAGCAAAAGTGTTGTGATTGCCAAGTAAGTATTGAAACTACTATTATAATAAGGAAACTCCCCAGATTCATCAGGAATCTGGGGAGTTTATATATAAATCAAATATACTTTCAAATAGGCGGTGCTATTTTTCAAATAGATGATGTTATTTGCATATTACTTGCTCAAATTAGCAATGGTAGCAATCATGGCTGCGATGCTTGATATACTTGTACCGAGACTCATCGTTTCTGCGATACTCATCTTGCGCTTCAACTTGGCAGGAACTACAATTTCACAACCAGGTTGAACTTTAGCACCATGACCAACTTTGGCAACCTTACCATTCATATAGATGATATATGACTTGCTCTTGATGGCATCAGAAGCAAAACCACCAGCTTGGTCTATGTAGTAGCTTGCCCGTTTGCCCTTTTCGTAGGCAACAGTATTGGCATACATCACAGCACCATTGATTTTTACAGTTCCTATATATTGTGGAACAACCAGACGGTCTCCTTCACGCAGTACCAGGTCGTCATCACATCCAGGATTCTTGAGTGCAGCAGCTAGGTCAATTCCTACAGGATATTCATCTGGAACATTGAATTTCTCCAATTCTGCGTTCTTAGCTCCTTCAGCTACCTGTTGGAGATTACCACTGTTGCTGCTTGCTGCCAGCTGGAGGAGATTCTTCTGCTGTTGCTCACGCTGCATCTTCAGAACAGCTTCCATGCGGTCTTTCTCTGCGCTGTTGGCTCTACGGATTAAGCGTGCTCCCTTGATATATGCCTCATTGGTTGCTCCACCTGCCTTGTAGAACAGGTCGCTTATGCGGGAATTACGCTTGGTAAGCGTATAAGTTCCAGCAAACATAACCTCACCCTCGATGCTCACATTTTCCAGTTCGTTGTAAGCAGGACTCTTGCGGATGGAAACCTCGTCGAAAGGCATCAGGACAAATCCAGGAGTGCCATCAATGACAAAACCATCCTTTAAGGAGAGGGTGAATGTCTGGGCAATCAAGCTATCTGGTTTCAATGCCTTGGCATCAGAAACGCGGCGGCTTACGTTGACATTCACGGTGGATGCCTTGTCGGTCAGACCACCAGCCTGAAGAACGAAGTCTTCGATAGTTTCATTGTCGGCGTATTTATAGGTTCCAGGATACTGTACCTCGCCGCGAATTGTGATGGTTCGCTCTATCAGTTTATCCTGTCGGGTAGGGATGAAGAGCACATCATTCTCCTTCAACGGAATATCTGCCACCTTTCCACTCATGATACCTGCGATATCCATACTGATAACTTCCAATGTGCGGTCTGGCTTCATTCTGTGCATGACCGCTCTATTGGTGAATGCATCCTCAGTAAGACCTTCTGCATGTTCTACCAGAGAACGAACGCTGTTAATCTGTTCGCCGATATTGTACATACCTGGACGGAATACAGCACCCTTGATTTCTACCGTATTGGCATATCTTGGCAGGATGGAGTCAACGCTTACTGAATCGCCATCAGCGATGTGGAAACTGGCAAAATCGAATTCGTCAACATTGAATACGGCATATTCTCTTCCTGTCTTTCTGTTCACACGTACCGATTTCTTATAAGCATCACCGGTGAAACTACCGGCATATTTGAGCAGTGAATTGATGCTCTCGTTCTTTTTCATCTCATAGAACATCGGGCGTTTTACCTTACCCGTGATGTTGACCAGACAGTCGTATGGACCTACTACAATCACATCATTGTCTGCGAGTCGTACATTGCCTGTCAACTTACCATTGAGGATGTAGTCGTAGATATCAACTACAGTAACCAACCTGTTGTTTCTATATACCTTAATATTACGGAGTGTACCCAGGTCGTTGGTTCCTCCAGCCATGTAGAGGGCATGGAAAACGGTAGCGAAGGCAGAGAGGGTATAGGTTCCTGGAGCCTTTACTTCACCCATCACATTGACCATAATGGTCTTGGTCTGGCCTACTGTCAACTTGATATGGCTGGAAGAATATCTGCTACCTAACGTACCGCGCAATCTTGCATTAGCCTGAGCAACGGTGAGGCCGCTGACATTCACCGGACCATATCCCTCGATGGTAACAGTTCCATCTGGAGAAACAGTACTCTCGATGGTTTTCTGGGAAGCACCATAGATGTCGATGATGACAGCATCACCAGGACCCAAGCGGTAGTTCTGTGGGGTTGCGATATTCATGTTAGGCTCAAAGCTCAACTCCTTATTATTAAAGATGTCGCGGCCGAAGACCTTCTTGCGATTGTATCTCTGTTCTGCCAGCAAATGACGAAGCAACTGGGTTGAATCAGGGTAGATACCATACATCTCGTTCTGCATGTCCACATACTCCTCGTCCTGATTATCGTAAGTATGCTTATAGGAGAAATCTCGCTGGCCTTTGATTCTATAGTTGCTATAGTTACTGGCCTCCTTGTCAGCCTCTTTCCCATAATCATCACGAGTTTTACCGTTGTTGGTACGTAGGCGAGATCCATTTGATGAGACTTTTCCTGTAGCACTGGCAAGGCCGCCCAGTTTGGCTTCCTTTTCATAGCGAGTGCGTACACGTCGAATCTGAGAAATATCAACACCGCGTTGCATCAACTTGGTGACGATTTGTGCATTCGAGGTTCCAGAGTTGTGCTCCTTTACCACAAATTGCATCACTTGGTCGTCGGTCATGCTGGAAGATTGAGCCATGGCTACTGATGAGACCATGAAAAGCATGAGCGAAAAGATGATTAATTTCTTCATTTCACTATTAGTTTTGTTCTGTTTCTTATATAATAACTCAAAAATTCGCAATTTGTTGTAAATTTAGAGCTATTTCTTGAAACCGAAAATTCGTTTGATGAATTTCTTTACGACATTTTCTTTCTTCTGAGGGTTGACAATTGGAGTTGGTTTGCGAGAATTTGATTTCTCGTTAGCCTTCTTCTGTGCAACGCCTCTTCCTCTTCCGTTGCTGCCAGGACGTACGTTCTCTGGTGCATAGCTGCGCTGGTTGTTGTTGCGCTGTTCACCGGTCTTACGATTATCCTGTCTGTTACGGTTGTTTCTATTGTTGCGCTTTCCGCCTTGTCTTGTCTCACCTTCCTGCTTGCTTTCGGCATTCTGCTGACGGTTATTTCTTGATTGCTGCTTGTTGGCGTTCTGTTGCTTATTGGCGTTCTGCTTGTTTGCATTCTGCTGCTTTTCGGCATTCTGCTTATTTGCATTCTGCTGTTTGCTGTTTCTGTTGTTTGGCTTGTTTGCAACCTGTTCGCCCTGCTGCTCACCTTGCTGGCGAGGAGCCTTTTCCTGACGGTTGTTCTGTTTGTTCGGCTTGCGCTTGTGTGCAGTCTGGTCGCGGTCTTTCTGGCGGCGGCTCTTTGCACTGGTCTTGCCGTTACCATTGTTTTTACCTGGTTTCTTAGGCTTGTCCATCTTGACATACTCAGGACCTTCGCCACACTCTGCAGGCAATGGCATCTTTTCTACCACTTTTTCCAGGAACTTTTCTATCTGCTGGAACCAGTAGATATCCATTTCCGTAACCAAGGTAATGGCTCTTCCGTCTCTATCTGCACGCGCGGTACGACCGATGCGGTGTACATAGTCTTCTGTGTCGTGCGGAACATCGAAGTTGATAACTAATGTGATATCATCGATATCGATACCGCGGGCAACAATATCCGTAGCAACCAGCACGTCAATCTGGCCGCTCTTAAATTTGAACATGATGTCATCACGTTCTTGCTGAGAAAGGTCGGAGTGCATTTCACCACAGTTGATCTTCTGTTGCTGTAGTGAAGCAGAGAGCTGTTTCACCTTTGTCTTACTGCCGCAGAAGATAATGACGCGCTTCAGGTCACCAGCCTTGAAGATATCCTTGATGATGCTCATTTTCTGGGCCTCATAGCAGACGTATGCTTCTTGTTTGATTTTCTCGGCAGGCTTGCTGACAGCAAGTTTGATTTCTACAGGATTCTTCAGCAAGCTCTTCGCCAGTTCCTCGATCTTGGTAGGCATGGTTGCTGAAAACATGATAGTCTGGCAAGACTGAGGCAATTTCTTGGCGATGGTCATGATATCCTCAGAGAAACCCATGTCGAGCATGCGGTCTGCCTCGTCAAGGATAAAGAAACTTACCTTACTTAAATCTACATTTCCCAGACTGATATGGGTGATGAGTCGGCCAGGAGTCGCTATTACTACATCAGCACCCATACGGAGACTCTTCAATTCCTGGTCGTAGCGGTTGCCGTCATTGCCACCATATACAGCCACGCTGCTCACTCCCTGCAGATAGTAGCTGAATCCCTGCATGGCCTGGTCTATCTGCTGTGCCAGTTCTCGGGTAGGTGACATGATGATGCAGTTGATGGCATCTTCAGGGTATCCACCGTCATCCAACTTACTCAGAATAGGCAACAGATAGGCGGCAGTCTTACCGGTACCCGTTTGAGCCACACCAAGAACGTCATTACCTTTCAATATCTCAGGAATACATTTCTCTTGAACAGGGGTGCATGTGTCGAAATGCATGTCATATAACGCATCAAGCACATTGTCATTTAAATCTAATTCGTCAAAATACATTTATAATCTCTTTATTATTATATATAATAATGTGTAGGTCTCTCTTGAAATAAGTGATGACCGTCATACATTATCTATTATTATATGATACAATCTTACATTATCTCGGTGCATTGCGATAGCAGAAATATGCTACGACGGCAAAGAGGATATTTGGCATCCATGCAGCAAGCATAGGTGGGAAGTTGGCTTGTATGGCAAAGGTTGCCGATACGGTCTGAAGCATGATGTATCCGAAACTCAGGGCGAGTCCCACACCGAGTGCCATACCCATTCCTCCCTTGCGCTTCTTGGCAGAGAGGGAGAGACCGATGATGGTCAGGATAAAGGAGGCAAAAGATGCTGCTATGCGCTTGTGGTATTCCACCTGATATTGCACCACATTGCCGGAACCTCGGTCTATCTGCTTGTTGATGTACTCCTTCAATTCTGGACTGGTAAAGGTCTCCTGCTGTCCCTTGGAATATACCAGGTCGGTTGGTTCCATGGTTATCAGCGTATCTTTCTCAGCACCGCTGGTGATATGTTCCTTCATACCTTGCAGCTTACGCACCTTCCAATTGCTGATTTTCCAATGGTACTTGGAATCCGAGATAGTATCGTACTGTACCTCCATCGCAGTGAGGTGACTGACCAACTTTTTCTCCTGAAATTTATCCAGACAGAAGCCATATCCCCTTTTGGTCGTATTGTCGTAGTGCTGGATGTATGCGATGACTCCACGGTCCACTTGCAACTGCACATTGTCTGCAGACGTGTTCTTGGCCTTCTTCTTATACATGTTTTCAAAGTTCTGTCTGATGACGGTACCATGTGGTATCACGTATGCAGACAGCGAGTAGGAGAGTGCAGAGAGCATGACACACGTCAGCATGTATGGTCGCATCAAACGCTTGAAGGATGTTCCGGAAGCGAGGATAGCGATAATTTCTGAATTGCCAGCCATCTTAGTCGTGAAGAGGATGACGGCAATGAATACAAACAAGGCACTGAACAAGTTGGCGAAGTATGGCACAAAGTTGGCATAGTAATCGAAGATGATGGCACGCATAGGAGCATGATTCTCCGAAAACTTGGCCAGATTCTCATTGAAGTCGAATACGATGGCAATGGAGATAATCAGTGCGATACTGAAAAAATAATATCCCACGAACTTCTTGATGATGTACCAGTCTAATCGCTTGATATATCTGAAGAGGTTGAGAAGCCTGAGTACTCTCAGGAATCTCAACTTGTGGGCGGTCCATTTCGCGGCCTTTACGAGCCATGCGAAATGTTTGCCAAACCATCGCTGAAACTTGTATCTTCTGCGATGTTTCCTTATTTGTTTAAAATTCTTCATTATATTTCTTTAAATTCTTCGTCCTAATTGGTCGATGATGGAACGCTTCCACTGTACGAAGTCGCCCTGCTCGATGTGCTGGCGTGCATCTGTCACCAGTCGGAGATAGAAGGCGAGGTTGTGGATGCTGGCAATCTGCATTGCCAAAAGCTCCTGTGCTTTGAAAAGGTGGTGGAGGTATGCCTTGGTTGTTATGCGGTCGATATCGCAACCTTCCGGGTCAACAGGACTGAAGTCCATTTCCCATTTCTTGTTACGCATATTCATGGTGCCATTGTAGGTGAATAGCATGGCGTTTCTTCCGTTTCGGGTAGGCATAACGCAGTCAAACATATCAACTCCTCGTTCGATAGCTTCCAGAATGTTCTGTGGAGTACCTACTCCCATGAGGTAGCGAGGCTTGTCCTTAGGAAGAATCTCATTGACCACCTCTATCATCTCATACATCACTTCTGTTGGTTCACCTACGGCAAGACCACCGATGGCATTTCCGTCAGCGCCCTTGTCGGCTACATACTTAGCAGCTTCTCTTCTCAGTTCAGGGAAGGTACATCCCTGTACGATAGGGAAGAGACTCTGGTTGTAGCCATAGAGAGGTTCTGTCTCATCGAAGCGCTTGATGCAACGGTCCAGCCAGCGCTGGGTCAACTCCAAGCTTTTCTTTGCATACTGGAAATCACTTTGTCCAGGAGGACATTCATCAAATGCCATCATGATGTCGGCACCGATGATACGCTCTGTATCCATGACATTCTCTGGAGTAAAGATGTGTTTACTACCGTCAATGTGAGAACGGAATTCGCAACCTTCTTCTCTCAGTTTGCGGATGCCAGTCAGTGAAAATACCTGAAAGCCACCGCTATCTGTAAGGATAGGACGGTCCCAGCCATTGAAACCATGCAGACCGCCAGCAGCCTTGATGACCTCCAGGCCCGGACGGAGGTAAAGATGGTAGGTATTGCCTAAGATAATCTGTGCCTTTACCTGTTTGCGAAGCTCGTCAAAATGTACGCCCTTTACAGAACCAACAGTTCCTACGGGCATGAAGATAGGAGTCTTTATCTGTCCGTGGTCTGTGGTGATGATACCAGTACGTGCATCACTTGCTTTATCTGTTACTTGTAGTTCAAACTTCATGATTGTCTTGATGTTATTTGTTGTTTTCTTCTTCTTTTTCTTCGATGGTGAAATCGACAGGATTCTCCACCTTTTCGTCAGTGAGTGCAAACTTCCATACATCAGCAACATTTTCTACATAGTGGAATTCTACTCCCTTGCGGTATTGCTCAGGAATTTCCTCTATGTCTTTCTGATTGGCCTGACACATCACGATATCTGTGATACCAGCTCGCTTGGCAGCTAAGATCTTCTCCTTGATACCGCCTACAGGAAGTACCTTTCCACGGAGCGTGATTTCGCCCGTCATGGCTGTATTCTTGCGTACCTTGCGCTGAGTCAGGGCAGAGGCGATACTGGTTGCAATGGTGATACCGGCAGATGGTCCGTCCTTAGGAGTTGCACCCTCTGGTACGTGGATATGGATATTCCAGTTGCTGAATATTCTGTAATCTACTCCGAGCAGGTCGATATGTGCCTTGACATATTCGAGTGCAATCACGGCAGATTCCTTCATCACGTCTCCGAGGTTACCTGTCAGCGTGAGTTTTCCAGCCTTGCCCTTGCTGAGAGAGGTCTCGATGAAAAGAATTTCGCCTCCCACGGAAGTCCATGCCAATCCGGTAACGACACCCGCATAAGCATTGCCCTGATAGATGTCACGGTTGAACGGAGGATTGCCCAAGAGGGTTGCTGCCTCGGCTGGGGTGATGTTGGTTGTTTCCAACATGTCCTCGTAAGCCAATTTGAAAGCCATTTTGCGTAAGGCTTTGTTGATCTGTTTCTCCAACTGTCGCACACCGCTTTCTCGGGTATATTGCTCGATGATCTTCTCAATGGCAGCTTTTGAGAACTTGATCTTTGGAGTATATTTCTTGAGACCGGTATTCTCCAACTCTCTCGGAATCAGATGACGCTTGGCAATCTCTACCTTCTCCTCTGTGATGTAACCACCTACTTCAATGAGTTCCATACGGTCGAGCAATGGACGTGGGATAGAACTCAGGTCGTTGGCTGTGGCTATGAAGAGAACCTTCGACAAATCATAGTCAATATCCAGATAGTTATCATGGAAAGCCTTGTTCTGTTCCGGGTCGAGAACTTCCAGCAAAGCCGAAGAAGGATCACCATTAAAGTTGGCCTGTGAAATCTTGTCAATCTCATCAAGGATAAAGACAGGGTTGGCGCTACCAGCCTTCTGGATATTCTTGATGATACGACCAGGCATGGCACCGATGTAAGTACGGCGATGACCTCTGATTTCAGCCTCGTCGTGCAAACCGCCAAGAGAAACTCTCACGTATTTACGGCCCATCGCTTGTGCAATGCTTTTGCCGAGACTGGTTTTACCAACTCCCGGAGGGCCAAAGAGGCAGAGGATAGGACTCTTCAGGTCATCACGTAAAGCTCTTACAGCGAGGTATTCCAGAATGCGCTCTTTCACCTTTTCCATGCCATAATGGTCTTTATCCAAAACCTTTTTGGCATGTTTGAGACTCAAGTTATCTATCGTGCAGTCATTCCAAGGCAAATCTACCATTGTCTGCAGGTAGTTGATCTGTGTAGAATAGTCAGGACTTTGCGGATGCAAGGTGTCGAGTCGCTTGAATTCCTTATTGAATATTTTCTCTACATTCTCATTCCAATTTTTACTCTTGGCTTTTTCAAGAATCTCTTTCTTCTCAGGGCTCATGTCGTTTCCGCCGAGCTCTTTCTTGATGTTCTTGAGCTGTTGTTGCAGGAAGTATTCACGTTGCTGTTCGTCCAGATCATTCTTTGTTTTCTGGCGGATGTCAGACTGTATGTCAAATAACTGTTTGAGTCTGTTCTCATATTTGAGGGCTTCAAACATGCGGTCTGTCATACTATTCATTTCCAGCATCTTGATCTTTTCCTCTATGCTGAAAGGCATGGATGACAAGATGAAGTTTGTGCGTATCAGCGGATTGGATATAGAGTTGATTGCATACTCTGCATCATCAGGTATCTCATCGCTGTCTTGAATCAACTTGATGGTTTGAGAGAACAGAGACTTTTGCAAAAGTCTGAATTCCGTATCTGTTTTTTTAGGCCATTCTTCAGAAATGCTTTCCACATATCCGCTATAGAATGGTTGTTTTGTTTCGAGATTTTTCAATTTGCATTTCCCCAATCCTTGTACTACGATAGTGATCTGTCCATTTTGCAGACCAGGAAGTTCTACCATTTTGATGAGACGGCAGAATACACCAGTTTCAAAGAGGTCTTCCTTTTCAGGATTATCCAGATTGGCATCCTTTTGAGTAAAAGCGCAGAAAATAAGATCGTCGTTTTTCTGTTTGAGATAATCTACAACTGCGATACTTTGCTTCCTGCCAAGTATGATAGGGGTGAGAACGGTAGGGAAGATCACTAAGTCTCGGGTGCAGATAATTGGATACGTCCCGGATTCTCTATCTTTTAGCAATTCCGTAATGTCGCCTTCAAAATCGGCAATCATGTGTAATTGATTATTTTTAATATTGTCCATATTCTGTTATAAATGCATTTTGACTTGCAAAGATAGCCTTTTTTGGTGAATTTTGGGTTGAAAGATACAAAATTTAATATTATAATGTGTAATTTCTTTCTTAATAGACTGTTTTTTGCTGAAAAGTAAAATATATTGCGTGTTTTTTCGTTAGAAAATTAAATGAAGCATGAATTTAGAATATGACAGGTTTTCGATTTAAACAGTTTGAGATATTACAAGACCGTTGTGCCATGAAGGTGGGAACGGATGGTGTGTTGTTAGGAGCATGGGCTTCTGGCGGAACTCGTATTCTCGATATAGGATGTGGTACGGGGTTGATAGCCTTGATGATGGCTCAGCGTTTTCATGCTGCCCAGGTGGTAGGTATTGATATTGACGAAGAAGCTTGTGGACAGGCAAGGGAAAATGTGACAGCCAGTCCTTTTGGTGATAGAATTGATGTAGCTCATTGTCGGTTGCAGGATTATTCCGGTGAGGAATTTGATGCGATAGTCAGTAATCCTCCGTTCTTTCTGAATAGTTTGAAAAATCCGGATAGCAAAAGGGCAATGGCTCGACATGCTGATACCTTGCCGTTTAGGGATCTCTGGCAAGGTGTAAAACGTTTACTTTCTGAAAATGGGATTTTCTCGGTTGTGCTGCCTTCTGAAGTGAGGGAGTATTTTGTATCAGAAGCCTGTATATCAGGATTTTACCTTGTAAGACAATGTGCTGTAAAAACGGTAGAAAGAAAACAACCAAAACGCTATCTCCTGGCATTTTCCAGACATAGAAACGGTGAACTGGAAAATGCCACGGAAATCATGATGGATCAAGATGGAAATCGCAGCGAATGGTATGCAAAAATAACTGACGAATTCTATCTTTAAACGCATCGTCTTTAGGGGATGGTTTAAGATGGTTATATGCGTCTATTTAAATATTTAGTTTGCGTTAAATATTCAGTTTGCGCTGCACAAGTTTGCTTAAAGCCTCCACTTTTTTGCTTTGCTTGTTGAAGTCATCACGCATGGCATTCAGGTCATTAAAGAACTCTGTAAATGCCGTTTGGATGGCATTGGGCTTGCGGGCATTCTTGTCAGCGTATGGATTGACTATCATCTTGATGCCTTTTTCTTCAAGATGTACGTCAATTTCTGTTCCCGACATCACTGGGTCGCCATCATAGTGGATGACACCCGGTTGGCTTCGGGTGATATGAAGTTTCTTGCAACGGAAACTTTTTATCTTGGAGTTCTTGTCCAAAGTCTTGTTGAACATGTCGAAACTAACCTGTGGAGCTTCGAGTACATCAAAAGGTTCCATGATGATGACGTCCATCAGTCCGTCGCTCATGGAAGCTTGAGGGGCAATGTATGCATTATTGCCGTATTGGGAGGCATTGGCACATGAAATCAGGAAAGCCTTGTATTGTTTCGTACCAGTCTCGTCCTCCAGTGTATAAGTTTCTGGCTGGTATTTCAAGCCTTCTCTGAGGATATTTTCTGCATAGCTGATAGGACCACGCTTTCCGCTTTCCGCAAATTTCATGCTGACAAAGGCGTCAAATCCCATGCCGCATGTACAGAAGAAAGGATATTCATTGATGACTCCATAATCAAGGTCATGAATTTCGCAATGATTGATGATTTCAATGCTTTTTCTCAAGTTCATTGGTATCAGGAGATGGCGTGCCAGTCCGTTGCCCGAACCGCAAGGGATGATGCCTAACGCAGTATCAGAATGGACAATGGAGCGAGCCACTTCGTTGATGGTTCCGTCGCCACCTACAGCCACAACGATATCCACATGGTTGTCCTTTGCTTCGGTGGCAATCTCCGAAGCATGTCCAGCTCTTTCTGTCATCCTAATCTCGTACTCGAAAAGCTCTTTGTTCAATGTTGACTCTATCAGGCTTGGAATGGCAGCCTTGCTGCTGGTGCCAGAAATAGGGTTCATTATGAATACTATCTTTTTCTTCATCCAAAGCAATATTTTTGTAATATGGTTTTGCAAAATTAGCAAAAATCCATAAAAAACAGGTTTTTATCCAATAAAAAAACGCTAAAATGTAACTTTCTTAGAAAAAAATAGGATTTATAAGTTCTTTTTTGTATCTTTGCAGCCTGAAACAATTGAAAATAATAAAGTACACCTATTAATAATGGGACAATTACAAGAAAGATACAAGAATTATCGTGAACCACAGAAGTATATGGCTGCCGGTGTGTACCCATATTTTCGTGAGATCACAAGTAAGCAGATGACAGAAGTTACTGACATCGATGGTCACAAGATTTTGATGTTTGGTTCTAATGCTTACCAGGGCTTGACTAATGATCAGCGTGTAATAGATGCAGCTAAGGCTGCTCTCGACAAGTATGGCTCAGGCTGTGCTGGAAGCCGTTTCCTTAATGGTACTCTCGATTTGCATGTCCAACTCGAAAAAGAGTTGGCTGAGTTCATGGGTAAAGATGAGACTCTTTGCTTCTCAACAGGTTTCTCTGTAAATCAGGGTGTGTTGGCTTGCGTTGTAGGCCGTAATGACTATGTGATTTGTGATGACCGCGACCACGCATCTATCGTAGATGGTCGTCGTCTCTCATTTGCTACACAGTTGCACTACAAGCACAATGATATGGAAGACTTGGAGCGTGTGCTCTCTAAACTTCCTCAGGAGGCTATCAAGCTGATTGTTGTGGATGGTGTGTTCTCAATGGAGGGTGATTTGGCTAACTTGCCAGAAATCGTGAAGTTGAAGCATAAGTACAACTGCTCTATCATGGTAGATGAGGCTCATGGCTTGGGTGTGTTCGGTAAGCAGGGTCGTGGTGTCTGCGATCATTTCGGTCTGACAGACGAGGTGGATCTCATCATGGGTACATTCTCTAAGAGTTTGGCTTCCATCGGTGGATTTATTGCATCAGACAAGGATACAATTAATTTCCTCCGTCACAATTGCCGCACCTACATCTTCAGTGCATCTAATACTCCAGCTGCTACAGCTGCAGCTCTTGAGGCACTTCACATTATCCAGAAAGAACCTGAGCGTTTTGAGAATCTTTGGAATGTAACCAACTATGCTTTGAAGCGTTTCCGTGAGGAAGGTTTCGAGATTGGTGAGACTGAGAGCCCTATCATTCCTCTCTATGTTCGTGATGCAGAGAAGACATTCGTCGTAACAAAGATGGCTTATGATGCAGGTGTATTCATCAATCCTGTGATTCCTCCAGCTTGTGCACCTCAGGATACTTTGGTTCGTTTTGCCCTGATGGCAACTCATACCAAGGAGCAGGTAGAAAAAGCTGTTGTAATCTTGAAGAAAATTTTCGTAGAAGAAGGTATTATCAAGTAATCCTTATATTATATATAATAAGGTATAATGATAAAGGTCAAGTTGGACAGTTCCTGTTTAGCTTGGCCTTTATTTTTTCTTTTTTCAACATTAAATAAAGTACGATGAAATCATTAAAGGAATTATATAGAATCGGCAAGGGTCCTTCGAGCAGTCATACAATGGGACCTCAGCGTGCAGCAAAACTCTTCCTACAGCGTTGCGGTAATGCTTCGTCGTACGAAGTGACGCTTTACGGCAGTTTGGCTGCTACAGGAAAGGGACATATGACAGATGTGGCTATTGAGGAAGTTATCCAACCCTATCATTCTGTCAAAATCATCTGGGAACCTCAGACGTTTCTTTCTTTTCATCCCAACGGAATGAAATTTGTGGGAAAGGATGTTGATGGCGATATCCTGGATGAATGGACGGTGTTTAGTATTGGTGGAGGTGCGCTTTCTGAAGGCAATGGCGACCAGGATGAATTGGGTGCCAAGGATGTGTACGACCTGAATAAGTTGGGTGATATCCAGAACTGGTGCTATGAGAATGGTCGTTCGTATTGGGAATATGTAGAGAAGTGCGAGGGTCCGGAAATCTGGGATTTCTTGGCTAACATCTGGAAAACGATGAAGGAGGCGATTGAAAGAGGTTTGGAGCATGAAGGTGTGCTGCCTGGACCGCTGAAGTTGCCTCGCAAGGCTGCCAATTATTATACCAAGGCGAATGGTTATCGTGCTTCCTTGCAGAGTCGTGGACTTGTTTATGCTTATGCTTTAGCAGTCAGTGAAGAAAATGCATCTGGCGGTATTATCGTTACTGCTCCTACTTGTGGTGCTTGCGGTGTGTTGCCGGCTGTACTTTATCACATGCATAAGGCGCATGAAATGGGTGAACAGCGTATCCTTCGTGCTTTGGCTACAGCTGGTCTTGTAGGAAATGTCGTTAAGCAGAATGCTTCCATCAGTGGTGCGGATGTCGGTTGTCAGGGTGAGGTAGGTGTAGCCTGCGCTATGGCTTCAGCTGCTGCCTGCCAGCTCTTTGGTGGAAGTCCATCACAGGTAGAGTATGCTGCGGAAATGGGACTGGAGCATCACCTCGGTATGACCTGCGATCCTGTATGCGGTTTGGTTCAGATACCTTGTATCGAGCGCAATGCATTTGCTGCGGCACGTGCCTTGGATGCAGATCTGTATGCTTCCTTCTCCGACGGTCATCACCGTGTTTCATTTGATAGAGTAGTGGAGGTAATGCGACAGACAGGTCATGATCTCCCATCGCTCTATAAGGAAACTTCTGAGGGAGGATTGGCCAAAGGATTTAAGAGTAAGTTCTGAATTTTCAATAGTCAATATTCATCAGCAATCAGTCACTGATACTGAGTTGTGAATGCAGAGTTTCTGTCATGAGAAAAGGCTTGTTTAGGAATGAAAAATCCTACACAAGCCTTTCTGCTATTGAGGAAATCTTGATTGCTAATATGTTTATCCTTGCTTTTGAAATCAAAGTTTTTTCCCTAATGCAATTGCTGCAATCACGTTAGCTCCTTCTTTTTTGAGTTTGTCTGCGAATTTGCAAACGGAACTGCCTGATGCGATAATGTCGTCGAAGAGCAGGATGTCCTTGCTCTTGATGGCTTCGAAGTCAAAGGTGTATTCGTCCTCTTCCTCTCCATCGTCAGGGTTTGTACGGGTAGTCCAGGAGATAAGCGGATAGGCATTAGCCATACCAGTCTTCTCGCAGACCTCCTTGCTGAATTCCTCAAAACGTCGTTTGGTATTTGCACGGGTAGATGCAGGAATACAAACGAGGGTCAACTGGTTAGCGGCATTGCCGAAAGTCTCCTTGATGAGAGTGGTGATGTCGGAAATTGCTTTCTTGAGAGCCTGTTGATGGTCAATCTCTGTGGTCAACTCCGAGTTTCCCTTGAAGTTGACAATGTAATCTCTCTTTTCCCAGTCTTCGGCAGACAGTTTGAAATTGCCATACGCATTGTAGGAGGCGTAATCGACAATCCATTTGTAAGGAAGACCGTTTTCAAGATGTTTCCAGTTTGTAATAATCGTAGTGTATTCTGCCATAACTTTCATGTTAATTAATGAAACAATAGAGTATTTTGAATGCTACAATATTATATGATATGTAGTAATGATGCAAAAATAGGAATATTTTTTTGAATATCTCACATATTTGTCTTAATTTTACGAAAATCTTTGTAATTTTGCACCATATTTAAAATATACATCATTTTTATGACGAGAAAAAGTAAAATTCATGAGATTAGAGATTACGTCATCATAGCCTTGGCGATGTTGATAGGTAGTATTGGATTGAATATTTTCCTCTTGCCTAATCATATCACGATGGGTGGTATCGGCGGTCTCGCTTCTATCTTGTACTGGGGTGCAGGCATCCCTGTATCAGTTTCTTATTTCGGTCTGAATGTCTTCCTGCTGGCGATAGCCTTGCGCATCCTCGGATGGCGATTCTGTGTGAAGACGCTCTATGGCATTTCCCTTTTTGCCATTTATACTCGCATTATAGAGTTCTATGGGGAAGGAAATATTACCTTGTTGCATGACCAGCCTTTCATGGCGACTGTCTTGGGAGGTTTTTGTATGGGTACGAGTGCTGGATTAGGTTTGTCCTGCAATGGCAGTACGGGTGGTTCGGATACGGTGGCAGCCATGATCAACAAGTTTTATAACATTTCCTTAGGACATGCCATTCTGATTTGCGACCTCTGTATTATTTCGAGCAGTTATTTCGTGCTGAAGAGTTGGGAGATGGTGATTTATGGTTATGTATGCCTCTTTGTGTCGTCTCTCTGTGTTGATCATGTCATCAATACCTTGCGTCGTTCGGTCCAGTTCTTTATCATCTCTGATAAGTATCTTGAGTTGAGTGCTGCTATCAATACGACAGCCGACCGTGGTTGTACGGTGATGGATGGACATGGTTGCTATAGTGGTAAGAATGTCCACATGCTCTTTGTCTTGGCGCGTCAAAGGGAATCGCAAAAGATTTTCCGACTGATAGACGAGATAGATCCTACTGCTTTTGTCAGTCAGAGTGCCGTTATCGGTGTTTATGGTTTAGGCTTCGACCGTTTCAAGGTAAATAGAAAACTGTTGAAGAAGTAGGAGAAAATTATAAATATAGTTGCCCTGTTATATATATAATAATGTATAACAGGGCAATTTGCGTGTAAAAAAGGGATTTTTTAGCAAAAATGAAAAAAAAGTTCGGAAAAAATTTGGTGGAATCAAATAATTGTAGTACCTTTGCACTCGCAATTCAGAAATGAGGCTAAAAGCTAAGTAAATGAGTTCGATGAGCGGGGTGTAGCGCAGCCCGGTAGCGCTCCTGTTTTGGGAACAGGTGGTCGCAGGTTCGAATCCTGTCGCCCCGACTCAATCTCATACTAAGTTAGCATCATGCCAGCGGGGTGTAGCGCAGCCCGGTAGCGCTCCTGTTTTGGGAACAGGTGGTCGCAGGTTCGAATCCTGTCGCCCCGACAAAAAGCTAAGAAGTCTATTCTTCTTAGCTTTTTTGTTTATATATAAAAGCCGTTGTACTTTTATATCATATCAAGATTGGGTAACATTTAAAAATTAGTATAGACTCATGATTATTACAATAGCCCGCCAGTGTGGCTGTGGTGCCGTCAATGTAGGCAAATTGCTGGCAGAACATTATGGTATTCCTTTTTATACCAGAAAGAGCTTGCTTCAGATGGCGAGCGAGAAAGGTGTGCTCGATGAGATGGAAGCATTCTTTGAGGAGCGCCCTGTAGATGAACTCCTGTTTGCCATGTCTTCTTTTGGTGAAACTCGCAAAGATTCCACGGAAAGACCTTTGCGTGTACTTGCAGACATGATTGGAGACGAGAACTGTATCATTATCGGCCGTTGCGGCAACTATATTTTCCGTGAACGTAAGGATTTGGTTTCCGTATTCTTAAAGGGAACGATGAAATCCCGCATTGCAGATATCCAGATGGAACAGAATCTTTCCTATGAAGATGCGAAGGAGTTTGTGGAACAGTTAGACGACTGTCGTGTGGCATATCATAAGTATTATACCGGACTTACCTGGGGAGATGCCAATGATTATGACATTTGTCTGGATAGCGATCGGTTGGGAACAGAAAAAACAGCCAGTATGATTGAGCGCTATGTGGAGCAAATCGGTTTGGACAACGAAAAGTGATACTAAAATTAACTTGAAATCATGAAGTTTCTTATTCAATTTATGATAATCATCGCTTTCTCGTTTTTGGGAGAGCTTTTGCATTATTTTCTTCCATTGCCTATACCAGCCAGTATATATGGTATAGTCTTGTTGTTTGTCGCCTTGGAGTTGAAATGGGTCAAGGTGAAGGATATCCGTGAGACGAGCAGTTTTCTCATCGCAGTCATGCCAGTCATGTTTATTCCTGCAGCTGTAGGACTTATTGATTCCTGGAAGTCGATAGGCAATTCCTGGCTGGAGTATATCATCGTTACGGTATTGACTACTTTTGTTGTGATGGGAGTCTCTGGTTGGATTACACAATTTGTTATCCAGCGTAACAAGGTACAGAAAGAAAATAAGAAGTAATTAACTAAAATAATAAGGGAGAAAACAAGATGGAGTTGTTTCAGGAATCAGTATTTTTTGGAGTACTGGTCAGTTTAGCATCGTATGGAATAGGTTTGGCTTTGAAAATTAAGACGGGTTGGTCTCTTATGAATCCGCTCTTGATAGCTATCATATTGGTTATCTGTGTGTTGTTGTTTACAGGTGTAAGTTATGAGTCGTATAGTGCTGGTGCCAATATCATCAGTTATTTGCTGACGCCTGCCACGATTTGTCTTGCTGTACCATTGTATCAGCAGGTAGAATTGTTGAAGAAGAATTATCGTGCCGTCATGATTGGTATCTTGTCGGGAGTATTGGCAAGTTTGTGTTCCGTACTTATCCTTGCATTACTATTTCATTTCGATCATGCTTCGTATGTTACGTTCTTGCCAAAGTCCATTACGACAGCCATCGGTATTGGCGTATCAGAAGAGTTGGGCGGTCACGTATCAGTTTCAGTAGTCGTTATCATCGTAACGGGAGTTCTTGGAAACATCTTTGCAGAGAAGTTCCTTTCCCTCCTTCGCATCAAGGAACCGATAGCAAAAGGTATCGCCATCGGTTGTTCTGCCCATGCTTTGGGTACGGCTAAAGCGATGGAGATGGGTACTATTGAGGGAGCGATGAGTAGTCTTTCAATTGTGGTTTGTGGTGTGATGACGGTGATAGGTGCGTCTTTTTTTGCTCTTTTCTTGTAGCTTTTGCACAATTTGCACAAAAAATGGCTTAAAAGCGATACTTTTTTTGGTGGTTTGCTTAAAAAACGTTACCTTTGTCCTGCAAAAATATGAAAAAAGGCAGAATGCCCCAACTTCATATCATATGCAGGATTTCACAGGGCAACGCATACTTCGGCAACCCCCTATGTAATCTGCTATCAGTAAAAGAAATGATAAGTTTGATCGAGACATGTAAAAGTAGTAACAAGTTTCGATTAACCCTAGAAGTGTCAAAACCATTCCTGATATGATTAAGTTTTTAGACTTACAGAAGATTACTTTGCAGCATGCGGATGAGATTCACGAGGCAGTTAGCCGTGTGATAGATTCCGGTTGGTATCTGCAAGGTTGTTCAGTCAAGCAGTTTGAAGAACATTACGCTCACTTGATCGGTACCCGCCATTGTATAGGTGTAGGAAACGGCTTGGATGCCCTGACCCTCATCTATCGTGCTTACATGGAGATGGGCGTGATGAAGGAGGGGGATGAGGTGATTGTTCCTGCCAATACCTATATCGCTTCCATCTTGGCTATTTCAGAGAATGGTCTGAAACCTGTTTTGGTAGAACCAGATCCAGAGACTCTTGAGATAGACGATGCTCGTATAGAGGAAGCAATCACGGAGCGCACCCGTTCTGTGATGATTGTCCATCTTTACGGACGATGCGCTTATACTCAACGGATTGCTGATATTTGCAATAAGTATCACTTGAAATTAGTAGAGGATAATGCCCAGGCACATGGTTGCCGTTATCTCGGTGAACCAGCTGTTCAGGAATCTGCGCAGAAAGGCAAGCGCACTGGTAGTTTGGGAGATGCAGCCGGACATAGTTTTTATCCAGGAAAGAATTTGGGAGCATTGGGAGATGGCGGTGCTGTTACCACAGATGATCAGGAATTGGCAGAAGTCATTCGAGCTTTAGCCAATTATGGTTCGCATAAGAAATATGTCTTTCAATATAAGGGCCGTAATAGCCGTTTGGATGAGATTCAGGCAGCAGTACTTGATGTCAAGCTCAAGTATATAGATGAGGATAATGCCCATCGCCAGCAGATAGCCCGATATTATTATGATCATCTCCAAGGTTTGGAGACCTTATCTGTGCATTCAGCAGGATATATTCGTTTACCCAAGCAGATGCCAGATGCGAGCAATGTCTATCACATCTTCCCGATTTTCAGTAATCGTAGGGATGAGTTGCAGCAGTACCTTTCCGCTCATGATATCCAGACATTAATCCATTACCCGATAGCTCCTCATCGTCAGGAATGCTATTCGGAATTACATTCCCTTTCCCTTCCCATCTCAGAGCAGCTTCATCAGGAAGAACTGAGTTTGCCGATAAGTCCTGTTGTGACATGGGAAGAAGTGGAAGAGGTGGTAAAGAGTATTAAGTCTTATTTCTTTTTATAAGGAATAGTCTTTTTATGTCACAAAGTGGAACGATTGCAAGAAACATTCTCATCATGTACATTCGTATGTTTGCCACGGTGATAATAGAATTCTACATCAGTCGTGTATAGTCTCAAGTGGCTTTTTGCCATCAAGAGTTATAAGGAAACTGGGCGAACTTTTCATTTTATCAGAAAGATGGTTGATAAAATATAGAATAATTTGCAAGTTCTTGCGTTATTATAAGTATGAGTAAGAATTCGGTTATATTATATTTTATTGGTTTATTAGGAATCGTAAGTTTGTCTTCCTGTATGGATGATGAGGATTTTTCTTCATCCCGGGCAGACTTGCTGACTTTTTCTACTGATACGGTAAGGTTGGATACTACCTTCTCGAATGTGCCGACACCAACTAGAACGATGTGGGTTTACAACCGTTCTGGAAAGGGTATCAGATGTAGCAATATCCGACTGGAAGGTGGTAATCAGGAAGGTTTCAGAGTGAATGTGGATGGTACGTTTCTCGGACAGGCAGCTGGTTTTCAGACAAGTGATGTCGAGATCCGTAAGGGAGACAGCATCCGTGTATTCGTGGAATTGACTTCTGCTCTGCAGGAGAAAAATGAACCGCAGTTGGTGGAGGACGACCTTGTCTTTACCTTAGAGAGTGGGGTGCAGCAGAAGATTAATCTGCGTGCCTTTTCATGGGATGCAGAGATGCACAACGGTCTGGAAGTGAAGAAAGGTGAGGAAACTGTTCTGGGTGAACCGGATGAAAGCGGCTACCAGAAACCAATCGTTATCTATGGCGGAATCAAGGTAGATAGCTTAGGCACACTCACTATCAGAGAGGGTGCTACGCTTTATTTCCATGAGAATGCTGGTATTGATGTATATGGTAAACTGAAGGCTGCAGGTACTGCCGAAAAACCGGTTACGATGAGGGGCGACCGTATCGACCGGATGTTTGACTATCTGCCATACGACCGTACTCCCGGACAATGGCAGGGCATCCGATTGAGAGAGGCTTCTGCTGATAATGAACTGAAATATACTGATCTCCATAGTGCTTATCATGGTATTGTAGTGGATTCCTGCGATCTTGCTACCCAGAAATTGCTGGTAGAAAATTCTACTATCCATAACTGCCAAGGCTATGGCTTAGCGATTTCTTATGCCAAGGTACAGGTTTATAATACGCAGATTTCAAACACGCTCAATCATTGTCTCTATGTAGAGGGTGGTCATGTGGATGTCAACAATAGTACGATTGCACAATTCTATCCGTTTGATGGCAATCGCCGTTCTGCTATCGGATTCAAGGCTCCTATAGATACATTGGACGTCAGAAATTCTCTCGTTACGGGATATGGTAATGATGAGGTACTGTGGACGCCAGTAGAGGAAGAACCGCTCAAGTTCTGTTTCGACCATTGTGTGTTGCGTACCGAGAAAATGATGACGGAGGACAGTCTCCGTTTTACTCATGTCGTCTATGAAGATGTGAAGGATACCACCATGTATGGCGAGAAGCATTTCTCTGTTTTCGATACAGAAAATCTGATTTATGATTTCCACTTGTCTGCCAAGTCTGCTGCCATTGGTGCAGCCGACCCGAAAACCGCTTTGCCTTATGACCGTAATGGCCTCAAACGCGAAGAAGACAAGGCTGATGCTGGATGCTTCCTGTATCGGGAGGAGAAAAAAGAAGAGTAGTTTTTCTTTTATGACTTATCAGGAGAAATGTAGCTTATGAAGATGAGTACATATAGAAAATGGGTCTTGTGCTTTTTGGGGATGAACTTGATGTTTGTCCCTTCTTTGGCTTTTGCCCAGCGCAATGATGAGGCTACCGAGCAGCTGGGCAAAGCTTTGGAGTATTTTACTTCTCAAAAATATCATGAGTGCCTGATGATTATGCAGGACTTGGAGAAGCAATATCGGCTCAATCCCAGATACAAGGCCTATTTAGGTGTCTGCTATTATTATGAATGGGATTATGAACATGCTAATAAGTATCTGACGGAGGCGATACCCCAGTTGGCTCTGTTTGCCCCTCATGAACGGTCGTTCTATTATTGGGCAAATGCAGAAAGTCTTTTCAATCTGCAGAAGTACAAGGAGGCCATCCCTATGTATGAGGCAATGTTGCCGTTGTGCTATGAGAATGAAAAGCCGGATGCCTATTACCGCTTAGGTTTCTGTCATCTGTTTATGGAAAACTGGGTGGGTGCATGGAATGAATTTCTTAAGGCTCAGGATGCTTATCAGAAATATAGGGACACACCCGACATGCAGGCCCGTATCATACAGGTCAGCCACATGTTGGATGGATTGAAGCCTAAGGTGATAGGCATTGTAATCAGCGATCTGCTGAAGTAGTTATCTCATATTGGCATCTACGAAAGAGAAAGGAAGCAGGTCCTTGATGCTTCTGAAGCAATAGATGCCCTCCGTGCCATAGAGAAGAATGCGTACCGGTTGCTTGTAGCGGTCTTCTATTTCGAGGATGACCTGACGGCAAGCTCCACATGGGGAAATCGGATCCTTGAGAAATCCGTTGGCATTTCTTGCAGCGATGGCAATGGTCTTGATGGACAATTCCGGATGGTTTGCCTGTGCTGCAAAGACTGCCGTTCTTTCAGCACAGAGTCCTGATGGGAAGGCTGCATTTTCCTGGTTGGCACCGATGACGATGCTACCGTCTTCCAGAAGACAGGAGGCTCCTACATAGAAGTGACTGTAGTTGGCGTATGAATTCTGGGTAGCAGCAATAGCTTTTTCCACCAGGTTTTGTTCTTCCTGGCTCAATTCTTCCAATTGTGCAAACTGGTATTCAATTTCAATTTTTCTTTCTTTCATAGTTCTAAGGAGTTTTGGTTTTGTAACAGATAACTGTTTTATTTTTGAAGTTATATAGAGGACTATTTTGTATAGAAATCTATTAGGTTTGTGATAGCTCTCTTGCAGACAGGGCAGAATTCTGGCGTGTCATTGATGCGCATGCGGCAATCCTGAACGCCACGATATACTCCCTTGGTGCTGTAGCCGGCACCTTCAAAGACTCCCACCTTGCTTTCTGCCACCTTGGTATTCTCTGAGAGAGGGGTAGGGATAGGTGTTCCCTTCTTAACCATGTCTTTCCACTTACTGGAGAAGTTGACCAGCGTGGTGATGTTCGGCTCCCAAGGTTCTACGTCGTGTGGATACATCGGAATCTCTTCGAAATCGTAGGCGTATTCGTCTGCGAGACCAGCAAAGGAATGTCCGAACTCATGTACTACTACTGGCTTGTACCACTTGTGGTGGGTAGAGGTCAGGTTGTAAGAATTGAGGATTCCGCCTCCACCATATTTCTTGGAATTTACCAGCACGATGATGTGTTCGTATGGAGTACCAGCCAACCAGTTGTGCAGGTCCTTCAGATGGAGTGTGGTCAGGTATCTGTCGCTATAGAATGTATCAAAATGAGAGTGGAGTGCAGTATTCTTCCAGATTCCTTTGGCTGGTTCGCTAGTTCCGCTTTCTTCAGATGGTGATTTTACGGCGATGACATTGAATCGGTCACGCATTTTCTTGAAAGGTTCATGATTGAAGAGCGCTTCGTTGGCATCCTTTACGTCTTTGATGAAAGTATCCATCTCTGCATCTGTGTATCCCTCTGCTACGTAAGCAACATGGATGCAGCGAGTTGTATCGGCTGCCTGCTGGATGGTTTCGTATGCTGTCGGCTTCTCTCCCTTGTGGTGGATGAGGATGTCGGTTGGCACTACCTGATGGGTGAGTGACGCAGTTACCTCACGACGGTTGTTGAAGAGCGACAGGGTGATGTCCACCGTGTCTTTTGGCATCGGTACGAGGAATACATTCTCAAAACTCTGTGTATTCTTCTTAGCCTCCGGGTAGGAAAGCCATTCCTGGAAGAGGGTAGAGAAGGAGTTGCGATAGATGACCTCACCTGTCTTGTGGGCACGAACTGTAATTTGTCCGTTTCCTTCTACAGGCACTTCGCCCAGACGCTGTTTTTTGCCATACCAGCGAGGCATGACGTTCAGTTCATCTACTGCAATCATCTGTTGCTTAGCGTTTCCTACGAAGGTATAATCTACTCGCAGGGTTTTGTCAACGAAATAGTCGTTGAAGTTTTGTGCCAGGAGTTTGCCTGGTATCATGAGCATAGCAAGAGCTGCCATGATCAGTGTTTTCTTCTTCATTTTCTTTTCTTTATTTCTTTATCTTACTTTCAGTCTGGCTCCAGGGTATATCTTGAAGTCAGGATCAAGGTGATTCTTGGAATAGAGACTCTTCAATCTGATGCCATATTTCTGTGAAATGCTGTACATGCTCTCGCCCGGCTGTACGATATGAGGGCGTTTCTTGAACTGCTTAGGCGCTTTCTTGCGCTTTTTCTTCAGATAGATGACATCTCCCTTGTGCAGGATATCGTGTTTGTCTCTTTCGTTGTACTTAGCCAATTTTCTCCAACTGATACCCACTTCCTTTCCGATGCTCTTGAAGGTTTCTCCCTCTCTGGCATACAGATAATAATTGTCATTGAAGATGTGGATAGGATGCAGAAGTCCTTGTGCGTTGACCGGCTGATCTGTGCCACTATGTTCTGCCATGAATTTGTCGTAGCGTTTTTCCTTGTCATAATCATGGAGCTTGTACAGTTCGATAATCTGTATCAGTTTGTTGGCATACTGCGGATTGGTGGCATAGCCACATTGTTTCAGTCCTCTTGCCCATCCTTTGTAGTCGTTGCTGTTCAGTGAGAAAAGCCGGGCATATCGCTGTTGCCGTGCCAGAAAGCGGCTATGGTCTTCGTAGCTTTCCCTGGCATCGCTATATACACGGAAACATTCACCACGGGCGTCATCGTCGTGGTATTGCGTAGGACCTGTCCATGAAGTGTGGCATTTGATGCCGAAATGATTATTGCCCTGTCTTACCAGGCTGCTTCTGCCTGCAGCGCTCTCGAAGAGACCTTGTGCCAGCGTGATACTGGCTGGTATCCGATATTTGAGCATCTGCTCGATAGCAAGATCCTTGTACTGGTTGATATATGTCTGATAAGTCTGGTTCCACTTCATCTGTGCGCCCGAAGGAAGTGTGCAGAGCAGAAGAGCCAAACCTATGATATTTGCTTTGATTCTATTCATACTGCAAAAATATAAAAAATAGTTTATTTTCGCTTGTTTTCTCTTATTTATTTATTAATTTTCACTTTTTGTATGCTTTTTCGATATTATTTGATTATTTTTGCAGGAAAAAAGATGAGCGTTAGGATATTGATAGCTTTAGGCTCTAATCATGAGCAAGAGAAGAATGTGGCTTTCGCAATGGAGCGTCTGCGCAGTTTTTTCCCCGGCATCTCCTTTTCGAGAATGCTGTGGACCGAACCGATAGGCATCGCATCTGACCGATTCGTAAATGCCCTTGCCTTAGCCGATACGGATAAGGAGCAGGAGGAAGTGGAACGGATATTGAAGCAGATAGAGAAAGAATGTGGAAGAACTCGGGAGGAAAAGGTGAGGAATATCATCAGGTTGGATCTCGATCTTTTGCAGTGGGGTACAGTCTGGCTGCGTGAACAGGACTGGGAAAGGGATTATATCCGCCTGTTGTTGCAGGAGATGCAATGGGCATTCTGATAATTTCACAAACTTATAGGGCGTTATAGAATACGAAAATACGGAATGGACGATACAATAAAAATCCTCTTGAATCGGCTGATAAAGCTGAATCAAGAGGATTTTTATATTTCACCAGCATCAGGATTTCTCCCGATGCTGGTGAGTAAAGTTATGATGTCTTATCGTTTTAATGCTTATAAAACCGGTGTCGGGTTGTCCTTGGTGAGGTGTAGTTCTACCACCTCTCCTGTGGCAAGCGATTTCTTTACATTGATGAGTCGCTGGTTGCTGCTTCCCCTGAAAAATAAATCCTTATCAGCGAGTGCCTTTATGAAAGGACCATCTACCAGGACATCTATCTGTTCGAGCAGTGCTCTCTGTGCCGGGTTCTTCAGGAGATTCTCATATTTATAACCCGTAAAGCACCAGATATCCTTGCTGCTTTCCTTGCGGATGGCACGAGCTAACTCGGCAAATCCCTCAGCCTGAAACATCGGATCACCTCCTGAGAAGGTAACGTTGGCGAACGGATCGCTCATGATTTCCTTCAGCAGGTCTTCGGTTGATGTCATCGTACCATTGTTGATGTCCCACGACTGCGGATTATGGCATTCAGGACAATGATTGGGACAACCTGCACAATAGATAGAGGTCCTGAAACCAGGACCATCCACCATCGTGTCGTGGATTACGCTAAGAACGCTTATCATGATTTCTTCCCAGTTTATCCTTATCTTACTTTTGTGGAGTGTCGATATGAGTTACACGGTCGTGAAGCTCAGCCAACTTGCCACTGTTCCAGCGATCGGTAGTACCTACGAGGTAACCGGTGATGCGCTGCAACTTGTCGATGTGGTGGCTTCCGCACTTAGGACAAACTTCCAGATTGGCCTCTGCATTCTCGTAGCCACAGTCCAGACAGCGGTTGCGGTTGTGGTTTACAGAACCGTATCCCATATTGTACTTATCCATCATGTCAACCACACTGGCAATGACAGAAGGGTTGTGGGTAGCATCGCCGTCAATCTCTACATAGAAGATGTGTCCACCACGAGTCAGATCGTGATAAGGAGCCTCCACCTGTGCCTTCTTCATGGCAGTACACTTGTAATATACAGGTACGTGGTTTGAGTTGGTATAGTAATCACGGTCAGTAACGCCAGGGATGATACCAAACTGCTTGCGGTCTTTCTTGGTGAACTTACCGCTCAAGCCCTCTGCTGGAGTAGCGAGGATGGAGTAGTTGTGGTGATACTGCTCGCTGTATTCGTCAGCATGTTCCTTCATGAAGGTAACAATCTTCAGACCCAATTCCTGTGCCTCTTCGCTCTCGCCGTGGTGATGACCGATGAGGGCAACCAGACATTCTGCGAGTCCGATGAAACCGATACCCAACGTTCCGTGATTGATTACGCTCTCGATGGTCTCCTCTGGCTTCAGGTTCTCGGCACCTACCCAGAGATATTTCATCAGCAATGGGAACTGCTTAGCCATAGCGGTCTTCTGGAACTGGAAGCGCTCGTCGAGCTGCTTGGCTGTGATATCGAGGATATTGTCAAGCTTCTCGAAGAAAGTCTTGATTCTCAATTCCTTGTTCTCGATACTCATGCACTCGATGGCCAACTTTACGATATTAATCGTAGTGAAACTCAAGTTACCGCGTGCGATACTGGTCTTCTCTCCCCAACGGTCTTCGAATACACGTGTACGGCAACCCATAGTGGCGATTTCCCATTTGTAGCGCTCAGGATCGTCAGCACGCCACTTCTCGTTCTGATTGAATGTGGCATCGAGGTTGAGGAAGTTAGGGAAGAAACGGCGGGCAGTTACCTTGCAAGCCAACTGATAGAGGTCGTAGTTGCGATCCTCTGGCAAGAAGTTGACACCACGTTTCTTTTTCCAAATCTGGATAGGGAAGATGGCAGTTTCGCCATTTCCTACGCCATCGTAAGTACTCTTCAGAATCTCGCGCATGATGCAACGGCCTTCTGCACTGGTATCTGTACCATAATTGATAGAAGAGAATACCACCTGATTACCGCCACGGGAGTGGATGGTGTTCATATTGTGGATGAAAGCCTCCATCGCCTGATGTACACGGTTTACGGTCTTGTTGATGGCGTGCTGTTCCAGACGTGCTCTTCCCTGAAGATTGTCGAGTGGCTTCTCGATATAGTCATCGATAGGCGCATCATAAAGATTCTTGAGGTCTTCGCCAGAGAGCTTCTCCAAGTTTTTCACTTCCTCCTGGTAAGACATTCTTACGTATGGAGCCAGGTAGAAGTCGAAAGCAGGAATAGCCTGACCACCGTGCATCTCGTTCTGACAGGTTTCCAGAGAGATGCAAGCCAGTACGGCTGCTGTCTCGATACGCTTGGCTGGACGGCTGGAACCATGGCCAGCTGTGAAGCCATGCTTCAGGATGACGTCGAGCGGATGCTGTACGCAAGTCAGACTCTTGGTAGGATAATAATCTTTGTCGTGTATATGAATGTAGTTGTGCAGGACGGCGTCACGAACTTCCTCGCTGAGGAGGTAGTCGTCAACGAATGGTTTTGTAGTTTCAGAAGCAAATTTCATCATCATGCCGGCAGGAGTGTCGGCATTCATGTTGGCGTTTTCACGGGTGATATCATTGTTCTTGGCATTTACGATGCTCATGAACACATCGCGTGTCTTTGCCTTGCGGGCAATATTACGCTGGTTGCGGTATGCGATGTACTTCTGTGCCACGTCCTTGCGGGCACTCTTCATGAGCTCCATCTCGATGGCATCCTGAATGGCTTCTACGCTCATCTGGTTCTTGCCACGATAGCTTACATGATCAGTGATTTTCTCAATAAGAGTTTCATCTTCACCCTTGTCTGTGTGCAACATGGCTTTACGTATGGCAGCCATGATTTTCTGTTGATTGAAACCAACAATGCGTCCGTCACGCTTTACTACAGTTTGTATCATTTCTATCTTTACTTTAAGATTGATATTTAATTAGCTTATTATTAACATTTTACGCAAAAAAGAGGCAGTAGAAACCTCGATTTTGACATTGCAAAGATACAAAAGATATTTGAAAGTTTTCTATTTTGGACAACTTTTCTTTGGTTAAAAAATATTAAGTTGCTGATAATCAGACATTTAAAAAATCGTTTTGGAAAACTTTTGCATTTTATTGTTTCCCAAAACGATTAATTGCTTATGCATCAAAGAGTTATGCGATTTTTGCCCCGAAATGTTAATTATTGCTTATCCGGATGCTTTAGTCGATAATCCCTTTATATATGGGCTTTCTGCAACTCACTTGCAGAAATCTGTGCTTATTTCTGATTCCTTTTATAGTCAAGTGCTGCACCTATTGCCGTGCAGAATTCTGAATATTTAGGTATGCGGAACCTTACATTGTAGAGTTTCTCCATGGCAGGGAATACTTCCCGGCACTGAGGCATGAGGGTCAGGTTTCCGATGAGTACGAAATCCTTGATTCCCGACTCTAAGGAGGAAAGGATTGTGGCAGAACCGATACATTGCAGTACCATCCAGATGAGGCCTTTGGCAATATCTTCGCGAGATGCGTTTGCCTTGGCGTTGCTGAACAGAGATGCCACGGCATTCATTGGCAGTCCTGGCAATGGTTTGGCGCTGATATCGCCTATGAGCAGGTTGATCTTGGAAACATCACCATCTTTTGCCAGATGGGCTATCTGCTTCACGTCGTCGGTCTTGAGCATGATGCGGCTCAGTCCTGCTAAGGTGCCGCCTCCGATGCCGATACCTCCGATGTGGCGTATGTTGTCGCCTTCGCATTTCACGAGTGATGTACCCGTTCCCATGCTTACTACAATCATCCTGTCGAGCTTGCTTTCATATTTGGCACCAAGTCCGTCGGCTACGAATTCCTCGCTCTTGGAGGTAGGAAGTCCATAGATTGGCTCGTCTATATAAGCAGAGCCTACGCCGGTAAGCATCACATGTTCCACCTCAGAGAGGCTGATCTGGTTGTCGTGCAGGTATTTTCCGAATGCTCCATACAGAGACGTGATCGGGTCTGTAGCCTTGATGCGGATGGGACTTACTACGATTCCGTCTTCGTCAATGCCCACAATCTTGGTGGTGGAGATACCTACGTCGATACCAATTACTATTTTTTTCATTTTAGAGATATATTGTTTTGAGTTTTTTAGAGTATACCCATCTTACAGAAAGTGATGAGCACACCATATCCGAGAATCATACTGATGAGACCGATGGTCAGACCAGCCTTCACCATATCGGTCTGTTGGATGAGTCCGGTAGAGTAGGCGATGGCATTCGGAGGGGTGGAAATAGGAAGCGACATGGCGCAGGAAGCAGCCACGGCTACACCTATAATAATAGTAGAGGTTCCACCGATGCTTTCGAGTGAACTGCCCATACCGGCACATACTACGGTCAGGATAGGAATCAGGAGGGCTGCAGTAGCGGTGTTGGAGATGAAGTTACTCAATGCAAAGCAGACGAGTCCTGAAACGATCATGATGACTATCGGGTTGAACGTGTCGAATGGAATACTCTTCACGGCATTCTCTGCTAACCCCGTACCATTCATGGCAAGACCCAAGGCAAAACCACCGGCTACCATCCAGATGACTGCCCAGTCGATTTCCTTCAGGTCGTCGGCTGTGAGCACACCGGTAAATGCAAATACGGCGATAGGCAACATGGCTACGGTATTGGCATTGATACCGAAATATTTCTTACCGAATACCCAGAGTACGATGGTCAGGATGAAGGTGGCTGCCACTACGATGGTACGCCAGTTGAACTGGATGTCTCCTTTGATCTGCAGTTCGATAGTCTTCTGTGAGAAAGGGAACATCTTGCGGATAATGAACCATGCCAATACCAGCATAACGAGTACCATCGGGCACATAATCATCATCCAGTCACCGAAACCGATGTCGAGATTGAGTCCGTCTGGTGCTGTAAGAACCTTGTATGCGAAAGCATTAGGAGGTGTTCCGATAGGCGTTCCCATACCGCCGAGGTTGGCTCCGATAGGGATGGCCATGGTGAGTGCTATTCTTCCCTTTCCGTTGGCAGGAAGTGCCTTGAACACAGGAGTCAGGAAGGTAAGCATCATGGCTGCGGTGGCAGTATTGGAGATAAACATGGAGAAGATGCCAGTGATGAGCATGAAGCCCAATAGTACATTTTCTGATTTCTTGCCGAAAGGAGCGATGAGGGTTTTAGCCATCAGTACGTCGAGTCCACTCTTGGTGGCGGCGATGGCCATCACGAAACCACCGAGGAAGAGGATGATGGTAGGGTCGGCAAAGCAGGCCATAATACCCTGATATTCCAGAAGGTTGCCGTATTCGCCTTCGGAACCTTGCATGATATTGAAGGCCGAGTCGGATACACCGAACAGCAATACGAAGATGATGACTACTGATGTTGCCCAGGCAGGAATGGCTTCGGTGAGCCATAGCATGACCGCCATGACGAAGATGGCGATGACGCGTTGCTGAACGACTGTCAGCCCCTCGATGCCAAAGCTGTCGATGGGCAGATTCCAAACTAGTGCGGTGAGCAGGGCGGTGATGGCAAACATCAGAGCCTTCTTGCGATTGAAGTCGCTGCTCAAAACTTTTTTGACGGTTTCTTGCATTTTCTCTATGTTTTTTATGGATTTTGTCGGCAAATGTACGCAATATTTCCGACATAACAAAATATTAGATAGAAATATTCATCAAATACTGAGAAAAATTACAAAAAGTATCTTTATCTGAAAAAAAATGATGCAAAAGGTTGGTCTTTTAAAAATAAAGTATTATATTTGCGAAATCTTATAGTGAAAGATTATCTAACATAAATATTTTATACCATGACTCAAGTTACATTTGTTTTGGTTTTCTTTGTAGTGGTCATGCTGCTGGCATTTTCATTATACCACCACAAGAAGCACATAGAGTTTAAGATGTCGGACATAGAGAAGGCTGTCCGTAGTGCTTATCCTGAGGGTGTCACTTCTGTAAAGAAGGGAGACCTGGTAGTTGCTGTGAAGAAGTATTTCCATTGCAGTGCTAAGGATGCCCATTATATAATAGGTGTAGCTCGTAGAAAGAAGATCGTGGATATTGCTGCCGAGCAGGTATCATTGCATACGGAAAATTGCTCCTTAGAGGGCACAAAAATGCCATAGTCAGGGCGCAAAGTTGCCGTGCCTAAGCTATTTTTTCCCACTCATTATCCATCATTGTTTAATGATGTGTTTTATAGTGGTCTAACGATGCGCTTTATTAGGTGCTAACGATGCGCTTTATTAGGTGCTAATGATGCGCTTTATTAAGTGCTAATGATGCGCATCGTTAGGTCATGTAGATTTTCTACAAGTTATGTTCTTGAAAATCAGTAAATTACAGATGAAGTGTGATGGTGATATAAAGAATGAATCTTCTTTACATTAGCTTGGCTGAGGTTCTCGTATTTTCAGACGCTTCTGTTTTCTCTGAGAATATCGTAAATATGAAGAAGATGGAAAAATGTACTGGTAATCAGATAATTGTGTGTATTTTGACAGGATGATGGCGTGAGGAAAATCTATAGTCGTACGATTTTAACCCCTATAGTTGTACGACCATAACTCTGGAGTTGTACAACCATAGCATGTATAGTTGTACAACTGTAACTTTATAGTTGTACAACTATAGGTCTTGTTCCTAATAGAGAGCAGAAAATAGGGTGTTTCTGTCTCTCAATCCCCCTTGTTTTTGTCGCTAGATTCAAAACTTGTAGGTGTATGAAATATGGTTATATATTTTGACGGAAAGTTGTAGGATTTGAAGGATACTTTACCTCTGTAATAGGAAAAATCAATATGAATTATGCAATTTGCATTATGCAATTTGCATAAAACCAAACAGCGCCACAGGCTGAGGCTGATTGTGAGATGATAAAGAGTATCATCCATGCTTTGGTATTGGATAATGACCATAAGTTTAGCGAGATACTTTCCCGTCTCACTCTTCCGCAGAAGGAACTTCTGTATGCTGTTGCTAAGGAGGGAATGGCTAGTCAGATTACCTCTTCTGGCTTTGTGAAGAAGCATAGTCTCCGCTCGGCAAGTAGTGTGCAGAGTGCTGTGAAGAAACTGCTGGAATATCATCTGATTTCAACTTCTCAGAGTACGTATTATATTGATGATCAGCTTATGAACTTATGGTTGAAGGAATAAATTGAATGTTTTTGAAGTGAAATCGAGATAGGACAATAGAGCCTTTTGGTATTTTTGATACTGAAAGGCTTTTTTGTATCTTAAAATGAAGAAAGTCGCTCTTTTCTTTGGCATTTCTAATTCTTTTCGTTATTTTTGTGGCGTTAATTTAAAAGAAAGGAATAAGATGGAAATGATTAATATTCAGTTTCAGGTACCTTCTACTGGTCAATATACGCTTGACGAATTTGTCGCCAAGCTCAAAGACTATGCTGAAAAATTAGCCAATTCTATCTCCAAATCAGAAAATAGTCACCAGGAAAGATATATGAGCCAAGCCGAGCAGGAAGCCTATGTGGCAGAAAGTCTCAACCGTGCTCTTGATGAAATGGAAGCTCATAAAAAGAATGGGACTAAGCCGATGAGTTTTGATGATTTTATGGCTAAACTTGATGAGGAGGATTAGTTATGGAAGTTGAAATACGTGTTGGGAGTGAGTTCTTAATACAGTTTAAGCGTCTTTCTAAAAAATATCGTTCTTTAAAAAGCGATATTAAAGATTTGAAAGACTCTCTTGTAATTAATCCTTTTCAAGGTACTAGTCTTGGCAAAGGTGTCAGAAAGGTAAGAATGGCGATAGCTAGTAAGGGTAAAGGTAAGAGTGGTGGTGCAAGGGTCATCACTTATAATCTTTACCAGGAAGGAGATTCCATTATCATTGATTTGTTGACAATCTATGATAAAGGAGAAATCTCTAATATCTCTGATGAGTTTATCAGTTTTTTGCTTGATAAACGTGAAAATGAATAATACGCATAATGAGTATCATTGCCTTTCAGTATTATCTGATGCTGAAAGGCTTTTTTGTGTATTAAAGCGAAGAAAGTTGTTCTTTTCTTTGGCATATTCAATTCTTTTCGTTAATTTTGTAGCGTCATTTCCGAGATGGCTGGCAGAGAGATGCTGGCTGATAAGTCTGGGGATTGGCTATATCTTTTAGAATTAGACGTTTACTACGTTTCGCTTCTGATAAACTGGAAATTAGGAACTTCAAGTGACTTATCGGAGAGAGATGGCAGTGGACGCCTACATAACGTGTATATATACACGGCACAAGTGCGCCCTTTCGTATAGAAAGGGTGTGTCTTGTGCTACATACATATATACCATGTTGGTGTAGGTGTGTCCTCTTGCTTCTTGTTCTTGTTAAGTCACGGGTCTCCTAAACCTCCAGTTTTGCAAGAATGTTAAAGGAGTAATGACACCCCTGCGCCAATTTCTTTTAAGATACTCTCTCTGTCTGCTTATGGGGATGGTTTTAGGTTTGCGGAGAGATGAAAATAGAACAAAATCATTATGTATTTGCTTATAGGGGTGAGCGTACAAAATTATGTAGCCATCTTTATGAACAAATACGAACTCGCAAAGAAGATAAATGAATTGGAGGGTCTTACGAATGATGAGAAATCGGAGTTAATCAAACTACTTCGTTCGCAAAAAAAGTATGGTTTGGTTTGGGAAGACAAGCCTGAGGATGCTGAGCAAAGAATGGTCAACGAACAGCCTATGCTTGTTGAAGTGCCTGAACGTGCCATCCTCAGCGATGACGCTGAGGCTCCAAACCATATTCTTATTGAAGGCGATAACCTCGAAGCCCTTACAGCTCTTAGTTATACCCATGCTGGGAAGATTGATGTCATTTATATCGATCCTCCTTACAATACTGGTAATAAAGATTTTATTTATAACGATTCTTTTGTTGATAAGGAAGATGGCTACCGCCATTCTAAGTGGTTGTCGTTTATGAATAAGCGCTTGAAAATTGCCAAGAACTTGCTTTCGGATAAAGGCGTGATATTTATCTCTATCGACGATAATGAATTGTCTCAATTAAAACTTCTTTGTGATGAACTTTATGGTGAAAGTAATTTCGTAGCGTGTCCTGTTAGAAGACGCCGTAAATCTCAAGCAAATTTATCTAAAAATATATCTACAATACATGAATATGTCTTGATTTATAGAAAGAATATAAATCATGAGCTGAATAAAGTAGAAGCTAATATAGATGTTAGTAGTTATAAAAATCCTGATAATGACCCACGAGGACCGTACACAACTATGCCATGCACAAATAGAGGTGGTACAAAGTATAGTGTGGTAACACCTATGGGAAATATTGTAGAAGATGAATGGCGTTTTAAAAAAGAGACTTATGATGAGTTATATAATGATAATAAAATAGTCTTTCCTCGTGGTGGTAAAGGAAAGCCAAGATATAAATTATTTTTAGCAGAAAAACAGCAAGGTGGTGTAATTCCTAATAGTTGGTGGGATGAATTGGAGTCAAATCAAGAAGGAGCAATTGTACTTAAGCAAATTTTGGGCAAAGATGCTTTCAGTAATCCAAAGCCTGTAGGTCTTATTACATTTATTGAGAAACTTGCCACCTCTAAATGTTCTACTATCCTCGACTTCTTCGCTGGTTCCGGTACAACTCTTCATGCCACAATGCAATTGAACGCCGAAGATGGCGGGCATCGCCAATGTATCTTGGTTACCAATAATGAGAATGGAATTTGTGAGAATGTAACTTACGAGCGAAACCGTCGAGTTATCCAGGGCTATACAACTCCTAAGGGAGAAAAAGTTCCAGGCTTAACCCGCAACAACCTTCGTTATTACAAGACAAAGTTTGTGCCTCGTGATAAGAGTCCGAAGAATCTGCGTAATTTGATGGCACTCTCTACAGATATGCTTTGCATCCACAACGATACATATATCGAGAAGCCATTTGCTGGCAAGAACATCAACAGCAAGATTGCTCGCTATTTCGAGAGCAATGATGGAACTAAGCGAATGCTGGTGATTTATCGCGCTGAGGCTATTCAAGCCCTGGTAGAGTTGATGAAGCAGGAATTCAAGAATGGCGAAAGTAAGGAGAACGGCAAACTCATGGTCTATGTCTTCTCACCAAACGGCTATGCTTATGATGATGAGTTTGAGGATGTTGCAGATTACGTTTCGCTTTGTGCCATGCCTGATGCCGTATTGAATGCTTATCGCAGGGTTTTGCCAAAGAAGCGTCAAGCGCAACTCCTGGAGGATGTTGCAGAAGAAACGGATTCAGAAGCGAGAACAGTCGAAGAATCGGATTTATTTCAAAATCAAACATATACAATGGCAGCAAGTGAAATCAAAGATAATAGGGAAGGAGGCGACGAATGAAACAGATACAATATCAGCAGAAAGCAGTCAAGGAATTGGTAGATAAGACTATTGATCTGCTTACCTATTCAGGTATGCGCCATACACTCGTATTCAAGGCTCCAACAGGTGCCGGCAAGACGGTGATGGCATCAGAAATGTTGCTCCGACTGAATGCCGAGTTGAGAGACCGTACGGATGTTCCTTATAAAGAGTTGGCATATATTTGGATTGCTCCCAACAAGCTTCATGAACAGAGCTACTTTAAGATGAAATCCTTCTTTACGGAAGGACAGGAGTTGCATCCGGTCATCTATGACGACCTCGACCATTCTGTCGAAGGCTACATCCATCCGGGAGAAATCCTTTTCGTTAACTGGGAGAGTATCAGTAGGGATAATGCCGTGATGATACGTGATACGGAGCAGAGTGCTTCGCTCTATGATCTTACTCGCAGAACCCAGGAAGAACAGAATATTCCTATCGTCGTTATCATCGACGAAGAACACATGTTTGCCAGCAAACTCGCCAACAAGACAGAGAAGGTGTTGAAGAACATCAATCCAAAAGTTGAGCTTCGTATCTCGGCAACCCCTGAGACAAAAGGCGATTTGGATGTGAAGATACCTAGAGAGGCTGTTGTTAGAGAAGGTATGATTAAACAGGGCGTGGTATTGAATCCAGCCTTGAACTTTACGGATCCGAATGGCTCTTTGAATCAGCATCTGGTGAGCCTTGCCTTGAAGAAACGGGAAGAGCTGGCTGAGGCTTATCGCAAGATAGGTGTTCATATCAATCCTCTGCTGCTTATTCAGTTGCCTAATGATAAGGATAAGATGGATAAGGATGATGAAAGTATCAAGGAAGAGGTGATGCAATATCTGGATACCATCAAGAATATCAATGTTGACAATGGCAAGTTGGCGATATGGCTCAGCAATGAAAAGGAGAATCTGGATGGTATAGAGAAACCGGATAATCTGACCGAAGTATTGCTCTTCAAACAGGCCATCGCTTTGGGATGGGACTGCCCTCGTGCCGCTGTGCTTCTCATCTTCCGAAAGATAGAGAGTTTTACTTTCACCGCTCAGACTGTGGGACGCATCCTTCGTATGCCAGAGCAGCATTTCTATGAGGACGACCGACTGAATTGGGGCTATGTATATACCAATCTCAGCAAAGACATCATCAAGATTGTGCAAGATGATATGGACTATATGTCGAATATTCATGCTGTTCGTCGAGAGAATCTATGCAATGTGGTGTTGCGTTCTGAATATTGTGAACGTCCTGCCATTGCACGTAAGCGACTGGGACCAGATTTCAAGAAGGTACTTGCAAAAGTCTTTGAAGATATTCTTCTGGTTAAGAACCGCCAGTTATCTCTTTTCACTATAGATGACTTGGAGGGTAATGTGGATGATGAAGATTCCGAAGATGTTGAGGCTGCAGAGAGCATTTATGCCAAAAACAGAAAGGCATGTGAGGACAAGATTACCTTTAAGGTAAGAAGCATTGGAATCGATTTGATTGAGGATGTCAGCATCACGGGTGAGACAGGTGAGACTCATGTGGATAAGAAGGCAAGATATGTCCGCACGATGCAGGAATTGAACAATTCATTCAATGCTTTCTGTGCCAAGTGTATTGGTTCGAAGTTTGAGAAGGTGAGTATCACGACATTGGCTTTTGCCTTGAAGGAACTGATGGAAGACCTGTTTGAACTCTTCGAGACGGATGCCGTGAAGGTGATTCTTTATCATGGTAACAAGGAGGTATTTGCAGATTTGATAGACCGTGCCTTGAATCGTTATCAGAAGATTCTGGAGGAACGGCAAAATCAGCAGAATGCAAAGTATTATAAAACTTATGAGTGGGAGGTTCCAGTGGAACGACTCTATAAGGAAGAAAGCCATCACATTAAGGATGAGGTACGAGATCATGCTCTTCTGCCATTTGTAGAATTAAAGAATGCCTCTAAGCCTGAAGAGCGTTTCGAAGCTTTCCTGGAAGCCAACAAGGAGTATATTGACTGGTGGTATAAGAATGGTGATGCCGGCAGGCAGCATTATGCCATCAGTTACGAGAACAAGGAGGGGCACAAAGCCCTCTTCTATGTAGATTTCGTGATTCGCATGAAGAATGGTCAGGTCTTCCTCTTCGATACCAAGAGTGCTGGAAGTGATGTGGATGCCGTGGAAAAGCATAATGCCCTCATCGACTATATGGCGAGCGAAGAGAACAAGGACAAGCATCTGAAAGGTGGTATCATCATCGAGAGAAATAACAACTGGAAGTATTGTCCGCTGAAGATAGAAAACACTACAGACATTGTGGAGTGGGATAGCTTCTATCCGAAAGAATATAAATAAGTCATAAACGCTACATATATAATAAGGTATAATAACGATGGCAAAGGGACTAGATGGAAAATTCTTGCACTATGGCATCCGAAAGGAAGACCTCGACCTGATTAGGACGCTATGCGAGAAGCATGAGATTGACTTCGACTGGATGAGCGAGGAAATCCTGCGCAAATATCATGCAGCCAAGGTTGATAAGATAGAAATGAATGACGAGGATACTGAGAAGATTATCGCCGAGGCGATTTCTCAGATCAAGTAATGAATCAAGAATGAAGAACGAAGAGTGAAGAATAGATTATGATTATCAAGAGAATCAAAATCAAGAACTATAAGACTTATCTGAGTCTTGACTTGGATTTGTCGGTGAGATCCGATCAACCCATCATCCTGATAGGTGGTATGAACGGTGGTGGTAAGACCACGCTGTTCGAGGCTATCTGCGGGGCTCTTTATGGACTGAAGATTCAGAACAAGGCTCATTTTCAGGAACTCTTGAACAATGGCGCCTTGGGAAAGGTAGAGCCTACCATCGTGCTCGAACTCTCTTTCGAAGGTATGGTGCTCGGACGCAAGCAGCAGTATCTGCTGCGTCGCACTTATAAGCTTAATCCTGCCAACAAGCCTGTGGAGAATGTGCTGCTCAATATGGATGGCACGCCTTTCTCCTATGGCACGGCTACGCCTCCGCAGCAGCGTGCCATCAACGAGCAGCAGGTGAACAAAATCATCAAGGCAAACCTGCCGCAGGAACTCAGCAAGTATTTCCTCTTTGATGCCATGCAGTCGAGCGAGCTCTTGAAGGAGAATGTCTTTGCCCAAATCATCAAGGATAATATCCAGAATGTGATGGGATTCAACAAGTATCTGCAATTGAAAAATGCTGCCGAGCATCAGCAGCAGGAATGGGCGGCAAGGAGACTGGAGGCGCAGAAGGAGGCTGAAGAATATAATGGGCTTTGCGAACAGCGCAACCAACTGGTGGCTTTGCAGGAGGAAAATACCAAGCACCAGGATGATAAGTACAAATATCTGGTTTCCATTCAGGCTGAATATGATGCCGCCAAGGAAGGTGCCAAGGATTCTGCCGAGACTGCACGAAAGATTCAGGATCTGGAGGCCAGCGTGAAAGATACGCAGGAGTTGTCAAAGCGATATAATGCCCAATTGAAGCAGGTGGTGGAGACCTTGGAAATCAACGTGTTCTTTCCGAAACTTGCACAGGGAATCACAAACGAGGTAAACGACATCATCCGACAGAAAGAAGCCTTGAAGCAGGAACGTGAAGGGGTGCTCTCCCTGGAGCAGATGCGTGAGGTAACTACCAAGATTCTTGGTTATCTGAAATCGAAGTGCCTCTGCCCGGATTCCGTGGAGGATGACGATGTGGTGGCTTACCTGAAGAGTCAGCAGGAAGCTTTGCAGCGCAAGGACGACTATGCTTTCCTGGATGAAAGCGAGTTTGATGCGCTCAAGAATCTGCTGGGTGCCAATGCTGTGAATGAGTTTATCGCCCTTAATGATAGTCGTTACGATTTGGAAAAGCGGTTGGAAAACTATGATAATCAGCAGAGTCAGATTGCTCTGCTCCGTCGTAGCATGGTAAGCGGCAATACCGAAATCATCAAGGCATACGAGGAGGCTAGCCGTGAACTCGAAATCTTGAAGAAGGAGGCGGATGACCGAAAGTTGAGCATTGAGAAACTGGAGCGGAAGATTCACCAGTTTGATGTGCAGATACAGCAGGAACCTGATGTGAAATATGACATGCTGGTGAAACTGAAACCTTTCTTTGAGGATGTTGCCGACACTCTGCTTAAGCGCAAAAAGGAGAAGATTGAGGAGGATATGAAGGAGCAACTCAACAAACTCCTTATTTCCTACAAGGGCTGCATCGCCAAGGTGGAGCTATCAGACAGTATGGAGAATTTCACCATCCGTCTCTATCACAAGGCAGGAAATGAAATCTCGCTCAACCAGCTGAATGCGGCATCCAAGCAAATCTTTATCCAGGTGTTGCTGAAGGTGCTTCGAAATCTGGGCGACTATAATCCACCTGTTATGATAGATACCGTGATGGGTGTATTGGATGAGGAGAGCCGTGATGTGCTGATGGAAGAATACTTCCCGGGACTTGCCGAGCAAACCATCCTGCTCTGCACCACTTCGGAAATCAGAAAGGATAAGGATTACATGAAGCTGGAACCATTCCTCTCCCGTTCTTATACACTGGTAAGAGATGTGGAAACTCAGAGCACCCACGTGGAGGAAGGATATTTTGGAGTAATGTGTAATGAATAATGTTTCTTATTGACGGAGCAATATAAATATGGAAGTAGCATTAGAGAATATACGACAGGCAGAAGGTATGGTAGAAGCCATCATGCCTTTGAAGGAGAAACTGGAGAAGCGTTTGAACCTTTCGCGGCAAGTGGAAGGGGAGAGGGATGCCATGCTAACCCTGAATAAGGTGATGCGAATCTGCCTGATAGCCAGTTTGAGTTTAACGGAGAAGAGAAGTGTGGATGGTTTGGGAGATATCGTATTGTCGAAATCTTCTCAGCGCATCATGCCTAGTTTCTTTACCAAGGACAATAAGAAGTCGCTTTTTTCGGCTTTGTTGAAGTTGAGATATAGAGATTGTGAGGTGGATTGGCAGAATGCCAGTATCGTGGGTCGCATCGTGGCGAAGGAAATCTATCGGGGTATCGCTTATCTTTCAGAAGATGAGAATCTGAATACTTTCCTCTTTGCTGCCAGCGACAGGCGACATGGCGGAAGTGGTATTCCTGCCCTGGAGTTGCTGATAGGAGAGTATGCAGAGGATATGGAAGCAAAACTGAATATCAACGGACGTTCGGTATCGAATGCACAGATTCTAGTGGCTGGTACCACGGGGTCGGGTAAGACCAATCTGCTGGCTGTGTTGATTCAGCAGTTTCGTAATCTCTCCACCGAGACGCCTTATCCCGTCAACTTCCTTTTGTTCGATTACAAGGGTGAGTTCTCTGATCCGTCGAATGCCAGCTGGCTTGTTCACTTTGATGTAGATAGGAGTTGCATTCTTGACCCTGTGGTTGCGCCATTGCCTTTCACGCCATTCAAGGATTTTACGGGCAGGACCATCAACGAAATCAATCTCTATTCCACGGAGATGGCTGGTGCTCTTTGTGCTGTAGATCGTGCAACGGTGAGCGCATCCATGAGTAATCGACTGAGTGAAGCCATTGTTGAGGCTTATAAGCAGACGGCAGGCAAGCCTATCACTTTTGAACTGATGCTGATGAAATATCAGCAGAGAATGCAGAATCCGGATAAGGATGATAGCATCACTTCGGTTTTGAAGCAGTTGATTCGCAATCATCTGTTTGCTTCTGAAGATAAGGTGAATCTGGTAGATGAGTGTTTTATCGTGAAGATGGATGCTTTCCCGAAAGATGGTCCGATAGCCAGGGCTATTGTCTATTTCATTATTTCTAAACTCAACAATATCTATGAGCAGTTGCCGAAGCAGGCGGTGAATGAGGATTATGTACAGATTCGCCACTTCACGATTATTGATGAGGCTCACTATATGCTGGATTTCGATAACCAGCCGCTTCGCAATCTGATAGCAGTGGGTAGAAACAAGGGCTTGAGCATCATCTTTGCCACTCAAAACATGGATAGTTACAAGAGTAAGTTCTTCGATTTCTATGCCAATGCGCAATATCCGCTCATCATGAAGCAGCAGACGATTTCTGACAGTATCATCAAGGATCTCTTTGGTGTGTCGGGTAAAGACTTCCAGGAAATCAAGTCGGCGATAGCTGGTTTGCAGAAAGGCGAGTTGATTATCAAGGATCATACGATGGCTGCCCTTGGTTTGGGTGGTAAACCGTATAAGAAAATAAAGGTGACGCATCTCATTTGATGCGCCACCTTTTTAAAATTGTACCCTCCTTTTGGTCTTTATACGGATAATCTCCAATTTGCTGTTATTTTATCCATCCAAGCAGGGACACCAGATAGGCATTCCAGTTGATGGCAATCTCGTTTGAGGCATAGCTGCCAACGTTATCCTGGTAGGATTCATCTGGAATATTGGAAGCATAGGCTGGTACGAATTCAGCATCTTCCTGTCCCTTGTTGGCTCCTCCAGCCACAAGACCAGGTACAGGCTCCTTGATATTGTCGGCTGCAGAGATACGGTGGTGGATATTCATGACCCTCTGGGTGCCGAAGCCTGTCAGGTAGCAATAGCCTGTGGCGTTACGTCCAAAGAAATAATCTAAGGTAGAAAGGGCGGCTTGCCTATACTTGCTGTCCTTTGTCAGGGCATACTCGTACATTTGGGCAATGCCTCTTCCCAGGCAGCTTTCAGAGTTGCTTCCCCAGTGGAAGTCTTGGGCGCTGTTGCCGAAGATACTGTGGAATGAAGAGGTAGCCAGTTCTTGGATATCCTCATCACATTTTTTCTTAAGAGATTCTTTGATCTCTTTCATAGGGAGCTTGCCGGCATCAGGTGTGCCAAGGAGTTCCTGGTTTACCCATTGGAAGATGCCCAGACCTGCCACGTTACCCCAGGATGGAATGCTGAATTCATCTGGAACAAACTGTTTTGCCTGT
>OJKP01000157.1_pt1 | contig 55101 bp, 40 predicted proteins | sample 1596521 | NCBI WGS metagenome assembly OJKP01 (sample SAMEA4350130, study PRJEB24818) | metagenome | biome: human; feature: gut; material: faeces | place: Denmark | collected 2013-09
ACCCGAAGACTGGCAAGCTCGTTCCTCCTCCATTGGCATTCGACGTCCTCGACGAAATCATGGAGAAGCTCCCGGGCTTCCCAATCGTTCTTCACGGTTCTTCTTCTGTACCACAGGAGTATGTTGACATGATCAACGAGTACGGTGGCAAGTTGCCTGACGCTGTTGGTATTCCTGAGGAGCAGCTCCGCAAGGCTTCTGCTTCTGCAGTTTGCAAGATCAACATCGACTCTGACTCACGTCTCGCATTCACTGCTGCTGTTCGCAAGGTATTCCACGACAAACCAGGTGAGTTCGACCCACGTAAGTACTGCGGTCCTGCACGCGACCTCATGGAGCAGATGTACAAGCACAAGATTACAGATGTGCTCGGTTCTGACGGCAAGCTCGCTCAGTGCTAATCAAGCAGCTTAGTATTAAAGCTAAATAAACACGGCGCGCTCGAAACGTTCATTCGTTTCGGGCGCGCTTCTTTTGTTAAAATAGATGTCAGAGCTAAAACTGCCTTAACTTTTGCGTGCCATCTTCCGGCGCAGAATATTTGCATTGGTAGCCATCGAAATGAAAAAAGGTGAACCGTTTGGTTCACCTTTTTATATTTGTAAAAGTTAATAAGCATTACTTCAGTTCCATAATCTGCTTTGCAGTCTCATCATCAGGACGTACCTCAAGCAGCTTAGCAGCCCACTGCTTTGCATCGGCTACCTTGTCGTTCTGTATGTAATGAACAGCAAGATACTGGTAAGCTGTGCCGAGCTTCTTCAAGTCGGCAGCTGTCTTCTCCGGCAACGACTCGATCTTCTCAGCAAGCTTCTTGTAGTAAGGCATAGCCAAGCCAACCTTCAAATCAGGGTTGATAGCGTGGAACACGTTAGCCTGCTTGAAAAGAGCGTAAACAGCAGCGTAGTCGTACTTCTCTGCGATAGTGCCGTAGATGTCAGCAGCCTTCTGCAAAGCAGCCTTCTTAGCAGCCTCGTCGGCAGCAGCCTCTGACTGCTCAAGATAGATGTCAGCGAAGTTGTCGTACTCCTTGTATGTGCACTCCTCACCCTTAACAGCGAGATATGCCTCGTAAGCAGCTACTGCCTCGTCGAACTTCTTTGCCTTGAGGTAGGCATCAGAGATGAGTTTGTTCACTTCCTTGTTCTCAGGATCAACCTCTGAAATATGCTTGTAAGCTGTGATAGCATCGTCTATACGACCTACGTTCAACAAAGCGTCAGCGTAGTAGGTGTAGTCGTTTGCTGTGTACTTAACAGTGTCGGTAGCAGCGAAAAGCTTGTCACCATACTCAACGGCTGTTGGGTAGTTCTTCTGCTTGTCAGAAGCGTAGAGCACAACGCGGTTGAACGAACCGTAGTTAGGATACTTCTGAATACCCTTCTGCGCGAGGCTTACTGCCTTGTCGTACTCCTCAAGAGCGTACGCTGTGAGAGCATAGTCGAAGAGGATATAGTCCTCGATTGTTGTCGGGTCAGCCACCTTGTCGTAGTGAGACATAGCCGACTTCAACTGACCGTTGCGTGAGTACATACGACCTGCAGCAGCATCTACAGGATAGTCGGGCTTCACTGTGCGGAGCTTCTCAAGCATAGCGACAGCTCCGTCTGGGTCTACCTTCTGGTACACTGTAGCATATCTTACGTATGATGTCGGGTTAGCCGGCTCATAGTATGTACCCTGCTCATAGTAGCCAGCAGCCTTACCGCCGTCGTCCTGTGCAGAAGCGATATCGCCGAGGAGGATGTAGCCCTCAGCGCTCTTGCCGTTAGCCTTGATTGCAAGGTTAGCAATCTCTTCTGCCATCTGGTAGTTCTTAGCCTCAAGGAAAGCACGACCGAGAGCTGCGATAGCTGTAGCGTCCTTCTTGTAAGTCTTCTTGAAAGCCTTTACCTGATCCTTAGTAGCGATAGCGTCGCCCTTAGCATCTACAATCACTTTTGTGATGGCGTCGATATCAGCCTGTGATGTCTGCGCCATTGCTGGTACTGACAAGCCTGCGAGGAGCAGTCCAGCTACGAGGTATTTCATTGTTTTCATAGTTCTGTATAATTTGAATGTTAATATTCTGTTTATTTCATTGACGCACGACTACCGCTCTTGGTTTAAAGCGTGGGGTGCGTATTAGCATACGTTTACGTTAATTAGCACAGCACAACTATTGGTTGTGTACCTGTACGTCGCGTATGGTTATCTCGCCACGTGTGGGGAGCAGACCTGCCTTAAAGAGGATGAGCTGACCCTTCGGCGACTCGATGAAGTGGGCAAAGCCCCAAGGCAGTCCGCGCTTCGGGTCGTTAAGCAACGCCCATATTGTGCGAACAAATGGATAGCGTCCGTTGAGGAGCCACGCCTGATATGGTTTCCATGAGTTATATGGTGTGGCTTTATCGAGTTTCGATACCGACATCACGCGTATTGCCTTGTTCCATGTGGTATTGGTTGAGTCGCGCTTGTCGTTGAGCCAGTTGCTACCGATAACGCCGATGGCATTCGGGGTGGATGCTACGTAGTCGATAACGTCCTTACTGTCCTTTGCTGCGAACACGTTCGGACTGTCGATTGGCTTTCCGCCGAGGATTGAGTCGCAACAGTAGTTCACGGCACTCGACTTACGATTGTCGAAGCACACCCAAATCTCGCCGAGTTTTGAGCCTGGATTCACTTCGCTCCACTTGGTTTTCTTGCCTAAGAGTATCGCCTTGATATCGTTGACGGTGATACATGAGTCGAGGTTCTGATTGTTACAGATGAGTGCCATGCCGTCGTAGGCGAGACGCACTGCTTCGGGCAGCATATTCAAGCCGTCCTTCACGTATGTGTACTCCTTCGGAGTGAAATTGCGTGCGGTGATCGTGAGCCATGTCTTCTGCTGGAGGAGCATGTTGATGCCGTCAATCTCGTTGGTGTAGATAGGCTTGAGCTTGGTGTTCGGGCATTGCATGTGATAGACTTCTACGAGTTCGTCGATTATCGGACTGAAGCTCTCGTCACACGCGAAGCTTATCTCACCTTGCGTAGTGGTATCGGTTCTACCGTCCTTACGTTTCTTTTCGCCACCGCAAGACATCATTATGAGCGTCATTGCAAGCAGTGCGAGTATGGAGATGTTCTTAAAATTCGTTTTCATAGTTGTATCTAAACAAATAGTTTAACACAATAATATATATAATGTATAGAATAACATTCGCTTTAAGTGGACCACATGTGGGTCGTGGGGTGTGTCTGGCTACGTGTGCCGCAAAGGTGGTTAGGGGTATATTGGTTGCCGATTGCATCGGAATACGATTCAAGTATATTGCCGATTGCATCGGAATACGATTCAAGTATATTGTCGATTACATCGAAATGCTTATTCAAGGTGCTAATGTTCGACAAACAAATATTTATTTAAGCTACAACCATCCATGAGTTCCGGCATAAAGCCGAAGCTACGTGGATGGTTGTTATTGCTAATCTTACTGTCTAAGCATGTAAGATGTTCGTATGCGTCAAGATTACTGGAGGCGGAATGCTACCGGCACCTGATACTTAACACGCACAGCTGAACCATTCTGCTTACCAGGAGTCCAGCGTGGCATGCTCTTAACCACGCGCATAGCCTCACGGTCGAGTGACGGGTCAACACCACGCAATATGCGTACATCGGTGATAGAACCATCGCGTTCAACAACGAAGCCTACAACAACACGACCCTGTACGCCGTTCTCGGCAGCTACTGTCGGATAGTGGATGTTGTTAGCGAGGTAGCTCATAAGTGCAGCGTCGCCACCAGGGAACATAGGCATCTGCTCTACGACTGTGAAGACCTTGGTTTCCTCAACATGCTTCGGAGGCTCCGGAGCTGCGATTTCTTCCTTGGCCTTGAGTACAGCGCCACCGACTTCGTCGTTACCCTCTACTGTGAAGGCACCGACAGCCTTGTCGCTCTTCTGTACCTCGTCGAGCTTAATCTCGTCCTCTTCCTTAACCTCTTCGTCCTTCTTGATGACAGGAGCGGTGAACTTAACAGAAGACTTAACCTGCTCTACGACCTTTTCAGGCTCTTGTCTGATTACTTCCTTCTTCTCAACCTTAGCCTCTTTCTTCTTTTCAGTCTGAAGTTTAGCGAGCTCCACTGCTTGAGTGTTCTCAACTTTCTTATTAGCCTCAGCCATTTTCTGAAGCTGAAGTCCGAGATAGAGAAGTGCTGCAGCAAGGCCTACGATTAACAAAGCCCAAACGTTACGCTTGGCAGTGCCTTTGCGCAACTTATAGGCTCCATATGCCTGGTTTCTGCCCTCAAACACGAGGTCAGTCCATTCATTGGATATCAAATCTATTTTTGACATTTCTTCGTCCTTTCTTTAATTATTAGTCATTTACTTGACACCTCTTGAGCGCAGAAGCTTAGCATCCTGCTCATTGATCTTGTCAATGACATAAGTACCAATACTGCAGATAGTCATTTCGTCCAAAGCATCAACCATGTTCTTGTATGAAGCCTCGTCAGTACACTTGATGATGATGGTCATTGTCGGCACCTTGCCAGTCTCGAGCTCACCCTTCTTAATCTTAGTCAGCTCAGCGTCATACACTGCCTCTGGATAAGCAGCTGGGTTAGCGAGCTTCTTCTTGTCAAGAGCGTCCTTAGCCATCATAATGTCCTTAACAGGCTGCGAGCCGTCTTCGGTGATGTGGTTGAAGAGCACCGAGCGGATACCCTTCTGACCCCATGTTGTTTCCTTCAGACAGGTCGGGTCATCATACTTAGGCAGACCGTCAACGTGGTAGATCTTATCGTTACCACACACGTAGATAGTGACAGTCTGTGATGCCTTAGCAGCGTTACGATCCTTTTCAGAGATATTCTCGTCGTTCGAAGGCATGGTTAAGTTCATAGTCTGAGGCTTAGCCAAAGATGTACAGAGCATGAAGAACGTGATAAGAAGCATCATCATGTCCACCATCGGCGTGAAGTCCACGCGGGTCTGCATCTTTTTCTGTCTGCTTGCTTTTTTCTTTGCCATGTCTTAGTCCTCCGAATTAGATTTAAGCGCGGTAATGAGATAGTAGCGGTTCTCGCTCATGTCCTGGAGCTCCGACATCATCTTCTTGATGGTCTTGTACGGAGTGCCTGCGTCCGCCTTGATGGCGAGCTTCATTTCCGAGCCGTTGTTATCGCGAGCCATCTTCACCCAATCCTGGAACTGACTCATCTTACCGTCCACGCTATCAGTAGGGATACCCTTTGTAGCCTGGTATTCATTCAATTTTTCCTCCAAGTTCAGTGCAGATGCAAGGTCTTGCATCTCGACGCCGATAGAGGCAGCACTGCGGGCAGTTTCCATCTGTCCCTTAGTGAGCTGCACGCCATACTGGTCTGCCATGCCCTGAACGAGTTCGCCCATTCTCTTTGGATTATCCATTCCAACGAAGATACGGCCGTCCTTATCGCAGAGGATTGTCAAGACATTTGTCTCCGGCACCTTTACTTCAGATACCGAGCCCGGAGTAATGACCTTCACTGCTTCGTTCTTCACGAATGTTGATGTCAACATGAAGAAGGTGAGCAAGAGGACCATCACGTCGGACATAGGAGTCATATCTATCCAAACATCCGCTTTCTTAACTTTTACTTTACCCATAATGATAAATGTTTTAAAGGGTTAGTAAAATTAAGCCTCGTCTGCGTGGTTTGCTTCGTATGTCTTAGCAATAGTGTAACCTACTTCGTCAAGAGCGTATGTCAGCTTATCAATCTTGTTTGAATAGTAGTTATATGAGACTACGGCTACCCATGATGTCAAAATACCAGATGCGGTATTAACGAGGGCCTCAGAGATACCTTCAGAAAGCTGGAGTGAGTCACCACCACCACCTGAAGCAAGAGCAGCAAATGAACGGATCATACCAACCACAGTACCGAAAAGAGCGGTAAGAGTACCGAGTGTAACGATAGTTGCGATGATAGGCATGTTCATCTGAAGTGTAGGCATCTCGAGCTGTGTAGCCTCCTCGTGAGCCTGCTGGATCTTAGAAACCTTAGCAGCACGCTTGAGGTTTGTAGTTGCCTCCATCTCCTTGTAAGCTGCGATAGAAGCGCCAACAACGTTAGCTACGCTACCCTGCTGCTTGTCGCAAAGCTCCTGTGCCTTAGCCATATCACCTGCTGTGATAGCCTTCTTTACAGAAACAACGAACTTACCGAGTGAGCTCTTACCGAAAGCTGTGCGGAGAGCGAAGAAGCGCTCGATAGAGAGAGCGATTACAGAGAAGAGAAGAGTGATGATCACAGGAACGACAACACCACCTTTGTAGACTGTACCCATGAGGTTACCGTCCTTAACCGGCTGTGTCGGATCACCGTTTACGAAGTGCTCAGGTGCACCAAGGATGTACTTGAAGAAAAGCACTGCGAGTACAAAACATACAAGGATGATAAAGAACGCATTTTTAACACCCTGGAATCCTGAAGACTTCTTCGGATTCGCTTTAGCTTGTGTAGTTGCCATAATTTTTTGTAAAGTTTAATAAGTTATTAAATGGTTAATAAAAAAATTCATTTTTATGTTAGCACTATTTCAAATAGTATTAGTGGTTTCTTGCCTATATCCACTCTCGATGCCATATCAGCATGGCAAAGTTAGCAAATAATGGCAAATAATCACCCTATTGTCATAGCTTTAACATTTTTTTATTTGAGTTTTGCCAGTGTCTCTTTAATACGGCGCATTGCTTCGCGGATATTATCGTCGCTGGTGGCGTAACTCATGCGGAAACATTCGGGGTCGCCGAAGGCGTCACCGCCTACTGTTGCCACGTGTCCTTCTTCGAGCAGGAACATGGCAAGGTCGGTCGAATTGTTGATGGTCTTGCCTTCGTAGCTCTTGCCGTAGAAACCTGAGCACTTGGGGAAGAGATAGAATGCACCCTGAGGGCAGTTCACCTCGAGTCCGGGTATCTCCTTCGCCAGCTTCACGATGAGGTCGCGACGGCGCTCAAAGGCTTTACGCATTGTCTCAACGCACTCTTGCGATGTGGTGTATGCTGCTTCTGCTGCCTTCTGGCTTACTGAGCACGGACCGCTTGTATATTGTCCCTGCAGTTTGTTGCAGCCTTTGACAATCCACTCGGGTGCTGCAATGAAGCCGATACGCCAGCCTGTCATAGCGTATGCTTTCGACACGCCGTTGACGATGATTGTGCGTTCCTTCATGCCGGGGAACTGAGCGATACTTTCGTGCTTGCCTACGTAGTTGATATGTTCGTATATCTCGTCGGCGAGTACGAACAGGTCGTCGTGACGCTTGATGACCTCTGCCAGTGCTTCAAGCTCGTCCTTTGTATATACGCTGCCGGTTGGGTTACTTGGCGAGCAGAGTATGAGCATACGTGTCTTCGGTGTGATAGCTGCCTCAAGTTGCTCGGGAGTCATCTTGAAGTTCTGCTCGAAACCTGCGTTCACAATGACCGGCGTACCACCTGCCAGCTTCACCATCTGCGGATAGCTCACCCAGTAAGGAGCCGGAATTATCACTTCTTCTCCGTCGTTGACGAGTGCCATCACTGTGTTGCAGACGCTCTGCTTGGCTCCGTTCGAGACGAGTATCTCGCTTGTTGTATAGTCGAGATTGTTTTCGTTCTTCAGTTTTGCTACGATAGCCTTACGCAGATCCATGTATCCCGGAACTGGCGAATAGCGTGAGAAGTTTTCGTCGACAGCCTTCTTTGCAGCCTCTTTAATGTGGTCGGGTGTGTTGAAGTCGGGCTCACCAACACTCATGTTGATTACGTCTATGCCCTGTGCCTTCATCTCGCCGCTCTTCTGCGACATTGCAAGTGTCTGTGACGGAGCGAGACGATTGAGTCGATTTGATAATTCTGCCATTATTATAAATATGTATAGTTATAATTTCTTGCAAAATTATAAAGAAATTCTGAGTTTGGCGAATAAAACAAAGAGGAATTAAAAGTAAAACTACAAAATGCAATGAGATTTTGTTCTTTTTTAAACATCCAGAGTCGTGGAAGTATGCATCTGACGGCGGACGCAACCTGATCGGACAGCGGACGCAATCTGATTGGACGGCGGACGCAACCTGATCGGACGGCGGACGCAACCCGATTGGATGGCGAACGTAACCTGATTGGACGGCGGACGCAATCGGTGACGAAAAAAGGGTATGTCAGAAGTCAAACAAGATGAGCTGCAAGCCCAAATCAATTGATTTCTGACACACCCTTCACACTAAATATGTACAATGGGGTTCAAAACCGCATTATTAATTCTCAACGCTCTCGTTGTTGAAAGCCGATGTGATGCGATACTTCACGTCGCCGTCGTAGGTGACGGTAGAGTTTTTGAGGGCACTCCATACGGGGGCGATGTAGTCGCTCTCGCCATTCTTGTCGGAAAGTTTGTAGTAGGAGTGTATCTCTATGGTGAGTCCGTCGTTGTAGCGGCGTTCGAGGGCCTTGAGCAGTTCCTTTGTCACGCCGGTGACATTGATTGTGATGCCTGCAGGCTGACGCTCAACGGTGAGCTTGACATTGGCACCGATAGTTGCATCGTAATCCTGCACCTCGAAATACTTCTCGAAGTAGCGCACAAGAGCTGCCGACTCGACACCCTCTACTGTATAGTCGATGCCTATGGGGAGGAACACCTTCACGTCCTTAGCCTCCTTGATATGCAGGGATGTCTTGATCTCGCCCCATGAAGAGTGCTTCTGCTGATGGATGTCAACCAAGAGTGTGGGATCGATGGGCTTGATGTTGTAGATGGCTGGATAATAGTCGGCAAGCTGCTGATAGGTGAGCTGCATCTTACCATCGTTCTCGCCGAAGGTTATCTCTTGGAAGCCCTCGTCCTTGCATGCATCACATGCTGCCTTGATGTCGTCTTTGTCGGTGAGCAAGCCGTCAACATGCCAACCGTTCTCCATGCTCTTGGCGAGATACCATATCACACGGATGTTCTTTTCCACCACGGTAGGCGACACCGGATTGGTGCGGCCACACCAGCTTGTGAGTTTCTTTACAATGGTGGCAGTGGTGGTGTCGCCTGCTGCAATAAGGGTGCGCAAGCCCGAACCATTTGTACTGAGAAGATAGTCGAAGTTCTTGTCCTTATTTATAGTAATGTATGGGCAGTCGGTGTACACCTTGCCGTTGTTCATAACTCCAACGTACTTGTTTGGAGCGACATTAAAACCAAGGCGTGGGTCGACCTTTACATTGAAATAATTGACGTTGGCGGTTGGAGACAGAGGATTGGCAGCACGTGTTACAGCGTTCACCTTCTGATAGTTATTCAGGACATCAACGCCCATATACACCTCGGTTTGAGGCGCATTAGCCAACAAAGAGTCGTCAGTACCATTGGCCTCTTCTGAGCTTGAACATGCTGTAAATGCAGCAACGGCTGCAAAGAGAGCAAATAGCTTGTGTAGCTTTATCATAATCAGTTTATTGTTTGTATGTTAAATCAAGATTGAATATATATCATAAAATCGGCTGCAAATGTACATCATTTGTTGAAAACGGCAAAGTTTTTGAATAACTTTTTCGTAAAAATCACGCCAAAATATGCCGATTACATTCGTCTCTTCTGACTTTGTCCTGCGCCAGTTCCCTTATACTTGCTATTTGTGGCATTAAAGCGATAGCGGATGCCCAGCGTGATGCTACTGACAGAGTAAGCATCGTAAAACAATGTTCGTGCAGCGCCGGAATAGAACATGCGGTGCTGATTGCCGGTGGCGAATAGGTCGGATACGTCAAGGGTTAACGTCAAGCGATTTTTAAATAATGCCTTGTAAAGAGAGAGATCGGTGTTGAAATATCCCTTACGTATATTTTTGTTTCCCATGTTTCCTTCGGTCTGTGCGGTCATTACGAGCGAAGCCGTCAACCACTTGAAGTCGAACGTGTTGGTAAAAGAGAAGACAGCCACTGGATTATTGAGCTTATTGCCCACGTGCGTGTCCATCTTGAGCCATTGTTTGTAGAGCATCGCCTCTAATGTGGGATGCCAAATGCCGTAGGTTGGATTCAGCGTCAGTCCTGCCTGAAAGGAGTTATAGCTGTTGATATTTTCTGGACGGGCAAGCGACTTTATCGGATTGTTCTGGTAGGTCTGCGTCATCGTGCAAATCTCATCGGAGATATGCGAATAAATCAGTTGCAGATTAACCCACTTCCATGAGAAAGCGTAAGTAAGATTGCGCGTTATTGATGGTGTGAGGAACGGATTTCCCGATTCGTATGTGTACTGGTTGTCGTACTGCACGCCACTTCTGAGTTCGTTGTAGCTGGGACGATAGATGTCGGCTGCGTATGTCAGTTGCATCTGGGTCTTGCCTACGGGTAGCGAGAGAGCAAGCGACGGAAACCAGTTGCTGTATGTCTTGCTCTGAGGGTCGATATGAATCTCGTTTGTGTAATAATCAAAGTCGTTATACTCGTAGCGCAAACCAGCCTGCACAAAAAGTGCCCCGAAGGAGCGGGTGTAATCTACGAAAGCCGAAGTCATCGACTCTTTCACTTTCTCGTTCTCATTACTCGTAACTTCTGGCACGATGGTGTATAGCATTCGACGATTAAGAGAAGAGTATTCGCCACCTACCGACAGTTCGCCCTTGAACAGTGGAAAACCAAGAACAAGTTTAGAAGCAACCAGCGAGTTGCGGTTGTTGCGGTAAGAGTCGGCTTGAGAGTTTTTTATCTGGTTGTCTTCGCCGGTGACGCTCTCTTTTATAGTCATCCTATCCTTGTCACCATACCAATAGTAATCGGTATTGAAGTCTATTTTGAGTGCCCCTATCTTGCCTACATAATAGGCATTGGCAAGATATTTCGAGGTATGACCAGGAGAGAAATAGTCTCCACGAGATGTCTCCACGGGTTGATCATTGCAGTATGACATGGCTTGCTGTAGTCCTCTACCTTCTTTTCTTGCATAGCGGTCGTAACTGAAACTCGCACCTATGGAGTTCTCATCGTCAAACATATAACTGGCATTCAAGCGTGCATACGGATTGAGATTTGTATATTCTTGCGTTATCTTAGTATTCTGTAACCATGTATTGCTGGTGTAGGTATACTGCTGTATTCTCTTGTTGTCTGGTTGATGAGTGTATGCCCCATACAAAAAGCCGGTGATGTCGAAACCGCCTTTACGATAGTTGCCTCGGAACGACTCGTAATAACTCATGCGCTTATCTTCATTGATGACAAAACTGGTGCTATTGTCAAAGCTGAAACCCTCGCCTTGCGGTTTCTTGGTGGTGATGCGTATAACGCTCTTCACGCTGGCATCATAACGCGCACCAGGGTTGCTGATAACCTCAATGTTCTTGATGTCGCTGGGTTGCAAACGCTGCAACTCCATTTTGTCTTGCATCTTACGACCATTGATATAAATTACTGGTGTTCCTCTGCCGAACACTTCTATATCTCCGTCTTTAGCCGACACGCTGGGGATGCGTGAAAGCAACTGCTCCATATTGGCAGTTTTCTCCAACACGCTACCTGATACCGTCGTCGTCATTCCTTCGCCGCTCAACACCGTCTTGGGCAACTGGCTTCTTACAACGATTTCGCCGAGCATCCAGGATTCTTCGCTTAATCGGATGACCCCCATGTCTTCTCCACGACAATCTCGGAAAACTGTAGTATAACCAATTGATGAAACCTTAATGATTCCGTCATTGCAAGGAGAATCGATAACAAAGCTACCATCCTCGCCACTCACAGCCCCCTTGACAAAGGCCGAATCCCCACGAGTCAGAAGCACGACATTCACGAAAGCCAAAGGTTCTCCTTTAGTATTTTCAATCTTTCCCTTAATGTTCTGCGCCATTATCGGAGCAAAAGACATAAGCGATATAAGCGTCGCTATCATTACCTTAATCATAATCGCTATTTTTTATTTTTGCTACTAAACAGCTCATTTGCTCTATAAAAAAGGACGAGAACAAGAGTTTGGGTATATACAAATAGCATACACCCAAGCTCATGTTCTCTTATCGTTAGCATTGCTTGCGGCTGAGGGTGTGTCAAAACTAAAATATTTGGCAAATTGAATAGCAAACGGTTCTAATCGTAGGAGGCTACGGCATTCCTGCCGTAGCCATTAGTAACTGAAATTCAACTGTTTGCAATGACTACGGCAAGAATGCCGTAGTCTCCTACAGTTAGCCATTCATCACAATTCTATAGTTTTGACACACCCTCTACTTGATTATTACTTGAGGTGCAAGGTGTGACCCATACGGTCGCGCTTAGTCTTCAGGTAGCGCTCGTTGTACTTGTTGGGTATCACTTCGATGGGCACGTTCTCCACAATCTCGAGTCCGTACGACTCTAAGCCTACGCGCTTTGTAGGGTTGTTGGTGAGCAGGCGCATCTTGTGTACGCCGAGGTGGCGCAGCATCTGTGCTCCGCAACCATAGTCGCGCTCGTCGGGCTTGAAGCCGAGGTGCACGTTGGCATCCACGGTGTCGTAACCTTCCTCCTGCAGCTTGTATGCCTCAATCTTGTTCATGAGTCCGATGCCGCGACCTTCCTGCTGCATATAAACCACTACGCCCTTGCCTTCCTTCTCGATCATCTGCATAGCTGCGTGGAGCTGCTGTCCGCAGTCGCAGCGCTTCGAGCCGAGGATGTCGCCTGTGGCGCATGAAGAGTGTACACGTACGAGCACGGGTTCGTCCTCACGCCACTCGCCCTTCACGAGTGCCATGTGCTCCAGTCCGTTGCTCTGCTGACGGAACGGCACGAGGCGGAAGTGTCCCCACTCTGTAGGCATGTCTACCTCCTCGCCCACTTCGATTATCGATTCCTTCTTGAGGCGGTAAGCGATGAGGTCCTTGATGGTGATGATGCGCAAGCCCCACTCCTCTGCCATCTTCTGCAGGTCGGGCATACGTGCCATTGTGCCGTCTTCGTTCATTATCTCCATGAGTGCGCCTGCCGGATATAGACCTGCCAGGTGGCAGAGATCGATGGCAGCCTCGGTGTGTCCGCAGCGGCGGAGCACGCCGTTGTCCTGTGCGTAGAGCGGATTGATATGTCCAGGGCGGCCGAAGGTCTGTGGTGTAGACGCTGGGTCGGCGAGTGCTTTGATGGTGGCAGCACGGTCGTGTGTTGACACGCCGGTGGTGCATCCCTCGAGTTTATCGATTGTAACGGTGAACGGTGTGCCGAGCATTGATGTGTTGTCGCTCACCTGATGTGGCAGGTCGAGTTCCTCACAACGCGAGAGGGTGATGGGGGCACAGAGCACGCCACGCGCGTTCTTCAACATAAAGTTCACCTTTTCAGGAGTTATCTTCTCGGCGGCGATGATGAGGTCGCCCTCATTCTCGCGGTCTTCGTCGTCAACCACGATTACGAACTGTCCGTCTTTAAAATCTTTTAGAGCATCTTCGATGCTGCTCAGTCTGAATTCTCCCATATTATTTATTTGTTGATGAGTGTTATTATTATTCGTTATCTTACTATTATTGTTTCTAAAATATCGCCATTAAGTTTGTCGCTACCGATTGAGTATGGCGTTTATTCTGCCCATGATTATCTTGTTCTCGGTCTGCACCACCTTCAGGTCGCGCTGTAGACGCAAGCGATAGCGCCACATTCGCATGTAGAGCACGAAGCCGAGCGGCACGACGATGGCTGCCACAATGTTCAGCCATTTGCGCTCGAAGGGGCGTGTGTGGGCGCGCTCCGACATCACGGGGTACATGCTCAGGTGGTTGATGATGGTGCGGTCGCGCGAGTTGCTGAGGTCTTCTATTATCTGCTCCAGCTGTGGCACAATGCGCTCCATCACGTTGTCGGGTTCGTACTTAAAGAACACTTTCACCCAACTTGGTGCACGCTTAAGGCGGTGCACACGCGAGTATTCGGCTATCTCGGTGTTCATCTGCTGCAGCAGCGCGAGGTCTTCGGCATAGTGCGGGTCGTTGATGACCACCTCCTTGCGGTATATCGGGCGCTTGATGCGCAGACCGAAGAAGCGACGGAAGATGTCGGCGTACAGGTCGGCGTTGAACACCACGGAGTCGTTGTTCGCCTTGTACGTGAAGAACACCGCCATCGGCACGAGCACGGCAGGAGCGAGACCCTTTCCGAACCATATCGTCCACATTCCGCTTCGCGCCATTCGATAGCCCGAGTTGTCGAGTATGTAGTAGAGGATGAAGACGAGCACCGAAATGAGCACCGGCAGACCCAAACCGCCCTTGCGTATGATGGCTCCGAGTGGCGCACCGATAAAGAAAAAGATGAGACACGACAAGGCGAGCGTTATCTTTGCCACCCATTCTATCTCGTGCTGACGTATCAGACGGTCGCCATCGCTGGTAATAAGCGACTTAAACTCGAGGTCGCTCTTGCGCGAGCCTACTCGGTTCAGGGCATAACTTATAGCGGTGCGCTTCTGTTGCGACGTGAGGTGAGCGTATGCTGTATCGACGTTATAGGCTGAGGTCGTAGCAAGTTGCATGGCGCGAAGCGAGTCGTTCTTCGTAACCGAAGCGAGTCGATAGAACGTGAGTCGATCGGCAGCGTAGTAGTTGTTGCCGATACTATCGTACACTTGTTTCAGCGAGTCCATATCGTGAACTATCTGCGTGAAACTCTTGCCGCGTGCGTCGTTGGATATCGACGAACCATCGCTCACATTAAAGTCGGAATCAAAGTCGAGCACGATATGCTTCTGCACAAACGACTCGCGACGATAGGGCACCGAAGCGCTGCCAGCCAACTCCTGCGACTGCATATTCTCAAACCATTCGCCACTCCACAGCGTGAGCAGTAGGTGTTTCTTCTCGGCTGTCGACTGCAACATGCCCGAGTCGGCGAGTATTATCGCCTGATCTTCGTACGACCCAGTCATGCGATAAATCATTATACCGTAAAGCTTACCCGTGTCCATATTCTTCTTCGACACGTAGAGGTTAGAGTTTGGTATGCCGTCGTAAAACACGCCTTCCGGTATTTCCAGCTCCGGACTCTTCTGCTTCATTGATATGAGCATCAAGGCGAGCTTGCGGTTGGCTTCCGGACCGATAGAGTTCTGAAAATAAATGGAGAGCACGCAGATAGCCACACTGATGGCTATGAGCGAACGAAACGCTTGCATGAGCGATATACCTGCAGCTTTTATAGCCGTCAGCTCTGAGCTTTCACCGAGATTTCCGAATGTTATAAGCGATGAAAGCAGAATGGCAAGCGGCATTGCTTGCGGCACAAGCATGAGTCCCATATGCCAAAAGAATTCGGCAAGCACGTCGACGGAGAGTCCCTTACCGATTAGCTCGTCGACATATTTCCACAGAAACTGCATCATCAGTACAAATTGACAGATGAAGAACGTTCCTATGAACAAAAGACCGAACTGCTTTGCAATGAAGATATCTAATTTCTTTATACGAAACATCGTGAGCGTTTTTACCTTATTATATATAGGTAGACTGTTCCACCAGTGCACTACATATAAGAGGTTAAGTATATGTATGCTTTTTTATGCTGCAAAATTAGCATAAATATTTCATATACTCCACGAAATTAAATGATTTTAGTATTTTTACACTGCCGAAGTAGTCCACTCCTACCCTACACGCCACACTTACGACGCAAACGCTCGAAGTTGCTCGTCCATATATCCTCGAGCCAGTCTTTATCGCCATCGTCTGTAAAATCGGTAACGCTGAGCATGTATCCACCCGTTAGACTACACTTCTCCATACGTATCTCTACATACGACCCGTCGGTTTCGTCGTCCCAACTCCAGCGTATGCGTCCGTATTTCTCAATCACGCTGACCGTTGCCATTCGTACTTCGTGGTGGCGGTGGGCATCGCCCCATGCGCAGGTGAGTTGGTCACCATCGAGCGTCACGCTATCGGCTATCCACTTCTGCAAGCCCGAATCGGTACCGATAAGCTGCCAAATGATATTCTTCGAGGTTGAGTTTAGGAGGTGTTCTACAGTGATTTTGTTTTTCTCCATAGTTGTTGTTTTAGTAGTTAAGCCATTAGGAAGGCCTGTATTTTTTGCAAAGATAGGGAAAAAGATAAAGAAAATGCACTTTATTGTGATTTTTTTTGCGAAAAGTTTTGGCGATTAACAAAAAAGCATTACCTTTGCACCCGCAATCAAGAACGATGGCGGGATAGCTCAGCTGGTTAGAGCGCATGATTCATAATCATGAGGTCCCCAGTTCAATCCTGGGTCCCGCTACAAAGAACGAGTTAAAGATTAGGTCTTTAACTCGTTTTTTTGTATATAAATCAATAAAAACATATTTAACACAACTTTTTCCGCATTTTTTTCTACAATTTACACATTATATTATTGGTTTTTAGTACCTTTGCATTGATTTTGAAAAATTACACGCAAGACGGAATAGCAAAGCCATATTGACGTTCGCACGTGTAACAACATCATACAACAACAAGACAAAAAGGATAATCAACAATAATAAAAAGAAATCATGGCTGGAACAAAAAAAATCAAGACCGCGCTTATCTCCGTATTTCATAAGGATGGTCTCGACGAGCTCCTGAAGAAGCTCAACGAAGAAGGTGTTAAATTCCTCTCTACTGGTGGCACACAAGCATTCATCGAAAAACTTGGCTACGAATGTCAGTCGGTAGAAAGCGTAACATCTTACCCATCAATCCTTGGTGGACGTGTCAAGACTCTGCACCCACGCATCTTCGGTGGCATCCTCGCTCGCCGCGACAATGAAGGCGACCGCCAGCAGATGGCTGAATACGCCATCCCCGAAATCGACCTCGTCATCGTCGACCTCTACCCATTCGAGCAGACTGTAGCAAGCGGTGCTTCCGATGCCGACATCATCGAAAAGATAGACATAGGCGGCATCTCACTCATCCGTGCTGGTGCTAAAAACTTCAACGACGTGGTCATCGTTCCGAGCAAGGCTGAATACAAGGTTCTCCTCGACATCCTCAACACTAATGGTGCTGAGACCTCTCTTGAGGAGCGCAAGATGTTCGCTGAGCGTGCGTTCGGCGTAAGCAGCCATTACGACACAGCCATCCACGCTTGGTTTGCAAAGTAAACTCAAAACTCAAAATTCAAAAACTCAATAAATGGGATTTTTTTCATTCAGACAGGAAATTGCGATGGACCTCGGCACTGCCAACACCATCATCATCTGCGACGATAAGATCGTTGTTGATGAGCCGTCGGTAGTGGCACTCGACCGTCGCACAGACAAAATGATTGCTGTCGGCTCGAAGGCAAAGATGATGTATGAGAAGACTCACGACAACATCCGAACCATTCGCCCACTCCGCGATGGAGTCATCGCCGACTTCTCAGCATGTGAACAGATGATGCGCGGACTCATCAAGATGGTACACTCTGGCAGCCGACTCTTCACCCCGTCACTGCGTATGGTTATCGGCGTACCTTCAGGTTCTACCGAAGTGGAGTTGCGCGCCGTGCGCGACAGTGCTGAGCACGCCGACGGACGCGACGTGTACCTCATCTTCGAGCCTATGGCAGCTGCTATCGGCATCGGCATCGACGTGGAAGCACCAGAGGGCAACATGATTGTAGACATAGGTGGCGGCTCAACAGAGATTGCTGTAATCTCGCTCGGCGGCATCGTGTCGAACAACTCTATTCGCACTGCTGGCGACGACCTCACAGCCGACATTCAGGAGTACATGTCACGCCAGCACAACGTGAAGGTTTCGGAGCGTATGGCTGAGCGTATCAAGATACACGTCGGCTCGGCTCTCACTGAGCTTGGCGACGATGCACCGGAGGACTTCATCGTTCACGGACCGAACCGCATCACTGCGCTCCCTATGGAGGTGCCGGTATGCTATCAGGAGATTGCACACTGCCTCGACAAGACTGTCGCAAAGATTGAGAACGCTGTGCTCTCTGCTCTTGAGAACACACCGCCTGAACTCTATGCCGACATCGTGAAGAATGGTATCTATCTCAGTGGTGGCGGTGCCCTGCTGCGTGGTCTCGACAAGCGTTTGCAGGAGAAGATCAACATTCCGTTCCACATCGCCGAAGATCCGTTGCACAGCGTAGCAATCGGTGCGGGTGTGGCTCTGAAGAACATCGACCGCTTCTCATTCCTGATGAGATAGGCTAAAAGTAAAAGAGTAAAAAAGTAAAAAGGTAAAAGAGTAAAACGCTCTTGACAGTAAATAACTTTTAAAGGTAAAAAGGTAAAAAAGTAAAAGAGTAAAAAGAGCAGGAAAGGTTATACGCCCTCTGCTTTTTACTTTTTTACTCTTTTACTTTTTTACTTTTCAATTATGCGCAACCTATTAGATTTCCTTTCACGCCACAACCACTGGTTCGTCTTCCTCTTGCTTGAGGTAGTGAGCCTCACACTGCTGTTCAAGTACAACAGCTATCAGGGCAGTGTGTGGTTTTCATCGGCTAATGCCGTAGCAGGCAAGATGTACGAATGGGACTCGTCCGTGAAGCAATACTTCGCCCTCACCGAAGTGAACCGCCAACTCACCGACCGCAACATATACCTCGAACGCGAAGTGGAGATGCTGCGCGAGCAGGTGAAGAAGTCAAACAACGACACTACCCTCGTCGAACGACTGCAACAGAACATCATGCGCGACTACGAGACCATACCGGCAAAGGTCGTCAGCTCGTCGCTCGACAAGGCTAACAACTTCATCACCATAGATAAAGGCAGTGCCGACGGCGTGCGCAAGGACATGGGCGTGGTGTGCGGACAGGGCATCGTGGGCATCGTCTATCTATGCAACGAACACTACTCGGTGGTTATCCCAGTGCTCAATGAGCAGTCGAACATCAGCTGCACCATACGCGGACGTGGCTACTTCGGCTACCTGCGCTGGCATGGTGGTTCGCCCGAAACGGCATACGTAGAGGACATACCACGCCATGCACACTTCCGACTGGGCGACTTCATCGTGACATCGGGCTACTCCTCGGTGTTTCCACCGGGCATCATCGTCGGACGCATCAAACATGTGTACAACTCCGAGAACGGACTCTCCTACCGTCTCAACATCGCTCTGTCGACCGACTTCTCACGTCTGCGCGACGTGAGCGTCATCAACGACCGCGAGATGGACAAGAAACTCGAATTACTGCGTGCTGCCGAAGACTCCATAAAGGCACGCCAATAAACATACAGAAGAAACAAATGAGCCTGAACTTCCTTAGAAACATAGTATTCATCATAGTGCTGCTGCTCGCACAGACGCTGCTACTCAACCATATCAGCGTCTTCGGATGCGCCACACCGCTACTCTATGTCTACTTCGCACTGACCGTGCAACGCGGCGAAGCGAAGTGGGCTACGCTGCTTTGGTGCTTCTTCATGGGTCTGTTGGTGGACATCTTCACCAACACACCAGGTGTAGCAGCTGCCTCAATGACGCTCGTGGGCTTCTTGCAACCCTACGTTGTCGAACTATTCGCACCACGCGATAGTGCCGACGACCTCCGTCCGTCCCCCTTCACCTTCGGCTCAAGCAAATACACCAATTACACCATCATCCTCGTACTCATCTATTGCTTCACATTCTTCTCGCTCGAAGCCTTCAATCTGTACAACTGGGGACAATGGATTGCCTGCATCGTGGCAAGCACCATCATCACCGTTGTATTGGTTTTGGTGATAGAGTACTTCAGAAGTAAAAGATAGAGCACAGCAGAAACTGTAAGTAGAGAACATTATTAGTAGTAATCGGTAACATCAGTAGTAGGAAATGAGCAATTATAACCTTGAGAAACGGCGCTACGTAATCGCTTTTGTGGCAACGGCTATTGTCGTTGTCTACATCGTGCGTCTCTTCACGCTGCAGCTGCTTAGCGACGACTACAAGAAGAACGCCGACTCCAACGCCTTCCTCAAGAAAATCGAATACCCTTCGCGTGGTGCCATCTACGACCGCAACGGCAGACTGCTCGTGTACAACCAGCCGGCTTACGACATTATGGTCGTGATGAACGAAGCAAAGGGACGCATCGACACGCTTGAGTTTTGCCAAGCGCTTGGCATCACGAAAGAGTTCTTCATAAAGCGCATGAACGACATTAAGGACTACTCGAAGAACCCTGGCTACTCGCGCTTCACGCAGCAGCTCTTTATGAGTCAGCTCCCTTCGGAGGAGTTCAGCTTCTTCCAAGAAAAGATATTCCGCTTCCCTGGTTTCTACGTGCAGCAGCGCAGCATACGCCAATACCAATCGAAGGTGGGCGCGCATATCCTCGGCGACGTGGCTGAGGTGTCGCCCTACGACATTGAGGAGGATAGCTACTATCAGCCTGGCGACTACATCGGCAAACTCGGTGTGGAGAAGTCGTACGAGAAACAGTTGCGTGGCGAAAAAGGAGTGCAAATTCTGCTGCGCGATGCTCGCGGACGCATACAAGGCAAGTACATGGACGGCAAGTACGATCGCAAACCGATTGCCGGCAAAGACCTCACGCTCGCCATTGACGAGAAGCTACAAGCATTGGGCGAACGTCTCATGGAGGGCAAGATAGGCTCTATCGTGGCACTCGACCCTCGTACGGGCGAAGTGCTCTGCATGGTGTCGGCTCCGAGCTACGACCCACGTATCATGGTGGGACGTGCACGCGCTAAGAACCACCGCGCACTGGCTAAAGATGCGTGGAAACCACTGCTCAACCGCTCCATAATGGGTATGTATCCGCCTGGCTCCACGTTCAAGACATCGCAGGCTCTTACGTACATGACCGAAGGCATCATTACGCCAGGCACAGCATTCCCCTGCAACCACGGCTTCTACTATCGCGGTCTACACGTAGGCTGCCACTCACATGCCGCTCCTATCGCTCTTGTCGATGCCATCAGCACCTCGTGCAACTCCTACTTCTGTTGGGGACTTTACTACATGATTGGCAACCGCTCGAAATACAAGACTCCGTATAACGCCATGAACACGTGGCGCGACTATATGGTGTCGATGGGCTTCGGCTACAAGTTGGGCATCGACCTGCCTGGCGAGAAGCGTGGCATGATTCCGAACGCCGACTATTACGACCGCAACTATCGTGGCTCGTGGAACGGCCTGACTATCATCTCTATATCTATCGGCCAGGGCGAGGTGACGCTCACTCCGCTACAGATAGCCAACCTCGGTGCCACCATCGCCAACCGCGGCTACTACTACCGACCACACGTGGTGCGCAAGGTGCAAGGCGAACCGCTCGACACCATGTACACCCACCGCCACTACACAATGGCATCACGCCGAGCCTACGATTACGTGGTAGCAGGTATGCGCTCCTCAGCCTTAAAGGGTACGTGTAAAGCTCTCTCACGACTGCCGTTCGAGGCATGTGGCAAGACGGGTACGGCGCAGAACCACGGACGCGACCACTCCGTGTTCATGGGCTTCGCACCGATGAACAACCCGAAGATAGCTATCGCCGTGTACGTAGAGAACGGCGGATGGGGTGCTGACTTCGGTGTACCTATCGGCGGACTGATGATGGAACAGTATCTTACGGGCAAGCTATCGCCTGCTGCCGAGGCACAAGCCGATGCCATGCAGGCACGACGCATTGGCTACGGTCCGAGATTCTCTCAAAAGTAAAAAAGTAAAAGAGTAAAAAAGTAAAAAGCTTAGGAAGGCTTAAAGAGGCTTAGAAAGGCTTAAAGAGGCTTATGAAGGCTTAAAGAGGCTTAGAAAGGCTTATAAACTTAAAATAATGATAAACGACAAACCACAAAGCATTTGGTCGCAGGTCGACTGGCTGACCATTGGCCTGTACATAGCACTGATGCTCTTCGGATGGTTGAGCATCTGCGGTGCGAGCTACTCCTTCGGCGACAACAACCTGCTGTCGCTCGACACACGCTCGGGTATGCAGATTCTATGGATTGGCACGAGTATCTGTCTCGGTTTTGTCATACTGATGATGGACTCGCGCTTCTTCGACACGTTCTCGTTCATCATCTACGGTGTGCTGCTCCTGCTGCTCTTTGCCACCATCTTCAACCCTCACGACATCAAGGGATCCCACTCGTGGCTCGTCATCGGTCCGCTACGCTTGCAGCCTGCCGAGTTCGGCAAGTTTGCAACCGCACTTGCGCTCGCCAAACTGATGAGCACCTACGGCTATAACATACAACGCTGGAAAGACTTTGCAGCGGCTTGCGCCGTGGTGCTCGTGCCCATGCTCTGCATCGTGGGTCAGCGTGAGACGGGCTCTGCACTCGTCTATCTCACATTCTTCCTTATGTTCTACCGCGAGGGAATGCCTGGCAGCATCCTCTTCACGGGTGTAGCGATGGTGCTCTACTTCGTTGTGGGCATTAAGTACGAGGGCATTATGCTCTTCGACACACCTACATCGGTGGGCAAGTTCGTGGTACTGCTGCTCGTACAACTGTTCGTAGCAGGCATGGTGTACAACTATGTGCACAACCGTAAGCACACCAATACAATCATCGGCTATAGTCTGGTGCTCACCACTATAGCCATTCTCTTCGACGTGTACGCCATTCCGTTCGACGTGACGTGGGTGCAGCTCGGTATGTGTCTTGCGCTGTTCCTCTATCTCCTCTACCACGGACTGCGTACGCGCCTTCCGCAATACTTCTTCATACTGGCGTTCGCCGTCGGTTCGGTGGTGTTCTTCTACTCTGCCGACTACGTGCTGAACAACGTGATGGAGCCTCATCAGCGTGTGCGCATCAACGTATTGCTCGGACTCGACGAAGACCTTGCCGGTGCCGGCTACAACGTTCATCAGAGCGAGATAGCCATCGGCTCGGGCGGACTCAAAGGCAAAGGCTTCCTCAATGGCACACAGACCAAGCTGAAGTTCGTGCCCGAGCAAGACACCGACTTCATCTTCTGCACCGTGGGCGAGGAGGAGGGTTTCATCGGTTCGGCAGGCGTGTTGCTGCTGTTCCTCGTCCTCATACTCCGACTGCTTGCGCTTGCCGAGCGACAACCCTTCACCTTTGGGCGCATATACGGCTACTGTGTGGCATCGGTGTTCCTCTTCCACGTGTTCATCAACGTGGGCATGGTGTTAGGCTTAACGCCCGTCATCGGTATCCCGCTACCATTCTTCAGCTACGGCGGATCGTCGCTATGGGGATTCACCATCCTGCTTTTCATATTCCTCAGTATAGACGCAAAGCGCAATATGCTCAAGGCTTAGGTTACATTCTATTTATAAATATAATGTCAGTAGTATCATAAATAAAGCGATATGCAAATCATTAGTTGGATTTACATATCGCTATTTATTTAATACTTAGTGTTGGTTATTTTTGTAGACTGCGAAGCTTAGGATAATCTACACCCTCCTGAATAGTCCAGATATTATCAAAGTCCCAACCCTGGAATGATGCTTGCTGCTTCATCTGCTTAGTGGTCAAAGCACCTGGTTTACCAGAAATCTTTGTTTTCTCAGAGTCGTAGTAACTGTTTGTTTTATACTCACCAATTGGATACACATCACCTGTACCAGATATCGTACCTGCGAAATAACAATTTTTAGCAGAACATCCAATGCCATAAACACTTGAAGAATACGAGCCCTCAGCTTTTACGTTTGCTATGGAGTAGCAATTTTCAATAGAGTATGAACCATACCGATAACCCAATATACCTCCAACTCCACCATCGGTTGCTATTATGTTACCTGAAGAAGCACACTGACTGATGTTTGAAGCAACCTCACAGTATTCAACGTATCCAACAATACCTCCAACATATTGATATCCACTGATATCACCAGTTACCATACAGTTTTCAATATTTCCATAGGATAAGCTTCCGCAAATACCTCCAACTTGACTTCCTCCAGTTATACCTTTTTTGCTTATGTTTACAAAAAGGTTTGATACACTTGCTATTTTATTATCAGAAGAACCTTGGATGTTTGCAAATAGTCCTACCTTGTCAATCGAACTTAAGCTTATCCAAAGACCCTTGATAGTGTGCTTTTTGCCATCGAACTTACCTGCAAAATCCTTAATTGGTGTCCAACCTGATGAGTTAGAATTAAGATAAGAAGAAAGGTCAATGTCTTTACTAAGCTCGAAGCAAGCACTTGGGAAATTGCGAACTTCGTCGAGTTGCGCTGCTGTAGCTATTATATAAGGCTCTGTTTCTGTGCCATTACCTGCTTCAAACTTAGGATTGTCAGATTTCTTCTGCTTAACCGAAACACTTGTTGAGCCTTCAGCGTTCTCAAATTCGATAATGCCACTTCTTTCTGTATTTATATAATTGGGGGTTGCGGTCACTTTGAAGCCTTTCTCCGTCGCTTGCACTTCACACCAGTCTGGCTTTGACTTTACTGTAACATTTGTCGGGTTTACAAATGTTAGTTCTTTTGTCAGATTTTCATCAGCGTCAAACTCTAAAGAACTTTCTGTGAACTTAGGAGCAAAGACAAATGGAGCCTGGCATTTTATGGTGTATCCAATAATACCGCCTGACGTTCCTGCAATCTCACTTACAACATATAGTCGAGCATAAATATACAGCTCATCACTATAATATCTTTTACATCTTACAACATATCCATCACCAGGATTTACTGCAACAGAACGATTCCATCCATCTTGTGGTATAGCGGTAACATTTCCCAATCCTTTCATCTTACCCAATGAAACGAATGAGTAATTATAATCATATCCCACAAAATTATATGCACTATTGATCTGTATAGTACCAAAACCGTTTATATCGACCCTCTTATTCTCGTCATCTCCAATCATTATATTCAGAGTAACTGTTCCTGTAGGGTCTGGCAAATTCTTGTCAGGATTGATTACTACACCACCATTATCATTTTCAGCATCATCGTCTTTGCTACAAGACGAGAAGAAAAGCGCACCGAATGCGATGCACAATAAAAAAAAGTACTTGTTAAAGAATTTAGTCATAATAAAATAAAAAAGCGTGTAACCGTCTGCAACTTGTTTTGTATCTGGTTACCGCCAAGTGACCTACTCTACAACAAGCACGAGACAGTTCACGCCTATGGCATGAACCTTTCATCTGCTTGTTCTCGTAGAGTGAATATTGGCGGTATTCGATACAAAAGAACAAGAGCTAAAAGCTCAATATTTTAAAAGTTAAAGAACGGAAACACAGAGTTTGATAAGATAAGGAATTAATCCTCAGTTGTTAAATCTCTGTCGTGGCAATGATTCTAAACCACTAACCACTTACCGTTTTAGTTTGTTTGTTTTCTTTTTCTTGTTTCTGTTAATATTAATGTTAGACAATGTTATGTTTAAACAGCTGAGATAGACTCAGATTTGGTTACAAATTTAGTATGTTTTTAGGATATAAGCAAATTTGTATGGCACAAAATGTTATTTAGCACTATATTTTAAGCATTTCTATGTAGATAACTTTAGTCGCCTACCACGACATATCTAACGTCCGCTCCCATGCCACACCAGTAGCCTGTTCCGCCCTTGATGTTGGAGCGGAAGCTCATAGCCGAGGCGAAGAACATGTTGCCGGCAGTGGTAAGGTTGCGCGTGTAGTCGTACCAGAAGTTGTACGAGGTGCGGTCGATGTGCGCAAGCTTCACTGCCACCGTATCGCCTATATTATAATAAGGTGTATATTCGCGCATGGTTATGTCGCGCCCTTTATACACCGGCACCTTCGATCCTGGCTGCAGCACCCTACTGTCGATGGTGCCGAGGTAGGCTGCAAGATACTGGCGCACGTCTCTGCCACCCACGCGCGTGAAGAGCTGGTAGTAGTTGGGCTCCGTGGCTGAGCTGTTAAAGCGGAGGCTTATCTGGTAGAGCGTGTCCGACTGCGCACACTGCTCCACCATCAGCTCGTCGATGGGTTGCGGTCGGGGTATGGTTGTGGTGGCTGTAGCATAGTGGTTGTCGTACTCCACGGTGAGACGGTAGGTCTTGCCTGCCTCGCCACGGAAGTGGGACGTAGTATATATATAAGGTGGCATATAGCCCTTCGTGTAGCGTCCGGTGAGCACTACGCTCCGGGTGCCGTCGCTCACTGTTACCTTCGCCCATTTCACTATACAGCCCGACAGACTGTCCAACGGCTGATACTTGTTGCTTATGTTTATGTTCTTCGAGAGTATCACCACCGGAAATCCGTTGTCCTCTATCCATCCTTCTACAACAAGTTCATCGTTCTGCTCCGGCAGATAATCGCCTGAGCAGGAGAGGAGTAAGGCTGAAAGCAATATGATTATGATGTTTTTCGTATTCATTGATGAGAGTTGTTAAGTATGAAACCTGCGCCATGTCAGAACTTGCAGTAATAGCTCACGGACGGCATTACGGGCAGCACGAAGAACATCGGGCGGTAAGCGTATTCGTTTTTCTTGCTGATGCGCAGGCGATAGAACAACTCGTTCTTGTGCGCCGTGGCATTGCACACCGACAGGTTGAAGCCGTGCTCCGTGCCTCTGCGTGATGTCCACTTGTAGTTGGCGGAGAGGTCGAGGCGCACATAGTCGGCGTAGCGATTGGCGTTGTGCTTGCCATACTTAGCCACGATGTTGCCGTTCAGCATATTCACCGACACGGGAGCCGTGAACGGCGTGCCCGATGCCCACACCAAGGTGGCACCAAACCCGAAGTGGCGCCACGGATTGTATGCTGCCACCACGTTAAGCTCGTGCGGACGCTCGTGACTGGCAGGATATGTGCCGCGCGTAGTGCCTTGGCTGAATGTGCGCCGCGCCCTTGTGTAGGTGTACGACATCCACCCCGTCAGTCGTCCGCTGCTCTTCTGCAGCATTACGCTCGCACCGTAGTTCTCGCCATTGCCGCGCAACAGCGTCGAGTTGAGATCGTAGTTGGTGGCAACCACGTCAAGTATGTTGCCGGCATACTCCGTCTGGTTGTACAGTCGGCGATAAAAGAGGTCGGCAGATAGCTGCCAACGCCTGTCGGCTGTGGAAAGCGAACCGCCGAGCGTGGCACCATGTGCCCACTGTGGGCGGTTGTCGGCATCGGCAGGCATCCAGAAGTTGGAGGGCAGTCCGGCGTCGGAGAAGCCCGTAAGGTACATATACTGATGGCGCAGGAAGTAGCCGGCACGCAGCCTGATGCCACGGTTGTTGTCGTAGTGCACGAAAACAGAGGGGTCGGCAGCCGCAAACGTGCTACTGCCACTTCTGAACAGCGACCCTCTGATGCCTGCATCCACACTGAAGCATGTGCCCAACGGCAAGGCGTAATCGACGTACACCGCACCTTCCACCGCCGTCCGCCACTTCTGCGAGGAGGCGTTCAGTCCATAGTCGCCATAGCTTTCGGCGGCTTGCGGCTGCACGCGGTGCACGGCAAACGTCCCACCCGTTCTCCACTGCTGCCAGCGCAGGTCGGCGCGATAGCCCACGTCCGCAATAGCCGACGGCAGTTTGGCTTTCATATCCTGCATCTCGAGTCGGAAGCGGTTGCTGTACGCCGTGGCGTAGACGGTATGGCGCATATGGAAACTGCCCTTATCGTGCAACCAATGGAGCGCACCCATCACGTTTCCCCACCGCGCCTTCATCGTGGCGAGATAGTCTGAAGCCATGATCTTCGCATTGTCCGTACCGGCATAAGCATCGAAAGCCAATGCGTCGGTGTCGCTGAAGCGATGCACAAGCGTGATGTTGGCATCGTAGAAGAAGTAGTTGATATTGTTATCGTCGGCACGCAGCCACCTACTGTAGAGCAGATTGAGATAGGAGGCACGCAACGAGAAGGTGCAGTGGGTGCGACTGCCCAGACGTGTGCGCACCGTGGCTTGCGAGGAGATAAGCCCCACCGAAGCCTCGCCCTGCGTAGAATCGGGGGCTACGTAGAATGGCTCGAACGAGAGTGTGCCACCGATGCGTGCCGCATTGGCAGCACTCAGCGGTGTCTTCGCTACGTTCATCGTCTGATAGTGAGAGGCGTTGAACACAGAGAAGAGGCCTAACAGATGCGAGGCGTTGTACACCGGCACACCGCCTATCTCCACCACGTTGTGCGTGTTGTCGCAGCCCTCGATGTGGATGCCGCAACGAAACTCGGTGTTGGTCTGTATGCCGGGCAGCATCTGGGCGAAATGTATGGGGTCGGCGTTGCCCAATATCTTGGGCATGTCGAGCAGGTTCTGCATCTTCCACACAAGCATACCGTCGGCACGCTGCGCCATGCCCGACATGTTGCGCCGCGCACTCACCACTACGCTGTCAAGCGAAACGCTCCGCATACTGTCCACTTCCTGCGCATGGCAGAAAGCGGATAGCATACAGAGCGTTGATATTAACAATAAATTCAGTCGCGAGTTGTTCATTTAAGCAATTGGTCGTAGTCGTCAAGCAGACCCTCGTACATACGTATCACCGACTTGAAGTTGCGCTCGCTGAAGAATGTTCCAAGCGCACTGTTCGACGATCCGTCGTAGAAAACAATCACTGGTTCGTAACCCCATTCCTGAATGCCATCGTACTCGTAGTCGACAAAGGTGTCCATCATCACCGTTGCCTGCTTCACGTTGCTGTTGTCGTAGAAGAGGTTGATGTCGGCAAGACTGTTGGCTTTCTTTACGAACGACTTGAAAGCAGTCTCGTTTTCGTCCTGCTTATCAGCCATGTCGAGAGCATCACAGTACTGACGCACATCGCTGATGACACCCTGCATCTGCACCTTGCCGAGCACGTCGAGCTTCACAAACGCATTCTTGGCAGTAACACTTTCGGTGTCGTAATCGTTGCGGTTGAAGTTATCCTTCGAGAAGGCATCCACGTTGCACGATGGCAGGCCCTTGATATCGCCCGACATAGCCACTGTTACAATCGCCTTGCCGTTCTTCTTCACCGAAGCGGCAACCACATTAAGTTTGGCGTTGCCGGCATAGCTCACCTTCGACGTGCTGAACACGTAGCCGTTGCTCAGCTCCACATCGGCAGAGATGTTGACATTGCCCTTCGCAATATCGAACGTCTCACCCGACAAGCCCGAGAGAGCCACTTGCACGTTGGTGCGCACTAATGTTGTGTTGCCCTGAGTTAGTGTCACGACTATCTTCTCGGGCACACCGATGGTGCAGTTGACGCGGTCGTAGTAATCCTTAGATGCGCCGGTGCTGTAGTCGTAGTCGCCCTTCTTCCATTCGTCCCAATCGCCTACGTACACCTTTGTCACCTTGCCCGATGTCTCGACCTTAAGCACGCAGTCCTCGCCATTCTTTCCGACGAACGCAAACTGAAGGTCTTTGAATGTACCTGCTTCCTTTGTCCACTTTGGACCGTAGGCAGAGAAGTGGCCGGTGAAGTTAGAGGCAAGCAGCAGACACTTATACTCGGTGTAGTAAGAGCTGCCATATCTATCTTCATCCTTATACGTCTTGCCCGTAGCCTTCAGCGCATCGTCCCAGCACTGACGTGCCCACTTGTCCACGCTGTCCCAGTTGTAGTTGTCGCCATACACATCGTCGATGTAGTTGGCGAGGTCGGTATAAGTGCTAAAGTCGGAAGCCGGCATCATGCCCAAAGCCTCCTTTGCCACTGTCTCCAGACGTGCTTTCTGCTGCGTAGGCGTGAGAGCTTCACTCGCGCTTGGCTCGCTTGGTTTCTCTGTACCAGGGTTCCTGAATGCATCATCATCGTCGTCATCACCACAAGCAGTGAAGGTGAGTGTACTTGCCAACAGCATGGTGGCAAACGTGCAGTTTCTTAACAGATAGTTTTTCATAATAGAGTCCTTTCTTTTGTTTAGTTTGTATAATTATCAGTTAACGAGTTAATGGGGAACGAGTAGACGAGTATCTTGTCTACTCGAAGTAGAAGCTAAGCACAACCATCTTTGTACGTGCTTCCTTCACGCCATACGTATACTTGAGCAGACTCTTGTCGCGCAGCTCCTTGGCGTGCTTTGTGTCGAGGGCGTTGCCTAAACCGTAGACGAACTTCAGCTCTGGACGCAGCTTGAAATAGGGCAGATAGAAGTCGCAGCCCACGCCGAACTCCAACGAGAGCGACGTGCGCTTCAGCTTCAGCGCGTCGGTGCTCTTGCCCGTGAGGTTGATCATCGGCGACACACCTGCCATGAGATACGGGCGGTGGTTGTTGAAGCGTGGCGCAGCGAAGATGATGTCGCCTGCCACAGCGATGTAAGCGGTCTTCATATCCTGGCGTTTCTCTTCGGGCTTACCACTCGCGCTTAGGTTCTTCAGGTCTTGGAACACTATGTGGCGCGTGCCGAAGTACATCATCGGTGCCACGCGCAACTGGAAATGTGAGGACAGACGTAGCTCGCCAAGCACTCCGACATTGATGCCGGGGTCCCAGCGACTTTGGTCGGCGGTGACGAGTGTCTCCTGCGTACCGTCCTCAGTGGTGATGGTCATCGGACCCGCCATACGCACCTCCATGTCCTGCACGTGCGTACCCACGACCACTCCGAAGTGGAATGGACGCAAGTCGGTGTACGGGCGGTTCTGCACGGTGCGCTCTTGTGCTGAGGCAGCGAGGCTGACGATACACATTATTATAATATATATGTATTTTCTCATCTATGGGTTGTTTCTATTCTTTCAATAGCTTTATGCCGACATCGCAGATACCGGGCAGTATCTCGCGCTTCATGTCGTGGCGCACCACTACGTGCAGCGAGTCGCCTTCCTGCAACTGCAGTTGGCGCACCTCAAACTGATACTGTCTGTAGCCTATGCCGTCGCCGAGCACTTTGCCTTGTTCGTCGGTGAGCTCGCAGCATATGGTGTCGACAAGGACACGATGCGCTGGCATTATCTCTTGCTCCACAATCAGCGTGAGCGACGTGAACGGATAGCTATCCGTAGTGCGCACACCGAGCAGAGCGCGATAGGTGGCTGCCTCCTTCAACGGGCGGATGGCGAACGTAATGGTGTCGTTCTTCTCCCACCCCGAGAGGGCGGTGCTCTCATATCGGTCGTAGATGGTGCGATGGTCGCACGCCGTTAGCAGCATGGCGACCAGCGCAAGGGTCATTGCGGCTATCCGTAAGCTTATTGCTCTTTTCATAGCCACAATTCTAATGAGCATCCTTAGGGGGTGCAGCTGTCTCAGCTGCACCGACTGAGCTGTTGGTGTTATTCTTTGGTTGGTGCACCTTAGGGGGTGCAGCTGTCTCAGCTGCACCAACAGAGCTGTCGGTGCTACCCTTTGGCTGGTGCACTTGAGACAAGTGCACCCCCTGAGCAGCTGTCTCAGCTGCACCGACAGAGTTGTCGGTACTATTCTTTGGTTGGTGCACTTGAGACAAGTGCACCCCCTGGGTGGGTTCGCCCTCAGGACGGTTGTTGCGACGCTGCTGATTGTTACGGCGCTGACCTTCGCCTTTTTTCGGTGCAGTTGATACGGGTGCACCTCCTTCGCCTTTTCTCGGTGCAGTTGAGACAACTGCACCCCCTTCGCCTTTTCTCGGTGCAGTTGAGACAACTGCACCCCCTTCGCCCTTTTTCGGTGCAGTTGAGACGGGTGCACCTCCTTGGCGCTTTGCGGGTTTCTTCTTGCGTTTGCGTGCCTTGTCGAAGCGACTGATGTCGGCATCGGCGAGCAGGTCGCGAGGGCGTGTGTCCTGCTTCACCGTTCCGTCCTCGGTGAGCGACTCGGGCTTCTCGCCGCGCTTGTTCATCTCGATGATGGCACGGGCGCGCTCGGCTGTAATCTCCTCGAGGTTGGCAGCGATGCCCTTGTCGGTTGAGTAGACAACGGTGCCGGCGAGGATGTCCGACTTGAAGAGGTAGTAGTCGCTGTCGAGAGTCTGCAGCACTATGTCGCGTGCCGGCATCTTACGGCTTGCCTCCACGTAGTCGTCCACCTCGTAGTTGAGGCAGCACTTCAGTTTGGCGCACATGCCGGCAAGCTTCTGCGGATTGAGCGATATGTCCTGTATGCGTGCAGCGTTGGTGCTGACGCTCACGAAGTTCTTCATCCATGTGGCGCAGCAGAGCTCTCTGCCGCAGGGACCGGTACCGCCGATGCGTCCTGCCTCCTGGCGTGCGCCAATCTGCTTCATCTCGATGCGTACGTGGAAGGTGTCGGCAAGCACCTTGATGAGCTGACGGAAGTCGACGCGCTCGTCGGCGATGTAGTAGAATATCGCCTTATTGCCGTCGCCCTGATACTCTACGTCGCCAATCTTCATCTGCAGACCGAGATCCTTGGCTATCTGGCGGCTCTGTATCATCGTGCCGTGTTCGCGGCTCTTTGCTTCGTTGTACTTGTCGATGTCCACGGGTTTGGCTATGCGGTAGACGCGCTTGATGTCGTCAGCCGACTTGAGGTTGGCTTTCTTCAGCTGCAGCTTCACCAGTCTGCCGGTGAGCGTAACGGTGCCTATGTCGTGACCTGGGCTTGCCTCTACCGCCACGATGTCGCCCTTGTGCAGGTCGATATTGTTGACGTTGTGGTAGTAACCCTTGCGCGTGTTCTTGAACTGCACCTCCACGAGGTCGGTGTCCTCGTCGTTGCCCGGTACGTCGTACAGCCAGTCGTAGGTGTTCAGCTGCATGTTCTGTCGTCCGCAAGCGTAGTGGTGCAATCCGCGGTCGGTGTCGCGCGTTATCTTGAATTGCATATCTTTGAAATCCTTCATTGCGATTTATGCTTGTTGTTTACGTGTTATGAGTATAATTGTTTGTAATGCTATGTCGAAGAACACCATCTTGGCGTTGGCGTTCTGTGATATGTCGCGTAGTGCACGCTCGAAGAGTTCGTTCAGCTCCATCACGTTGCGCTCGTTGATGAACGGTGCGAAGCGTGTGCAGAACTGCTCTTCGTTCGCTGTCATATAGTTGAGCTCGGGGTTGCGGAAGTTGTACATGAAGCTCTCGCGCACCATGCGGTTGAAGTAGACAATCATGCGCTTCTGCTTCTCGCGTCCGAAGGCGGCTACGCTCTCGCTCCACTTCTTCAGCTCCTTCACCTTCTTGCTGTAGGCGTAGCGCATGAGCATGGCGAAGAGGTCGAAGAAGAGGCTTGCCTCGTTGCCGGCGCGCAGCGAGTCGAGGGCTGCGGTCCACGAGCCGTTGGCTATGCGCGCTATGCGGTGCGCTGTGTCGGCGTCGATGCCGCGACGCTCGGTGAGTGCCTGCTCTATGGCTTCGTCGCTGATACGCTTGAAGTCGAAACGTTGTGTGCGACTGCGTATTGTCTCGAGCAACTTCTCGGGTTCCTCGCTGACGAGGATGAACACAGTCTGCTGCGGTGGCTCCTCGAGCAGCTTGAGTATCTTGTTAGCCGAGGTGACGTTCATGCGCTCGGGCAGCCACATCACGCACACCTTGTATCCGCCCTGCGACGCTTTTATGCTCAAGCGGCGCGAGAGGCGGTCGCTCTCGGCTCCGGTGATGATGGCTTGCTGGTTCTCTGCGCCCATGGCGTCCATCCACTGCTCTATGCTGAAGTAGGCACCGTCGCTGAGCAGCTCGCGCCACTCCTGGGCGTAGTCGTCGCTCACGGGCTGATGGTCGGAACCCATCGTGGGCTTCTTTATCGTGGGGAAGCTGAAGTGGAGGTCGGGGTGCTGCCACTGGCGCAGCAGCGGACTGTCGCCCAACAGACGCGAGGCGAACGCAAGGGCAAGGGCTTTCTTGCCGCAGCCCATCGGACCGCAGAACAGCATGGCGTGGGGCACTCGGTGCTCCTCTATGAGTTTGACGAGCGACTGTTTCGCCTCGTCCTGACCTATTACTTCTTCAAATGTCATTTGCGCTATTGCGAGTTTTGAGTTTTGAACTACAACAGCCTCCTTGCCACTTCTCTTACGGAGTCGACAGCCGAGACGGTGTAGAAATGTATATTGTTCACTCCTGCCTTGTAGAGCTGGCGACACTGCTCGGTCGACCACTCTATACCGAGCTGGCGGGCGTCGTCGTCGGTCTTGCACTTCAGTGCCTCCACGGCGAGCTCCTGCGGGAAGTCGCAGCGGAACACGCGCGGCACTACCGTCAGCTGCGAGAGCTTTGCAAGCGGCTTGATGCCCGGCACGATTGGTATGGTGATGCCCATCTGGCGTGCTTTCTCCACGAAGCGGAAGTACTTACGGTTATCGTAGAACAGCTGCGTGACGGCGTAGTCGGCACCCATGTCTTGTTTCATCTTCAGATACTTCAGGTCAAGGTCTATGTTCAGTGCCTCCTCGTGTTTCTCGGGATAGCACGCCACACCGTAGTGGAACTTCTTGCCGGGGTTCTTTATCGGCGTGCCGTCGTTGAAGAAGCCGTCGTTGAAGCGGTTCACCTGCTCAATGAGGTCGGTGGTGTGGGCGTGTCCGCCAGGGGTGGGCACAAACTGGCTGTCGTCGCGTGCCTTGTCGCCACGCAGCAGCAGCACGTTCTCGATGCCGAGGAACTGCAAGTCGATCAGCTCGTACTCGATGGCATCGGCTGTGGCACCGCTGCAGATGATGTGCGGTATGACCGGCACGCCGAACTTGTTCTGTATGGCAGCCGCTATGGCTACCGTGCCCGGACGACGGCGTACACGAAGACGCTCGTACTGGCCGTTGTCGAGCTCGCGATAGACGAACTCGCTGTGATGTGTGGTGATATTGATGTACGCCGGATCGAAATCGCGGAACTTCTCTATCGTAGAGAACAGACGCTCTGTTCCTGTGCCTTTCAACGGTGGTAACACCTCGAACGAGAAGTGCTTCTCGCCACCACCGGAGGTGAGTATATCTGAAATATTCATCTTATTATCCTTTCGTATCTTATTTACCACTACAAAGTTACGGAAAATCTTACATAAATTTGCTATTTTGATTAATAATTAATACATTTGCTTGTAAATCTAAATAATAAATAGGAGGGCATGGCATCCCTGCCATACCCACGCACCCTTTATAAAATGAATATGAACTTACATACAACCCTCGTTTCGAGCGCATTTTTCGCGTTCTGCTTAGCTGCCAGCAATGCTGCTGCGGCTAACAATTCAGCATCTCCGCACCTCACCACCTCACCATCTCAACACCTCAACACCTCACCATCTCAACACCTCAACACCTCACCATCTCAACACCTCACCACCTCACCATCTCAACATCTCACCATCTCAACATCCACTCTCACCACAAAGCGCCCTGCGCCCGCTGAACGCCTATTCGTATCGGACGCGGTGGAAAAGAAGATCGGCGAGATAAAGAAGCGCATCAAGGAGAACGCCTACTTAGCGTGGATGTTCGAGAACTGCTTCCCGAACACGCTCGACACCACCGTCCACTTCACCGATGCCGAGGACGGCAAGGAGGACACCTTCGTCTACACGGGCGACATACACGCCATGTGGCTGCGCGACTCGGCAGCGCAGGTGTGGCCCTACGTACAGCTTGCCAAGGGCGACCGCAAGTTGCAGAAGATGCTGCGCGGTGTGATACGCCGCCAGCTGAAGTGCATTAACATCGACCCCTACGCCAATGCGTTCAACCGCGAGCCCGAGCCGAACGGCATGTGGGCTAACGACATGACCGACATGAAGCCTGAGCTGCACGAACGTAAGTACGAGATCGACTCGCTCTGCTACCCCATACGCCTCGCCTACCACTACTGGCAGGTGACGGGCGACGCGTCGGTGTTCGGCGACGAGTGGCTGCAGGCGGTGCGCAACATACTGCGCGTGTTCCGCGAGCAGCAGCGCAAGCAGGGGCTCGGCACCTATCGCTTCCAACGCGAGACGGAGGACCAGCTCGACACCGTATGCAACCACGGCTGGGGCAACCCCGTGAAGCCCTGCGGACTCATCGCCTCCGTCTTCCGCCCCTCCGACGACGCCTCGACGTTCCTCTTCCTCGTGCCGTCTAACTTCATGGCGGTCAGCTCGCTGCGCAAGGCGGCGGAGATACTCAACAAGGTGAACGCCGACGCAACGCTCGCTGCCGACTGCACGGCGCTTGCCGACGAGGTGAGCACGGCTCTCGAGCAGTACGCCGTGGTCGACCATCCGAAGTATGGCAAGATTTACGCCTACGAGGTGGACGGCTTCGGCAACCGCTTCCTCATGGACGACGCCAACGTGCCGTCGCTGCTCGCCCTGCCCTATTTAGGCGACGTGGACGTGAACGACCCCATATATCAGAACACGCGCCGCTTCGTCTGGAGCGACGACAACCCCTACTTCTTCCGCGGCAAGGCTGGCGAGGGCATCGGCGGTCCGCACGTGGGCTACGACATGGCGTGGCCTATGTCGATAATGATGCGTGCCTTCACGAGCACCGACGATGCCGAGATAGCGGAGTGTCTGCGTATGTTGCAGCGCACTGATGCCGGCACGGGGTTCATCCACGAGTCGTTCAACGTGGACGACGCAAACCTGTTCACGCGCGAGTGGTTCGCATGGCAGAACACGCTCTTCGGCGAACTCATCATCAAGCTCGTAGACGAGGGCAAGACGGAGCTGCTGGTGGGGGCACGCAGGTAGCTTCAGGGGGTGCACTTGTCTCAAGTGCACCAACCGAGCAAACTGTGCACCTACATAGCACAACCTAAACCAACAACACTAATAACGCTATCTGCTACGTTGGTGCACTTGAGACAAGTGCACCCCCTGAAAAGCTCCTCAAATTTCTTTCCTCATCCCCGTAACTTGCACACGAGATTTTGACCACACCACTCCAACCAAAATTTGCATTCTGGAGATTTTACGAGCTCAATTTCCGCTTCTACACACTAAAAATCCACCTCAAAAACACAAAATTCGATGGTTTTCACAACGCAAGCGGCACTTTTGCACAGCGTAAGTGGCACTTTCACACGGTGCAAGTGCCACTTCTACCCAGTACTCGTGGGGGTAGTACTCCAGTTTTGCAGCGGTAGTACTCAGCGAAAGTGGCACAAAAGCTGCACACTTTCGTACACACAGCCTCAACAAACTAAATATCAACCGCTTACCATTGCACACTTTTCACCTCTCAAAACTCGCAAAAAACCGACCAAAGGTTTTCTTTTTCATTTTTCGGGCACTCCTGAGAGGTAAAAATGACAAATATCGTACCTATGCAAACTGTATGCCATAGATTTTCCAAAGCAAAGGTTTTGCTTATTGAAGCAAAATCTATACATTTGCACTCGTGATACTTTAAATAATCAGCTTATGAAAGATGTACTGAAGAAACTGTTTGTCGCCGTGCTGCTCTGCCTCATGCAGACCGCCGTATGTACTGCCGACACGTTCAAGGGAAAGATTGTGAACGCCGAGACGGGCGAGATTCTCATCGGAGCAACGGTGCGCAGCGAGATAAACCCGCAGCCGGGTTGGTCGATGCAGAACTCGGCGGAGACCGACAGCACGGGCTGCTTCACGCTCGACTCCGAATGGGAGGGACGCATCATGTTCACGTTCAGCATGATCGGCTACAAGAACTCGCGCAAGGTGGACTATGCGTACGGACTCGAGGTGAAAGACACCACCGACCTTGGCACCATCAGGCTGCAGCCTACGGCGCTCATGCTGCAGGAGGTGGAGGTGAAGGCGAAGGTGCCGCGCATAACGATGCGTGGCGACACCATCGTGTTCAACCCCGAGGCGTTCAAGCTGAAGGAGGGCGCGCGCCTCGACGAGCTTATCAAGAAACTGCCTGGCGTGCAACGTCGCGACGGCAAGCTCTTCTGGAATGACAAGCCCATACGCCTAATGATGAACGGCAAGGACATGTTCGGCGGCGACCAAATCTTAGAGCAACTGCCGGCTGACGTGGCTGACAAACTGAAGGTGTACGACCGCAAGTCGGAGCTGGCACGCCACACGGGCAACGACGATGGTGCGGAAGACCATGTGCTCGACATACAGGTGAAGCCGGGCTTCCTCGACAAGTGGTACGGCGACATCGAGGCACAATACCAGACCAAGAAGCGCTACAGCGCAGCTATCACCGCAAGCCGACTGAGCGACCAAGACCCGCACATGATATACGCCCAGGCTAACAACGCCAACCGCTACGTAGACAAGACTATTGGCTCTACAAGTAACCGCAACATCGACGGCGACGGCAAGAGCCAGTACGGCTCATACAACTATCAGCACAACTGGCAGACAAAGGGCACGCAGCAATACACAAGCAACCGCTTCAACATTAGTGCCAACATGGGACACAGCGACGGATGGAACAGCGGAAAGACGTCGACCGAGACGTTCTTCCCGAACCAGGAGCACACGTTCGGCGTGAAAGATACCTACCGCTACAAGCACAACCTCAAGCCGCAGTTGGAGGCTAAACTCTTCGCCTACACCGACTCTGCCAACACCATCGACGTGAAGGTGAAAGCCTCATACGAGAAGGCTCGCAAATTGTACGATGAGAAATCGGCTTCGTACGGCTACCAGCCCGACCAGTTTGCCTATCACTCGCTGAAGGAGGCGCTCGGCGCAAAGCCCGGCGACGCGCTCTACGACCGACTCATCACACGCGACAGCGAGTACGAGTCGACCGACCTGCAGCAACGCGGACTCAACATCTCGTACATCTGGAAGCACTTCATCGGTAAGAAGGGTTCGTTCATGCTGGGGGGCTACACCAACCTGAGCGGAACGAACGAGGACACGCACACCAACCACGACGTGGAGTATCTGCGCGAACAGCGCAACGAGAAGCTGTGGCAGTTCTACGACCGCAGCGAGCACGAACTGGAGACGCAGTTCGGCGCTTCGTTCGAATACTGGCTCGGCAAGAAGGTGTACTTCAACGTATTCGACAACGTGAGATTAAACCGCTCACGCATCGCACGCAACTTCTTCAGCGACACCGACGAGCAGAACGTGGTGGGCGGCACGCCTACAACGGCTGACCCGGCGAACACAACGCACAGACTGACGCACAAATGGACGAACGAGCTGACCGTGAAGTCGACCATCACGCCGGTGAAAGCGCTGATGATTATGCCGAAGTTCAGCTGGAACTACAGTCGCGAGAAGGCCGACTTCCACTACGGACCGCTCGACACCACAGCCGTGCGCACAAGCAACACGTACGAGCCGTCTATCTTCCTGAAGTGGAAGATGAGCCGCGTGCGCAACATGGACATCGCCTTCGCATACAACACCTCCGTGCCCGACCTCGTGAGCACGCTCGGCTACCGCAACACTATCGACCCACTGCATATATACATGGGCAATCCGCTGCTGCGCAACTCGCACAGTCATACCACTACGTACAACTACCACCGCATGTGGCTGCGCAAGCAGATTGTGCTGGGCTTGACCGCTTCGTACAACAAGGACATCAACCCCGTGGCTACGCTCTACAGCTACAACTCGGCTACCGGCGTCTACACGTCTAAACCGAGGAACGTAAAGGGCGGCGATATGTGGCAGTTCGCACTCAACTACGACCAGGGCATCGGCTTCTACTTCCGACTGATGAACAAGTTCGCATTAGAGACGGCGAAGTCGTACGGCTTCCTCACCATCGTCGACAACAACGCTGCCGAAGCTAAGCCCGAACTGAACAAGCAGAAGCGGTTGGGCATAGACAACGAATTCGAGTTCTCGTACGAGACCGAGAAGTTGCAGCTCACGCTCTTCGACCGCCTGGAGAGCAACCGCTACCGCTACGACGATGCTTCGTACAACACCACGCCGCTGTTCAACAGCGTGGGCATAAGCGCCAACCTGCACCTCGCTCCGTTCGAGGTGTTCGTGCAGCTATCTGACGACTACTGTTCGGGCTACGCCACATCGGCTATGAACGGACACAAGCTCAAGTCGATGGCATCCGTCAGCTGGAGCTTCTGCAAGAACAAGTGTATGCTGCGCCTGTTTGCCGACGACATCTTCAACAAGGACATCTGGTACGAAAGCGAATACTCAGCCTTCCAACGTCAGGAATACTCCACCAACTATATACACCACTATCTGAACCTGAGCTTCAGATACAGAATCGACGCGAAGGCTAAAAAAGGCAAATCGACAACAATAAGCAGTAGAAGATAACTGTTAGTACTATAGGAGGGTATGGCATCTTGCCATACCCACGCAACCTGTAGGAGAGTACGGCATCCTTGCCATACCCACGCAACCTATAGGAGAGTACGGCATCCATCCACGCAACCTACTGATAACAAATCATAATAGCACTTCTACTTTCTGAACCTTTTCGACACAGCCGAATAGCCGCAGCGCTGGCAGAGCGGTTCAACAGCGTTGTGATTGGTGAAGCCGTCGTACAGAGCACGTGCTCTTGGCGAGGCGAGTATATCGACGAGGCTATGACGGAACAGATTGCCAAGCGCGATGTCGCCGTTATGGTCGAGACAGCACGGCACAACAGTGCCGTCGACGAGCACACCAATCTGATTGCGCAAGGCGTAGCAGAACACCTCCTGCTCGTCGTAAATGGCATGCTGAAGGTCGGGCCACTCGAACATGTTATCGTTCTCGATGTACAGATTGTCGGCAAGTCGCCAGCCGTCGTGACGCTCCGTCCAAGGGCGCGGCACATGAAGCGCAAGCAGATTGAGGATATCGTCGTTCTGCCGGTTGTGTCCGCCCTCGTTCCATAAGCGCAGCACGACGACACAGCCACGGCGCGCAGCCTCTAACGAGAACGCCATCACCTCGTCGACGTACCCAGCAAGGTTCTCCTTAGCGTTGCCCTCGTGCGAGTGGAGCGAAATCTGAATCTTATGAGGCAGAGCATCCAGAAGGTCTGCACGTCGCGAGAGCAGAGTGCCATTAGTGGTGATAATGGGTACAAAACCTTTGTGGCGAGCCATCAGCACAAACTGTGGCAGCAGCGGATGGAGGAACGGTTCGCCCATCAGATGGAAATACAGAAACTTCACCTTGCCCTCAAGTCGCGAGGTCAAAGCGTCAAATTCGTCCAACGTCAGCGTATGCTTCGCCCTCTCGGTCTTCGGGCAGAACACACAGCTGAGGTTACACACATTAGTTATTTCGAGATAGCATCTTGTTATCATATCGGTAGTTAGCTACGTTGCTTCATCTAAGCATTTCTAAAGTACTGTCACACATTTTCCCTTCGTAATACTTATCAAGAACCTTACGGAACAGCCCTTCGCCCGTAGCTGTCCAAAACAAAGTCATCGACGACCTAAGTTTCATTGCGTCTACTTCTCCAAAGATTTGTCTTGCCGACAAACCGTCCAACAGAAGCAGAGCCTCCGTTATCTCCTGCAATCTGTCTCTGAGCACGGGGTGCAGCCAATAAGCACGAGCCTCATCAGCACCAGCAACACCATAATAGTCAGCATTATAACTGTGCCCCAGCCCCTTCAATTGAGGAAAAACGAACCACATCCAATGGCTCCTTTTTCGCCCGTTTCGAATCTCCTCAAGAGCCGTCTTATATTGTGAGAAAGAATCCTGAGCTGCAAGAAATCGCGACAAGTGGTATGTATCCATATCATTCATAATATTAAAAGAGTTGCACCATTATAACGCAGCTCCATATAAAACAATATTATTTCTTCATCAACATTTGTATTTTCCATCAAAGTTAGCACAAATTTATAATATACAAACAAGATTAGCCACAAAAGTTGTATGTCTTTTGATTCCTACATCAAACCACAACGAGGTTAAAGTCTATGCAAAAATACTTCTTGGTATGCCCTGGTTCTTCCTCAGGTAATGCTAACACAAATAATAAAAATTTTGTTACTTATTCGCCACAAAATTATTAACTTTGCAGTATGTATTATTTTGTGTTTCAAATTTTCACTTTGATTTTGTGGATTTTGTTGATATCCGCATTTCTTTATGTAGCTTATAAGTTTCTACGTATTTATTATCGTATTCTTAAGGCGTTTTTAAAACGTTTAACCCTTTAAATTGTTCTGGAGGTTTCTCCGGGACTTTTTTGTATCTGTTGTATATATTTTGATTCCTACATCAAACCACAACCCAGCAAGCGCAATTAATAGATTTAATTGTGTTGTATATCTTTTGATTCCTACATCAAACCACAACCTTCAAAAATTGTAATTATGGAAAAAAACAGTTGTATATCTTTTGATTCCTACATCAAACCACAACTATATTGCGAATAATGTTGCGCCACGTGCGTTGTATATCTTTTGATTCCTACATCAAACCACAACTTCTCCGAACTTCTCTCCGAACCAAACACATCTTTCTCCGAACTATCATTGCCTCCATATATGAATGCGATTTCCGCGAAGAAAACCATATGGTTGTCGGTCATTTCAAAAGATATTTCAAATACACATTATATATAATAGTAAGTATGAATATTGTCATGTCTACATCAAAAGATTGGTCTTTTATTCAAATTTTTGCTTATTTATGGAGCTTTTTGAGCATATCAGCATTTGTCTCGATTATTTTTTGTAACTTTGCCGTCAAACAACAGAAATCTATCATGGCAAAGTTAAATCGTATAAGAGTCGTTATCGCAGAACGTGACCTAAACAATAAGTGGCTGTCCGACAAACTCGGTAAGGATCCTGCTACTGTGTCCAAGTGGGTCACCAATACCACCCAGCCAAGCCTTGAAGCCCTCATTGCAATAGCAAATGCGCTTGAAGTGCCTGTGCAGGAGTTGGTGAGACAGGAAGAATTCAATCAAGAGAAATAATCAAATGACAACCAAAGACGAGATACAAGAATTGCTGCATAGCACGGAAACTTACCGTGTGGAGCGAACCACGTCAACAGGTGACATGGATAAGTTCCAGGAGGCTATCTGTGCCTTTGCCAACGATCTGCCAAACTCACGGAAGAATGGCTACTTGATACTTGGCGCATACGACAATGGTACATTGGCCGGCTTGAAGGTCACCGATGACTTGCTGAAGAAGATAGTAGCCATCCGCAGTAATGGAAACATCCTGCCCATACCTGTTATGAGTGTTGATCGTTTCCAGTTCCCGGAAGGTGACTTACTGGTTGCTGAGGTTAGCCCATCCAACTTGCCTCCTGTTCGCTATCGTGGTCGTACCTTTATACGTATCGGTCCTCGTCGAGATATAGCTACCGAAGCGGAAGAACGCATCCTTGCAGAACGAAGAATGTCATTTATGGCAACCTTCGACACCATGCCTTGTTTGGCTGCCAAGCTGAATGACATCAATACGGACTTGCTGCGCACAAAGTATCTGATACCGCTATTAGGCAATGAGTTGGGGGAATCTGACACTCGTCCTATCGAGGAACAGATGGCCGCTGTGGGCATGTATGACACTGAGCACCAATGCCCCACATACGCTGCTGTCGTCCTGTTTGGCTACAAGCCGCGCCATTTCATGCCAGGTCTTAATGTGCAGTATGTACTTTTCAAGGGTGAAGACGTGACAAGTGAGGTAGAGAACGAAATGCAGTTGGAAGGCAACTATTGCGAACTGCTACTACGCCTGGAATCACTTTTGGAGTTGTCTGTCATCAAGAAGAAACCCGTTTTCGTTTCTATTCTACGCGAGGAAATGGCCAGCAACTACCCCTATCAGGCTATTCGAGAGATTCTTCTCAACGCCTGTATGCACCGCGATATGCAGAATAACACCCCACTTCGCTTCTATGAGTTTGCCAGTCATATGGAGATCCTGAATGCAGGCGGCTTGTATGGCAATGCCCGTCCTGAGAATTTCCCAAGTGTGAACGATTATCGCAATCCACTTGTAGCCAGTGCCATGAAGACGCTGGGCTATGTCAATATGTTCAATCGAGGTGTAGGACAAGTCCAGACTGACTTGAAGGAGAATGGCAACCCACCCGCAGAGTTCAACGTTAATCTTATCACGGCATTCAAGGTTGATGTGAAAGTCTCACAGAGCTATACCAACGAAACTGGCGGTAAAGTTGGCGATGATATCCCCTATTTGTCCCAAGTTTTGTCCCTATTTCTGTCCCCAGTTGAGCGAAATGCAGTTGAAGAAGATGGTGTCTGTAATTGACTACTTGTTTAGGGCTTCTGGCTCTATCACAGAGTTGATGGATTGTGCTGGCGAGAAAAACAAAAGCAGGTTCCGTCAGACAATCCTTAAGCCCCTCGTTGATACAGGCTTGGTAGAACCGACGACAAAAGATATTCCAAACAGTCCGAAACAGAAATATGCGCTAACTGATAATGGTAGAGAAAATCTCAAAGCTATAATTTAGGTCGTTCGAAGGTCGTAGCGTAGGCTTATCATCGGCCAGGCATAAGCCTTGAGAAGATTGAAACAGATGACAATAACGGATAGAATTCAAAATGGCAACATATAAAGAACAACTAAGCAAGCATGTAGAAGGCATCTTCAAAAGTTACACGGAGCCGGGGCTTCACATCTGCGACATCGCCACAGGTGGTGGAAAGTCATACACTATAGGCAAACTGACCTGCGAATACTATCCCAACGAGTTTGACCGCATTATAATCTTATGCGTCCAAAACAAGTTGGTAGATAGCATGAATAGAGAAATTGACCGTTTTATCAATGGGGGAAATAGCCAGATTTCTCCTATTAACAAAATGGTAATCGAAAATAACCCTGAAGTCATAATTAAGGCTGTTAATAATAGCTCTTTTCAACGCTTGCTAGATAGAATATGTTACCACATTGGAGAACAGAAACAGAAAGGTTATAAAGTTAAGGATTTACAATATGCTTATAATGCTGTAAAGAAGACATTTGAGGGTCTTTCAAGTCTAGTAAAAACGCTTGATGACAATGGTAAGAATGAATTCCTTCAGGGGAAAATTGATGAAGGTGAAGCAGTGCTCAGAAAAACAGTCCGCAGATTCTTTGACCTTTTCCGCAAGCATCTCGAGAACACCAAACAACTGAAAAAGGCTACACTTGATGCTATGCTCTCACGCTTCCCGGAATTGGAAGAAGCATATCCGCAAGTGAGCTACAGGCGTAAGAAGGTTCTATTAATGACTGTTCACAAAGCTGTTTATGGGATTGACCCGATACTATATGAAAAGATTCGTTTGCAGGATATGGCAGATAGAAACAAGAGAACACTCATATTGTTTGACGAATCTGACCAAGCAGCAATGGCAATACGTTCAGCTATCATTGACCAATCCATAAAGGGTTTGAAGTCTTTGAAAGGATATAATGGCTATCTTCACTATAAGTCTTTGATGGAGAGTCCAGAATCTATATCTGATAGGTATTATGGACGCACCTTGGAAGATGGAATTAAAAAGGCTCAAACCATAACAAAAGACAACTGGAAGCGATCGTTTGGTGATGTCATTCCTTATAAAAACATCTTCCTTGATGACACAGAATACCTGGAGTCATACAGGCGTGGTGTGTTTTTCTCAGGTCCTGCATTACGTTTGAATGTCGCTCCAAAAGGCGACGTCACAAACTCATATGTCTGCTATAGAAAAGGCGATAAACACTTAAGTTTAATTCATGCCAAAGAAAATGATTTGTTATTTTCAGAGTATGCCATTGTTGTTCCTCTTGACAAATTTCTTTCTCTTATAATCAGTAATACTACCGCTATCAGATCTCAATTGCGTAAGGTTATTGCTGAATCATTAGAGAAAAGTCGAGAGAAATTCAAACAAGAGAGTAAAGATGTAGGAAATAATGCAGCTGATACGCAGCAGTTCCTTGGCTATCCTACACTCGAACGTGAGATTCACACCTTGTTCTCTCGATTTGAGATAAACTCTGAATATCAGTTTGAACAACAAATGTTAGACTTCATGACAAACAGAAAAAATCTGTTTGTTGGTGATGACAACAAGAAAAAACTTCCTGATTTCTCTGTGTATTCGCAAGGTGTTCAGCTTTATCAAGAGGAGATTGACGAACTTGACAACCTGCATAGGGTTAGGCTTACATGCAGAGAAATAGCCACTACTCCAGAGAAAATACTGATAGACCTTGTCAATTCAAAAAACACATCAGTTGTGCTCTGCTCTGCCACAGCTTCTTCATGGTCTGTGGTCAGCAATTGTGATATTAAATACCTGAAGCAGACACTTGGTGATAAGATACACATGTTATCCAAAGAAGACCGAGAAACATTTGATGATCTCGTTGACAAAACATACCCGGTAGGACACAACATTGAAATTGTGCCGATAGAGAAGCATGAGTATCAGGATAAACGAGAAAGCAGTATAACACTTCCTGACAAATATAGGCAGATGTTCTCAACAGATGCCATAGAAGAAGGCTTGGTTGACAAATGGTTCAAAATAAAGAATAGAGAGCTGAAAAAGACAGCCAAGGATATTGAAGATCAGGTATTTCAACTCTACCGACTGTTTCAGTTTATTGAAGCCTATCATTGGTTCATCAGCCATGAAGATATTCATAGTATGATTTATTTTCAAAACAGAACTGGTGACAAGGATAAAGAACAAATTCAACTCCTAAGCTGCTTGATTGATGGCTCATATAAAGAACAGGAAAGCGAGTTTGATGATGAGATTCCATACAATTGGGTAAACAAACATATACGTATATCCAAGGACTTAGAAGATGTTGAAACAAGAATCTTGCCCGAACTAAGTCGGGAAAAGGATGCAAAATTGATGCTTATTAGCGCATATGGAAGTTTCAAAGCAGGTACAAACTTGCAGTATGAGATTCCTGATGGGCTTGATTATATTGCCGGCGATAACTGGACAAATGAGGGTGACAGGCAGAAGAAAGATTGGGATGCCATCTATGTTCAGGCACCCACTGCCTATCTGATGATGAGCGAAGACGGTAGTGAATCAACGTATGAGAAGGGTCTATACAATGCGATGCTTGTTCTGATGATGCTCTATGAGCGCGGATGTCTTTCTAAGAATGATGTAGCACAATGGCTGTATAACGCTATTTCGAACAATTTTATGTTCGGAGAAAAGCGCAACAATGGAATTATCAAAGACAAATCTGCATGGGCGCAAACTACAGTTGAACAAGCTGTAGGTCGTTTGTGTAGAACCAGGAACAAGCCTCATACAACATATATCCTATATGACAAATCGATGGAATCTTTCTTTGACGCTGCCAACATGGAAAAGTCTCTCACGAAAGAATTCCGAGTACTGGCCAACTACGTCATTGAGCACCGTTCTCCAACAACCATAGAATGTAGTCCTGATGAGAGCATCCGGAGTAATGATGCTAACAAAGCCCAGTCTCTTCTTAACCGTATGCGGCAGATTGCCCTTAGATATACTCCGCATAATAGTGGCGAGGAGGAATATGATGATGACATAGATGAAAAGGATGATGTTCCATATAATGTGCTCATTAATCAACAGATGAACCAAAGTTATAAGCAGACCATCATTAAAAAGCCTGTAATTGACAGTACAGATGAGCTTGATGATGTTGACAAACAGCTAACGTTCATCTCAAAATGTTATGGTCAGTGGAATCAAGACGATAAGGGCTGTTATTCTTTTTCATGCGAAAAGGAACGTAATAATAGGATATGCGCAACAGGTAGCGGCAAATCATTCTCTATATCGCCTTCGACTGTAAGGCTCGATGTTCTAATGAAAAATCCTGTTATAAAGAGCCATTTTGAAAAGAACGGCTTTGCTACAACATGGAGGGCAGGAGGTTTGATACTACATCCTCAAATATTGGCAACTGATTATGCCGGCGAGATAGGAGAAGAAGCATTCAAAGCTATTCTGCTTCACTATACAGATTGTTCCGAGGAAAACATCAAACATCTTGAAGGTAAGGATTACGAGTTGGCAGATTTCGTCATCACAAATCCTGATGGCAGTTACAAGGTTGCCTTTGACGTGAAAAATATGCGTCCAGATGCTAATCATAATGATAGAAATGGCGACATGCCTACTGCCTTGAAACGCAAAATTAAGCGTGAACGTCTCGGTTGTGAACTTATCACAGTCAATATGCTGAAACTCCCAGCATCTGGTATGGATGAGATTCGTGAGATAGGTGGTGTCATAGATGAAAATGGTAATATCATCTGCAGCGCCATAGAACAATTGCAAAACCTTGTAAACAGAACAAAAAGATGATAGACGAGCAGTACATTAAGAGTCTGCCTCTTACAACTAATAAGATAGAGGTCATTTTCGATCAAGATGCTTTCTTCTCGAAATATGCTATAGTGTCATACTATGGTACAAACAAAGAGTCGAAGAATCTTGCTTATGAACAGTTTGCTGACAAACCGTGTCTATCGGTTACAGGAATAAGGGCAAGATGGGGCAACCTAAGATTTCCAGAAACGCGTTTCTTTATTCTTGCGAAAAAGGGTGATGAAGCAGAAGTTCTAAATAGTCTTCGAGACTATGATTTTGTCAGCTCAAAATACGACACTTTAGTGGAATACGATGATAAGCTAAAAATGAGAATCATCGCTTCACTTGCTATCAATTCCTTGGGGAAAAAGAAATCCAATAAAATGATGTACAATGATGGATCATTGTTGGTCTGTGATGATAAGAACTTCAATGTTCCTAAATCAAGGAAGGAACTCGTTTGCCTGAAAATTGAGGTAAATGAGTATATGAACCTAATAGCCAGAACCACGTCATTTTCCAATCCTTCATCTTACAAGGAACTTAGCAAACGCAAGAATTGTGTATTTCATGTAGGCAAGGATGTGGGTGGCTATTTGTGGGAAGGACAATCAGTAAAACCCATTGTCATCAGAGAGGTTAAGAATGACGGTTATAATCTCCAAGAACTATATGTTCAGAAGAAAAAATACAGTAACAACAAAAATAATGTCCCATATTGGTCATACAATAAGGAAAACTACACACATGGTAAACTCTTTGTTATTTGGCAGATAGTACAGTTGGTAAATGAATCTTTTAATGGAGTAGTAATAATCAAATTCTGTGATTTCAATGTTTTGCATTACGATGAATGCAGATCCGGAAAGGAAATGATGCTTTTTATGCAGAATTACCTGGATGGTAGAACTATCTTCATCGAAGACCCCTTCAAAACCGATTATTCTAAATCTATAGCTAAGCAGTTCAAGAATGAAGCAAGAATAATTATCGGAGATAATTTGTTATTCACGGAAAAACCTTCAGGTAATGATATGGTTGTAAAATTGTGCGAGCCACGAGAAAAAGAACAATCTCAAACATATTATACCCAGTCGTTAGAAAGATTGTCTCATAGTGGTAATGCACTTCAACATATCATAATTAGTGGCAATGAAAAAGATGATGCTATTGACAAAGCAAGCGCAAGACGTATTTTGATAGAACTACTTGTGAAAGATTCGCTTGTCAAGGGGAATCTTCCTGTACAATTGACGAGACTCATTCAAAAATGGACTTTCTATCGATATAAGATAAACAATGGAACAGTTCATGGAGCATCCTTTTTTGTGAATACGAAGGGAGATATTACCATTCAAGAGTATGGACTGGGACAAAACAGACTTGGTGATGACTTCGAATCGTTTGTACAGAACAATCTGAATTACTATGATTGTGACAAAATTCGAGGAGCTAGAGATTACATGGCGATGAAGAGAAATGGCAATGTATATCTAATTATTGATACTGACGAGATTCCAATTCTTGATGTCTCTCAAATCAATGATGCATACGATGATGTCGTTAATAGAGGCGAAACTATAGCTTTGTTCAAAAGAAAGTCAAATAATGAGGCTCACAAATATCTTAGAGGATATATCGGTTTTCATCTTTGGAAGTCTGATGGCATAGACGGGGAGAGCAATGGCTCATATTCCTATATCTCTGGTACAAACAGCGAAAACATGCAGATAACTCAGGGAACCAAGATGGACAAGATGCCAAGGGCAAGACGAATATTTATATTGCACCAAGAGAATCCTTCTACTGTAGAAGCAGAAATCATGGAAATTGTCGAGATGCTGAAGTTCGGTTTTGGCAGATGGAATGAGCTGATGACATACCCCTTCCCTTTCAAGTTCCTTCAAGAGTATTTAGATAATGTATGCGAAACAGTGTTCTCCAAACATTGGAAGGAAATAACATACAGCGGTGAATTGTAGCAACATCCAACGAAAACGTTATATATATGGAGCAAAATTCTAACAACATCCCAGAACTTCAATCTCCTTTTGAGCAGTTACGAGAGATTGATGCTGATGGCAAGGAATGGTGGAACTCACGCAAGTTGGCGCGAGTGATGGGCTATGGCAAATACTGGAACTTTGAACGTGTCATAGCCAAGGCACAGGCATGGACTTCGCAAAAAGGCTACCATCTTAGTGATCATTTTGTAGAGATAACAGAGATGGCAGAACTAGGCAATGGCGCAGTCAGAGAGGTGACAAGCATCCGTCTTTCGCGTGCTGCCTGTATGGCTGTGGCTATGAATGCTGACCAAAAGAAAGAGATGGTGAAGGCAGCTCAGCAATATTTCAGTGCGACCATGACTCCAGATGTTGCTGTGAGAAGCATGGAGTCTTCAGTACTCATGTATAGAAGTGGACATGGGAAAGTACAGGTTCAAGTTATCTTCGACACCAATACTTTCTGGCTTTCACAACAGAGAATGGCAGAGTTATTTGGGGTGACCCAACAGAACATTAGCTATCATCTGTCACAGATAGAAGAAAGCGGTGAACTCCATTTGTCCGATGCTTACAAAAAAAATTTGTTACCTTCGGACAAATGGTCTGGTGAGGTGATGATGTATAACCTCGATGTGGTCATTGCCGTAGGTTATCGTGTGAATAGCTACGAGGCTACTCAGTTCCGTATCTGGGCAACACAAGTCTTGAAAGAATACCTTACCAAAGGCTTTGTGTTGGATGATGAGCGACTGAAGGGAAAGAACGTATTCGGGGCAGACTACTTCGATGATTTGCTTGACCGCATCCGAGAGATACGTATCAGCGAACGACGTTATTATCAGAAGATTACAGACATCTATAGCGAGTGTAGTTCTGATTACGATAAAGATTCAGAACAAACGCAGTTATTCTTTAAGACGGTGCAGAACATAATGCATTATGCCGTAACAAAACAGACCGCTGCCGAGATTATCTATGACCGTGCTGATGCGGAGCGCCCTCACATGGGATTGACCAGCTGGAAGAATGCGCCAGACGGTAGAGTCATCAAATCGGATGTTACAGTGGCCAAGAACTATCTCAGTGAAAAGGAAGTTGATTCGTTGAACAGATTGAGCAATGCCTTTATAGACATTGCAGAGCAACGCGCAGAAGACCATATCTTGATGACAATGGCAGACTGGTCGGCTCTCCTACAGCGCTATATGGACTTGAATAACCGTCCTTTGCTTCCAGATGCTAGCCGTGTGACTCACGAACAAGCTGTAGAAAAGGCACTCACAGAATATGACAAGTTCCGTGTCATTCAAGACCGTGAGATTATGAGTGACTTTGACAAGCAGTTGAAGCTGCTGTTTGAAGACAAGAATTAAATTTTACTAACTTTCAATAGTTTCTTGTAATAATCTTTCAACAAGTAAACCTGCAACAATATTCCATTTGATGGAACAAAAACAAAATAATTATGACACAAGAAGAGTATCTCGCATCGGTTCAAAAATCACAAGAAGAAGCGCATGATGAAACAACGTGGGGCAAACCTGCACGTGATATTATAACAGGTATAGGCAACAATGGCGGTATCCGTCCTGTCCGTGCCATTTGGGAGTTGGTGCAGAATGCACGTGATGTTGTGTGTGATGGAAAAAGGGCTAAGATTGTTTTTACTCGCAATGATAATTCTTTAGATTTTATTCACGATGGCATACCATTTACCCATAAGACTATAGAGGCATTAATTATGCAAACAAGTTCCAAGGTTAGCAGCAACAATGTGCAGGTAGGTCAGTATGGAACAGGATTCTTGACAACTCATCTGTTTGGCTTAAAATTCAAGCTGACTGCACCACTTCTTACTTCTGAACAATTTCCTCGGTACTACAAAATATCTGATTTCGAAATTGACAGATCTGCTACAGACGAGGAAGTTATGCGAGAAAAACTGAAAGCTCAATGGAATGAAACTCAGAACTGGGGGAAGGACTTCTCACAAACTACAGAGAAGCCATTTGAACATACTCAGTTCAGTTACCAGCATGAAGGCAAACAAGCACAATTGAATGCTGAGAGCGCATTCAAGGATGCGCCAGACATGGTGCCTTTCGTTTTAAGTATAAATTCTAATGTTGAGAGTATCTGCTTCGATGATAAGTTGACAGGTGAAAAAGTCACTTATGTGCGAGAACGTAAAGAAATGGACTTTGTCGAAAATTTGACCGATGGCAAGATTTGCAAGACAAAGGTTCATCGTACAAAAAACACTAACGCTGGTGAAAATGATAAAGACTATTACATATATTGCATAATCAGTAACGAAGAAACCGATAATGAGCCCAAACGCAGTAAAGTGGTCGTAACTTTACCAATCACAGAAGATGAAGATGGCGCATTACGTGTGATACGCTTCGACAAGACATTGCCACAAGTGTACATTTATCTACCTCTGTTAGGTACTGAAGAATGGGGATTCAATTACTTGCTTCATTCTTCTCTGTTTACATGCGATAAGGATAGCCGCGATAGCTTACGATTAGTGGGCAATGGACAGAATAACGATGACCAGGCTGTAGCTAATAGAAGCATCATAGACCTTGCGAACAAACTTATCTGTCAGTTCATTGACAAGAAAGTAACAATCTTACGTGATGCTAAATATTTGTGCAGAGCATCATTTAAGACACGACAAGCAGATAATAAGTTGAGTGAATACTACAGTACTTTGCAAGCATTTTGGCGAAACAAATTCGAGAATCTATGCATTGTAGATGGCACAGACTCTGCCAAGCATTTTGTCAGTGAAACGAAAGTGTTGGATGAGACATTAGCCAAGGATTGTGAAGAAGACTCAGAACTTCTTGATGCTATTTATGGATTGTTTGCAAAACTGAACACTTGGATTGTTCCAAAGAAGGAGGATATGGTATATTGGAGCAACACGATCAATCGTTGGTATCAAGATGAAGAAGAAAAGAACGGTCACCAGTTCACGATAACATCACTAGCTGCTGTTATCTCAAAGCTAACGATAGCGGCCAGTGACCTTTCTTGGCTCCACAAGATTGATAAATACATTTTTGATTATCAGGATGGCTTACTCGACACCTACACTTTAATACCGAATGAAGTGCTAAAACTCCAGAAAAAAGCACATCTGATGAAACCCGCAGATTTCGATAATGTGGTGAAGGAAGCTCTATCTTTGATGGACACAGATACTGTAGATAATTTTGCACATTCGGACTTCTTTGATGTTGTAAATGATACTGTATTTGATTATGCAAAAGCCAAGGAGAGTATTACAAACTACATAAACAATCATAACACAGAGCAGAATGGAGTACGAGGTTCTATTATGACCTACAAGCAACATGACCTACAATACCCTCAATCAGCACAGCTTTTCAACGCAAGCAATTATGAGACTAAGAAGCTTAGTGATGATGCGGTTGCTGTCATACTCAATCTCTATAAGTCTTTGTTGCCAGAGGATAGCGAGGCTATTTCTGCTAAGTTGCTACCGGTAATAGCAGAATTCTATGAAATAAGCCTACAAAAGAATGTTGTACGATTAAATAAGAAGTATGACCTAGATGTCCGCCAGTTCTATACAACTTTGATATATGATTCGCTCTTCAAATTCACATTGATGAGTGACAAGATTACAAAGGCTACATGGGTAAAACAGATGGTTGAACTTGTGTACAGTTATTCTGATACTAAGAGTTATCTGTCGTACTATCAAGTGTATCCAGATCAGCAAGGCAATTACAAATATGCAGAATGGTTGAAGAAAAAATCACCAGCTCTTCCTGTACGTGCTTTGGAAATATACGACACTATTATCAATAAAGTGACTGATATAAACAGATCTTCAAGCATCAAGAAAGACATCGTTGATGAGGATTATTCCAAGTGGTTTGTTGGTACAAATGTACTTGAGGGACACGTCCAATGTCAAGAAATTGAGAAGGAAGTGCAGAATAAAGGCTATTCTATTACAACGTACGAGCACCAGAAACTGATTGTAGAGATTATAGAGAAACTTACGAATGGCGGAATAGAAAGTGAGCAGTGGCATGCATTATTTAGTGACATAGACAATAAAAAAGGGCAGATAATGTTTTCCATCATCCAAAGCCAGACAAAGAAAGACAGCATCTTCACATTGATGAAAGTGGAGGATGATTCCAAGCTGAAGGCAATAGCAAATCTTGTGAACGATCCGGATTTTGACCATATTCTAAGGCTTAGCAAAGAAATTATTGATCAAGAAGCAAGAGAAGCTAACGATTTCTATTTCAAGAAGGAACTTGGTAACTACGTAGAGGACATTTTGCTGAAGGAACTCAACGAAGAACTGGGTGAAAATGTTTTGGAAATTCCAGAACCTGTAACTAACGAGCAAGGTGGTCAGGATTTGATATTACGTCTCAATGGAAATGACTTCTATTACTTTGAAATCAAATCAAGATGGACAAGTAATCGTTCTGTACTGATGAGTACAATGCAGCATAGACGTTCTTATGAGAATAGTGATAACTACGCTTTGCTGGCAACAGATATGGTTGGTTATGATATGGATCGGGTGAGAAGACATGAATATCCAAGTTTTGATGAAATAAAGCCTATAATTGCAGTTTTAGATAATATCGGCAAACTTAACGAGCGGTTGAAGGATGCGACCCAGAATAATGATGACAAGGTACATATAGCTGGTGGTTATCAAGTTCTCGTTTCGCAAGATGTGATTCTGAATGAAGGCAAAACTTTTGAATCGTTCATTGACTCTCTGAAAGACAAAATCAGGCAAGAATTGCAACGACAAAAGTCTGCATCTTAATATTTTAACGAATAAAAACTCTTGTGCGTGCAAATTATCATAACCCACAGAAGGGGATATAACTTGACAAATCCTTACTAGTACGGTTCTTCCTTTTTTTGTTGCTCGGGAAAGTAATGAGTTGAAGAATATACATGTGTAGATTAGAGACAAGAATGAAGTATACGAAACGCACAAAACCGTATAAGATTAATATACTGAAGTTTCGCAAGTGAATAAATATCAACTTGCTTGTTTATAAATATACATATTACGTAGCGTATGGGCAACAGGATTACTTTCGATGAAATCTGCCAGCAACTCTGTAGCATCTATAGAGTAAC
>OJKP01000158.1_pt1 | contig 54986 bp, 47 predicted proteins | sample 1596521 | NCBI WGS metagenome assembly OJKP01 (sample SAMEA4350130, study PRJEB24818) | metagenome | biome: human; feature: gut; material: faeces | place: Denmark | collected 2013-09
GATATACCTTCCATGATAAAGCTATTATCTTTGTGATGGGTTTAGACCTCGTTTGCAAATTAACTTAATGTCATGGGAGGCTATGGAAGTCAGTATGAGTAAAACTCGAAGAGGAAAGTATACTGATCGCATTTGCTATATAAGCAAGTGCAAGGGATACATGCGCCTTTATTTACGAAGAAAAGGCAAACTCCCTTGTTTTAATTACCTTGTGCGAGGGAAATCATTTTCGTTTTATAGAGGAAAGATAATAAAAAAATTGATATGTTATTCATATTTCCATGTCATCGTGTTGAGATTAACAGTAATCGTTGCCGATTCCATGCTTTTAGCATCATCATTAAACCAGATGTCCCAACCTTGGCGATTGCTATCATCTTCTTCCTTGTTGTCCTTCAACCAAGGCTCCTCTGTCAAGGTCCATCCCAAAGCTACAGATGGGAAGGTAACCCAACGGGCATTCTTTGAGAAGCGGGAAGAAGCATCGCGACGAACAGTGACTGTCAAGAGATACTTTCCATCAAAAGAGATGCACGGGAACCATAGATGGCAGTAGAAGAAGCATCCTTCAACACGGTCATGCTCTCGATATCAGCTGGGTTGATCATACTGAGGAAGTTGCTGGAATTACCAGAAATACCACCTTGTTCCAATGGTACACCATCGAGTACGATAAGAGGGTCATTACTTGCATTGAGCGAAGCACCTCCACGTACACGAATGGTACTACCAGCAGAAGCCGAACCACTGTTCGACATGATTTGCACACCAGAAACCTTACCATTAATCAATTGTTCTGGTGATGATACTAATCCTTTATTGAAGTCTTTGGAGCTTACTGCTGCAACAGAACCCGTCAGGTCGCTCTTACGTGCAGTACCATAACCGATGACAACTACATCCGTGAGAATCTGACTATCGGATTCAAGTTTCACTTTCATTCGATCGGATATCTCAACTATCTTATCGACATATCCAATATAAGAGAATTTGACTTTCTTTGCAGAAGAAGTCACTTGCAGTTTAAAGTTACCATCAAAATCAGTAACCGTACCGCTTTTCTCACCTTCCACCATCACCGTAGCGCCGATGAGAGGTTCACCATTTTGAGCATCTGTCACCTCACCTTGGATCATACGTGATTGAGCCAAAAGCTGCAAACATCCCATGAGGAACAATGCTACGAGAAGAATACTTCTCTTAGATTTACTCAAGATTACATTCATTGTTAGTTTATTCTTTTAGGTTTGTTGTTTCGCTTGCAAAAGTACTAAATAGCGTAAAAACAACAAGATATATATCAGACAAAGATAAATAAAAAACGGACAAAAGCCTGTATTTATCGAGCTTTTGTCCGTTTTATAATAAAACTGGCAAGAATATTTTATCAGTTTCTGTACATATTTCTCTTAGAAATTATTCGCTTGTCAGAAAAAACTTTCTTGTTAGAAAATAACTTTCTTTACGCTTGCAATACCATCTGATTTAATTTTCTTTACTATATTGATTCCCTTCTGAGGAACTGTAAGGCGAGATCCAGCCAAATCATAATACTCTATACGAGCTTCTTCTGTTTCTGATGCCTTTTCTGCAAGAGAAATGCCAGTAGTAGCACCAGACATCTCCTTTCCTTCTGCATCATAAGTCTTGGCAGTGCTGTAGTTCTTGATGGCATAATCGAACTCGGCTATATCTGTTGTTGGAATCTCATTGGTATAAGCCTTCCAGATTTCCACTTTACCTGCACCAGAATATTTCTCGCAGATGGCAGGAACATCCACCGTCTTGTCGAGATAAAGCTGGGTGTAAGAAGGAACGGTCTGAGTAGGAACCCAATCGGTTTTGGTCACACCAAAACTTTTACTTATCTTAGCGCCATCAATATTGGTGTAACCCTCCATCAAGTTGTTACAACCCTTATAGATGCAGTCATAACCTTCAGCTTTAGAGATATTCAAGCTACCGCCTCTGTCTGAACGGATAGGCGACTTTGTATTCTCGAAATAGCATCCCTCTTCGTATGCTACAGCTCCCGTACGAATATCCCAACCATCCTCACAACCACGCATATAGTTATTATAATAATGTACATGACCACCACGTTGGAGAGGAAGACGAGAACCTTGGATATTATCAAAGAAATTGTGGTGGAAAGAGATGGTACGGCAGTTATCATAAACATCTGAATCACCCTTACCCCACAAGCAGCTCTTGTCATGGTCGTGGAAATAGTTATAGCTGAAAGTCATCCACTGCACATTGTTCTTACAGTCGAGCAAACCATCGTAGCGGTCTTTGTTGGCAGCATCACCATTGAAGAACTCACAGTGGTCAACCCAGATATGTCCACCCCAGTTGGTCTTGGCACTTACCTTATCAGCCTGGATTCCGATGCAGTCTGGGTCGCCCACTTCTACTTGTGCACCATTACGCCAAGCCACAATCTTATTCTCACCGGTTCTGAGCACAGGTACACCCTTCATGGTGAAACGACAGTTACGGATAATGATATTATCAACCGACTGCATCACGAAGGTGATATGAGAAAAGAGAGGAGCCTTGCCTGTTGCAGGGTCCACCACACCAATCAAAGTCTTGTTAGGAGCAACCATAATGCGCTCGCCATAGACAGACTCCACGCCAGATTTTCCACTCTGGTCGTCAAGCAAACGCCCAGTACTCAGATCATCCACATAGCACTTGATGCCTGTAGTAATATCATGAACTACGATAACAATATATGGGTCAGTTGCCTGGAGATAGGCCTGCAGTTGAGAGAAGTTATCAGCCTTTACCACCTTGCCACCAGCGCCACCGGTAGTACCACCTGCACGATACCAGTTAGAACCAGGAACACCTTCGTAGGCAGCAAAGCCATCCATAGAGAAATCACGACCATCTTGTGTCTGCGCATTGGCCATCATAGAGAAGCTACAAAGCAAAGCAGAAGCCAAGAGAGTTTTACGACAAACAGCCTTAAGCTGTGCAGAAACGATAGAGTTTATTTGTTTCATTATAGGATTAGTTGTTATTTAATTTATTCCTTTGAGAAAAAGGGCTGTCCTCATCATGAAAAGACAGCCCTTAGTTTGTTTCACGTTATATTTCCTTCCCTCATTGGGAAAAACATGTTTATTATTCTGTTACAGGTACAAGTTTGATGAGAGCGATTGCGGAACTATCACCCTTTGTAATCTTATGAGCACCCGCCTCAAGTACAACTGTTGTTGGAGTACCTGTCTGCTTTACACCATCCACCTTTACATTAGTATTTGTACCAGAAAGACCATAATATACATACAGAGTCATCTTCTGAGATGTGGTGAAAGAAACTTCAGTTTTTGTTTCCATCTTAAGACTTGCTGTATAAGTTGTACCTTCAATAACTGTTTCTTCCTTTCTAACATTCTTGGCTTCACCTGTCAAAACAAATGCAGTATTAGAAGGAACAGCCTCTTTTCCGTTTGCCGTAAAGCTGCAAGTTACAGTACCCTCGATAACTGGAGTATCAGGAGTTGGATCTGGGGTAGGATCTGGGGTAGGATTTACTGTGCCACCTTCGCCAGAAGCATTGCTCTCACCGAACACTTTAACAACACCAGAAGTATAAGCGTCAAGAATACTTGCCAAAGCAGGCCATGGCTGCTGGTGACCATTTGTTACGACTGTTTCTTCAGGAATAACGAAATCAATGTCACCATGATTCAAACGACCTGCGCCATAGAAACCTTCTACGATAGAAGGAACATCTTCTGCCTTATCTGCAGCGTATGCATACATGAGGCTTGAGTTGGTATCAAAGTTGTTGTAAGAAGTACCACCTACCAAAGTCTTTACGCTTGTAGGAACCTGCTCACTTGGATCAGAAACCTCGTAGGCATCGAAGCTTGTATTGTTTTCTGAGTATGGGATATAGCTGAAGTTTTCTGGCTTGTTGGCAAATACATTACCGTATGCCTTAATCAAACCACCATTTTCACCAGAGAAAGTACCATCACCCTTGGCATCAGTACCCTGCTGAGAACTCATGATAGGACGCTTGGTTGCATCAAAGTAGTTAGACTCCATGAACACACTTGAGCCCATTGTAGCACCAACACCATAGACATCATTGTGCAGATAGTAATTGTTGTACATGTGAACACTCATGGTACGAATACGGGCCATACGAGAGTCTGAATGGTCGAACCAGTTATGATGATAAGTGATATAGTTAGGGCCACTTTCAGTCTTCATGCCACACATAGAAGCCTTACCATTATCCCAGAAACGGTTGTAAGCCACGGTTATATACTGGGAGTCACCCTTGATATCTACAGTACCATCACCCTTGGCCTGGTCGGCAGCGCCACCCTTCTTGCCATAGAAGAGATCCATGTTGTGAATCCATACATGAGAGTTATCAGTATCAAGAGACATAGCATCATCCAGGCAACGCATGATAGCAAAGTTACGGAACTCTACACTCTTGGTATTACGAAGCAAGAAACCAAATCCATATACAGTAGCATCATCACCGACTCCTTCGAAAGTCATGTTCATTACAGAGTGAGCACCCTTACCCTTAATCTGCAAACCTTCTTCAGAACTTGAAGTGTGATCCAAATCAGAAAGATTTACCTTACCGATGATACGGAATGCGATAGGAGTAGTATCCTTGCCCTTAGAATAAGCATCAATAATAGACTGAAGACCTGTAATCGTCTCTGGCTTGCCTGTATCAACTGTTGTAGAAACGGTCTTAGCTGTCTTGGCTGTAATATACAGAACCTTAGCACCATCCTTCAAAGTACCATCATTATTATAAGCACCTACACCAGCATACTTGAAATGAGCAAAGCCCTCACGGTTGTAGCTCTTTACTACCAAGTTAGAAGCAGTATTGGCACCAGCAATCTCTTTACCGTCAGCATTTACAGGAACAACCTTTACAGAATAAGTGCCTTCCTTCAAACCGAGAACATCAGCACGATAGTAAGATTTATACTGACGAATCAGCTGAGCATCAATCTTCTTGTCACCTACATATACATTATAAGAAGAAGCGCCCTCGAATGGAGCCCACTTCAAGTAGGCAGACTCCTGCCAGCCCTTTGCCTCAGTAATCTGAATCACACCTGCAGGATTGTCAATATCACCACTTTCGCCCTGATCGGCCTTCTTAGCAAAGCTGATGGCTTGAACTGAAGCATTGTACTCATCATTCTCTGAACCTGATTTAGGTGCGATGATTGCCTTATCACCTTCGAACTTCACACTTGTCAAGTCTGCAGTATTATAATACTTCACATCACCCGACTTGGTGGTAACATACATCTGGTTCACCTTGCTGTTACGAGCAACGGCATTGGTAATCTTGTCGGTAGAACCAGGAGTAACGGTAGATCCGCCACCTACAGTCTCAACCTTGATGCTATAGATGTTCATACCACCACCATTGGTTTTCAATACGACATCACCATCAGCAGTTACAGTTCCAACGTTGGTAACCTGATCTTTTGTAGGAGTACCAAAAGAACCAGAAACCGAAGTCAAGTTAGCAGCATCTAAACAACGAGCAGTAGAAGTACTACCAGTCTTGCAGCTAACTGTTACTTTCTGACCAGCCTTCAGACTTGGAATAATCAAAGAAACACCATTTCCGTTCAATTCCAAGCGAGAAGAGCCATAGTTCAAGCGGACTTTTGCTTTTCCTTCGGATTTATCAGCAGGAGCACCAGCAGTAAACTTCAAGCCCTTAGTATAAGCCAATTCTGAGCCATTTGCAACAAGAGCCGCTTTCTCCAAAGCTAAGGTATAGCCGTAGCGATCAGTTCCCAATACCCAATTAGCATCAGCTGCACATAAAGCCTTGTCAGCCTCGCTCATTGCACCAAATGTCCATGTCTGTGCCATGACAGCACTCAAGCTCATCAAGAGGAGTGCCAAAGTAAATACCATTTTCTTCATTTTACGTTCCTCTTTTTACTTGATAATTACTTTCTTACCATTCACGATGTAAATACCCTTAGACAAACCCTCAAGAGAATTACCTACGAGTTGACCATTGAGGTTAAATACCTTACCCTGCAATGACTTCTTGACCTCTTCTATCTTGTTGATTCCTGTAGTAGAATCATAAGAAAAAGAAAGAGACACAAGCGACATATCCTTCGTTTCAGAAGAATTGTCCGCATAACTAAGTGTTACGTTGTCACCATCGAAGGTGATCTCGGTGACAGTTTTGTCTGAGACAACACCATCAATTTTAACGGTCTGCTTGTTGTTCGCAAAAACAACGGAAGCAAACATACCCGCTAAAAGCAGTAAATAAGTTTTTTTCATTTTAAACTAAAATGTTTAGTATATATATATTTTTTTGGTTTTTATGATTTACTTTTACGCTGCAAAGGTAGCCAAAATTCTGATACAGCAAACGTTTTCGTTTCACTTTTTACACGCAAACGTTTTCATAAGTGTCAATGTGCCATTAAAACGAAATATATAAAACATTAGGAAAATTAAAAAAGCCGAATCTTGTTACGAAGATTCGGCTTCTAATAAGAAGTGGTACCACCAGGAATCGAACCGGGGACACAAGGATTTTCAGTCCTTTGCTCTACCAACTGAGCTATGGCACCAACTAATATGAACAAACAAGAATTCTCATTTGCGGGTGCAAAGGTAGTACTTTTATTTGATTCCACCAAATTTTTCCGCACTTTTCTTTCAAAAAAGTTTAAAATTTACCTTTTTATTTTGAAATATATCAGATTTTATGTACTTTTGCAGGCAATAAAAGCGGGATTTAGCGCAGTTGGTAGCGCACGTCGTTCGGGACGATGAGGTCGCTGGTTCGAGTCCAGTAATCCCGACCAAACTAAGAGTTTACTTCCCGTAAACTCTTTATTAGATCATATTTTAACTTTAAATGCGAAAACGATATGCTTAAACTAAAAGATTTCTTTTATCTACAGCGTAACGACCGACAAGCCATTCTGGTTCTGCTCGGTATCATCATCATTTGTCTTACTCTCATTATCATTGTGGGAAAAGTCAATACGAAAGAATCAAGTTTGGAAAACGACTATTCTGCAGATAATACCCCCAAAAGCATGACTGGCGATAATCACCAAGAATCATCAACTGCAGATAAAAACATTAGCGAAAAGCATCCTTTATATTATAAGGTAGAGGGAACAGTTCATGAGTTGTTTCCTTTCGACCCTAATACTGCCGACAGCACCCAGCTTCTCAAACTCGGTTTACAATCATGGCAAGTACGAAGTATCTATAGGTTTCGTGCTAAAGGCGGCATCTTCAGAGAAAAAACTGATTTTGCACGTCTATACGGACTTACTAAGAAACAATACGAAGTACTGGCACCTTATATTATAATAGGTGAAGATTACCGGCCTGCATCCGACTACTATGGCAACAGCAGAGCCCCCAAAAGAAACTACCGGGGAACCCAGTATGGGAATGGTGCAAGCACAAGTACGTATTCACAAGCAAACAATGGTGCTAATTCTACAAATGCTAATGGAAACAATAACATCTACAGTTACCCACAAAAACTGAAGCCAGGACAACACGTCATCGTCAACTCTGCCGACACAACAGAACTGAAGAAGATTCCAGGCATTGGCAGTTATTATGCTAAAAGCATCACAAGATACAGAGAACAATTAGGAGGCTTTGCATCCATTAACCAGCTGAAGGAAATAGATGGACTGCCAGAAGAAGCTCTGTCTTTCATCAAAATTACTCCTGGAGAAGTGAGAAAGTTGAATATCAATTCTCTCTCACTCAATCAACTTCGACGTCACCCCTACCTCAACTTCTACCAAGCGAAAGAAATTTGCGACTATCGACGGTTAAGAGGTCCTTTCAAAAGTCTGGAGGAACTAAAACTCCTCAAGAACTTTCCACCAGCAGAAATAGAGAGACTTAAGCCCTATATCATATTCTAAAAAAGGGGTGTGTCATCAGTCAATGACACACCCTCTTGGATTTCAAATCAAAACACTCCTAACTGATGCAGGAATATAGTTAATATACATAATGGACAAACGATACGCACCATAAAGAGATAAACACCGAAAAGAGAACCTTTCAAAGTTCCCCAATTCGTAAATTCGTCTCTCACCACTTTCTTCGGCACATACCAACCTAAGAAAATACAGGTTGCAAAGGAACCCAGCGGCATAAACAACTGAGAAGTAAGATGGTCGCAGAAATCCAGGAAGTTCAAATGAAAGAGACTCAGTTCTGGCATGGCTCCACAAGACAAAGAACAGAAGATACCAATAATACAACAGGTTATAGTCTCTATCCAGGCACCCTTCTTGCGAGTTACTTTCAACTCCTCATAAAACATGGCAGTACCGATTTCGTGCATAGAAATAGTGGAAGTCAATGCAGCCAACACCAACAATGCGTAAAACAGTACAGAAATAATATACCCCACAACAGGCATAGAACCAAATGCCTGTTGGAAAACATTAGGCAAAGTGATAAAAATGAGTGAAGGACCACTATCCGGATTAACACCTACAGAGAATGCTGCTGGGAAAATCATCAGTCCCGCCATGATGGCAATAATCGTATCTATCAATGCTATCTGAGTGGCAGATTTCAAGAGATTGGTTTGTCTGCTAAAATAAGAAGCATAGGTACAAAGACAAGCTGTACCGAGGCTCAAGGAGAAGAAAGCCTGTCCCAAAGCCTCAAGCAACACGTTCTCATCCACTTTTGAAAAATCAGGCTTCAACAGAAACTCTATACCCTTGAATGCACCAGGCAGAGAACAAGACGAGATGACCAATACAATCAATAAGACAAAAAGCATCGGCATCAATATTTTGGAAGCTTTCTCTATACCATTGCGCACACCTTTGACTACCACACAATGGGTAATCAAGATAAAAGCAATCGTCCAAAAAGTCGGTTTGACGGGATCAGAAGAGAATTCTACGAAATATTGCTTTACATAACTGACATCTCCATGAATACCTCCCAACAACGAAGCATAAAGATACTGCAGGCACCATCCTGCCACTACCGCATAGAAGCCCAGAATAATCATGGACGTAACAACTCCCATGACACCTAATATTCCCCAAGGTTTGCCATTGGAAAGATTATGATAAGAACGCGCAGCATTAGCAGCAGAATGACGTCCGATAATAAATTCACCTACCATACCAGGAATACCCAGCATGAAGATACATACCAAGTAAATAAGAATGAAAGCAGCACCTCCATTCTGTCCTGCCATATAGGGGAAACGCCAGACATTTCCCAAACCTACTGCTGAACCAGCAGTAGCCAGAATGACTCCCAACTTGGAGCCAAAACTTCCTCTATTTTCCATTTCGAAAGAATTCTAATAAGTACTCCATATTCATCATGGTAAAGTACTCATGGGTTATTAATTACAAGATTCCGTCCAGGATTCCCAATTGATTCAGGAACACCAAGAGAATCAGAATAGGACAAACGAACCGCACCAAAAACAGATAAATACCAAAAAGATTTCCCTTTAAGGTTCCCCAATTGGTAAACTCATCCTTCACTAACTTCTTCGGTACATGCCATCCGATAAACAAGCAGGTAAGGAAACCGGCTATAGGCAAGAAGATCTGTCCTGTAACAAAGTCAAACCAATCAAACAAGGTTTTACCCAAGAAGGTCAATGAATCTGTAGCACCCAAAGAGAGCGAACAGAAAGCACCGATAATTGCACAGGAAACCGTAACGATAATTGCTCCCTTCTTGCGGTCTATCTTCAGTTCTTCATAGAAGAAAGAAGTATTCACCTCATGCAATGACATCAGCGAAGTAAGTGCAGCCAATGACAAAAGTATATAGAACAACAAGGAAACAATCCATCCCAAAACAGGAATAGAAGCAAAAGCCTCATTGAATACATTCGGCAAAGTGATGAAAATCAAAGAAGGACCACTATCTGGAGATACACCTACCGAGAACGCTGCAGGGAAAATCATCAGACCGGCAAGAATCGCGACCAGAAAATCGATGAGCGAGATCTGCAATGCCGATTTGAAGAGATTGGTTTGTCTGCTAAAATAGGATGCGTATGTACAGATACAGCCCATACCTATACTTAAGGAATAGAAAGACTGTCCTAAAGCACCTAAGAAAACGCCCCTGTCAACCTTACCGAAGTCCGGTTTCAAAAGGAACTCAACACCTTTCCCTGCATCTGGCAGGAGACAAGCAGCAGCCACGATAATCAGCAAAAGGATAAACAGGATAGGCATCATAATCTTAGATGCTTTTTCTATACCGCCTCTCACTCCATGAATAATCACGAAATGACAAATCAGGAAAATTACCACCGTCCACATGACAGGCCGGATTGGATCTGAAGAGAAATCCTTGAAGTAATTAGCCACAAAAGTTGGATCACCATGCAATTCCCCCATGATACTGGCATAAACATACTGCAAGCACCAACCTGATACAACTGCATAATAACCCGTGATCAGAAATCCAGTAAGCACCTCCAGATATCCAATCCATTTCCATGAATTACCATTGGCCACTTTGGTATAAGCACGAGCCGTATTGGATGCTCCATGACGACCGATGATAAATTCGGATATCATACAAGGAATACCCAACAGGAGTACACAACCAATATATACCAAAATAAAGGCAGCACCACCTTCCTGCCCAGCCATGTAAGGGAAACGCCATACATTACCAAGTCCAACAGCACCACCAGCCGTAGCAAGTATCAAACCAATCTTGCTACCAAAACTTCCTCTACTATTTTCTGTCATTTGAAATACTTTCTCTTTATACGAGTGCAAAATTATAAAATAATTCGCATTTAAACGTATAAATCGAAAGTAAATATCTCAAATTAGTTCACTTTTTGCAATTTTATGCCTTTTCAGATACTTTTTTATCACTTTTGTTCCGAAAAAGCAACAGAAACCATACACCTTAACGATATTCTTCTGGTAGAGTATTGCGCCAAACCACAAAAGGGAAATTCAATAAATGTGAATTATAGAAGCGCTTATCACCAGTCACCTCCATTCCGATGAAATCCGGTTTCTCGTAGGCTTCGTTTTCATCACTAAGTTCTACCTCAGCCATGACAAGACCTTCGTTATCACCATAGAACTCATCCACTTCAAAGGTATGCTTACCACTCTTCACCAGATAGCGACGTTTATCGATGACACCGCCCTTGCAAAGTTGCAAGAGATGTTGCGCCTCATCCATGGTGATTTCCTTTTCAAACTCATAACGCGTCATTCCTCCATTTACAGACTTGCCTTTTATCGTAAGATAAGCCTTGTCATCACGCGTACGTACCCTCACCGTAGCTCCATCAGCAGGAATATAGCCCTGCTGAATATGGCTATTAGAAAAGGCGGCGCTTTTATATGCGTCGCCCTTCTTTACGAGGAATTTTCTTTCAATTTCTAATCCACTCATAGTTTCCATATTAGAAACAGGAAATCACAGATAAAGATAACTTCCCATTTCCGGTTCATAAATTATGCGTTAGAAGAGGCATAAATCAAAAAGAGGATAGCTAAAGCTATCAACACACCAAATATCCACTTGATGACTTTCTCACCCTTCTCAGCCTGCTTCTTCTCATAAGCAGCATGCTTTGCTCTTCTTAAGTCTTTATTACTACTCATAGTCTTTTAATATTAGGTTATTATTACTATTCTTCATTCTCGGAAGGGAATTCCATCAGGTATGCCTTGATGAATCCGTCTATCTTACCATCCATTACGCCATCAACATCCGATGTCTGATAATTGGTACGATGGTCTTTCACACGACGGTCATCGAAGACATAGCTTCGAATCTGACTTCCCCACTCGATCTTTTTCTTACCAGCCTCTATCTTAGCCTTAGCTTCGAGACGTTTCTTCATGGCACGGTCGTAGAGTTGACTCTTCAAAAGCAACAATGCCTTGGCACGGTTCTTCGGCTGGTCACGCGTCTCAGTATTTTCGATAAGGATTTCCTCTTCCTCACCCGTATCAGGATCCGTGTACCAATATCTCAATCGGACACCAGACTCTACCTTGTTGACATTCTGACCACCCGCTCCACTGGAACGGAATGTATCCCAAGACAACTTGGCTGGATCTACATACACTTCGATGGTATCATCAACCAGCGGAGTAACGAAGACACTGGCAAAACTGGTCATACGCTTACCCTGAGCATTGAAAGGAGATACACGCACCAGACGGTGCACACCATTCTCACTCTTCAAGTAGCCGTATGCAAACTCGCCACCCTCAATCGTCATGGTGACGCTCTTGATACCAGCCTCATCACCTTCCTGCATGTCGGTAATGGTCACCTTATATCCATGAGCCTCAGCCCAGCGCATATACATACGCATCAACATCGAAGCCCAATCCTGACTCTCCGTACCACCGGCACCAGAATTGATCTTGAGTACACAGTCCATAGGGTCCTCCTTCTGGCGAAGCATATTCTTCAATTCCAAATCTTCTATCGCCTTGATAGCCTTGTCATAGTCAGTATCCACTTCCTCCTCGGTCACCATCTCATCTTTATAGAAGTCGAAAGCAAGTTGCAGTTCGTCAGCATAGAGACGTACTTTCTTATAGCCATCCAGCCATTTCTGGATGCCTTTTACTTTCTTCATCTGCTCCTGAGCATACTTAGGATCTTCCCAAAAGTCAGGAGCCTGAGTGCGGAGCTGTTCCTCCTCAAATTCTACTTTTTTCTGGTCTATATTCAGATAACGATGGAGAGCGTCAGCACGATCCATCACATCTTTCAACTGGTCAGCTGTTATCATTTTTATTACCTTATCCTTTAAATAACTTCCTGTTTCTTTTTCCGATACTTTACCATGAAGTTACTCTTCATACATCTTGTCTATCTCTGCCTTATAGTTCTTATTGATAACTGGTCGGCGAATCTTCAGCGTATTGGTCAACTCTCCTGCTTCCATAGAGAAATGGTGAGGCAAGAGCGTAATACGTTTGATCTGCTCATAATAAGCCAAATGCTGCTGAAGAATCTTGACGCGCTCCATCAACATCTTCTGTACCTTCTCGTTGGCACAAAGTTCTTCTCTTCCAGAGAAAGGAATATGATGTTCACGAGCCCAGTCTTCCACCAATCGAAACTCAGGTACAACCAAGGCAGAAACGAACTTACGCTGGTCTGCAATTACGGCTACCTGATCGATGAATTTATCCACCAAGAGCAGAGATTCTACCTGTTGAGGAGCAATATACTTACCATTCGAAGTCTTAAAGAGATCCTTGATTCGTTCAGTCAGGTACAACTCTCCGTCCTTCATATAACCGGCATCACCTGTATGGAAGAAACCTTCCTCGTCAAACGCATTCGCATTTGTCGTATCACGATGGTAGTAGCCCTTGGTAATAGTAGGACCTTTCAACAAGACCTCATTGTCTTCACCTATCTTAATCTGAATATTAGAGATAGGACGACCTACGGAACCAATGGTGAATTTCTTATCCAGATGAACACAGGAAACCGTAGCAAGACTTTCGGTCAAGCCATAACCTACCACCATTCCGATACCAACAGAAAGGATGAATTCCTCAACTTCAGGACTCACGTAAGCACCAGCAGTAGGGAAAATATTAGGATTCTCCAAGCCCAACTGCTTGCGCACCATGCTCAAGACAGTCTTATTGACTACCTTATATTCAAGTTCAAGTGTCAAAGGAGGACGCTTACCATTGGCAAGATATTCCACATTACGCTTGCGGCCAACAGCCAAAGCGTGATTAAACAGTTTCTTTTTAAACGAAGGAGCCTCATCCATCTTAGCCTTCACAGCAATATACACTTTCTCCCAGAATCGAGGCACACTACACATACAAGTAGGATGAACCTCTCGCATGCTTTCCTGTATCTCATGAGGGTAAGTGTTGATAAAAAGTCGTGCACCTTCACTCAAGCAGAGGTAAGACCATGCACGTTCAAAGATATGTGTGAAAGGCAGAAAGTCGATGACACGATCCTTGTCTGTAACAGGGACACACTCATCATTCGCCTTAATAGCAGCATAATACTGTCCGTATGTAAGCATCACTCCCTTGCTATCACCAGTAGTACCACTGGTATAGAGGATATCAGCCAAATCATCCATATTTGCCTGCTTATAAAGTTCCTCCACTTCAGTCTGGCGAGGAAGATTCTCACCCAACTTGATGAAATCCTTGAAATATAAAGCTGCGGGATCATGAGTACTGATACGTACACTGGAATCAAAGATAACGATGCGTTCCAAAGATGGACAAAGCGCAAAAACACGATGGGCCTTGTCATACTGTTCCTGTTCACCTACGAAGAGGATACGCACTTGGGCATCGTTGACCATGTATTGAATTTGTTGCTCACTACTTGTAGCGTAAAAAGGAATAGCACAAACTCTCACTCCGTATGCTCCAAAATCAGTATATAGATAATGTACACAGTTCTGTGAGAACACGGCAATCTTGTCCTGAGGCTTCAAGTTCAGGTTGAGCAATGCATTGCTAACTTGTTTCACTCTCAGAGAGAACTGATTCCACGAAACAGTTTGCCATTGTTCACCGCCAAACTTCTTAAAAGTAAGCGCTGGTTTATCACCGTACTTTTTAGCCAAGTCGTGAATCAGTACTGAAAGATGACTATTGATTTGCATAAGCTTTTGTTATTTATATGGGTGCAAAGATACGGCAAATAGAGGACAAAACAAAATAAAAATGGCATTTTTTCCATTTTGTCTGCTCTTTTTTTCGTAACTTTGCCACAGAATTCAAAAACGAGGGAGATTATGATGACACAAGAACAATTCACCAATGATGCCGTTGAGCTGCTGAAGAAGCTCATCGCCACCCCATCTGTAAGCCGTAATGAAAAGGATGCTGCAGATATCATGGAACAGACGATCCGCAGTTATGGTTTTGAACCTCAGAGGGAGGCCAACAATATTTGGGTGATTGACCCGCACTTTGATGAAAGCAAACCTACTTTGCTGCTCAATGCACATATTGACACGGTAAAACCTGTAGACTCATGGCAGCGCCACCCCTATGCTCCTACCATAGAAGGCGACCTTCTTTATGGTTTGGGCAGCAACGACTGCGGAGGCGGACTATGCTCACTACTACAGATATTCAGAATGCTTACAGAGAAGCCACAGAGCTATAACCTTATTTATCTGGCTTCTGCTGAAGAGGAAGTATCGGGCAAAGATGGTATCAGCCGTGCTCTACCGCTATTGCCTAAGATAGACCTCGCCATCGTTGGTGAGCCAACTGGCATGAATCCAGCTGTAGCAGAAAAGGGGTTAATGGTCTTAGATGTCATCGCTCATGGAAAGAGCGGCCATGCTGCCCGTAACGAAGGAGTAAACGCTATCTATGAGGCACTGGATGATATGCGCTGGATTCGTGATTACAAGTTTGAGAAAGTAAGCGAGTTCTTAGGTCCTACCAAAATGACATTAACGGTAGTGAATGCTGGTACTCAGCACAATGTGATTCCCGACAAGTGTACGATGCTGGTAGATATCCGCACCAATGAATTTTATGACAATGAGGAGGTCTATCATTTTATCTGCCAGCACTTGAAGAGTGAAGTAAAGGCTCACAGTTTCCGTTTAAAATCATCCCGTATTGATCCTGAGCATCCTCTTATTAAGAAATGTGTAGCCATGGGAATGAAGCCTTTCGGTAGTCCTACCCTTAGCGACCAGGCTCTGATGCCATTTCCTTCCTTCAAGTTGGGACCAGGAGAGTCTTCCCGCTCCCATTCCGCAGATGAGTTTATCAGAATAAGCGAAATAGCTGATGCTATCGCTAAATACAAAGAGCTCTTAGATGGCGCTGCCATCTAAGAGCTCTACTCTATTCATCTATTACACCTTATTATATATATGTTTACCTGCAGAATTACTTCACTACCTGTTCAGTAGAGGCATTCTTGCCATTAATAGGAGTACCGGCAGTACCATTGTTGACAAAGAACTTAGCATTGAGGTATGCTGTAGGAATCGTTGCCTTATACCATCCTGTCTTACCATTATGAGAAGCAGAAGCATCGTAAGTCATCTTTACACCTGGCCATACAGAAGAAGATGTTTTACCATTATAGAAGTAGCAATAAACATTCTCCCAGTTGGAAGCGTTATCGAAGTAAACATACTCACGATCAACGATCTCATCTTCATGTACCTTGGTCACAGTATTGCTGTATGTTCCGTCAACATAGTAGCCGTGGTTGACAAACTCCACGTCAGCAGTTATCTTATTTCCATTACCATCCAAGAAAATGATTTGAGTAGGAGCACTTGTCTCGGTGCCATCATAAGTCCACTTGAAGACATTCTTTCCAGAAACACTCTTACCTACAAGAGGCAACTTTTTATTGATAGCATCATTCCATGCACCAGCATACTTAATTACAGGACTAACCTTGTTATTCCATACATATACGGCTGCAGCCGAAGAAGGCTGAACAACTAAGCCATTAAACGTCATGCCAAAAAGCAAGACCAGTAAGTTAAATAATAAGTAATTCTTTTGCATAATAAAGTTTAAAGATATTTAGTTACTAATCTATTCCGATTGCAAAAATATCCATAAATTCCTTAAGTATTAGCAAGATATTAAGAAATTCCCAAGTTTTTCGTGAGCAAACGTTTGCACAAATATCTGAACTTTTGAACAGGTTTTCAAGAAAGTGTTTCTTACAAAAAAATCCTTATATATAACAACAAAAAGATGGCGGCCAACAAATTATGCAATTCGTTAGCCGCCACCCTATTTTTCTATCTTCCAAGCCAAGCTTCAGGATTCAGTTTTGCCGTTTCCTTACGCAACTGGAATTGGAGAATATGATCAGATCCTACAGCACCTAAAGCCTGACGAGCCGAAACTCGCTGTCCCTTATGAACGCTGACAGATTTCAAGTTACAATAGACAGAGATATAAGCACCATGACGAACAAGGACATTCCACATTCCTCCATATCCGAAGACAGCACTAACCTCACCATCATAAATGCTACGAGCCACACAACCAGGTTTACCTAAGATATTGATACCCTTATTATCCAGTGTGACGCCCTTTAAGCCTTCTACATGATATTGTCCGAAATGACTCACAATGCGATAACTGCCGCTAATCGGCATCGGCAAGCGACCACGATTAGACTCGAAACCACCACTCAACATACGGTCAACCGTACTCAGGGTAGCCGCTTCCTGCGCATCCTGTTTAGCCTCAGCAATTTCCTTCTTACTGCGCTCAGCATCAGCTTTAGCCTTCAACTCGGCAGCCTTACGATTAGCCTCAGCCTCACGGGCAGCCTGTTCAGCAGCAGCTTGTTTGGCAGCCTGTTCAGCAGCAGCTCTGGCAGCAGCTTCTGCAGCAGCACGAGCAGCAGCCTGAGCCTTCGCCTTTGCTTTAGCCTCAGCTTGTCGGGCAGCTTCCTCTTGAGCTTTCTTTGCAGCCTCCTGTGCCAATCTTGCTTCTTCAGCAGCCTTACGTCTTGCAGCCTCAGCAGCAGCTTCGCGCGCTTTTGCCTCAGCAATTCGTCGGGCATTTTCACGAGCAGCTGCTTCTGCAGCAGCTTTCTTACGAGCCAATTCTGCAGCTCGCTTTTTGGCTGCAGCAGCTGCAGCAGCCTTGCGTTTAGCCTCAGCTGCAGCACGGGCACGGGCTTTTGCAACTTCCTGTGCTATCAATCGATCAATCTGAGCATTGATGGCAGCATCCTTCTGGCGCTGGTCTGCAATAACAGCCTGAATAGTCTTCTGTTGCTTTTGAAGTCCCTGAACTACCACTTTCTGTTCCTGCTGTTTTCCTTCCAGTACAGTCTTCTCCTGTTTTCCTTTATACAACAGATTATTCTTATGACCCTTGACCGTCTGCAGTTGTCTGTGCTTGTCATTCACCTGGTTTTGTTTCGCCTTAACAGCTTCACCCTGAGCTTTTTGAAAAGCAGAATATTGACGGATGAAAGACAGGCGGCGATACATCTGTGACAAACTCTTGGCACTAAAAATAAACATCAGCTTCTCCTGTACCGAATGATGACGGCTCATATATCTCATCGAGCGGATATACTTGTTTTTACGGTCCTGCAACTGCTGTTCCAAGGTCTTGAGCTGGGCATTCAAAATACCGATATTGCCCTCAATATGCTTAATATCCTTCTGGATACCTTCAATATTCTTCTGTCGCTGATCTATCTCACCATTGATAGCCATCAGGTCTTGCAAGCGTTTCTTCACATCCTCCTTATTCCTACGAAGAGCCTGTTCCTGCTCCCTGATTTTCTTTTGGATATTGGCACGCTGACCCTGCAATCCTCTGATAGAAGCATTGCTATAGGTAGCAGCCTTTCTCTCTGCTTGAGAAGGGGTAGCATGAGTTGTTTTCCTGACAACCGACTTTCTTCTTACAACTTTCTTTTGAGGAGTCTTACGAACTGTTTTCTTGCGGACAGTTACTGTCGCTTTCTTTCTCGTAGTTTTATGTTGCGCAAAAGGAGAAAGCGTAAAAGAAAGTGCTAATATGAATAATAATATACGTCTCATTACATATTCATGATTTTACTGAGGACATCCTCAGGAGATACCTTTTTATATTTATCTGACACCTTAGTCTCTGCCTCCCAATTACTATCTGTCTTTACCGCATTCATATCAATGGAAATCTGCATTTCTTTGTCAGATTTCGCCAAATCGGTCATAAACTTCAGTTTCAGAGAGGCTGGGAATTGTTTTACTCCTACATTCTTAAAATTACTATAGTCTATATGAAGCACCGAATTGCTATTGGCTGTTTTATACTTCACATCAGACTGTAAGATACGACCTGTATTACGGTCAGCACCCCAGGCGTAGGTCATGTTCCCCTGTTTGAAAGTAACTGGCACCACATCGCCGGCAGCATCCAAGTCGGCATCAAATTTCTTCAAGTCTGATTCAGAAACTCTCTGGTTACCAGGCAACAAGAGTTGATTCCAGAACAAGGCTTGCAAGGAATAGAAATTAACTCCCTGTTTCTTCAGGAAATCCACCTGATTGTAATCAGCCTTGATATATTCCTTGTGCAAACGGTCGATAATCAGCACATAGTCTGGAGTGAATTCCAGTCTGCCAACCTCTGTACCTAAGATAGGAATAAAAAGTTGGATACGAATCACCTGGTCCTTTCTCATGCGAAGAGCACCTGGCACAGAAATGTCCTTGCTGCCCATCTGAAGACTGAACGACATATTGCCAACAATATTCTTAGAATAGACCTGGTTGTCAGAAACTTTCTGCACGAAGGTCAATTTCTTTAACGCTTCACTCTGGTGCCCGCGACTGGAATTTGCATTCTGGGACTGGGAAGTAGAAGTCGAACCATTCCCTTCTACAACCTTCTTGGTACCACATGCACCCAGTAAAAGCGGCAGACAAAGAGCTATCACTTTGACGAAGTTTTTATTTTTTCTTTCCATTTCTCAATTTATTATTCTTTTTCGCACCACTTCGACTTTGAGATTTGCGATCAGGAGTTACAGCCGAACCACCTGTCATTCTCTTGATTTCTTCCTCCGTGATGTATCTTTTATTCTTAATTTTCGTCATGATACCTTCCGATTTATTGCCAGCATCATACGACTGTTTCCAAAACTTCAGAGCTTCTTCTGTTAGTCCATTCATCGCATAAATATCCCCAGCATGCTCGATGACGGTATTGTTGTTCTGAGTCGAATCCAGATTGGCAATAGCCTGGTCGATATAGATTTTTGCCTCATGATAACGCTCTTCCATGAAGAGAATCCAGGCATAGGTATCCAGATAAGTACCATTTTTCGGTTCCGCCTTGATGGTCTTAAAACTCATCTGCTCCGCCTTGTGCAACTCTTTTCCCTTCAAGCTGATATAATAAGCATAGTTATTGAGCGCAGCCACATTATCATCCTTCCATTGCAAACAGGAATCATAGGCAGCAAACGACTCATCTTCCAAACCTTTCTTGTTCAAGATATCTCCCATAATCATATACAGGTCAGATACCAAGGCAGGTGAACTCTTTTCATTTATCTGTGCCAATCCCTTTCGGAAAGTCACAAGAGTAGCATCATCATCCCCTTTCATATAATGCGCCATTCCTCCAAAATAATAGAATACCATCTCATCAGGATTGTATGCCTGAGCCTGGTTGGTCATGTCAATAACCTCATCATATTTCTTTTGTTCCCATAGACTTTGTACCAGTTGCAAACGGGCACTCGCATTATCGGGAGCAATCGTCAGAACTTTCTGGAAAGCAGCATCTACAGAATCCTGCGGCATCTTCTTCAAGTCCATATAAGCAGCTCTCAGTTCAGCCAATTCACCAGAAGGTTTAGGCACATTGAGTATCTTCGTGAAGAGATTCAATACCTCAGTCGAATCACCGCCATTACGTTCATTCTCCTGAATAAAAGAACGAATCATCACGATTTTTGTTTCCAATTCCGTATTTTTTCCCAGCAAGATACGGTCCAGCATCAGTCGTGCCTGTTCTTTCTGACCAGTAGCATTGTAATAATCATATAGCGAAGACTCCGCATAGGCATTGTCAGGTTCCTCCTTGAGAACATCCGTAAAGAGCTTATATGCTTCCTTTTGTCTGTCGTGCTGCATCAGCCAGTTACCCAACATTGTCTTATAGACCATATCAAGAGGGTGCTTATCAGAAAGGCTTTCCAATTCCCGATAAGCAGCTTTGCTATCCCCCATCATTTCATAGACACGCATTTTAGACAGGGTAAACTGCTCGCTCTCGCCCTCTTCCTTTTCTAATCGGGCAATCGTAGAAAGCATTTTCGAGAAATCATTTTTCTGCTGATAAAGTTGGAGAAGAATGCGCAAAGCATCCGTATTATCATGATTATGCGCATAAATCAGCTCATACGAGTCTATCGCTTTGTCATACTGTTGATTGCCAATATAGTACTGCGCCAGTCGCTCCGGATAGGTCTGGTTTTCAGGATTAAGACTAACAGCCTTTTCCAGACAGGCTAAAGCGACGGAATCCTTTTTCATTTGTGAGTAATACACCGACTGGAAATAATACACCTCAGCCGCATGGGGATTGATGGCACGAGCATGCTCCAACAAGTCGAAGGCAGCACTATAGTTGCCTGCACCTTGTTGACGGATGGCCTCCAGGAAGAAGTAATCAAAGCGTTTCTTATCATTTGCAGGAATTGTATCCTGTTCAACAGCAACAGCTTTAACTTGCTTTTTCTTACGCGCCAAAGATGGCAAAGTGGCAGTTCCGAGCAACAGAGCCACCATTCCCAAAGCTATATATTTAGCACTAATCTTCACGTTAATCGTTTCCTCTTAAAAATATTGATTCAACACCAGAATACCTTATATTCTTATTTGACTCCAGTATGTCCATATCCGCCTTCGCCACGTTCAGTTTCATCAAGACTTTCCACCTCAACGAATTCCCCTTGTTCGTGCTTGGCAATAACCATTTGTGCAATACGCTCCCCCTCATTTATAACGAAATCTTCCTGAGAGAAATTGATAAGCAATACCATGATTTCACCACGATAGTCAGCATCGATTGTTCCAGGAGTATTGAGCACGGTAATGCCATGCTTCAGAGCAAGACCGCTGCGAGGGCGAATCTGCGCCTCCAATCCTGCAGGCAAAGCCATATAAAGTCCTGTAGGCACAAGTCTTCTCTCCATGGGATGGAGTACGATAGGCTCGTCAATGTTAGCACGCAAATCCATGCCCGCACTCTGAGGTGTGGCGTATGTTGGCAGAGGCTGGCGCCCCTTGTTGATAATCTGGATTTTAATCATAATTACACTTTTAAATATTTCAAGTTGCTTGGCTTTTTAAAGTAAAGCACAGCATAGATTGTGCAAAAATACTGCTTTTTGAGCACAATAAGGAATTTTTGAAAGAAAAATGCAAGATTTTAAACAAAAATAAGTGCTTTTTATTTTGCATTATGCAAATAAAGGTGTATTTTTGCGTCATGGAATGGAAAAAACTCATATCAAATAAGCGTTTCGGACAAGAGCATAAGCATGCCGAGCGCCATGACGATCGCTCTGAATTCAAGCGCGATTACGATCGCCTTATTTTCTCCTCAGCTTTCCGTCGCTTGCAAAACAAAACCCAGGTATTCCCTCTGCCAGGTAGCATCTTCGTGCATAACCGCCTCACCCACAGTCTGGAAGTGGCGAGTGTAGGAATGTCGCTTGGCAACGATATTTCCCGCCGCATCATAGAGAAACGTCCTGAATTAAAAGACACTCTTTTCGAAGAAATCGGCACCATCGTGAGTGCTGCCTGTCTTGCCCACGACTTAGGAAATCCTCCATTCGGCCATTCAGGCGAGAAAGCCATCCAGACCTTTTTTACTGAAGGAGCAGGACTTGCAGTTAAAAACAAGGTTAGCAAGAAGTTTTGGGACGACATCACCCATTTCGAGGGAAATGCCAACGCCTTCCGCATCCTTACTCATTGTTTTAAGGGAAGACGTCAGGGCGGTTTTGTGATGACCTATTCCATGCTTGCTTCTATCGTGAAATATCCATTTGCCAGCAGTCTGGCTGGAAGTCACGGCAAGTTCGGTTTTTTCACTTCCGAGACTGAATCGTATCAGCGAATTGCGGAAGAATTGGGCATTACCTGTTTTTCCCAACCTGGCGAACCACTCAAGTATGCCCGTCATCCCTTAGTATATATGGTAGAGGCTGCAGACGACATCTGCTACGAAATCATGGACATTGAGGATTCCCACAAGTTGAAAATTCTATCATTCAAGGAAACAGAAGAGTTGCTTTTAGCTTTCTTTGATGAGGACACCCAGCGCAGGATTCGACAGCGCATAATCGACGAAGGGGTAACCGATGAAAACGAAAAGGTGGTTTATATGCGAGCCAGCGTTATCGGCAGACTGGAGAACGAATGCGTCAAGACTTTCATCGAGCATGAGGACGAAATACTTGCCGGTACTTTCCAGGGGAGCCTCATCGACCATATTGCAGAGCAACAACGTAATGCCTACAAGCAATGCGAAAAGATTTCCTTTGCCAAGATTTACCACAGCAAACCAGTACTTGACATAGAACTGTCTGGTTATAAAATTATGGCTACGCTGATGGAGGTGTTTATTGATGCCGCCATCAACCCGACCCGTTTCTATTCCCAGCAACTCATCCGCCGTGTAAGCAGCCAATACGACATCAACAATCCCGATTTGGAAGAGCGCATCATGGCCGTGATAGATTACATCAGCGGCATGACAGATATCTACGCATTAGACATCTATCAGAAAATCAATGGTATCAGTTTGCCGATTGTGTAATCCGGAAGGTAATCGAAAATTTGAAGAGCGAAACGAGAAAAGCCCATCACCCTTCACCAGCGCATTATAAGCACCTGACATCCAAGCGGTTACAAGGAAAATAACTTAAAATCACCCTTCACCACCCTTCACCACCCTTCATCTTAAGACTAAGGTTAGTCGTCTATTAAGGCTAAAGGTGATCATCTATTAAGATTAAGAGAGAGGAAGGGTCATTGGTCCATGATGCATTTTACTCATCGAACTTTGAAATTTAATGTCTATATTTTTCACAACCAGCAAAATTTCGAGTCAAACAAATACCCAGGCAATTGTAGCTAATAAAGGGCAAAAAACGACAAAAAAGATGAAGAGCGATGAAGGGTGATGAAGGGTGCGTTTTTACCCTTCACCCTCAAACCTCCTGTGTTTATCGGCATTTTAGGAGAAAAGATGAAGGGTGAAGGGTAAAATCGCATTCCGATTTGAAATTTTCTACGCTATAAAGATTTTTCTAAAATTCACCACATCTATTTTCAAATAAATACCGCTACAAACATTTTCTATAATAAGGAAGCAAGAGAACAGAATACCCAGCAGATATTCTTGTTTCGCCAAGTTTGTAAAATGCCTTAGGAAGGGCACTATTGCGCCAAGGTAAAGGCACCTTTGTGCTCGGGTAAGAGCACAATTGTGCCCCCGAAAAGCACAAGGGTGCACAAGTCAGACACCACCCGTAAACCCGAAACACAGATTCCTATCTATCAGAGATACCTCTCGCAAGTAAAATCAAGTTTACCTTTACTTAGAGCATTTATCGAAAAATAAGCTCTTTTTGGTTTTCCTCACCTAAATCTTTAGTTGCAAAAAAATACTGTTTCAACACTTTGATTTTTCTATCTTCTGCATCATACCTAACAGCCTTTTCTAAGGAATCAAATACAGACACGACTACAGAATCACGACCTTTATTGTTTAGTAAATCTAGCCAAGTTGGTCGCTTTTTATTTGTTCCTGTAGCAGACACATACAGCGAATCTGCACTATGCATTTTTATTTCCTTAGCCTATCCCTCCATAGTCCACTTTGTAATATTATCCTTATTGTATCTGCAAAAGCCCTATTTTGTAGGGGTGGGAAACTTTAGTTATTTACAGCTTAAAAGTTGAAATTTTATGCTTATAAACGACAATGATATTATTATTTCCTGCAGATTTCACTAGACTTGGTTGCCATTTGAACTTAGCTAGAGCCGTTCCGTCAGGATAAATCAACCAATAATTGGACTTGTCTGCATTGTTTTGCAGACAAATGGCATCATCAATTTTAAAACGAATAGCAAAAGTCTCACCAAGCTCATACGTGTCAAGTATATTCATGTGGTCATCCAAGACACAAAGTTTATTTTTATCTGTCAGCATCGGGCAAGTGCTAGCACCTGCTTTAACCAAAGTAAGTTTTGGAGCCATACCATGGAAAGCATATAGGTCATGATTCGGAATCAAGAACAACGAGCCAAATTGTTTTTTATCCCAATCCTTGACATTGATGGTCGAATCTTGGAAAGAACAATATACCGCCTTTTCCGAGCCAGCCAAAAATACGCCATTATCCGATAGGAAACCGTCGTTCATGACATGCTTTTTGTCATATAAAGGCAAAAATTTCTCCAGTTTACCTGTCAAAGCCAGCAACGCCATTCCCTTTGTGTCCTTTATACCTGTTTTAGCCTTGACCTTCCACATTTTGCCTGTTGTTATGTCTATCTCGTTGATATCATCCCCGACAACTACCAGATGAGTAGAGTCCACCATGACAGCTCTTTCCCAGCCAATATTTCTCGTCATGGGAATATCAGCATTCCATAACAGTTTACCATCATGCAAACGATAGGCATAGGTATTGCTAGAACCTATTTTATCCAATCCTACAACTATATCCAAGCTATCATTGATATAGACAGGGTATAGATATTGAGTCCACAACGACTGACCAGTTTTGCTATCAGCCAACGTTAGCAAAGACTTGCCATTGCTTTTCAAGGTAGTAGATAACAGAACACCTTGCTTTGTTATAGAGTGTACTGTACAAAGCGACAAATCCAAAGGTTTCCCCCAAAGGACATCTAAATTCTCTGCATTCAACGCATACAAGTGACCAGAAGTCATTGGCTTACCTTTCTTGGTTGTATCACATGCAAGCACCATGACAAGGCTATCGTAAGTTGCCACAGATTGAATATTTTTGTTCAACTCCAAGGTTTTGCCCCAAAGTTGCTTGCCGTCATTAGTCTCTGCCACAGAGACCGAATCCACTACATTTTGCGCCTTAAGCACCATAGAGCATAACAGCATCAAAAAGAATATTACCTTTTTCATATTTACGAGATTTATATTTTTCAGAATCTTACCAATAAACCAGCAGTGAGCATACTCTTGCACCCAACATTCCACTCGCAGAAATACCTAAAACTTTCTCCACCTAATGACATACCAACTAAAGTCACATTATATCCCAAATCGGCTTTGGTTCGATTACACTCAAAGCCAGGCACAGTAACCTTCTCTTTCAGCAAAGCCAACCCCAAACCGGCCCCTGAATAAGCACGAAAGATGCCATACCCCGATGTAAACCAAGTATAAGTGATGGATGGGATCGCGTACATGCAAGACAAATCCGAATTTCCACGAGGTTCTGACGGTTCTACCGTATCATCAACATAATTACACCATTCACTAGTAATAAAACCAACAGAAGCCCCAACCGACACTTTCTTTGAAAGGCGATACTTATAATCTATTCCTAGATGAACTGGAATAGAAAAGCATTCACCATCTTCAGTATTATATTGAATAGGCTTTGTCAGTTTGTCATGTTTATCTATCACATACAAATTCAACAAGCCTACACCAAAGTATAGTTCATGGCGTTTACCTATATCTAGCTTTCTCTGCAATGAGCTTTGAGCACGGGTCATAGACACTCCCATTACCAGCAGTATGCCCAATAAAAACACTATCTTCCTCATAAGGCTTTTATTTTTTATTATCATTTTCGTCATTAACAAAAACAATTTCTTTTGTATTTCCTCCACCTAAATCCTTTGTCACAAAAAGATACTGCTTGATAGCATTGCTTCTACCATGTTTTTTTTCATACCTCACAGCATTTTTAAATGTATCAAATACAGAAACCACAACTGAATCACGATGATTATTATTTAACAAATCCAGCCAACTCGGTTGCAAGTTATTAGCTTCCATGGCTAATACACACAAAGAATCCATACTATTATTTTTTATCTCCTTAGCCCATCCTTCCATAATCCATTTTGTTTCATTGCCATCATGGAATCTACAATCAACACGAACATAAACTGTCATATCAGATTGATTATAAAAAATATTGTACAATGAGGATTACGACTATAATAATCCTCATCTGACTCTTCCGTTTCCCCAAAATCTCCACATGCCACAAAGCAAAGAAAAGAAATTAGTAAAAATAAAATAAAACTATACTTCATAATTTTCAAATTGAATCTGCATGACCAACTTGTACAACTTGGCCATGCAGTTTTTACAATTACCACTTTACATCTATTGGATAACGTCCATAGTTCCAAGGATTTACCCCATACTTATCCTTGAAATATTTTGCAGCCTTCTTATTAGCACGGCGTTCAAACCACATGGTTTTCACTCTGCCAACTGTTGTATAATCTTTTAAATTATCTTCAAAGACTGTTACGTTTTTTCCGTCATACTTCCTTGTATATATAAGACTAGGAATACCAACACTAAAGAGATAGCCAAATCCATAATCTTGACTTTGAAGATAATGCCCATACTCATGCATGAACAAATCATCTTTATACGGTGCAAAATTCCCTTTTTCATCTATAGGAGTTTCCTTTTTTGTATTTATATTTATAAAAGAACCAGCATGTATTAATGCAAAAATCCCACATTCTTATTGCCAAGCAACAAGGACATGGGATTATCTATCGTCTTATTCCTCTTTTTCTTTATAAATAACATTGTTAGCTCCACTCGTAATCTTAAGAGCTTCAGGATGTTCTTGGATAAACGTATTGATGTGGCGGACACGCTTTTCTTCCAAGATTTCATCAACGGCAATCAAGATGCCGGTCTCCTCCACATCACCAAAACCATAATTGATGGCTGTGCCGAAGAGCTTCATCGTAGGACTCAGATTCATGTAGGCATTAACCAACGGAGGAATGTTGAAACCAAGTTTACGCACCTCGCTATTCAAAATACGATAGTCTGCCTTGAAATCAGACTCAGTAAAGATAGCAGCCAACTCAGACTCAGGAGTTTCCAGTCGAAGAGGTTTCATCGGAATAACCAGGTTTTCCTTATCATCGAAATGCTTCTTGAGGAAGTAGAGAATCATGTCGCGACCTCGACGGATGTAGGAAGGATACATCGTCATCTTGCCAAAGAAATACTTGAGTTCTGGATAAAGAACCGTCAAGGCTCCCAAACCATCCCATAGATTATCTAAAGCGAAGATGCTTTTCGAATTCTTGCGAACATTCTGATATTCAAGAGAAACGAACGAGCGCCCCAACTCTACCGTATAAGGCATATATTCCTTTAAAAATTTTTCAGAAAAGTGGAACATGTGACTTGTTGCCAATATAGGCTGTCCGTTCTCATCTAATTTCCAGTCCTTTCCCAACAAATAGCGATAACCACCGATAATTTCATCAGCCTCAGGATTCCAGACAATGAGTTGCTTATAGCAATTCTCTCCGAAATCAAACTCATCCAAGTCCATCGACTTTCCAGAACCACCACCAGCGGTACGGAAAGCAATCTCACGCAAGCGGCCGATTTCCTTCAGTACATTAGGAGAATCATTAGCCGTTACAATATAGATTTCGTTATGACTTTTATTAGTCATACGAAGTTGCTTGTCGGGAGTTAACTCACTCTTCAGCAAGGCTTTGTCTATTGGTTGTATAATCTCTTCTTCCATTTTCTTTTTATAGAAATCCTATAATTCGTAAACTTTATCTTCTACATACTGCGCCCACTCTGTAGCCGTTTTACTTTTATCAAAAGTTTGCCACGGAATCGGCTTTCCTATTGCTATTCTGAAATGCTTGCCCACATTCTTGTACATCTCATCTACCAGAAACATCATGGCGAGATTGAACGGCAGATGCTTGTCACTAAATCTGGCAATACGATAGAAACGTTCTGAGTTCTGACCGCCGAAATGGATCGGCACGACATCTCTCTGATATTCAACACTTTTAGAAATGAAAGTCTTTTTCCAAGGGATGTCATGAATCGTACCATCATCACGCTTGCGACTATTAAGTCCTGCAGGGAACATCAACATGTGATTTTTGCTCTGGAAACCAGCCTCTACCATACGAGGGAAGTCACGACTGTTACGTCCGGTTTTGTTGATACCGATGCTCACAGGTTTCAAACCAGGAAGATTGAGCAGGAGATCATTCACCAGATAACGGAAATTACCATCATAATGCTGTCCGATGATGGAACCCAAAGCCACTCCATCCTGTCCACCCAAAGGGTGATTAGAAACAAAAGTATAGAGCTTGCCATCATTCTTGTCAGGCAAGTTTTCAGCTCCTACAATTTCGATATCCATCTTCAGATATTTCACACACTCAGTCAGCCACTCCGTACCCGACAGATGGCGACTTTCCCATAAGAACTTATTAACCTCGTCTTCGTGAACGAGTTTCTTGAGCCAAGACACGACAAATCCAGGCACAAATTTAGCCTTTGCACCCATCTTGCCTTTCAGTATCCTATCTATGTCGATTGTCTTTTCTATTGCTTCACTCATTTCATTATTCAGCTAAACTAGCTGCAAAAATAACTCAACTTTTTTAAATACGTGCCATTTTTGCGAAAAAAAATCAAAAAACACATAAATTTAGTTGGAAAAAGGCAGTTTTCTCTTTATTTTTGCCCACTTTAATACGTTTTTCCCGCATCAAAGTACACTAACGAAACAACCTCTTTTCCCCACACAATCAACTTTTTTATTAAGTTTTTAAAAAATTGTGGGGAAAAGTGGGGGAATATGGGGAAAAATGTGTACCTTTGAACCCGAATTCTTTTATATAAGATGTACGTATGCGTTTTTTAGGCAACATAGAGGCTAAAACTGACGCGAAGGGACGTGCCTTCCTGCCAGCTTCTTTCCGCAAGATTCTTCAAGTTTCTGGCGAGGAAAACCTTGTCCTCAGAAAAGACGTCTTTCAGCCCTGCCTGGTCGTTTATCCCGAATCCGTATGGAATGAACTGCTGGACCAGTTGAGAAAGAAACTCAACCGATGGAATGCCAAGGAACAGCAGATATACAGAACCTTCATAGCAGACGCCATCTTGCTGACGCTTGATGGCAACGGACGTTTTTTGATTCCGAAGAGACTGCTCAAACAGGCTGACATAGAACAGAGCATCCGCTTCGTCGGCATGGGAGATACCATAGAAATCTGGAAAAACGAGGAAGAAGGAGAAACCTTCATGGAACAGGAAGAGTTCAGTAAGGCATTACAGGAAGTAATGTCATTTAATAACGAAGATTAAGCTACAAGAGAGATGGTAAAGACAGCAGAAACATATCATGTGCCGGTACTTCTCAACGAGAGTATAGATGGCCTAAATATACAACCAGGTGGCATCTATGTGGATGTTACCTTTGGAGGTGGCGGACACTCTAAGGAAATCCTTGCCAGAATCAACGGCAACGGCCATCTCTACAGTTTCGACCAAGATGCCGATGCAGAAAGAAATGTTGTGGCCAATAAAGACTTCACCTTTGTATGTTCCAACTTCAGATATTTGAAAAACTGGATGAGATACTATGGTGTGGAAGGTATCGATGGCCTGCTCGCAGACTTAGGTGTTTCCAGTCATCATTTTGATGACGAGACACGTGGCTTTTCTTTCAGATACGATTCCCCACTCGACATGAGAATGAACAAGAGAGCTGGGAAAACTGCTGCAGACATTGTGAATGACTATGAAGAAAGCAAGCTGGCAGACATTTTCTATCTCTATGGAGAACTAAAGAATTCCCGACGTATCGCCTCTGCTCTCGTCAAAGCCAGAACAGAAAAAAGGATAGAGACTACTACCGATTTCATCAAGGCAGTAGAGCCTCTTTTCAAGAGAGAACGGGAGAAGAAAGATATGGCAAAACTCTTCCAGGCGCTCCGCATCGAAGTAAACCACGAAATGGATGCACTCAAGGAAATGCTGAAGTCTGCCACAGAAATATTGAAACCTGGTGGAAGACTTTCCGTCATCACTTACCACTCTCTGGAAGACAGAATCGTCAAGAACGTCATGAAATCAGGCAATTCTGAGGGAAAAATCACGCAAGACTTCTTCGGCAGAATAGAAACTCCGTTTAAACTTATCAACAATAAGGTAATCGTCCCTAACGCTGAAGAGCAGGAAAGAAACCCAAGAAGCAGAAGTGCCAAACTTAGAATCGCAGAAAAGAAATGATGGAAGACAATAAAGAAGACAAGTCCAAGCTGGAGACCGAAGGAGATAAGTCCAAGCAAGAACTGAAGGAAGACAAGACTAAAGGCGAGCCGAGGGAAAACAACGATAAACTTGAACTGAAACAAGTTATCGCAGAACAGGCGATAGAGGGTGAAGCTCCCCTATCTTCCAATTTCTCGCTACGCAAAATCCTTGGTGGTGACATCCTGACTGCACGCATCATACGCCGGCAGATATGGTTGGTCATCCTGGTCGTTTTTTTCGTCATCATTTACATATCCAACAGATATAGTATTCAAAAAGACTTGATAGAAATAGACCAATTGCAAAAAGAACTGCAGGATGCTAAATACAAAGCACTTTCCAGCAGTAGCCAGATAACAGAGAAGAGTCGTGAAAGCAACGTATTAGAAATGCTCAAAAACAATAAGGACAGCGTTCTGCACATTGCCACACAACCTCCATATATAATAAATGTACCCGAACAATGAGCAAGTTTGATGCAAAAAAAGTGATGCCCAGATATCGTGCCATTTCATTTGGCCTGATTTTCTTTGCCGTATTAGTAGTCGGCAAGTCACTATATATCATGACTGCTAAGCGCGACTACTGGATGAAGGTAGCCAGCAGACAGAAGAAAGACTCGGTGACCGTTAAGCCTAACCGAGGAAATATCCTGAGCTGTACAGGACAACTCCTTGCCAGTTCCTTGCCTGAGTTCAAGGTATTCATGGACTTTGTTGCTCTCAGCGAGGCAAAAGGAGATTCCTTATGGAACGTCAAGGAAGATTCTATCTGCGATGGACTTCATAAGATATTCCCAGACAAGAGTGCAGCAGAGTTTAAGGCTCACCTGGAAGAAGGAAAAGCCAAGAAGAAGAGACATTGGGTGATCTACAACGAGCGTATCAACTACAATACCTTCACGGAAGTGAAAGATTTGCCTCTCTTCAGACTTGGAACCAACAAGAGTGGATTCCATTGGGAGGAATACAATGCCCGTAAACGTTCGTACGGTTCGCTGGCTGGCAGAACTATCGGTGCGATGTTCGGTGCTAAAGATACGGCGAGATTCGGACTGGAATTGTCTTACGACTCCATTCTTCGCGGTAGCAATGGTATTGTGCACAGAAGAAAAGTTCGCAACAAGTTCCTTGACATTACCGACACTCCACCTATTGATGGTGCAGATATCGTAACCACAATTGATGTCGGGATGCAAGACCTTGCAGAACGTTCGGTCATTAACGAGTTGAAGGAAATCAACGGAAACGTAGGCGTAGCCATCGTGATGGATGTGAAGACTGGCGATATCAAAGCCATTGTAAACATGGAAAAATGCTTTGATGGCGAATACAGGGAAATCCACAACCATGCTGTCAGCGACTTGCTGGAACCGGGTTCGGTATTCAAGACCGCCTCGTTACTGGTGGCTCTCGATGACGGTGTGGTTGACACAACTTACTCTGTAGAGACCGGCGGAGGTGTATGGCCGATGTACGGACGAGACATGAAAGACCATAACTGGCGAAAGGGAGGATATGGAAGACTTACTTTTGCCCAGACATTATGGTACAGTTCAAACATCGGCGTGAGCAGAATCATCGATGATCATTATCGCAACAACCCTGAAAAGTTTGTAAAAGGCATACATCGTATAGGCCTGGCGGATGATTTAAAAATTCCACTTGTAGGTGCAACACCGGCAAGAATCCGAATGCCTCACAAAAACAGTCATGGACAGTACGACAACTGGAGCAAGACTGCATTGCCATGGATGAGTATCGGCTACGAGACGCAAGTTCCGCCTATCTCTACGCTCACGTTCTACAACGCAATCGCCAACAACGGCAAGATGATGAGACCCCGTTTTGTAACGAAGGTTGTCAAGGATGGAGAAACAATCATGGAATTTCCACCGGAAGTTCTCCATGAGCGTATAGCCAAGGAGCAAAGCATCAAGAAGATACAGACCATCCTTGAGCAGGTGGTCAGTATCGGATTGGGAAAGAAAGCAGGTTCACCTAACTTCCTCGTTGCAGGAAAGACCGGAACTGCCCAAATGTCTAAAGGTGCTGGCGGTTATAAATCAGGTGGCGTCAACTACCTCCTGAGTTTTGCCGGTTATTTCCCTGCAGACAACCCACGCTACAGTTGCATCGTCTGCATACAGAAATCAGGACTTCCTGCATCAGGTGGCGGAATGAGTGGTAAGGTCTTCCATGAAATCTCAGAAGGTATCATGGCTCAAAGTCTGAAACTGGATGTAAAAGATGCACAAGACTCTGCATCAGTCATCATACCAGATGTTAAGAACGGAAACATACTGGCTGCTGACTACGTTCTGACCCATCTCGGTATAAAGACCAATACCAACTGGAGCGGAAGTTACCTGACAGGAAATCCAATTTGGGGAAAAGCCGAAAAAGTTGGCAACCGTTATGTGAAACTTGAAAAGCAAAAGCAATACGGTAAGGGAACGGTACCAGACATCATCGGTATGGGAGCCCGAGATGCAGTATTCATGATGGAAAGCAGAGGCATAAAAACCAGGTTGTACGGAAGAGGAAAAGTTACCAAACAATCCCTCATGGCAGGCAAACCGGTTAAGCAAGGTGCCTTCTGTGTCATCACGCTTGAGTGATGAGCACAGATTACATCTTACTGCTACATCTTGCAGCAAAACGATAAAGTCAATATAATAAGGTATATGATATACCTATTTAATATATATAATAGTAACATATAAAAAAGAAACGATATATGAAGTTACAAGAATTGCTCAAAAACATCAAACCGATCCAAATAATCGGAGATGCAGAAATCGAAGTCACAGGAGTGAACATCGACTCTCGAAAGATTAAGGATGGTCATCTCTTTGTTGCAATGAAGGGAACACAAGTAGATGGACACAAATTTATCCCAAAGGCCATTGAGCTTGGGGCGAAATCCATATTGTGTGAAGATTTACCTCAGGAACCTGTTGAAGGGGTTACCTATATTCAAGTAGCTTCTACAGAGGATGCTGTCGGAAAAGCTGCTACCATCTTCTATGGCGACCCATCCAGAAAATTGAAACTCGTAGGTGTCACCGGTACAAATGGAAAGACTACCATCGCCACCTTATTATATAATATGTTCAGAAAGTTCGGCCATAAATGCGGTCTTCTTTCTACAGTATGCAACTATATTGAGGACGAGGCAATACCAGCAGACCACACCACACCTGACCCGATAGAACTGAATGAACTTCTTGGGAAAATGGTAGAGGCAGGATGCGAATATGCATTCATGGAATGTTCTTCTCATGCTATTGCACAAAAGCGTATCGGCGGTTTGAATTTCGCAGGCGGTATCTTTACCAACCTGACCCGTGACCATCTCGACTATCACAAGACATTCGAGAACTACCGCAATGCCAAGAAAGCATTCTTCGACGGTCTTCCAAAGACAGCTTTCGCCATTACGAATGCTGACGACAAGAACGGCATGATTATGGTACAGAACTGCAAGGCAACTATCAAAACCTACTCTACCAGAAGCATGGCAGACTTCAAGGCAAGAATTCTGGAATGCCATTTCGGAGGTATGTATCTTGAGGTAGATGGCAGAGAAGTTGGGGTGCAGTTTATTGGTAAATTCAACGTAAGCAACCTGCTTGCCGTATATGGCGCAGCCATTATGCTGGGAAAACAGCCAGAAGATATACTCGTAGTAATGAGCACTTTGCATAGTGTCAACGGTCGTTTGGAACCAATCCAATCACCAGAAGGCTATACCGCAATCGTTGACTATGCACATACTCCAGACGCATTGGAGAATGTGCTCAATGCCATCCACGAGGTACTGGACGGCAAGGGAGGTGAAGTCATCACCGTATGCGGAGCTGGCGGTAACCGAGACAAGGGTAAGCGTCCTCTCATGGCACAGGAGGCAGTAAAGCAGAGCGACAAAGTGATCATCACCAGTGACAATCCACGTTTCGAGGAGCCACAGGACATCATCAACGATATGCTTGCAGGTCTGAATGCGCAACAGATGAAGAAAGTCATTAGCATTGTAGATCGCAAGGAAGCGATTCGTACAGCTTGCATGATGGCAAAGAAGGGCGATGTAATCCTCGTTGCAGGAAAGGGTCACGAAGATTATCAGGAAATTAAGGGCGTAAAGCATCATTTCGATGATAAGGAAGTAATACGTGATATATTTGGAATTAGCCAAAAATAATCTGAGGAATCAAATAGAAAAGAAGAAACTTTAAAAGAAAAATAAGAAAATGTTATACTATCTCTTTAGATTTCTGGAGCAATGGGGTATCTCAGGCTCTCGCATGTGGGGATACATTTCATTCCGCGCTCTGCTGGCTCTGATTGTATCATTAATCATCTCTGCCTGGTTTGGCGAAAAGTTCATCAAGTTCCTCAAGAGTAAGCAAATCACAGAAACACAGCGTGATGCGAGCATTGACCCATTCGGAGTCAAGAAAATCGGTGTTCCTTCCATGGGAGGTGTCATCATCATCATGGCCATTCTGATTCCTGTGATTCTGTTGGGCCGTCTGCGCAACATCTATCTCATCCTGATGATTATTACCACCGTCTGGTTGGGATTCCTTGGTGGAATGGATGATTTCATCAAGATTTTCAAGAAAGACAAGGAAGGATTAAAAGGAAGATATAAAATCGTAGGTCAGGTAGGTATTGGACTTATCGTTGGACTTGTGCTATGGGCTTCTCCTGATGTGAAGATGAACGAAAACTTAGCCATTGAGCGTCAGGGACAGGAAACCGTAGTCAAGCATCGTACGGAAGCTACAAAATCTCTGAAGACTACCATTCCTTTCATCAAGGGGCACAACCTGGACTATTCCAACATCACAAGTTTCTGTGGTAAATACAAGACTGCTGCCGGTTGGATACTGTTCGTCATCATGACTATTTTCGTGGTTACAGCCGTTTCAAATGGCGCCAACCTCAATGACGGAATGGATGGTATGTGTGCAGGAAATTCAGCAATTATAGGTGTGGCATTAGGCATTTTGGCATACGTTTCGTCACATATCCAATTTGCCGCCTACCTCAACATCATGTATATTCCGGGTTCAGAGGAACTGGTAGTTTTCTTCTGCGCATTCATTGGAGCGCTCATCGGTTTCCTATGGTACAACGCCTACCCTGCTCAAGTATTCATGGGCGATACCGGTTCGCTGACCATCGGTGGAATTATCGCTGTTGGTGCCATCATCATCCACAAGGAATTGATGTTACCTATCCTCTGCGGTATCTTCTTTGTAGAAAGTCTGAGCGTTATCGTTCAGGTATATTACTACAAGCTCGGAAAGCGAAAAGGAGTAAAACAACGCATCTTCAAGCGCACTCCTATACACGACAACTTCCGTACACAGGAAAGCCAACTGGACCCAGAATGCAAGTATCTTCTCAAGAAGCCTAAGGGTGCATTCCATGAGTCTAAGATTACAATCCGCTTCTGGATTGTTACCATTATTCTGGCCGCATTGACCATCATAACTCTGAAGATTAGATAAACTGGCTGTAATTGTCAGACATATAAAATAACAATATGAAAAAAATTGTAATTTTAGGAGCCGGCGAAAGCGGTGCAGGTGCAGCCGTGCTGGCAAAGAAGGAAGGTTTCGAGGTTTTCGTCTCTGATATGTCAAAAATCAAAGACAACTATAAGAAACTGATGGATGACCACAATATCGAATGGGAAGAAGGTCACCATACTGAAGAGAAAATTCTAGATGCCGATGAAGTTATCAAGAGTCCTGGTATTCCTAAGGAAGCACCTATGATTCAGAAGTTGATAGCTAAAGGCACACCTATCATCAGTGAAATCGAATTTGCTGGCAGATATACAGATGCTAAGATGATCTGTATCACAGGTAGTAACGGTAAGACCACAACTACTTCTCTGATATATCATATCATCAAATCTGCGGGCTATGACGTAGGTTTAGCCGGCAATATCGGCAAAAGTCTTGCATTACAGGTTGCTGAAACTCCTCATCAATACTATGTCATTGAGCTGAGCAGTTTCCAATTAGACAATATGTATCAGTTCAGAGCTAACGTGGCTATCTTGCTGAACATTACTCCAGACCACCTGGACCGCTACGATTTCTGCATGCAGAACTATACTGATGCCAAGATGCGCATCACACAGAATCAGACTGAGGAAGATAGTTTCATCTACTGGAACGACGATCCTATCGTGAAAAAAGAATTAGAGAAATACAACCTCAAGTCACATCTTTGTGCATTTGCAGAGAACAAAGAAGAAGGAACTGTTGGCTACATAGAGAATGGCAAGTACATACTCGATTTTCCACAGGCATTTGAAATGCCACAGGCAGACATGAGCCTCAGCGGAAAGCATAACATCTACAACAGTCTGGCAGCAGGTCTGGCTTGCAACATTGTAGGCATCAGCAAAGAAATCCTCCATAAGGGATTAAGCGACTTCCCAGGTGTGGAGCATCGTCTGGAAAAAGTAGGAAAGTTTGATGGTGTATATTATGTCAACGATTCCAAGGCTACAAACGTGGATGCATGCTGGTATGCACTTGAAAGTATGACAACTCCTACCATTCTTATCATAGGTGGTAAGGACAAAGGTAACGATTACAATCAAATAAAAGACCTGGTAAAGCAGAAGTGTGCCGGCATCGTATATCTTGGAGCAGACAACCAGAAGTTACACGATAATTTTGACGAGCTGGGTATTCCTGTACGTGACACCCATAGCATGAAGGACTGTGTAGCAGCCTGCAAAGAACTTGCTAAGCCTGGCGATACTGTTTTACTGAGTCCTTGTTGTGCAAGTTTTGATCTGTTCAAAAACATGGAAGATCGAGGCGAGCAATTCAAGACTTTAGTCAGATTATAATAAAGATAGGAAATAATCAAATGAACAAGAAAATAGGCAACATATTTAAAGGAGACAAGGTAATATGGATGGTGTTTTTCTTCCTTTGCATGATTAGCATTATTGAGGTATATTCAGCCTCAAGTTCGCTAACATACAAAAGCGGCAATTACATGAAGCCTGTCATCCGACATATTGGATTCATCATCTTTGGAATCTTCACCATGATTTGCATGCTCAAAGTAAAATGCAAGTACTTCAAGATTGCCACTCCATTCATGCTTGCCATTTCTTTAATCATGCTGATTTGGGTATTGATAGCCGGTCAGGCTACCAATGGTGCATCAAGGTGGGTAAATTTTATTGGTTTCCAATTCCAGCCTTCCGAATTCGCTAAGGGAGCAGTTATTCTGGCCGTGGCCCAGATTCTCAGTGCCATGCAGACAGAGAATGGCGCCGACAAACGCGCGCTCAAGTATATTATTGTTGCTTCGTCTATTTTCATCCTACTGATTGGTCTTGAGAACTTATCCACAGCCATGCTGCTATGTCTCACCATCTTTTTCATGATGATCATTGGAAGAATTCCTAAGGCACAACTCGGAAAACTATTGGGATTAGCCATAGCATCTGGAGCGATAGTAATTGCAATGGTGATGCTTGTAGGAAAAGACAAGAATCAGTCAACAGGTAACAATACACTTACAGAGAATATCAAGAAAGAGGAAAAAGAACCTGGCTCCATCGAAAAGCTATTCCATAGAGCAGATACTTGGAAGTCGCGAATAGACAAATTTCTGGACCACAAAGATATTGCTCCAGAAGATGTTGATTTGGATAAAGATGCACAGGTTGCTCATGCGAACATAGCCATTGCCTCATCCAACATCGTGGGCAAAGGACCAGGCAACTCTGTTGAGCGAGATTTCCTGTCACAGGCCTTCTCTGACTTCATCTATGCCATCATCATAGAAGAGATGGGAATAACCGGAGCCGTATTTGTGGCCTTCCTATACATTATATTATTATATAGAGTAGGAAGCATAGCCAACAGATGTGAGAACAACTTTCCTGCATTTCTCGCCATGGGACTTGCCATACTGCTCGTCACTCAGGCTTTGTTCAATATGCTCGTAGCAGTAGGCTTAGCACCAGTTACCGGTCAGCCACTTCCACTCATCAGTAGAGGTGGTACATCAACCGTCATCAACTGTCTATATGTTGGAATCATATTGAGTATCAGTAGAAGTGCCAAGAAAAAAGACGAGTGCAATACAGAAGCAAATACTTCAAAATTGGCTACTGCATAAAAAAACACTATAAAAAATAGTGAAAAATGTAGTATTGTTGATTTTTTTATTTATCTTTGCGTAATAAATTAGAAAATTATGAATAATGAACTGAGAATTATAATAAGTGGAGGTGGAACTGGAGGACATATTTTCCCAGCTGTATCCATCGCCAATGCCATCAAGGCCAAATACCCTGAAGCAAAGATTTTATTTGTTGGAGCTTTAGGCAGAATGGAAATGCAACGTGTTCCTGCTGCCGGATATGAGATTAAGGGATTACCTATCTGCGGATTTGATCGTAAGCATCTGTTCAAGAATATTGCCGTGCTCTTCAAAATATGGAAAAGCCAAAGAATGGCAAAGAAAATCATCAACGACTTCAAGCCAATGGCTGCAGTCGGTGTTGGTGGTTATGCCAGCGGCCCTACTCTTAACGTATGTGCAAGCAAGGGTATTCCTTGTTTAATTCAGGAACAGAATTCATATGCTGGAGTAACCAACAAGTTACTCGCAAAGAAAGCTGACAGAATTTGCGTGGCATACGAAGGAATGGAACGTTTCTTCCCTGCTGACAAGATAATCATGACAGGAAACCCAGTACGCCAAAACGTATTGGAGACTACTGTTACGGTGGAAGAAGCAAGAAAACAATTCGGACTTGCACCTGAAAAGAAAACCATTCTTCTGGTAGGTGGTAGTCTCGGAGCAAGAACCATCAATGAAAGCGTATTGCAAAACTTAGATAAAATTGCCAAAAGTGATATCCAGTTTATCTGGCAAACAGGTAAGTATTACAAGGCATCCATCGCTGAGCAGATGAAAGGCAAGGAATTGCCAAATCTCAAAATCATGGATTTTATCAGCGACATGGGAGCAGCATACAAAGCTGCAGACTTAGTTATCAGTAGAGCCGGTGCCAGCAGCATCAGTGAATTCTGCCTCATAGGCAAACCTGTCATTCTGGTTCCAAGCCCTAATGTTGCAGAAGATCACCAAACCAAGAATGCCATGGCACTGGTAAACAAAGATGCAGCCATCTATGTAAAAGACTGTGAAGCACCTGGCATACTTATCGACAAGGCGATCAATACGGTCACAGATATTCAAAAATTAAACTCACTCAGTGAGAATATTAAAAAATTAGGTTTAAAGAACTCTGCCGACGTCATTGCCGACGAAGTTGTAAAATTAGCAAGAAAGTAATGGAACTGAAAGATATTAAAGCAGTATATTTCGTAGGAGCTGGCGGTATAGGCATGAGCGCTATCGCAAGATATTTCCTCAACAAGAAGTTGGTTGTTGCTGGTTACGACAAGACCCCTTCACACCTTACTCATGATTTGGAAAAAGAAGGCATGCTCATCCATTATGAGGAGAACACAGACCTGATACCAGAGGCTTGCAAGGATCCAAAAACAACATTGGTCATCTTTACTCCAGCCATCCCAGCAGAGCACAAGGAACTTGTGTATTTCCATGAGAATGGATTTACCATCGAAAAACGTGCACAGGTATTGGGCACTTTGACTCGCACCCATAAGGGGTTGTGCGTAGCAGGAACTCATGGTAAGACCTCTACATCTACCATGTGCGCCCACATCATGCATCAGAGTCATATAGACTGTAACGCTTTCTTGGGCGGTATTTCTAAAAATTACGGCACCAACTACATACTTTCCGACAAGAGCGACTATGTAGTCATAGAAGCTGATGAATTCGATCGCAGCTTCCATTGGTTGCGTCCTTGGATGAGCGTAATTACAGCAACAGACCCAGACCATCTGGACATCTATGGAACAAAAGAAGCATATCTGGAAAGTTTCCGCCATTATACAGAACTTATCCAACCGGGAGGTGCACTCATCATCCATAAAGATCTGGAAATGAAACAGAACGTACAGGATGGAGTTAGAATCTACGAGTACAGTCTTCATGAAGGAGATTTCCACGCAGAAAACATCAAGATAGAGAATGGCGAAATCACATTTGACTTCATCTCTCCTATCGAAAATGTAGAGAACGTAGAACTCGGTCAGCCTGTACCTATCAACATCGAAAATGGTATTGCCGCAATGGCAATGGCACAATTGAATGGTTGCAAGGCAGAAGAACTCAGACAAGGAATGAAGACATACGAAGGTGTAGAAAGACGCTTTGATTTCAAAATCAAAGATGCCAAGCACGTATTTCTATCAGACTATGCCCATCATCCAAAAGAAATCTACCAGAGTGTAAAGAGCATCAGAGAGTTGTATAAGACACGAAAGATTACTGCAATCTTCCAGCCTCATCTTTATACCAGAACACGAGATTTCTACAAGGATTTTGCAGAAAGCCTGAGCATGCTTGATGAAGTAATCCTGTGTGACATCTATCCAGCAAGAGAGGCTCCGATACCAGGAGTGACCTCAAAGCTCATCTACGACAATCTCAAGCCAGGAGTAGAAAAGAGCATGATACACAAAGAAGATGTACTGGATCTTGTAAAAAGTAGAGATTTCGATGTTCTTATCGTATTGGGAGCTGGCGACTTGGACAACTACGTTCCGCAAATGACAGAAATTCTTAAGCAGAAATAATGCGCATCAACTGGAAGAAAACGATTATCATCACACTGGATTTCGCCATAGGTATATATCTGGTGTTTGCATTCACCAAGCTGAACAAGCCTGATGAATCAAACTTAATATGCACCAAGGTAAACATCAACATACAAGATGAGATGACCAATGGCTTTCTTGATGCAAAAGAAATAAAAAAGAGACTGAAAGCAAAAAAGATCTATCCTTTAGAGAAACCTTTGAACAAGATTAGTACTCGCCATATAGAGGAAACTCTGATGCAAAGTCCTTTCGTCAAATCTGCCGAATGCTACAAGACTCAAGACGGTCTCGTTGATATCAACCTCACTCAACGCATGCCGATCGTAAGAATCAAGAGCATCAATAATGAAGACTATTATGTAGATGACCATTATCAGATTATGCCCAACACCAAATACACCAGCGATATGATTATCGCCACGGGCTACATCAATAAATGGTATGCTCAAAAATACGTCTCGTTATTAAGCAAAGCATTGATGACTAACGAGCTGTGGAGAAATCAAATAGAACAAATTAACGTTCTACAAGATAAAGGAATAGAACTTGTTCCTCGAGTAGGAAACCATGTCGTCTATCTGGGCAATCTTCCAGAAGCAAACGCTGTGGAAAAACGGGAGAAAGACATTCAAGACTTCGTAAACCGAAAGATGTCACGCTTGGAAAATTTCTACAAATATGGACTATCCAAAGCTGGTTGGAACAAATACTCATATATCAATCTGGAATTTGACAACCAGATTATTTGCAAAAAGCATAATAGCAACAGCTAGTATAAATAGCTAATAAAAATAAAAAAAGAATCAGATAATACATAAAGACTATGCCAAAGGAATTTATAGTAGCAATAGAGCTAGGGTCATCCAAGATGACGGGTATAGCAGGCCAGAAAAATTTAGATGGCAGCATCACTGTACTAGCACTCGTGGAGGAAGACTCGTCTTCTTGCATCAGAAAAGGTGTCATCTATAACATAGACAAGACTTGCCAGAGCTTGACTAACATCATAAATAAATTGAAAACAATTCTCAAGCAAGACATTTCTCAGGTCTATGTCGGCGTAGGAGGAAGATCTATCAAGAGCGTCAAGAACATTATTGTAAAAGATTTACCTACCACATCCATCATTACTCAGGAAATGATTAATGAACTGATGGATATCAACCGCAACATGACATATCCAGATCAGGAGATATTGGATGCTGCAACACAGGAATATAAGATAGATAACCAATATCAGATAGACCCTGTCGGCATACAATGCAATCATCTGGAAGGTATTTTCCTCAATATCTTGTGGAAAAAGAATTTCTACAACAACATTTATGCTTGTTTTGAAAAAGCTAACATTCCTATAGCTGAAATGTACTTGGCACCTCTCGCCATGGCAGACAGCGTATTGACTGACTCTGAGAAAAGAGCAGGCTGCGCATTGATAGATTTAGGTGCTGACACGACGACGGTATCTGTATATTATAAAAATATTCTTCGCCATCTGTCAGTCATTCCACTTGGAGGCAATAATATCACCAAGGATTTGACCTGTCTTCAGATAGAAGAGCAAGAGGCTGAGAATATGAAACTGAAATATGCTAAGGCATATACAGACATCAAGAATATCGATCCAACTCTCAACTATTCCATCGACAAGGACAGAGTTGTAGAGAGCAAAAAGTTTATAGAGATTGTTGAAGCCAGAGTAGAGGAAATAGTTGAAAATGCCTGGTATCAAGTCCCTATAGAATTTGCTGACAAACTCTTGGGAGGTATTATTATTACGGGTGGCGGAAGCAATATGCCTGAAATAGAGAAGGTATTCAGAAACCATACCAATACTCCTAAAATCAGATTCGCTAAGTTTGTTACCCAAACCGTAAAAGCGAAAGATGCAAAGATCAATAACCACGATGGTACCATGAATACCATTTTGGGACTTCTTGCCAAGGGTGACATGAACTGCAGTGGGGATGAAATCAGCAACGACTTGTTCACCAATAACATGGAACGACCTCTTGCCGCAGACAGTACACCAAAGGCTTCTCGCAACCCTAATGAAACTGCAGGAACAGGAGTTGTACCTACTCCAGCTCAAAAACGTGAAGAGGAGTTGAGAAAGAAGAAAGAAGAAGAAGAAAGACTGGCTAAAATCGCAGAAGAGGAAGAGAAAGAGCGCGAAGAGAAAAAGCGCAAAGAAAACAGTTTCCTCCATAAAGGATTCAGAAAACTCAAGGATTTCTTCCTGGATACGATTTCTGAAGAAGAATAAAAATGTTCGAATAGTAGAGTAAACGCTCTAAGAATGGACTATAATTAGGATAAACTCTAAAGAATATAAAGATTATGCAAGATAGCAAACCACATATCCTTGATTTCGGTGAACCGGAAAAGGAAAATAGCATCATCAAAGTGATCGGTGTAGGTGGTGGCGGCGGCAATGCAGTCAACCACATGTACCGGGAAGGCATTCACGATGTAAGTTTTGTACTTTGTAATACCGACAATCAGGCACTTAATGATTCTCCTGTACCTGTCCATCTCCAATTAGGAAAAGAAGGACTTGGAGCCGGCAACAAACCAGAGAAGGCAAAACAAGCTGCCGAAGAAACATTGGAAGACATCAAACATATGCTTAATGATGGTACCAAGATGGCTTTCATTACTGCAGGTATGGGCGGAGGAACAGGTACTGGAGCTGCTCCTGTCATTGCACGCGTCAGCAAAGAACTGGGCATATTGACAGTCGGCATCGTAACCATCCCTTTCAAATTTGAAGGTCCGCGAAAAATCGACCAAGCACTCGATGGCGTTGAAGAAATGTCTAAACATGTAGATGCCTTGTTGGTTATCAACAATGAAAGACTTCGTCAGATTTATCCTGATCTGGCGGTTTTGGATGCATTCGGCAAGGCAGATGACACACTAAGTGTAGCTGCCAAGAGTATCGCAGAAATCATTACTGTACACGGCCTCATCAACCTTGACTTCAATGATGTCAAAACCGTCCTCAAAGACGGAGGCGTTGCCATCATGAGTACTGGCTATGGTGAAGGTGAAGGACGCGTCAAGAAAGCGATAGATGATGCATTGAACTCACCTCTGCTCAATGACAATGATGTTTTCAATTCTAAAAAGATTCTTCTTAGCATTGCCTTTGCAAGTGAAAAGAAAGACAATCCAGGTCTTACCATGGACGAAATGAATGACGTAAACGACTTCATGGAAAAATTTGGTGATGACTTTGAATTGAAATGGGGACTTGCCATTGACCCTGAATTAGGAAGCAGGGTCAAAGTAACCGTCTTGGCTACAGGTTTCGGATTGGAAGATGTAGAAGGTATGAACCGCCATCTCAAGAAACATACAGAAGAAGAATCCCGACGCCTTGCAGAACAAGAAGAAAAAAGAGCAGAGAACGAGGAAAGAAGAAAAAGATATTATGGAAGTGACGGTACAACGACTCAGTACAAACGTCACCCACATATCTTCCTGTTCAAGCCAGAAGATCTGGACAATGAGGATGTGATTCTACAAGTAGAAAACACACCGACATATAAACGTACAAGACAGACTCTTGAGGAAATCCGAAACATCGCTTCAGGAAAAATCGAAGATGATGAAAACAGAAATGCAGATGGAAACGAGCCTGTCCAGGGAGTCATCAGTTTTGCATAAGTGAAATCCTCACAAAGGATTCAGCAGAACAATTCCTGAAGTACTGACAAAGACTTCAATTCGGGAAATCCGGGAATATGAAGACGATAATATTCTATCATCACCTCTACAGAATGATTCCGCTCCTGGCGGGACATCTTGTAGAGGTGCATTGTTTTATAGTCTAATCGGAACATTTGCAAAAGATGAAAAGAATCACTTTCTGATAAATAATGAGAATGAGCAGGAACGAAAGGTACAAACTTCCCCTCATCCAAATCAAAATACTTAGATTGTTCCAGTCCTTCACTCAAATTGGGTCCTATTCCCATATAAAAACTCAATCTCATTAAAAACAGCAAATGAAAATTAGCAATTCCTTCATGAGCACCATCAAACCAAACCAAACTATCATAAACAAAATAAAACAAAGGAAGATTCTTCTGTTCTAATTTGGTAGCATACAGCAGGAACTCTGCCAAAAACAGAGAAACAGATATTTTTATAGGAGAAAAAGGAATATCCTCATAAGGGTAGAGAATACCTATATTTTTAATACGCTGCAAATTCTGGTTAGCCCGGAAATCAAATTCTAAAGTCACCAAAGTCAATGGCTGGAAATATTGTCTTTTGGAATTACTCTTTGAAGATTTTGGAATTTTAACCAAAAAAGACACTCTTCCTCTGGATTCTGTCAGAAAATCCACAATAAATTGCGACTCTCCATATTTAATAGAATGTAGGACAATTGCTCTTGTTTTTTCCATCATACGAACGTTTTTAGATGATTTTGAGGGCAAAATTACAAAAAAACACGCATTTAGAGAAAAATTTCCCGAAAAAATTTGCAGGATTAAAATAAATGTAGTAACTTTGCACCCGCAAAACAACAAATGGTCCCTTCGTCTATCGGTTAGGACGAGAGATTTTCATTCTCTAAAGAGCAGTTCGACTCTGCTAGGGACTACATAAGAAAATAAAAAAAATAAAATATTAAGATGGCAAATCATAAATCATCAATCAAGAGAATCCGTCAGGACAAAAAGAAGTCTTTGCACAATAAGTACTATGCAAAGACAATGCGTAACGCTGTACGCAAGTTGCGCAACATGACTGATAAGGAAGAGGCTGTAAAGCTCTATCCTACAGTTCAGAAGCTTTTAGACAAATTGGCTAAGATTAACGTTATCCATAGCAACAAGGCTGCAAACTTGAAGTCAGGTTTGGCTCAGCACATTGCTAAGTTGGGTTAATACAACGTTAAAAGCTAAAAAGATATATAAGGTTGCAATTCTTTCGAATTGCAACCTTATTTATTTTATATCGAAACTAAGCATTTCACTATTTTTTGCAGTTTTTTAGCAACAAAAATTGCATATTCTCATGTTTTTTCCGTATCTTTGCACGATAATAATACTAAGCAAAGAAATGGCAGAAAATACAAACAACGCAAATAATTATTCAGCGAGCAACATTCAAGTCCTCGAAGGCTTGGAAGCTGTTCGTAAGCGTCCTGCGATGTACATTGGTGACATCTCAGAAAAGGGTCTCCACCATTTGGTCAACGAGACCGTTGACAACTCCATTGATGAAGCCATGGCTGGATATTGTACAGACATTGAAGTTACAATCAATGAAGACAATTCTATCACCGTAGAAGACAATGGTCGTGGTATCCCTGTTGATATGCATGAAAAGCTTCACAAATCCGCACTCGAAGTCGTTATGACAGTACTTCACGCAGGTGGTAAATTTGACAAAGGTTCCTACAAGGTATCTGGTGGTTTGCATGGTGTAGGTGTAAGTTGTGTAAACGCACTCTCTTCACACATGAAATCTCAGGTATTCCGTGAAGGTAAAATATATCAGCAAGAATACGAAAAAGGTAAGCCTCTCTACCCTGTCAAGGTTATTGGTGAGACTGAAAAGCGAGGTACACGCCAGCAATTCTGGCCAGACCCTACTATTTTCACCCACACCATTTATAAATGGGATATTATCGCAAGCCGTATGCGCGAGTTGGCATTTCTCAATGCTGGTATAAAGATTACCCTTACAGATCTCCGTCCAGACGAAGAAGGAAAAACCAAGCAAGAGGTTTTCCATGCAAAAGATGGTCTGAAAGAGTTTGTAAGATACGTTGACCGCCATCGCACTCACCTGTTTGATGATGTCATCTATCTCAAGACAGAGAAACAAGGCATTCCTATAGAGATTGCCATCATGTATAATACAGACTATACAGAGAATATTCACTCCTACGTAAATAATATCAACACGATAGAGGGTGGTACTCACCTTACTGGTTTCCGCATGGCTTTAACCCGTACGCTCAAAGCTTACGCAGAAGCTGACCCATCAATCTCCAAGCAGATAGAAAAGGCAAAGGTAGAGATTGCTCCTGAAGATTTCCGCGAAGGCCTTACTGCAGTCATCTCTATCAAGGTTGCAGAACCACAGTTTGAAGGCCAGACTAAGACCAAATTAGGAAACAGCGAAGTACAGGGTGCCGTTCAGCAGGCTGTCAATGAAGCTTTGGCAGATTATCTGGAAGAACACCCAGATGAAGCTAAGCGTATTTGCGAAAAAGTAGTTCTGGCAGCGACAGCACGTATCGCAGCCCGCAAAGCTCGTGAAAGCGTACAGCGAAAGAACTTCATGACTGGTGGCGGTCTCCCAGGAAAACTTGCAGACTGCTCTATCAAGGATCCTAAGGAATGCGAGATTTTCCTTGTCGAGGGTGACTCTGCTGGCGGTTCAGCAAAACAAGGTCGCGACAGATTCCATCAAGCAATCCTTCCTTTGCGCGGTAAAATTCTGAATGTAGAAAAAGTACAATGGCACAAAGTCTTTGAGGCTGAGTCCGTTATGAATATCATCCAGAGTATCGGCGTACGCTTTGGAGTAGATGGTGAAGATAGCAAAGAGGCTAATACAGAAAAGTTGAGATATGACAAGATTATCATCATGACCGATGCCGATGTCGATGGTTCTCACATCGACACACTTATCATGACTCTCTTCTACCGCTTTATGCCTAAGGTTATCGAGGAAGGACATCTCTATATTGCAACTCCACCTCTCTACAAATGCTCATTCAAGAATAAAGTCAGCGAATACTGCTATACCGAGCAGCAGCGCCAGGCTTTCATTGATAAATACGGAGAGGGACAAGAGGATAAAAACATTCACACACAACGATACAAAGGTTTGGGTGAGATGAATCCAGAACAATTGTGGGAAACTACTATGGATCCATCTACACGATTACTCAAACAGGTTACAATAGAGAATGCTGCACAAGCAGATGAAATTTTCTCTATGTTGATGGGTGATGATGTTGAGCCTCGCCGAGAATTCATTGAACAAAATGCAACCTACGCTAATATTGACGCATAATAAATACAAGGCAGGCTCATTAAACAAGCCTGCCTTGCATTTATATTCAGTAATAGTACCTTATTTACCAGAAATATAATGACTAAAGAATTCTTTTTTAGCCTTACTCTATGTGCTATAAGTTTAACTGCAAATGCACATAAAAAGGCAACTACAACGCAAGTTCCACTTACCTTATGGTACAACCAAGAGGCACATGCCTTTGAGGAATCACTACCTATCGGCAATGGTAAGTTGGGAGCATTAGTTTATGGTGGAGCAGATAATGATTCTATTTACCTAAATGACATCACCTTGTGGACAGGTCAACCTGTTAATCCGCAAGAAGGAGGTGATGCATATAAATGGATACCCAAAATACGTGAAGCTCTGTTTAAGGAAGATTATAAGACAGCCGATTCCTTGCAACATTTCGTACAAGGACACAACTCGGAATTTTACCAGCCTTTAGGTCTGATTCAAATAAAGGACTTTAATCAAGGAGAAATCAGCAACTATCATCGCCAATTAAGCTTAGATAGCAGCCTGGTATCCATCAGTTTTGTGCGTAATGAAGTTACCTTCAAAAAGGAATACTTCGCCTCTCATCCGGACAAAATGATTGCCATAAGACTGAGTGCCTCTAAAAAAGGAGCCATCAATAGCGACATTTCTCTCACGTCGCTAATTCCTCATCAAGTGAAAGCATCCCAAAAACAACTCACTATGTCGGGCCATGTTCTGGGTGATGAAGAAAACAGCATACACTATTGCTCCATACTGCAAGTCAAAAACACAGATGGAAGCATTAGTGCCAGTGACTCTACCCTACACCTTACAGGAGTAACTGAAGCTATTATCTATCTGGTCAATGAGACCAGTTATAATGGTTTTGACAAACATCCTGTCAAAGAAGGAGCACCCTATTTAGAAAATGTCACTGACGATATCTGGCATCTGACAAATTTTACATACAAAGAATTACGACAAAGACATCTATCAGACTACCAAAAACTCTTTGGCAGGGTAAAATTCAACTTGTCTGATGCAAAATATGATGTCCAGAATCCAACAGATAAACAATTGCTATCGTATAGCGACGAAAAGAAGCATAATCCTTATCTGGAAATGCTCTATTTCCAATATGGCAGATACTTGCTTATCAGCAGTTCACGAACAAATGGTGTACCAGCCAATCTTCAGGGGCTTTGGGCTCCTGCACTCAAGTCACCTTGGAGAGGAAATTACACCATTAATATCAATCTGGAAGAAAATTATTGGCCGGCAGAATCAACCAATCTTCCAGAACTGGTAATGCCTGTTGATGGACTTGTAAAAGGTATGGCAGTAACAGGTCGCCATAATGCCCAACATTTTTATGGCATAAACAAAGGTTGGTGTGCAGGACATAATACTGATGCATGGGCTATGTCAAATCCTGTAGGAACCGGTAACGAAAGCCCTCAATGGAGTAATTGGGCAATGGGAGGTGCCTGGCTTGTACAGACACTATGGGATCATTATGACTATACAAGAGATATTAATTACTTAAGAGATACAGCCTATCCTCTCATGAAAGGGGCTTGTGATTTCATGCTTGAATGGCTCATAGAAGATCCTCATAATCCTGCACAACTGATAACTGCACCATGTACATCTCCAGAAGCTGACTACATCACCGATAAAGGATATCGAGGAAGTTCACTATATGGCGGCACAGCAGACTTGGCGATTATCAGGGAACTATTCAAAAATACGATTAAAGGTGCCCAAGCACTTGGAATAGACAAAAATTACCAAGTACGCCTGCAAAGTTCATTAGAGCGCTTACGCCCTTATCATATAGGAAAAAGAGGTAATCTCATGGAATGGTATCACGACTGGGACGATCAGGACTGGCATCACAGACACCAATCACACTTATTGGGTCTATATCCTTTCCATCAAATCTCGTTAGCGCAAACGCCAGATCTGGCGCAAGCTGCAACAAAGACTTTAGAAATAAAGGGCGATAAATCTACAGGATGGAGCACAGGATGGCGCATCAATCTATGGGCACGCCTACATCGTCAGGACAAAGCTTATCAAATACTGCGCAAATTGCTTACATATGTGAGTCCAGAGAAATACAAAGACCGGAAACACCATTCAGGTGGAACCTATCCTAACCTGTTTGATGCGCATCCGCCATTCCAGATAGATGGTAATTTCGGTGGAACAGCTGGCATCTGTGAGATGCTTATGCAGTGTGATGGAGAAAACATGGACTTGCTTCCTGCACTCCCAGACTCATGGAAACAGGGAAATATCCAGGGAATCAAAGCCAGAGGAAACTACACCCTCAACCTCTATTGGAAAGACAAGAAGGTTTCAAAGGCAGAGATTATCAGCCATGTGGATGGAAGATTAACCATAAACTACAACGGGAAATCTAAAAAAATAACACTTAAAAGAGGAACAAAAAAAGTTCTCAGATGAAAAGAATCGAAACTTTTATATTAGCAATGCTTTGGGTACTAAATTCGAGCGCACACGAATTTAGTACTCATTGGATTTCCTACCCTATATCCAACGACTCATCAGAAGTTCTTTTCTGCCACGTTTTTCCTTCACAAGGGAAGCCCAAACAGGGATGCATTACTTTTGCAAGTTGTGGGAGAATAAAGGTATTTGTCAACGAAAGAAATATTAGTCCAAAAGCCTATTTCTGTAATCCTGACTCTGCAACGGTTTTCATATATACATATGATATAACAAGGTTTCTGCAACCGCATAAGAATACGATTGCTGTATGGTACGCTCCAGAAAGTGGCAGAGAGCCATCCAAACAGCTTTCTATGGAATATTATGGATATGATGCTAAGGGTAAATATTTCTACCACAAAGCAAATGGAGACTGGAAATGTTGTATACTAAAAGGATGCTATGTCAAGAAAGAAATAGAAGCATTTGACGCATGCAGTTATGACAACCAGTGGAAGTCTCCGGATTTCGATAGATCCAAATGGTTAAATCCATTAGGAGCTTACAACCAATCAAGGGACTACAGGTTGATTAACAATCCTTTTGAGCGTGGACTTTGTACTATTCGACATATTATGAGTCCAATAGATGTTTATCGTGACCAAAAGAGTATTTATTACGACTTTGGCAAGGCGTTCAAGGGAACGCCAAGAATAACATTAAGAGAAGCTAAAAGAAAAGAGACTATTAACATGGATGGATTCATATATACTTGCAATGGCGAATTAGATGAACAAGCTTTCCGAAGATTCACTAATAAAAGCCAAAGAATTATTAAAATCTATAGTAATTCTCAGTATTTCAAAGAATCTCAAATTGTTAACATAGAGGGATTAGAAAATGAATAAAGAATATTCTAACACACAAAAAATAAAAATATAATCTTAAAACCATGACAAATTTAAATACAAAAAAAGAGATTTCTATTGCACAAGCAAAAGAAATCAAGTCAGAATGCAAATTTTTAAATGACGAAATTTGCTATATTGAAGATATTGACGTAGAAGACCTGCCATCAGAGAAAACGGAAGTGAAATGCATCACTCTTATTTTATGTTTGGAGGGTACTCTACGTTATGATATAAATGGGCATACTGTTATTGCAGAGAAAAACAGTATCCTCTATTTTGCGAGTGGACAATACGTAGATAACTTCAGAGTTATGTCTTCTACTTTTAAAGGAAAGGCTTTACTTATAAAAACTTCTAACATTAACCTGCTTGCAAATAATTTCACAAATATTTCTACTTTAACAAACGAATTAACAATCATAGATAAAGTAAAAATTGATACATGCGACATAAATAGTATAAACAGTTTACTGACACTAATAAAGACATTCATGGACAAGAAACAAGACAAATATCAAATGATTATTGAACTTGTCCATGTTATCTTTGAGCTATCATTGTCACAAGCAAATTCCTTCGACAAGCACGATGAACCAACAAAAGACCTGCAATTATTTGAACAATTCATCGATTCTATTGAGAAGAACATTCTTACTCAAAGGAATATTTCTGAATATTACAAACTCCTGAATATTTCATCAGGTAAATTAGAAAAGATTGTTCGAAGTACCATCGAGCAAAGCCCTAGAGAATATATACAAAAGCGTCTTGTAACGTATGTTTGTCTCATAGCAGAATATACGGACAAAAAACAAATGCCAATAAAAAAGATTGCAGAATTAGTCCACTATAAGAATCAGTGTACTTTATCTGAATTGGTAAAAAAACATATCGGCATTAGTCTGTTGCAATATCTAAATCTTGAACCAGAGAAGCAACATCGCATAATTCATCGTACCAAGGCTGACCAAAACGCTGTACTAAAGGTCCTTCCAAAAACTTGTATACGGGAAGATTTAATTCCTGACCTTTTTTAATGGCAGCCTTACAGATACGCCATTTGTTATAGTTAATGCCATACACTTCATTACCAAAATGCTTGACACGGATGGGATAAAGTGCACATGAGATAGGTTTCATAAAATGAGATTTTCCTTCACGATACGCACGTTCCAAAGCACAGAGACAGCAATTAGGTATCGTATGACCATCATTCATATCCTGAAGGTCTTGGTAGCAAGTAAACACGCAATCCTTGCCATTTACAATACTTGTTACCAAATCACCTTCGATATCTGTATATGCAACACCCTGCTTGTCAATAACAGCCTGTGCTGAAGCCGATAGATCATCCCAAACGACATCCAACGCATTCTCTATTTCCATGATTTCATCCAAGGTAACAGGAGCTCCCGCATCGCCTTCGATGCAGCACTCGCCCTTACAGGCATCAAGATCGCAACAGAATTTTTCGGTGATGATATCAGGTGAAACCAATACGTTGCCCACCTGCAGAATACGCAGTTCGTCTTTCTTCATAATGTTTTTTGAGATGAATATTAAATAAGGATAGCTACCCACGATGGATAGCTATATATAAAAGTGGATAGCTATTATATTAAAGGGTGTGCCTACCATTGGATAGGCGCAATCCCGTTCTGCTGCAGATACGCATTGCAGCGGGAAAAATGATGATTGCCAAACCATCCGCCTCTGTTGGCAGATAATGGCGAAGGATGCACACTTTCCAATATCAGATGCTTGCTCATATCGGTGAGGTTAGCCTTGCTACGGGCATAACCACCCCAAAGGATAAACACCAAGTGCTCCTTATCCTTGCTGAGCGCCTTGATGGCAGCATCGGTAAACTCCTCCCAGCCTTTGCGCTGATGGCTCGCTGCCTGATGGGCACGAACGGTAAGCGTGGCATTGAGAAGCAGTACTCCCTGTTTAGCCCATCGAGTCAAGTCGCCCGACTGAGGCATAGGAGTGCCGAGATCCATCTGGATTTCCTTGAAAATGTTGATGAGTGATGGGGGGAAAGCAATACCCGTAGGCACAGAGAAGCTCAATCCCATTGCCTGTCCCGGCTCATGGTAAGGGTCCTGCCCGATAATCACTACCTTTACATCATCAAAAGGACAGAGATTGAAGGCATTGAAAATCAAACGCCCAGGAGGATAACAGGGTGTACGCAGGTATTCCTTTTTTACGAAGTTTGTGAGGTCAACAAAATACTGCTTGTCGAATTCTTCTCCTATATGCTGTCTCCAACTTTCTTCTATCTTTACGTCCATAATGATTTAAGTTAAAGAAGTCAAGGCACAAAAAAGCCTTGACTTCCGAAATTATTATTAGTCAATAATCAAGTTCTCACCAGTCATATCAGCTGGCTGCTCCAAGCCCATGATGTGGAGGATAGAAGGAGCAACGTCTGCCAAACGGCCATCCTTAACGGTAGCTGAGTTGTTGTCAGTTACGTAGATGAATGGAACTGGGTTCAAAGAGTGAGCGGTATTTGGTGTACCGTCCTCATTGATAGCGTGGTCTGCATTACCGTGGTCAGCGATGATGATAGCCTCATAATCGTTAGCCTTGGCAGCCTCGATAACGTCCTTTACGCAGTTGTCAACAGCGTGAACAGCCTTAGCGATAGCGTTGTAGATACCTGTGTGACCTACCATATCACCATTAGCGAAGTTTACAACGATGAAGTCGTACTCCTGAGTGCTGATTGCACCAACCAACTTATCCTTTACCTCGTAAGCGCTCATCTCTGGCTTCAGGTCGTATGTAGCCACCTTTGGAGAAGGAACCAGGATACGGTCCTCACCCTCGTATGGAGTCTCACGACCACCATTGAAGAAGAATGTTACGTGAGCATACTTCTCTGTCTCTGCAGTGTGGAGCTGCTTCTTGC